>Ga0299915_10003799_pt1 | contig 10920 bp, 10 predicted proteins | sample RVTome_13_FD_200263 | JGI IMG/M metagenome (GOLD analysis project Ga0299915, IMG submission 200263) | Soil microbial communities from uranium-contaminated site in the Upper Colorado River Basin, Wyoming, United States - RVT92D227 (version 2) ... | reverse complement strand
AGAGCGCTACCTTGACGCGGTAGAAGTCTGGGGTTCAAATCCCCACGTGCCTACCATTGAAACCAATTTATTAAAAAGTGAAACATAAGTTATTGAAGAGACATACATTTTAATTAAAACAAATTTGAGAGGCATCATTCAGATTTATTATGGATGATGCCTTTTCCACTTCGATTTAAGTGATGCAATGGTAGGAATGGGAGAGCAGGTAATCATTACAATGCCCGATGGTGTGAAAAGGCCGCTTCCTAAAGGTACGAAACTCCAAGAGTTGGCTGACCAGTGGGGTAAAGAGGCTGTGGCAGCACAAGTGGATGGGGCGCTCTTTGACCTCAGTAGGACAGTGGAAAAAGATGCTGCGATTTCATTCATTTCCATTCATTCGAAAAAAGGATTGGAGATATTACGCCATTCTGCATCTCATGTCATGGCTCAGGCAGTAAAGGAACTCTTCCCAAACGTTAAACTCACCTTTGGTCCATATACTGAGAACGGTTTTTATTATGATTTCGATTATGATCGAACTTTTACAACTCAAGATCTTGAAATGATTGAAAAAAGGATGGCTGACATTGTTGCGAAGGATGAGCCTTTTATTCGGAGGGAGGTTTCAAAAGAGGAGGCCGTTAAAAAATTTCAGGAGATAGGTGAAACCTATAAAGTTGAACACCTGGAAGAACTTCCGGATCATGTCTCCCTTTATCACCAGGGGAGTTTCCTAGACCTCTGTGAAGGACCCCATATCCCTTCAACAGGAAGGATCAAAGCCTTCAGGCTCTTAAATGTATCGGGAACTTATTGGAGAGGTGATGCTCGGAATCGAGTTCTCCAAAGGATTTATGGAACCGCATTTCCAGCCCCACAGGCATTGGAGGAATTTCTCCATATGCTTGAGGAGGCTCGCAAACGAGATCACCGAAAGCTGGGAAGGGAGCTTGATCTTTTCAGCCTTAGCGAAGAAGCAGGTCCAGGTCTGGTGATCTACCACCCCAAAGGCGCCATGCTCCGGATGATCTTAGAGGATTTTGAGAAGAGAGAACATCTGAAGCGAGGATATCAGATTGTCATCGGTCCACAGCTTCTCCGTCTCGAACTTTGGAAACAGTCTGGCCATCTCGAAAACTATCGGGATAAGATGTACTTCACAAAAGTGGAGGATGCGGAGTATGGCATTAAGCCGATGAATTGTCTTGCCCATATGCTCATCTACAAATCTCAGATTCGAAGTTATCGAGATCTCCCCATCCGGTATTTCGAATTGGGGACGGTCTATCGGCATGAAAAATCTGGGGAACTCCATGGTCTGTTTCGAGTGAGGGGGTTCACTCAGGACGATGCCCATATCCTCTGCCGACCGGATCAATTGAACGATGAGATTTGCGCAATCATCGAATTTGTTGATGATGTGATGAAAATCTTCGATTTCGAATATGAGGTGGAACTCAGCACCCGTCCAGAAAAGTCAATCGGTGCGGATGAGGATTGGGAAAGGGCGACCGAAGCTCTGCTTCAGGCTCTCAAGATGAAAAACCTTCCTTACGACGTCAATGAAGGGGAAGGAGCGTTTTATGGTCCGAAGATTGATGTCAAGCTGAAAGATGCACTCAATCGGAGGTGGCAATGTGCGACGATTCAAGTGGATTTTGCCATGCCCGAAAGATTTGACCTGACTTATGTGGGGAGTGATGGGGAGCGGCACAGACCGGTCATGCTTCACCGCGTCATCCTCGGAGCGATGGAGAGGTTTATCGGGGTATTGATTGAGCACTATGCTGGGGCATTTCCTGTTTGGCTTGCTCCTACCCAGGCCGTTCTAATGACGGTGACGGATAAGCAGATTCCTTATGCAGAAGGTGTTTACCATCAATTGATTCAAAAGGAAGTGCGAGTTGAGAAGGATTTCCGTAACGAAAAGTTGGGGTTTAAGATTCGAGAAGCCCAGATTCAGAAGATTCCTTATATGTTGGTGACTGGAGACCGGGAAGTAAAAGAGGGGACCATTTCTCCTCGCAAACGGAGTGGCGAAACATTGAAATCAATGCCTGTTGAAGATTTCGTCAAACAAATCGGATCCGAATATCCATCAATTTAGAGAGTGGAATGTGGAAGGTGGAAAGTGGATTTGCCGACCGGCCACTTTCTACTCTCCACCCTCGAAAAAAAGGAGGTGATGTCTATCGCTAGAGATGTTCGAATTAATCGAGAAATTCGAGCAAAGGAAGTGAGGGTCATTGACCCCGAAGGGAAGCAATTGGGAATTTTACCAGTATTCGAGGCACTTCGTTTGGCTACCAATTATGAGTTAGATCTGGTAGAAGTTTCTCCGAAATCGGAACCGCCTGTCTGCCGTATCATGGACTATGGGAAGTTCAAATATCAACAGAGTAAGAAGGCGCATGAGGCAAAAAAGAAGCAAGCCGTTGTCCATCTCAAAGAAGTGAAAATGAGGCCAAAGACGGAGGAACATGATTTCCAATTTAAGCTTCGTCATATTGAACGATTTTTAAAGGAGGGAAATAAGACCAAGGTGACAATTGTTTTTAGAGGAAGGGAGTTAGCCCACCCAGACCTCGGAAGGAACATGCTGGGCAGGGTTACCGAGGAAGCAAAGGAGTGGGGAAAGGTTGAGCAGGCTCCCAAATTTGAAGGAAGAAATTTTATCATGGTCTTAGCTCCTCTCCAGAGTCAAAAACCATCTTAAAAAAATGGTAGTGATAAGTGATGGTGATAGGGGATGGTGATCGGCGTTTGTTTTCATTTTACTATCACTTTCACAAACACTATCCCAATTAGGTTATAAAAGGAGAATCACGTGCCAAAATTGAAGACGAATCGAGGAGCAGCAAAACGTTTTAAGAAGACCGGGACAGGGAAGTTAAAGGCGAAAAGGGCTTTTGCCCGACATATTCTGACAAAGAAATCCGCCAATCGGAAACGAGGTTTAAGAACTGCAAAGTTCGTCCACGGATCGGATTCCAAAGGGATCAAGGCATTGCTCCCTTACGCCTAACTTTCATGAGACCGGTAGAAAGAATATTATCTTGAAGTACAAAATTAACTATTCGGAGGAGTATCAATCATGCCAAGGGTAAAAGGAGGACCGAAGACAAGACAGAGACGGAAGAAGGTCCTAAAAATGGCAAAGGGTTATAGGGGAGGACGAAGTCGGCTCTATCGAACGGCTGTCGATGCAGTTCATCGAGCTTTGGCTTATGCCTATCGAGATCGAAGGGCGAGGAAGAGAGATTTTAGAAGGCTTTGGATCACTCGCATCAATGCTGCAGCGAGGCTTAACGGCATCTCTTATAGCCGTCTAATGGATGCCCTGAGGAAAGCCCATATTGAGTTGGATCGGAAGATATTAGCCGATTTAGCGGTGAATGATCCAAGCGCCTTTTCCAAAATTGCTGAGATGGCAAAGACGAGCAGTGCGGGGAAATCATAATATCGGACAAACATCCATAGGAGAATGACCTCGTGAAAGAGGAGTTGGAAAGCCTCCAGAGGGAAGTAGTAATTTCCATCTCCCAGGCTTCTACGGAGAAAGAGATCTCAGAGATCCGTGTGAAGTATTTAGGGAAAAAGGGGAGTATTACGCAGGTGCTTAAAAGTTTAGGCACGCTACCTGAGTCAGAGCGTAGAGAGGTAGGCAAAGAGGCGAATCAACTTAAAGAAAGCACGGAGGCGAGAATCGAAGAAGCTCTTTTGCGTATTCGAGAGCGAGAGAGAAGGGAGGCTTTAGAGAGGGAGAAGATCGATGTGACGCTTCCTGGAAGAAGAATTCCTATCGGGAAGAGACATCCTCTCACCCAGACCCTTGATGAAATTATTGATATCTTCTCCCGTTTGGGCTTCGAAGTCGTGGAAGGGCCGGAGGTAGAATTAGACTACTACAATTTTGAAGCCCTCAATATTCCCCAAGGCCATCCTGCGAGAGAGATGCAAGCGACTTTCTTTATTTCAGATGATGTGGTTTTGAGAACCCATACCTCACCCGTTCAAGTGAGGACGATGGAGAAGAAACGGCCACCGGTTCGAGTGATCTGCCCGGGGGCAGTCTACCGCTGCGATTCAGATCCAACTCATTCTCCCATGTTCCATCAGGTCGAAGGCCTTTTGGTTGACAGGGGGATTACCTTTGCAGATCTGAAAGGGGTATTGACCGTCTTTGTTCATCAGATGTTCGGTAAGGAGACGAGACTCCGATTCCGACCAAGTTTTTTCCCTTTCACCGAACCTAGTGCAGAAATTGACATCGAGTGTTTTATCTGTGGTGGAAAAGGATGCGGGGTCTGTTCTAATACTGGATGGTTAGAAATCCTGGGTTCCGGGATGGTGGACCCAGCGGTTTACAAGTTTGTGAATTATGATCCTGAAGAAGTCACCGGCTTTGCATTTGGAATGGGCATTGAAAGAATCGCCATGCTCAAATTTGGGATTAATGATATCCGACTCTTCTTCACAAATGACTTGAGGTTCCTCAGGCAATTTTAGAATACACCCCCACCCACCCCTCCCCCCTTGAGGGGGAGGGTAAGGGAGGGGGGAAATCCGCAATTGGAGAATCATGAAGGTCAGTCTGAATTGGCTCAAGGATTATGCTGAGATTCGAATGGGATTGAAAGAGCTGATCAATCTTCTGACCATGTCTGGTCTGGAGGTTGAGGAAGCTCTCTCCGTGGGGGAAGGATTTGAGAAGGTGGTTGTGGTAGAGATCCAATCCATTCGAAAGCACCCCAGTGCAGACCGGCTCTCATTAGTTGAAGCCAAGACGAATCAAGAGACTTTTTCAATCGTCTGCGGTGCGACCAATATCAAGGAGGGGCAGAAAGTTCCTTTAGCCCTTGTAGGAGCCCGACTTCCGAATGGAATTGAAATCAAGAGGTCGAAGATTCGAGGAGTCACCTCTGAAGGGATGCTCTGTTCAGAGATAGAACTCGCTCTTGGCCTGGATGCTTCCGGGATCATGATTCTTCCATCCCATGTTCCTTTGGGCGTCAATTTAGGCGAGGCATTGGGTTCGAAGGATACCATACTTGACATCAGCATCACACCCAATCGTCCGGACTGCCTCTGTGTGATCGGAGTGGCCCGAGAGATTGCGGCCTTAACTCACCAGAAAGTGAAGTATCCACTTCTTTCTCTCTCTGATCGTGGAGAAGAGATCCACCAAAAAACTTCTGTTACGATTTTGGATCAAGACTTATGTCCCCGTTATGTAGCGAGGATGATCGAAAATGTGAAGATCGGTCCTTCTCCCCATTGGATGAGCAATCGATTGGAAAAGGTGGGGATACGGTCCATCAACAATGTGGTCGATGTGACCAATTACGTCATGATGGAATTCGGACAACCCCTCCATGCCTTTGATTTTGAATTACTGGAAGAAGGTCGGATTATCGTTCGGAGAGCGAAGGAGGGTGAGGAATTTATCACCCTGGATGGGGTGAAGAGAACACTGGACGGGGAGATGCTCATGATCTGTGATGGCGTCAAACCCGTTGCCATTGCCGGTGTGATGGGTGGCCTCAATTCAGAGATCAAAGGAGACACCAGGAGGGTCCTTCTTGAAAGCGCCTATTTCAATCCAGCGGGGAATCGGAGAACTTCAAAGAAACTCGGACTGGAAACAGAGGCTGCCTATCGTTTTGGAAGAGGGATCGATTATGGAGGGTGTCTCTCTGCAGCGAACCGAGCCACTCAATTGATTCAGGAATTGACGGGTGGAAAGGTCGTGGAGGGTGTGGTGGATGTCTACCCCACACCAATCAAGCCGACCCCGATTCGTTTAAGCGTTAAAAAGATTCATCAGGTCTTGGGAACTGAGGTTTCTGTCAAACAAGTGAGGAATTACCTGGAAGATTTGGAGTTGGAAGTCCGAGGAGAGGATGAAGATGTCCTCGTGGTGACTCCGGCCTCTTATCGAGGGGATTTGGAGAGAGAGATCGATCTCATTGAGGAAGTAGCCCGTTTGGATGGATATGAGAGAATTCCTATTACGATTCCCCAAGGACCCCCCTCCTCAGGAGAGAGAAGCAAAGAGTTTCTTGTTGAAAGGAAAGTAATAGACGCTCTCATCTATCACGGTTACCATGAAGTCATCACTTACAGTTTTACCTCTCCCGCCTCCTGGGATGTCATTGGACTTCCTCCGGACGATCCGAGGAGACTGCATCTTCGAATTCTCAATCCTCTGACAGAGGATTTCTCAGTGATGAGAACCACGCTGATTCCGGGTCTGATGGAAACCGCACGGTATAATATCTCATGGAAAAATTCCAATCTCAAGCTCTTTGAATTGAAAAAAGTTTTTATTTCCAAAGAGGGAGAAAAGCTCCCGAAAGAAATTAAATTCCTAGCGGGGTTGGCCACGGGGTTTGACAGGGATCCCCATTGGGCTTTTTCTCCGAGGCCTGTTGATTTTTATGATATCAAGGGTTGTGTTGAAGATCTTTTGGATGCCTTGCAGATGAAGGGAGCCCAATTTAATAAAGCCGACGATATTCCTTACCTTCATCCGGGAAAGGCATCGAAGGTCGTCCTTGATCAAGAAGTTTTAGGGGTTTTAGGAGAGGTTCATCCCCAGGTGTTGGGCCATTATGAAATCTATGGAAAGGTTTATCTCTTTGAAATGGATTTTAGCAAAATGGTGAAATGGGCAGGTGAGGAGAGGCGATTCCAGTCATTGCCGAAATTCCCGGTTGTTTACAGAGACCTTTCGGTGGTGGTCGATAGAGCCTTAGAAGCGGAGAAAGTAATGGAGGCGGTCCGGGCCTTTCAGCAGCCCTTCGTTGAAGAGATCACCCTCTTCGATATTTATCAGGGGCCCCCTATCCCAGAAGGGAAAAAGGGGATTTCTTATCGAATCCGATATCAGGCCAATGATCGTACCTTGACGGACGAAGAGGTAAATCAATACCATGAGAAGATCCTCACCAGATTAAAGGAAGTCTTTCAGCTCGAATTAAGGCAATAAGTATTGCTAAGAAAGGAGGAGGCGAGAGATGACGAAAGTGGATATCGTTGAGGAAATTTATGAAAAAGTGGGATTTTCTAAGAAAGAGGTGGCTAAAATTGTAGAGTATATTTTTGATATCATCAAAGATACCCTGGTCAAGGAGGATAAGATCAAGATCTCCGGGTTTGGAAATTTTGTTGTTCGAAAAAAGAGGTCGCGGCGGGGTCGAAATCCACAGACAGGGTCCGACATCGAGATCACGGCAAGAAGGATCTTGACCTTTAAGCCAAGTCAAGTGTTAAAGGGAGCCCTCAACCGTAAGGAGACATAGCTTTTTTGCGTTTTTCTATGTCAGGCCTGCATTTCCTGCTTACAAATGGCAGGGAGCAGTTAGAGAGGAACCATGGCCAGGCTACTCAAAAGGCACGAGATTGAAAGCCCCATCTCTTATGAAAGGCTCTATTATCGGATTGGAGAAGTGAGCCGCATTACAGGTCTTAAACCCCATGTGCTTCGTTATTGGGAATCGGAATTTAAAGTCATCAAACCACATAAAGGAGGATCTTTACAGCGGCTCTATCGGAGGAAAGATTTGGACCTCATCCTGAAGATCAAGAAACTCCTCTATGAGGATGGGTTTACCATTGCCGGAGCAAAGAAAAAAATCCGAGATCTGGAAAGATTGGAAAACAAACAGACGAAATTAAGGTTGGTAGAGAAAGGATCCAACGGAAAAGCTCATGAGTTTCTGGTCGCCCTTCAGGAGGAGCTGAAGGGGATCAGAAAAATGCTGGAGTAGTTCACACCATTCTAAATCAACGAAGACATTGTTCATTTTTTACGAACTTTTAAAAAGGGGAGGGCATGTCTAAAGTCATCATCGCCGTGCTCGTTCTCTTATTTTCCTTCATCTTTTATTCTGGATTATCGCCTTTACCCCGTTAGAAAGCCCCGCTGCTTGCAGCGGGGATGAAGATATAAATCCTTTTACCATTGCATTTCTGATCTTTTCAAGAAAGGAGAAAAAGGGAATAACTCATTATCCAGAAATAGGGGGGGATTAAATAGGAGGGTGTTATGAATTGGGTTGTGAGTTGCACTTTATGTGGGAGTTCGTATGTTTATGAATCAGGCCAAGGATTGCCTGATATGTGCTCCGTTTGTTACGAAAAGGGAAAGAAAGAAGTAAAAAAATTTTTAGAAAAGGAGCAAAAGCGAAAGGAGATCGTTTCAATCAGTACGCCTGAGTTTGCAAATCGCAAGATTTTAAAAACACTGGGAATCGTCTCTTATGAGCATATTTTTGGAGTGGGTTTGGTTAAGGAGTTGGATTTGGCCAAGTTTAATGGTGGGATCGCCATTTCCTGGGCGGAGAAGGTCCATAGTGGAAGGGATCTTGCGATTAAATCTATTGAAGATGAGGCGATTGAATTGGGAGGGAATGCGGTGGTAGGGGTGGATATTGTTTATAAAGTTCTGGGAGCTCATAATGATATGGTGATGTTACTCGTAGGAGCCAAAGGGACGGCCGTTGTGGTAGATTGAGGTGAAGCTGGACTTTTGAAAAGAAATTGACTATAGTATTTTGGAACCATTTGAAAGTCACAATAAGCAAATTCCAAGCACCAAGCACCAAATAATGACCAAAGTTCCAATAACCAAAATTCAAGAATAAGACTTATAGAAAAGTATTTTGGATTTGGACATTGATAATTGGGATTTATTTGGGAATTGGGATTTGGTGATTGGAATTTAAAAAATCGGGGCGTAGCGCAGCCTGGTAGCGCACTGGCATGGGGTGTCAGGTGTCGGAGGTTCAAATCCTCTCGCCCCGACCATCCTTCGACAAGCTCAGGATGGCCTTTGAGGTAGGATTAAATCATGGTGAGCTTGTCGAACCATGATAGGGTATCGATCGTAATCTGCATATCCTTAAAATTGAATCATGACCGAACAGATAATGATCCTGGTTACCAATGATGATGGTATCCATTCAAAAGGCATTCTCATATTGGCAAAGGCTCTCCAGGAGATTGGGGATGTTTTTGTCGTCGCCCCAGACAGCGAGAAGAGTGCCATTGCCCATTCTCTCACCCTTCACCGACCTCTTCGAGTAGAAAAGATTAAAAAGAATTTTTATGCCGTGGATGGGACTCCATCTGATTGTGTTCATCTTGGAGTGAATACTATTCTTCCTAAAAGGCCTCAATTGATCGTCTCAGGGATTAACAAGGGTGGGAACTTAGGAGATGACATCATTTATTCTGGAACGGTTTCCGCTGCCTTCGAAGGGACATTGCTGGGGATTTCCTCTTTTGCCATCTCCTTGGTTTCCAGAAGCCATTTTAAATTCGACGTGGCTGCCCAATTTGCCCTAAGGGTAGCTCGGTATATTATCAAGAGGGGACTTCCAAGGAATACCTTCCTCAATATCAATGTTCCCAATCTGGATGAGAAAGAGATCAAATCCTATAAGATTACTCAACAGGGGAGATTGGTGCATGATGGGGATGGGGTGATCGAGAAGATGGATCCCAGGGGGAGAAAATACTATTGGATCGGTGGCGGGCAGTTGATCTTCGATAAAGGAAGAAATACAGATGTGGAGGCTGTGTCGAAATCTTATATTTCCATTACTCCACTCAATCTCGATTTGACGAATTATTCCTCAATTCGAGAATTAAAAAAGTGGAAGATTTGAATTCACCCCTTCGGTCGCGCAAAGCACCGTCTTTAAAAACGGGACAAATAGGCGCGACTCAGGGTGAACCCTGAGCGAGACCTGGCCTTCAGGCAAGGGAGTCGAAGGGTTCACTCACTAAAAACAAAGGAGAGAACTATGAAGACCACACTTAGTATTATCAAAGCCGATATTGGAAGCATTGGGGGACATATCCGCCCCAGCGAGAAATTGATTGCGGAGGTCAGAAATTTTGTGGCCGAAAAAGGCAAGGGAATCCTTACTGATTTTTTTATCAGCCATACGGGAGATGATATCGCCATTCTTTTCTCCCATTCGCTGGGAAAAGGAAGTGAGAAAGTCCATCAAATGGCCTGGGATGCTTTTGTCGCCGGGACGAAGGTGGCAAAGGAACAGGGACTTTACGGAGCCGGTCAGGATTTATTGAAAGACTCCTTCTCAGGAAATGTAAGGGGGATGGGGCCTGCCGTAGCAGAGATGGAATTTGAAGAGAGACCGAATGAACCCTTTCTTTTCTTTGCTGCGGATAAGACCGACCCTGGAGCCTATAATCTTCCTCTTTATTTAGCTTTTGTAGATCCCATGTACAATGCGGGATTGATGCTCAGTCCTTCGATGAATAAAGGGTTTCGGTTCGTCATCATGGATGTTAACTACACCGAGGGGGATCGGGTGATCGAGTTGAATGCTCCTGAGGAGATCTACGACATTGCCGCCCTGTTGAGGGATAATCAACGATTCGTCGTCGAGTCCATCTATTCCAGAAACAATGGGGATATTGCTGCTTCGGTGAGCACGACTCGACTTCACAATATCGCCGGGAAGTATACAGGAAAGGACGACCCGGTCATGTTGGTGAGGGTTCAAGGTGCATTCCCAGCTACAGGTGAGGTGCTTGCCCCGTTCAACATCGGCCATTATGTTGCTGGTTTTATGAGAGGGAGTCATACCGGACCATTGATGCCTGTCCGAATGAATTCGCCGATCTCTTACTTTGATGGACCCCCCGTGGTCGCTTGTCATGCCTTCTGTGTACACAATGGGAAATTGACCGAACCTGCTGATGCCTTTGATCACCCTTATTGGGATTGGGTGAGAAACAAGGTGTCGCAGAAGGCTACGGAGATTCGGCAACAAGGTTTTTCCGGGGTAGCGATGTTGCCTTATGGGGAACTCGAATATGGCGGAATCGTAGAGAAGATGGGGATGCTGGATAAGAAATTCAAAGTGAGGAAGTAGGACAAACTAAAACGAAAATAGT
>Ga0299915_10003798_pt1 | contig 10922 bp, 10 predicted proteins | sample RVTome_13_FD_200263 | JGI IMG/M metagenome (GOLD analysis project Ga0299915, IMG submission 200263) | Soil microbial communities from uranium-contaminated site in the Upper Colorado River Basin, Wyoming, United States - RVT92D227 (version 2) ... | reverse complement strand
CAGATCTGGTCTTTGCCGATCCTCCATATAATATCAAGAAGGCGGAGTGGGACTCTTTTGAATCCCAGCAGGAATACGTTAACTGGTCGCTCGAATGGATAGAACAGGCATCGCGCGTCTTGAAGGCGAGTGGAACGCTTTACGTCTGCGGATTCTCTGAGATACTCGCCGATTTGAAACTCCCGGCGCTGCGCTTTTTTCGCGGCTGTCGGTGGTTGGTGTGGCACTATAAGAACAAGGCCAATCTTGGCGCTGATTGGGGCAGGTCCCACGAAAGCATCCTGCACTTCAGGAAAAACAAGCAATTCACATTCAATATCCACGATGTGCGAATACCTTACGGGAATCACACTCTGAGGTATCCAGAACACCCTCAGGCTGAGACTAGCCAATACGGCAATGGGCGCAGCAAGAACGGTAATTTGTGGCATCCGCATGCGAGAGGAGCCAAGCCAAGGGACGTAATCGAGATTCCGACAACGTGCAATGGGATGCACGAGAAGACTCCACACCCAACTCAGAAGCCTGAAGAACTACTGAGAAAAATCGTCCTTGCCTCATCGAACCCAGGAGACGTAGTAATTGATCCTTTTCTCGGTTCGGGCACTACTGCTGTTGCGGCCGCGCAACTCGGGAGAAAATGGAAAGGATGCGATATCTCGCTTGAATACTGTCACTGGGCAGCGCGGAGGATCGAACTGGTTGAAGAATGGCCGATAGAGAAGTGGATACAGTATGACTTTGAGAACGCTGAGCGAAGGAAATCCATCCGATGAAAGAGCCAACCCTTGGAGCTTCGAGAACTTGCGATGCAAACGAGGGCTCGCCGTGTTTGCCTCCTTTGCTTTGAGGCTGACGCCGACCGCTGTCATCGAAGCCTGCTAGCCAGCGAGATTGTGAACCTTGCTGGACAAGCGACCGAACCTGTCCACCTTCGCGTTCCTTCTTAGGACAGAACACTCCTAGTGTACTGCACGGCAAATACCTTTACATACTTCAGAGCCGCTGACGGCCGAGTTACGAAGGCGTTGGCTCTTATTGCTGTCGTTCAAAATGTAAAGAACTGTCAGGTGCACTACACTAGGATGATGAAGGAAGGCTTGGGATAGACTGTGCCAACATAGAGATAGGTGTCCTTGTCTTCCGCAACCATCTGCCAGCACTTCTGCTTTGTCTTCTCCACTGCTGCGACCTCGCCTTCGTCTCGCAGCGTTTTTAGATACAGCCAGCAAAGGCCCCAGTCTGTAATCTGCATGTTGTGCCCGGTACATCCTCTGTCGTCACATCGGAAACAATAACGAAAGCGATGACGAAGTTTCTCCAGAGGCTTTGGCTGCGGGCCGAACAGGCGCATCTGTGCGAACAACCGTTGGTGTTCGGGCGACCAGTCTGTATTGTCTTTCTCTACTCGGACATCGGTTACTTCCGCTGGTTTGACTATCCCAAGGGATTCACCGTCTAGTTCATAGTTCTCGAGCAAAGCCTCGATTGAAGGTCGCGCAAGCGGCAAGATGATGCGCTTGCGCTCTGTCCAATTTCGTTCCGTCCCGACGTGCCCGACAACCTTTAAGTCAACGTTGCTCGCTGGCTCGAAGCTTTCCTTGCGCCTATCCTTTTCTGCAGGCCTTTTCCTGGCGCTCACGTCAATCCAGTCGTACAGACGATACTGCTGACCCCTGTCCCAATAGCGAAAAGGAACGGGATACAGCCTGATCCAGCGGCCATCCTCCGTCACACCACCGGTGCACACCGTCTCCAGATGCATGATGCTCGGCGTGGGATACGTCTTGACTGTCACGAGAAAGCGGATGCGCTCCATTGCACCTTTTGAAGCGCTTTGGCTCATCTTCTGTTATCGCTTTTCTCCTGGGCGAGACTCCCAAGGCAGAGGCTCTGACATCCTTCTATTGATCTTCGCAGAACAAAGTGAGATCACTCAATGCCGTTTGGGGCAGGTTTCAAGCCACTTTCTTGTGCCTCGGACTGTAACTTCGTTGTGCGAGACTCAATAGGACACTTTCTCATCTTATCCGTGTTCATGCCACAAAGCGAGAGAGGCCGCGACTATGGTCCAAGTATGCTTTCCGTCTCTTCGACCACCTGGACAAGTTGGTGCTGTTCCGTAGTTGCTTCGTTGCCGCGTTAGGCGTTCCTTTCTCTCCGCATGGGCAAGATTCCTTTGTAGTTGACCCGGGCAGAAGTCGAGCGTAAGCGAACTGTCCAATCCGCGCAGAGAGAGCTGCCTTGCTACTCAAGGTCCCGGCCGGCGAGGCCGTCGCGGGTGAGGTTCGGGTCGGGGAAGCCGTCAACTGCGGGGCGAATCCTGGCTGCCGGCAGGTAGCGGACGTGGCCGTCGGCGAAGAGGTAGTTCCTTGAGCCCTGCCAGTTCCACCAGCCCACCTGCTCGGAATCGTGATTGGTCAGCCATTCCGCCGCCAATACCTTGTGCCCGGGAAAGCGAACTCCGGCCTCGGACTGAGAGATGCAGGGGAAAGCGTCGTATTTCCACAAGTCTTCCCAGGTCATCTGGTTGATCTGCGCAGGGGTGTGATAGAAGGCCGCGCAATAGCCGTAAGAGGTGCTGTCCCATTGCAGAGGAGCGGTATGGTCGCTGGGACAGACGAGGATGTGCGGCCCCCCGCCCACGGATCGCAGCGGGTTATTCGGGTCAGCCGGGTCTCTGCGCCCGACGCAGTTCAGATAGGGCGCCAGCGGCCAGCGCCAGCGCCGGCCCATCCACAAATAGGGGTCTCCCGTGTTTGGATAAAGGCCGTCCCAGTCGGCCAGATACATCCCAAAAGCGATGCCGATCTGCCGCAGGTTGTAAAGACAGGTGGCGCGCCGGGCGCCTTCCCTCGCCTGCTTGAAGGTCGGAAAGAGCAATCCCGCCAGCACCGCGATAATGGCGATCACGACCAGGAGTTCAACCAGGGTAAGACCGCGCCTTCTTTTGCGCGGGCTCAGGGGATTCGGAGGAAAAATAGTGAAAGTCGTCACAAAATAGAAGGATACCACTCCCCTCGACTATTAGCAAGGGATTGCCGCAGTGACAGTTAACCGCTTTCCATCTACCGTGCCTAATCTGACTTCCCGCCTATAGATATATGGTGGGAAGTCAGGTTTCAGAGGCCAGGTGTCAGGAAAATCTGGCCCGGCGGGCGATTGGTAGTGGATGTCTCACAATTCCTCGACCATCCGCGCCGGAAACGCTCATACCACCACCTCCCCCCTTGTGGGGGAGGATTAAGGTGGGGGGTGAGTGCGGAATCGCTGGAAATCCATCACCCCCACCCCAACCCTCCCCCATCAAGGGGGAGGGGACTCTATCGTCTGCCACGCCTCCCGCAATTGTGGGACGGCCTCGGTAAATCGCCCCTACGGCCCTGAGGGCTCGCACCAGCGAGATTCATTTCCATCCCACGTTACAGCCTGTAGGGGCGCATTACCATGCGCCCGAATCATCTGGGCAACTGTGAGATTGGCTTAGTGCCTCATGGCACAATCTTGAAGACCTGCACCTCGCGGGGCTTCAGAGCGATATTGGAAAGGGTATTGTTGGCAAAATCGGGATAGGCGGCGCGGGTGTTATTCAACTCATACTTGTCGGCGCTCTTGCCCGGGGTCTTCAGAGTGACATTTACTGTGCACTCACCGTCCTTGGTATAGATGAAAAGCACCTGGCTGCGATCCGCGAGTTTGAAAAGGTGCTTATAGATGGGGACCGGTATTCCCGAAATCACCTTCACTGAAACTTCCTCGTCCGCGGGCAGCACCTGCTTCTTGTCCAGCAAATCGGTCAGCATATCCAGGGTGTGGAAAGCGAGTCTGGGTTTTCGATCCGGCCGGGCAGTTATCCCGAAGTGGTAGTTGTGCACATCACCGATGGCCGACTTGCCCGGGTTCATATCCGTGATTTCATACCAGCCGATCATCCTGATCTCCGGCACGGAGAAGAAGTAAGAAACCGCGCGGCACATATAGTTCGCCTGTTGCGCCTCAGTTCTGTAGAGCGTGGAATAGCCAATCTCGTTCACCCAGATCGGTTTCGCTTTGCCCGCGCGGCGGTTCTCGCGGACGAACCAGCCGTAATCCTCTCCCTCAAGATAGTTTTCAACTGCTCCCTCCGTCCAGGTCTCCGTATAGCAGTGAAGCGGAGTTACCTCATAATAGCGATCATACCCGACATCGGCGATGCCCCTCAGCCAGTCATCATCCGGCCAGACCAGTCCGCCGAGAAGTATCTCTTTTCCCGAGTCCGCCGCCCGAATGGCAAGCGCACCCTGTTTCAGCACCTCCCGATACTGTTCGGCACTCCCGCTCCACCAATCCTCCCCATCCTCTTCATTCCAAATTTCATAGGAGACGATATTTCGATGGCGTTTCATCTCCCGGGCGAGGTTGTAGCAGAAGTCATACCAATCTTTGTAGTTCCTGGGCGGAGAGTTCCACTCGCCTCCGCTCGCCCAGCGCGGGGCATAGCAGAGATAGGGGCGAAGTTTTATCCCGTGCTTCGCCGCCAAATCGGCAAATTTGTGAAGCCATTCGAAATCATACTTGCCCCGCTGCGGCTCGTAATCATCCCAGCCGAAACTCACCCGCATGGTGTCAACTTCCAACTCTTTCAAGAGTTGGAAGTCCTTCTCAATCCCGCTCAGATCCTGATTCTTGTCGTAATCTTCACATACGCTGAAGGAGACGACCTTGGGATAGGCCGCCCGTGACGCCTGTTTCGTCCGAAAAGTCCCGTATGGCACAAGCAGGACGGCCAGGCCAATGACCAGGTAAACAACAACACGCGCCGCGGTCTTTCTTGTCACTTTCTCTTCTCCCCAAATAACCCTTCCCCAATCCCCAAAAGGCCCGCCGAAGCGGGCCTTCCCGACATCTGCCTTTCTGCGGTGAATTGCCCTTCTGGTTTTACTGGCTCGGATTGCTCAGGTCTTCCAGGCGGGGGGAATCGCTTTTCGCCGAAGCGGTCCCGTGAGAAGTCAGATAGGAGACCACCGCGGCCTTCAGGCTTGTCTCCAGCGGAGTCACCGAGGCGCCATTGAGGATGGTGAAATACCCGCCTGCTCCCCTTGCCAGTGAAAGGGGCATGGCGACCTTGTATTGTTTATCCGCCTCGAGGGCGCCTCCGCCCGCCTTCACCTCGATCACCCGCCGGCCGCTCTGCAGGCGGGAATCGAAGCGCACATTCAACCCGGCCACCTGCAAGAATCCCTTGTTCGGCTGCGGCAGGAGGCTCAGCCCTCGCTCCAGGCAGGCAACCACCGCGCTCCCCTTCAGCCGCACCAGCGCCACCGCCTCATCGGGATAGGCCAGCGCGGAAGAAATCTGCTCCTCTGTAATAGGACCCGCGGGCAAATCAATAGGCCTCATCTGGCTGGCATTTACCAGGGCAAAATCCGCATCTGCCGCCTCCCGCAAGGCGTCGGCCGCCAGATTTCCCAGCGTGGTCTCAGCCTTTGTCACCTCTTTGCCTTCCAGGGGGAAAGCAGAGGTGGCCAAAACCCCGGCCACCCCGGCAAAGGCCATCACGGCCAAGATGCAAATAACTGCCCCCGCAAACAGCGCTCTCTTCTCGTTTTTCATCTCTTGCCTCTTTCCGCAGAGGGTCCGGAGGTTACTCCAAGAGTCTCTGGAAATTACCCCTTGAATTGTTCGTAGTAGGGCGATTCATCGCCCGTCGAATGCTACCAAGCGCCATGAATGGCGCCACTACGAACTCTGCTGCTCCTTGAATGACTTCTAAGCCTTTCGGCCGGAGAGTTCATGCCGCAGAAAGGCCTCCAGGAAAATGTCAATATCCCCATTCAGCACCCTTTGGGCGTCGCCCACTTCGACTCCGGTGCGATTATCTTTCACCAGGGAATAGGGCTGGAGCACATAGGAGCGAATCTGGTTGCCCCAGGCGATTTCCATCTGTTCGCCCCGCAGTTGCGAGAGTTTCTCTTCCTGTTCCTTCCGCCGCAATTCCAACAGCCGCGCCAGCAGCACCTTCATGGCGCTCATTCGGTTTCTCTGCTGAGAGCGCTCATTTTGACAGGAGACCACAATCCCCGTCGGCAGGTGGGTGATGCGCACCGCAGTCTCATTCTTCTGCATGTGCTGGCCCCCCGCCGAGGAGGCGCGGAAGGTATCTATTTTCAGTTCTTCCGGAGCAATCATCACTTCATCCGCCTCTTCCACCTCTGGCAGCACATCCGCTGAGGCGAAAGAGGTATGCCTGCGCGCAGATGCGTCAAAGGGCGAAATCCGCACCAGCCGGTGCACCCCCCGCTCCGCCTTCAAATAGCCGTAGGCAAAGGGCCCTTCCACAGAGATTATGAGGCTCTTGGAGCCGGCCTGTTCTCCCGGAACCCGGTCAATCACCTCGGCCGCAAAGCCCCGGCTCTCCGCCCAGCGCAGATACATCCTCCCCAGCATATCCACCCAGTCGCACGACTCCGTTCCGCCCGCGCCGGCATTGATGGAAAGCAGGGCATTGTGGCCGTCATATTCACCGGAAAGCAGGGTTTCAGTCTCCAGACGTTTAAGGTCGCGTTCCGCCGCCTCCAACCCGGCCTCCGCCTCCTTTGCCGCGGCTTCGTCGCTTTCTTCCTCGGCCAGTTCCGCCAAGGCCGCCAGGTCTTCCGCCCGCTTCAGCAAATTCTGCCAGGGCTCAATCTGCCGCTTGCGCCGGCTGATCTCGGCCAGCACCTTCTGCGCAGCAGTTGGATCCGCCCAGAAATCCGCCGCGGTGGTCTTCTCCTCCAGGGAAGCGATCTCCGCCTCTCGGCCCTCCAGGTCAAAGATGCCTCCGCATCTCCTCTGCCGACCGCAGAAGCCCCTTGGTGCGCCCCACGATTTCACCAAAATCAGCCATTCCTATTGACCCTCACCTTGCTTATCGAGGTATGTCTGTGCTGCCGTTACGAACTCACGTGCACGCGCGATTTGCTCCTCTGCTCTGTCCTGACTAACGCGCTCTTGGAACGAATAATCACCTATCTGTCGAGTGTCAAATGCGTCCAGAAGATACTTGTGGAGAACGGGATCCACCAATCCAGCGGCGGCAAAGCGCTGTCCGAATGCCGCGATAACTGCGCTGTGCTTCGAAAAACTCAGATTCAAAGACGCGAGTAGCGCCGACGCTGCATAGAACATCGCGTAGTAGGCCCTGGATGCGGCAAAACCTGGATGGCCGTGCTCCAGCAGTTCTTCTGCTGCCCTGATACTCTCCCGGGCCTGTTCCAGCATCGCCCGAAACTCAGGCTCCATCAGATCGGTATCCCCTCCCGCCGCAGATTCATGTGAATCGGAAACTTGCCATTCTGATACTCCCGCTCCCTAACGGGTAGGAGGGCAATAACACAGCCGCGCTGGAGGCAAAGCCGGTAAACCAGATCGCTTGCCCGTTCAACCTCCGCCAGAGCGTCTTCAAAGTCGTCAAGAACCACGGCCACATCAATGTCTGAACCTTCCTGGGCCTCGCCGCGAGCATAGGAGCCGAAGAGTAGCAACCGCTTCATCCTGCCGGCATATATCTCGTAAAGCCCGCGACGAAGCGCTGCCAGAATCTCTTCTATCTTGCTTCTTTGCGCCGGAGTTTGCTCGGACACTTGCTTTTTCACCCCGTAAACCCAATCTATTATACCCCGAAAGGAGCCTGTTGCAGAAGCCTCAGTTGCAGGCCCGCCCTCCTGCAGGTATCATTGGCCAGGCACAGATTCCGCTCTCCTGGAGAGTATCCAATATGTTAGACACCCAGATGAAAGAAATTGATCTGCTCATTCGCGCGCGCTATCCGCTGATCTACATTGTCTCCCCGGAGGAGGGACGGGTCACCCGCGCCCTGGCCGAGATCGCCAATCGTGAGGGCAAACGCTTCTTCTCCTGGACGGAGACCATGGGCCTGCGGCCCGCCCTCGCCCAGGTTCCGCCCGAAACGGATGAGTCAACCACGGATCCGCTCGAGGTGCTGGAGGTCATCCGAAACCGCCAGCAGCCGGCCATCTATCTCCTCAAGGATTTCCCCGTCTTTCTCGAATCTCGCTATGAAAAAGCCAGCACCGTAGTTCGCAAACTCCGCGATCTCGCCGAGGCGCTGCGCACCTCCTACACCACGGTCGTGCTCATTTCCCCCAGGCTCTTCTTGCCTCCCGAACTGGAGAAAGAGGTGAGCGTCCTCGACTTTGACCTTCCCGGACTGGAGGAACTCGGCGGCCTTCTGGACAGCGCCCTGAAGGCGCTCAAAGAGACGCCCGGGGTGGAAACCGACCTCAGCGCGGAGAAGAGAGAGGCGATCTTGAAGGCCGCCCTGGGGCTCACCTTGACCGAGGCGGAGAATGTCTTCGCCAGGTGCGCGGTGGAAAAGAAGGGCTTCGATCTAGAGGAAATCCTGGCGGAGAAAAAACAGATCATCCGCAAGAGCGGCGCCCTGGAATACTACGGGGCGCCCGAGCGAATGGAGCACATCGGCGGCCTGGAGGTCTTGAAAGGATGGCTGAGGCGGCGGGCGCTCGCTTTCACGGAGAAAGCAAAAGATTTCGGCCTCCCCGCGCCCAAGGGGGTGCTGCTGCTGGGGGTGCAGGGATGCGGCAAATCGCTCACCGCGAAAGCCGTCGCCTCCCTCTGGCAGATGCCGCTCTTGCGCCTGGATGTGGGATCGGTCTTTGCCGGCCTGGTAGGCTCCTCCGAAGAAAATATGCGCCGCGCCATAAAGATGGCCGAGGCGGTCTCTCCCGCGGTTCTCTGGATAGACGAGATAGAAAAAGGCCTCTCCGGCACGCAGAGTTCAGGCCAACTCGATTCCGGCGTTACCGCCCGCGTCTTTGGGACACTTACTACCTGGCTGCAGGAAAAGATCAAGGCGGTCTTCGTAGTGGCCACGGCCAACAATATCTCCGCCCTTCCCCCCGAACTGCTGCGCAAAGGCCGCTTTGACGAAATCTTTTTTGTAGATCTCCCCGGGGAGGAGGAACGCCGGGAGATCTTCGCCATCCATCTGCAGAAACGCAAACGGGAAGCGAAGAAGTTCGACCTCCGCCTCCTGGCAAAAGAATCCGAAGGCTTTTCCGGCGCGGAAATCGAGCAGGCGGTAATCTCCTCTCTCTATGACGCCTTTGAACAAGACCGTGATATCAGCACAGACGACGTCGCTCGTTCCCTGCGCGAGGCCGTGCCCCTCTCCATTACCATGAAAGAAGAAATCGAAGAACTCCGCCATTGGGCCAAAGGCCGCGCCCGGCCGGCCTCCTCGAAATCTCCGGGGGATATCTGAGTTGTCTTTGAGCCGCTTCGAATATCTTGAGATCGGGGAGAAGAGACAGGCGGTCCTCAGAGCGCAGCCGGCAACCAGGCCCGCCGCCTTGCCCCGAACGCGCTTTCGGGCGAAGGAGGTAATCGGCCGCTTTGGCAGCGAATTGGGCGAGTTCTGCGCGCCTGGAGGAGTGGCGGTAGATAAAGAAGGCAACCTCTATGTCGCAGATACCTATAACCATCGCCTGCAAAAGATAACCCCGGAAGGCGATGTCTATGGCTATTTCGTCCGAGGAAACCTGCCTGGCTGCCTGCTCCATCCTCAAGGAGTGGCCGTGGACAGCCTGGGACACATCTATGTCATCGAACAGGGCAATGCCCGCCTGCAGAAATTCAACCCCGAAGGGAAACTGCTCTTTTCCATAGCAGGCCCAATGGAGTTCCTCTCTCCCAGCGCCATTTGCCTGGATCGGTTTCACAACATCTATATCGCGGACTGCGGCGCAGCCGAGGTCAAATCCTATACCGCGGACGGGCGAAAAAGGCTTGAATTCACCTGCAGGCTGCCCCTGAGAGGCCCTCAGGGGGTGGCCTGCGACGGGGAAGGCAATCTCTATGTGGCCGACACTTTCCGCAGCCAAATCGTAAAGATGGATTCCACCGGCGAAGTCCTGCTTCGTTTTGGCAAGGAGGGTGTCGCCAGGGGAGAAATGGGCCTGCCCCAAGACCTCGCCGTGGATATAGACGGCGGCCTGCTGGTGGCCGAACTCTCAAACCACAGGCTCCAGAAGTTCGCTAAAGACGGGCGCTCCATCGCCATCTTCCCCGGCCCTCGCCAAGGGGTAAGCCTCAACTCCCCCAGCGGCCTCGCGGTGGACGGGGCCGGCAATATCTATCTCGCCGACACCCTCAACCATCGCATCCTTGTCCTTCGCGCCGCCTAACAGCCCCCGTTGCCGCCCCTCCCTTGTCCTGAAACCTTACAGCCGCCTTAAAAAAATCTCCACTTTTTGACAAAACCCTTGACAACGCAAACTGAAGTGCTTATCTTCTTAGCGACAAGGCAAGGGAGGTTTTCCTTACTGGCAGGATAACGCAAACATTAGTTGCTGAAGGACTGGAAGGGGTCGCCAACCGTAATGCCCTTCTGTGAGGGGGGGGAATGCCGCACATCACGCTCTATGTGGGTAATCTTCCCTGGGAAACCAGTCCGGAAGAACTCGAGCAAATCTTCGGTGAATACGGGGAAGTGAAAGCGGTCCGCATCATCATGGATACGCAAAGCGGCCGCTCAAAAGGCTACGGCTTTGTGGAAATGCCCCAGCCCGCGGCCTTGGAAGCACGACAGCGAATCCACGGAGCAAGATTACGCGGCCGCTCCCTCGTTGTATCGCCAGCAAAGACTGACCCCCACAAGGGCGCGCGCTGACTTGCTTCCCGACAGATGGCCGCAGATTCCAAATTGCTCTGTTGCAAACTTCGCCGTGAACTGTAGGGCGGGGTCTCCTGACCCCGCCGGAATCTCCTTGCGAACTCGTTTCGGCGGGGGCCGCCTCCTTCGCTGAAGCTTCGGAGCCCGGGGGCACCCCCGCCCTACAGAACTTCCCATCTTTGCAACAGAGCAATTCCAAGTCTCCTCCCTCCACTTTCCAGGGATATACACCACGCCTCAACCCGTCTCT
>Ga0299915_10003797_pt1 | contig 10923 bp, 9 predicted proteins | sample RVTome_13_FD_200263 | JGI IMG/M metagenome (GOLD analysis project Ga0299915, IMG submission 200263) | Soil microbial communities from uranium-contaminated site in the Upper Colorado River Basin, Wyoming, United States - RVT92D227 (version 2) ... | reverse complement strand
TCTAATGTTTTTTCATCCTTTGCTTCTTCAGGTGTACATATTATATAAGACTGGACAAGAAACTCTCCTTTAGGGGAAAGTTCTGACTCGGCAAGTGTCGACATGAAATCAATCATTCCAACCGCATCGCATCCCTCCACTCCAACATTCCTTTCAATAAAATGAAATGTTTTACCTATCAGATCAGTATTGATTTTTTTCAATGAGTAATAAGCGCAAAGACTACCTGTTCCCTTAAGTGATTTAATTTTTTTTGCGTAATCTTTTGGAAAATATTTTTCATCCACAATACTAAAAAGATTTTGGACAATTATATTAGAAACAACAATATCAAAATAATGTTCTTTATTATCGACTAATACACCAAGTACTTTATTGTTGTTAATTATTATTTTTTGAACAGGGCTATTTAAAAATATCTTTCCTCCATTTTTTATTATATAGTCAGCTAATTTTTTTGTTATACTGATAAGTCCCCCTTTGGGATATCCAACTGGTTTTGATCCTTTTAGTAGATTTTTTTGTGCACGGAACATCTCACCTGTTGAAATTTTATCAAGATCGTTCATGGTTGTTATAGAACGGGAAAATATCTCAAGAATGAGTTTCATTTTACCTTTACCATATTTTTTTATAGTTTCTGTCATTGATACAGAATCTAATTTTTCCATTGTTTTTTCGCCAGCAAAAATAAGTCTAGAAATATTTGGTAAAATTCTTAATTTATCGGCCCTTGATAAAAATGGAAAATCATATCCATCTTCCCTTATGAAACCAACATTTGACTCAATAATTTCCACATGATCATTTAGTTTAGATAAAATATTGTTTGTATTTGATAAAACCCCACCACCGATAGCATGATACCCTAAGTCTAATTTGTAACCATCTAATAATTTTTTTTCAAAAATTGTTTCTAAACTAGGCTCTGAAAAAGCAACTTTCATATTAAATTGTGAAAGAAGAGTTTTATACTCTTCAATGGTTAATTTTGAAGGATAAATAGTAAGTGCTCTACCACCAATTATTGATTCTTTTTCAAATATTGTGACCTTATGACCTTGTTTAGTTAATAATGCACCAGCTGTTAAACCACCAATTCCTGCACCAATTATACATATGGTTTTTTTCTCAACCATTTTTACATCCTGGGTCTAAAAAGTTTTTCGCCTATAAGTGGTGTAAAAACTATATACCATGCAATAGGAAAAATTATTAGTATTACAGAATATAGTATCGATGGAACAATTGAAATCAGCATAATGGGAACTAAAGAATAACGTAGAAAAGATTGAATGGCAATGTATTTTCTTATTTTATTTCTATTAAAAATTTTTATTGATAATAACTTAAAACTGAAGAAAAGAACTCCAAAAATTGCTAAAGCTAATATAACAATTTGCCAAACATAAAAGTTATAGTTAAATAAAACAAATGGTAAAAATAACAAAACAGCGGAAAATAGTCTTATTCCAATACTAAATATTTTAAATGCACCGGGAATTGTAATTTTTACATCTTGCATCCTAACGCCCATAGTTGATGCAATATTTTTTACTCCCATCTGAGGGTCATGATCTGCATCTTTTATCCCCCCTTCTACAGCATTCATATGCAGTATTTGATTAAAAGTCAAAATAAAAATAATCCATGTGATAATCGTTGGTTGACCAAAAGATAAAGCACCAAATAAAAATACTAATGCGACTGAAATTGCAACAAGAAAATCAGCCCCAACAATTTTTTTTCCATAGAAATCATATATGCTACCAAGGATTCCCGCTATAAAAAGAGATAATAATGCTCCAAATTTTAAATAATCAATTGTTTGTCCATACCATAATGCTCCAACCAATAAAAATGAAAAAAGAATGAAAAAAACACATATAATCAATGCTGTTTTGGATGAAATGTCTCCACTTACAAGAGGTTTACCATGTAAGTCTTTTGCTAGTTTATCAACTTCTATATCTGCAAAATCATTCAGTATAAAACCATAAAGCGCAGCAAGAGTACCAATTATAAATACCAATGTTAGACTGTAAAAATTAAACAATCCTACTGTAATTGCACCTATAACTGGTGGTATTGCAAGTCCACCAATACCAGGAATACGTAATAGTCTTGCATACGCTACTATCTTTTTCATATAATCATCGGAAGAAAATAAGTCTTTATGAGCTTTTCTGATAAATAAATTTATCAAATTATTTATCAAATATTTTAAAAAAATATTACATTGTCTTAGGCTGTAAAAATGTTCCATGCAAAATAATATTTGAAATTATAAAACCTAGAGCTGGAAAGAATATTAAAATCCAAACCCATGGGTTTATACCCATCAGCATAATAGGTACAATCATAAAGTTAATCATATAATGACTACCTATTAGTTTTCTTGCCTTCATCCTTTCAAATCGTTTCATTGAAAGAAGTTTATGGGATAAAAGAAACATAATTACTCCTATACTAGCGATAATTATCCATTGCAAATATTGTAATAATGTAAGCTCGTTAATATTCCATATGATAAAAAAAGGCAAGAATACAACGATTAAATCAATTAATTGAATTCCGTAGGCAAGAGCTTTAAATTTTGAAGATATTTTTAAAGAACCATCCACAATTCTAACACCTAATTTTATAGCAATTGATTTTGCTCCTCTTGTGTAATCGTTTTCAATATCTTTTAGTCCGCCTGCAATAAACTGCATAAATAAGACTTGTATAGAACCAAGAGCACATACTATCCAAGCAAGTTCACTGATTTCATTCAAATTAATTATTGAAGTTGCCGAACCATATAAAATTAAAAAAAACACACCAAACGCAACAAATATATCCATGCCTAGAAGTTTTTTACTGGTAAGATCATATATTATAACAAAAGATGCTGAAATTGCTAAAAGAATTAGAGGAAAATAATTCTGATTTTTATAGCTAATATATAGAGCTATTATGAAAGCTAAAAGAAATGTTATAGATGCAAATATCCAAGCATTTTTTATTGAGATTGTTCCACTTATTAATGGACGATCACTTATTTCTTTTGATGTTTTATCAATTTTATAGTCTATAATATCATTAAATACAAAACCAAATGTGTGTCCCAGAAAACCTACTAAAAATAATAAAATGAGCTCTATAACATCAAAATTTTCCATTGCAACAGCGCCTAATACTGGAGAAATACCAGTCAATACAGCATTAAAGGAACGTGCTAGTTTTAGATATTCTCTTAATTTCATATATGGGGTGTAAGAATAGTCGACAAAATAAAAAGCTATCGTTTTATTATATGATATGATTACAAGCAATATATCTATTGATAAAAAATATTTAATTTTTTTATTAAATAATTTATTGTATCTGATAATTTAAAACAAATTATGTATTTTATCAATAAGAACAAATAAAACATTCATTGTTAAACTGCATAAAACTTTCAAAGATTTTTAATAGATAACATTAATTAATTATAAGATGATAAACAATAGATAATATAGTTTAAAATTTCAAAACCTTAGGAATAATAAAATGAATAAAAGTCCAATAGACATGAATTATGAAGAGTTGGATAAACTACTTGACAAATTTTTAAAAAATGAGCGCCTTCCATCAACTTTACCATATAGGTCTGAGGATATAAATTACCCACGTCATAGTAAAATTCCTTTGCTATTGAAAGCATTTTATCGTCTAATGAAAGCTGAGATATTTTATCAATCTTATATAAAAAAACAACTTCGTCCATTAAAAAATGAACAAAATATGTTTAATATTTTACAAGAAACAAAATGTATACGGGCATTAAAGGTATATTTATATCTAGGAAAAGTAGGATTAAATGATTTATTAATAAATCTCGGTAGCAGATTTGATGATCGAATTTTTACTAATTTTGCAATAGGTACTATGTTATACGATGCATCTTTTGATGTAAAGGATTTCCGGCATTACCTAAGAGACTTTGATGCATTAATTATGGAGCAAAAACCAATTGAAACAGATGATGTTTATCTATCCTTATTTAATAATTCTATAAACTATTTACAAAAACGATTAGGATCAGCTACTTTTGAAACATTTTCTCATTATGTTCGTATAGAACATATTTGTCAGTTGATGAGCATTTACCAACTTTCTGATAAAAAAGTATCCAAGGATGATTTGTTAAAAATTACTTTTGTAAAAGGAGGTATTTCTGGATTAGCATTAATGCACATTATGGTTCCAAACTTAAAAAAGGAGCATGGAGTTGCGATTTACGAACTTGGTTCAGTATTACAATTAATTGACGATATTAGTGATATAAAAGAGGATAAGGCTGGTGGAATTCAAACTATTCCTAATCAAAAATTACTCAATTATAATGAATTTAAACAAATGTATTGTGGGACAATCAACAATTTGATAGAAAAGATGGAAATCGATACAAATAAACCAAATGGATCTCTAGATATGTTGTGTTGGTTTTCTGATTCCATGCTGGAGCGAAGGTATCGACCTTATTTTGAATCGTTGTAGATTATTAATTATATGATAAATTTTAGATAGAAAGATTTGATTTAGTCTTGCATGGTAAAAATGTCAGTTGAACAAAAAATAAGATTTCAGCCAATAAATATTTCTAGTGTCGATGATGCGATTCACTTAAAAGATAATTTTTCTCATGTTGAAACATGGTATTTTGATGGATATTTCAAAGATGGATATAGTATGGTTGTGTTGGTTAATGTACTACATATAAGCTGTTTAGGTTTAGTATTAACTGGTTTATATTTATACAAAGATACTAAACCTATCAAAACAATTCGACAGAGATTTCCATTAAAAGCATTTTATGGTTCGACTGAAAATCCAATTATTAAAATAGAGGATAAAACCATCGTCAACTATCAAGGATTAGATAAAAAAACAGGATTTTGGTCATATAATATTTCAATGGGTGATAAAACAGATGGTGTCGATCTTCGTTTTGTTCAAAAAAATACATCGTGGAAAGGAAAAACCTTACTAGGACAATGGTTGGTAGTTCCACTTTTTGATGTTACAGGTTCTCTTTTTGTCGATGGGAAAAAGGTAGAAGTTACAGGTATAGGTTATCATGATCACAATATATATCCATTATATGCTCCATTTTTTTTAAAAGGTTACCATTTTGGTAAGATTCCTCTTGATAAATTTGATATTACCTGGGCAAAAGTAATGAGTAGGAAAGGTGTTGATCAGCCAATTGTTGTAATAAATAAAGATAACTCTTATATTAGTATTGATCCAAGCGATATTCAGTTTACTGTGGAAAAAGAGATTAAGAATAATAAAAAGATGATTCCAGAGATTTTTCATATATGTGTAAATAATGATTTTGTTAATTTATCAGTTAAATGCAAGATGAATAATGTTCATAATATTCATATTCTCTCGCTTAACTATTGGAGATATCATCTACATTATTTAGGTGAAATAACTATAGATTCAAAAACTATTAATATAGATTTAATTGATATTTCTGAGTTATTAAGATTTTTTTAATTTTTTAGGAAAAATTATTATGCAAATAAATTTTATACTAAAAAGTAATAATCATGAATAATAAATCAAAAAAAATAAATCCTCGCTTTGAAAATCCTAGATTTTTAAAAGCGGTAGAGATACAACCAAAAGATGATGCATATCATATTAGTTCTCATTTAGCAAATATTGAATGGTGGTATTTTGATGCTGTTTTTACAAATGGTTACAGCATTCATGTAGGTTTTAGAACATATAATATAAAAAAATTTGGGATGGTCCAGTCAAGAGTAAATATTTACAAAAATGGTAAGATTGTATCAGATGAATTAAAAATAGATTTTTTTTCTAAATTTTTTATTGACTCTAATTACCCAACAATTAAGATAAATAATAAAACAATTGTACATTTCGATGAAGAATCCTTTGAGAAGGATAAACAATGGCGATATAGGATCAATTTATCTATCAAAGATAAAGAAGTAAATCTATTATTTATTGGTTCAACAAAAGGTTGGAAAATAGAAACAGCTGATACTAACTGGGTAGTTGCATTACCTAAGGCAAAAGTATCTGGTAAGATCCTCATTAATGGAGAGATAATAGAGCTTGAAGGTGTTGGTTATCATGATCATAATTGGGGTTATTCTGTAACTACTGCTATGAATAATCTAGGTTGGTATTGGGGCAGAATAAGTGCGGAGACAATGAATGTTACATGGGCTAAAATAGTTCAAAATTTTTTTAAGAGTGACATTATTGCTGTGATAAACAAAGATGAGGATAATTTTTACAACATTCATCCAGATAAAATAAAGATTATTATTAAGAAAAATGAAAAGCATGAGAAGAATTTTTTTCCGAAAGAGTTTGATTTGATAATTAAAGATGAAACAACTAATAATGTTAAAATTTGTTGTGATATTACAATGAATACAATTGAAACTCAATATAATAGAATTTTTACTATTAAATATTGGAGATATCATGTCATAACTAATGGTATTATTACAATTGGTAATTATAGTGAAAATCTTTCTAACAAACCACAAATAATTGAATTATTAAAATTCAAGGACAAAGAAATTGAATAAAAATAATTAATTTTTAAATTATATTTTATAAATTATTTTTATTATTATTTATTAATAATCAACTAATATAAATTATAAAAAATTATTAATTCGACACAAGACGATATTTGTATAATAAGATTTATATACTCATATACAATATATATTTTCGTGAATGGGGGAGATATGGAGTTTTTTTGTTAAATCTCTCCTCACCACCTTCATCTTCCCCATTCTCTCCTTCTTACAAAAAAACTGAATTTATAACACTTTTAATTAAGATATAAATTAATCTTTTGAAAAGCGTATTCCAATTAAGGAAAAAACATATACCCATCCAATAATAAAAGCTAAAATAGCTAATAATCCCCATATCATAATCTTATCAATAACCAAATTAAATGCTAAAAACATGGCAGATCCAAGAAAATATAAAGGGTGTTTTCTTAGACTCTCCTTATTTTGTTTTCCAAATAGTTTGTATATAAGGTATAAATGTATTGGGACTCCTATTAATATAAATATATAGAAATAATATGGAGAGATAATATTCAAAAGAAATGGTAATGAATATACAATATCCATTGTTAAAACAATACCTATAAAGTAAAGTAAATTTGGGTCTCCAATTGAGTACGAATATTTGCCTTTTTTTGATTTTAAAAAGTATAAGGAAAGAGTTTTATCATGTGTGTAACCCCATCTGACTGCTGTTGTAGGAATATTAAATTTTCTATCTATATCCACATCTTTCATTCCATCTATCCATTCTGAGTAAACACTAATTAAAAATGCACAAATAGCGGCTATAATCGTAATAGATGTAATCCCGCCTACTGCAGATGCTCCGAATATTACAAGAAAAGCTGCTCCAAAAGATGGAGTTATATCATATGCCCATGCAATATATTTTCCTTTAAATGTATAAAGTGTACCAAACAAAGCTGCTAATACAATGGAAGTAAACGCAAGCAAATTAGGATAGAAAAAAGCAGACAAAACTATCATCATAATATAACAAAAATAAATAAAGATAAGGGCATTTTTTGGTTTAATTTCTCCCTTAACAAGAGGTTTATACTTATATTGAGGATTGTTTTTGTCCTCTTCTATATGACAATACTCATTAATTGCACCAATATAAGCATGTGAAAAAATTGCAATAAATAAAATTTTTAGAGCATCAGATATATTTGGAATAACTGTTGATGTAACAGCACCTAGGAAAATCGCACCCCAAGTATTTGTAGCTCCAAAAAGCCTACCTAATTTTAGATAAATTTTTATAGTTTTTAAAATACTTTGTCTATTTTTTTTCATCATTACAAGTTAACTAAGATATATACTCTCTTATAAATATTATCTCAAATAATATAAATTTAAATTTTCAATCGTTAACTGAAGAGGTATCTTTCTGCTTTTTTTGAAACTAGATCTTTGAATTTTTCATCAGTAATAATCATAATATCCCAATCAGGAATAGCTTTTTTTTTGATTGCGTTAGCTATTGGTGTAAAATCATCAAGAGCTCTTATCTTATTTTTTTCATCAACAATGATCATTTCTGTTTTGTCAATCCTTGGTTCGGCCTGATGTAACTCATAAAATGGAATATCAATTATCACGTGACCTGGAGGGATTTTAAGAGATTCTTCAATTTTCTGCTCTTTTGTTCTTCTAAACCTTAAATCCTTTAATTTTTCAATTACATCAATATGTTTTTCTTTTGAAATCATCATTGAAAAGGAATAAGCCTGTTTGAACAATTTTCTGTATTTCAGTCTTGTTGCAATCTCATGCTGATAAGGTCCTTCATTTTTTAAATCGTTAAGTAGTTCGAAATCTGTTTTTTTTATAAACTCTAAAGGATCTAAATTCTCCATCATTTCAATTGATTTTGAGAGCATCAATTCAGCAATGCGAACAGTTTTATGAAAATATACAGAAGAATACATAAGAGCTCTAGCCATCAAAATATTTTCAATAACTCCTATCCCTTTTTTTAACACTGCTAAACGACCTTTGTTGATGACTAGAGTTTGTATAAAACGATCAATATCTATTGCGCCATAAGCAACACCAGTATAATAAGCATCTCTAACTAGATAATCAAGTTGATCAACATCAATGGAGCTATTTAAGAGCTGACTTAAATATGGTTTTCTATTAATTTTTCCCCTGATAATATTTGATATCTCTTTTTGATTAATATTATGTTCAATTAGTATTTCAAAAACGCTTGGTGAGTCAATATAATTTTTTTCTTTTTCGTCAAAGATTGTACTCTCCCCAAAAATAAGTTTTTCAGTTAAATCTATGTGATCAATATTTAATGTATCCCTTAGGATATATTCAAGAGTGTGCGAAAAAGGACCATGACCTATATCATGCAATAAAGCTGCGCAGGAAATTAATTCTTTTTCATTTTTTTCTAAATCCAGATTATCTGAAACTTTACAGGAAACATAATATGTACCAAGAGAGTGTTCAAGTCTTGCATGATGCGCGCCAGGGAAAACAAGATGGGCTAGACCTAATTGTTTTATGTTATATAAACGCTGAATCTCTGGAGCCTCGATCAAATCTAAAAATAAACCATTTAATTTTATATCTCCATGAATTGGATCACGAATAATTTTATTTTTCATCTTATTTTGCTTCATAGATTAAGGTGTAATAAATAAAGAGTATATAGGTTTTTTAAGAGAATTTTTTATATTTTTGTTTATACTTCCTGTAATAGAAAAGCTCCAAGAAACTTTATTTTTTCCTCGTACGAATCTGGGAATAAAAATCTTTCTGTGGCTGCGATACTACTTAGAATTGAGTTACCATCCTGTGGTGTAAAACAAAATCCTATTACTTCATTGTTATTTAGGACATGAATAGTTGGTATAACAGCAACAGTTTGGTCAAGTATTCGACCATAGTGACCATGATCTCGACCAAAAGAAAATACTAAATTGGCTGCTTTTTTGTAGGTTATTGCGACCAGCGGATTATCAATAAATTTTTTGATAGCTTCTTCTTTAGTTATCTTTTTTGATATCTTCAAATCATACCAAATGCAATGCATATATTGGGTATTAACCTTCAAAGCACTAGAAAAGACATTCAGTTCAATACCAAGAGTTTTATATAGATGATACACATCAACAGCATGATGCGTTCCCATTTTTTCATCCTTATGTGTTCCTACCTCTGGTGAAGGTATAAAGCTTTTCTCTTGACTAATATCATTTGCTCTTCTAATACAAACAAATCTGCCTTCCTTAAGAATGTTTTTTTTACCATCCATTGCTAAAGTTTTAATCAAAGCAGCGATGTTGTGGGTGTTGCAGCTAACAATGTGGATAAATTTATCTTTTGGTGTTATAGCATCGTCATTGATACCTAAGGCATACATTTTACCAAAACCAAACTCAGATCCCTGAGCTAAAAATCCTTTTACTTTATTTTTATATTTATCATAGTATTTCTCTTTGTTCATAATTCCAGTACCTTTTGGGGTACAATCAATTACAACACTTGCTCTTCTTATTGCTTCCTCTGCTTCATAAGTTGGTTCTATTTCAAGTTCCTGGAATTCCTTTATTTTTTCTTCGTTAACTGCTAACGTCGCTCCTCTGTTAATTAATCCTTTTAATTTAGGTCTGTCTAATAAAACTGGACTATGTTTATAAAAAGTAATTTCATCAATTCCTAACTCCTCCCTTGCATCACAAAGAAGTCCAATTAAAGGCTCTCCAATGGTTCCGGTTCCAACCACATGAACTATATTTCCATTTGACATTTTACTTTAGCCTCCCATCTGTATTGGCATTTCCATAATATACATATAACATATAATTTTTATGATTTTCTTAATAAAGTTTTTTATACTAATTGAATCGAGAATATAATTAATAAGAGAATACTTTAAAAAGGGGAATATGTTTCGTCTACCCCATGGCATTACCACTTGATGTACTGGAAAAAGCAATGAATCAAAAATTGTCGTTACTATTAAAAGACGGTAGAGTAATAGAAGGTAAACTTACAGGTTATGATGAATATATGAATATGGTATTAAATGAAGTTGAAGAAACCTTTGAACAAAATAAAAGACGTCTTGGCACTGTAATCTTAAGAGGAAATAATGTTGTGAGTATCTCTATCTTATGATACTCTTTAGCGAAAAGCATATATATGCGTTACTCATTTTTATTATTGGAAGGAATCGGGCTGGTAGTTTTTGTTAGAGTGCATCCCATCCCCTCCTAGTGAGGCCAGCCATCCTTCCTTTTTGTTAAAATCGTTTGATAAAATTTAATTACCAAATCTATATTGTATTATG
>Ga0299915_10003796_pt1 | contig 10923 bp, 10 predicted proteins | sample RVTome_13_FD_200263 | JGI IMG/M metagenome (GOLD analysis project Ga0299915, IMG submission 200263) | Soil microbial communities from uranium-contaminated site in the Upper Colorado River Basin, Wyoming, United States - RVT92D227 (version 2) ... | reverse complement strand
CCATTTTTTGACTTAAAGGAAACCAATGGGTTGGACTGAGTCTAAATGAAAAAATAGCTACAGTAGCCACTCCTACCATGGCAGCAAGATGCATGGTACCGGTATCGTTTGTCACACATCCCTTAGCCATGCGCAGAAGCTCAACCAATTCTTGAATGGTTGTCTGCCCGGCGAGATTGATAGCTTCATTTGACGCCCCCTTTACAACTTCATCAGCTATGTTTCTTTCCTCTCCATTACCTGTTATTACTACAGTCGCATCATGATGCTCAGAAAGCCATGTGGCGACCGAGCTAAAGTGCTCTGTGGGCCAGCACTTTGCTTGAAATTTAGCACCAGGATTTATCACAAATATCGGTCGAATATCTCTCCCATCATTATTTATCTTCTTCAAGACTGACTCTTTAGCCGCCTCATCATGGACTAAAAGATCCTGGTTTTCTACAGGTATTAGTCCCAGTTCCTTTAATACTTCACGAGAACGACGGGGTTCATTCTCAACAAATCTGTGTTGAATCTTATTGAATATTCCCTTGCGAGCGTAGGTTGACATCCTAAATCCAATCGTGTACCTTGCCCCGAGTTTCTTGGCGAAAATCATTTCTCGAACAACAGCCCCTATCCAACCTCTGTTCCCAAAAGGAGAAAGATTTACAAATAGGTCACACCTGACCCCTTCAAATTTTCTGTGATCCATTACGAATCGAAACCCTTCACGTCGAACTGGGTGATCGCTAAGTACAATCAGGTGGTCCTTGAATGGCGATGGTCCAAGAACTCCTGTCGCTCCCTCTTGATCCCATATTTGACAATTTGTGATCACAGTAATCTTAGCTCGCTTGTACCTACATCTTAAAGCTGCGAGAGCCGGAAGCATTACAACATTATCACCCACTATTCCAACGGTATATACAACGATATTGTTGAATTCTCTCTTAGCAATTCCCCATTTCTTAAACAAAGCGAATCTTAAGATTCGCAAAGTGCAATTGGCTGCAAATACCCATGCGGTAACAAATCCTCGCTTCAGCAGATGTTTGATATCGAATTCTTCGTTTAGGAAGAGAACCTCTCTGACTTCATCAAGACTATGAACTGCATAAACCTTCTCTTCCTTTGTCAAGTTCATCTGTTCGGTCTTAGCTTTTCCGAAGTTATTGACCTAATTCCTGGAGGAAATTAATTGATGGTATATCTTCTCCATCTCGTCAACATATTGCTGAATTGTTTTAACCGGTCGGATTTGATTTGACATCTCAAGGACGAGGTTTGGGTTTTCTATGAATTTCTGCATGGCCTCAGCCAAAGCCTTGCCATCATTCCTCCCAACAACAAAACCATCCATTCCGTGTCTGACTACTTCTTGCAGGGCACCAGAATTCGTCACTATGACAGGTCTACCAGCGGAAAAAGCCTCTGCTACTACGAGACCGAATGCTTCAGGCAAAATGGAAGGAACTACAAGTACATCAATATTTTGATAAGCTTCTTTTATTTTTTTAGGTGGAATGAGTCCATGATCGAGTACTTTCGCTTTGCCGCGGTAATTTGCCAATGTCCTTTTTCGATATTCCTCATCCCATGGGTTTCTTGCTGCTCCAAAGATATGTAATTCACAAAACTTACCATTTGATAAGCTTTCCATAGCTTTTAACAATATATGTAATCCCTTCGAAGAATCTATTCTTCCAATGTATCCAAACCGAAATAAACGACCAGCGAATGGTTCAAAAGGAACATTATTAAGTGGTTCAATTCCATGGGGTAACAAAGTGACCTTAGATGGGTCGCAGCCATTTCGAATTAACAATTCTTTAATTGCCAAGGATGGGGCAATAAATGATTGGGCCTGGGTTAAAAGTATCTTTTCTGACTCTATTAACTGCTCGATCAACCAAGGATAGATTAATCCTCTGCCTACGTAAGGAAGGTTTCTGATACGATTTAATCCTTTTCCAAGAGGGCGGTATATCCACGACGGTACTCGTCCAAGCAGTCCTCCTGTATACCATTTGGGCGTCCTCAAATAACTGCAGCACCGTACACAATCACGGTAATTGGCTGGTATGTCGCAAATTGAATTGTCAGAACGGAGAAGTCCTCCCGCAGGACACGCAATACCCATATGATGGGTTGTAACAACGTGGGCGATTTTTAGTTCATTGCAAACGGCTGCTAACGCTGACTTTATCCCATTTATATGGACAATGTCTGGTAAACGTTCATTTAAAATCTTGCGTAGTATTTCAATGGTTAAAGGACCAAAGCCTGTATGTCTTTCTTCAGCACTGACAACTTCAGGGTTTAGGCTATAAGTCACGACTGGAATGTTTTCAAACTTGTAGCTTTCAACTTTGTAATGATCTTTCTGGCCATTCCATTTGGCTGGCGTAAAAACCGTTACATTATGGCTACGTCGCAGCAGTTCCTTTGCAAGGTGATAAACATAAACCTCACCTCCTCCAAAAGAGTTAGGGAAAAAATCCGCTGACGATAAAACAATATTCAACTTTTACATCCTTTCTTTTCGTCCGCAATGACTCTCTTCTCTTTAGTTCAAATGAATCAACGCATCAACAACCTTAGCAACTTCAGGTCTGTTATGATCTTGTCTCTAGTAGTTTTCCATTCATTATTCTCGCTGGGTAAGAGAGCTATCCTTGATAATTTAATAAGATTTGATAAGATGTAAATCACACATATCACTATTCCCCTGAGCAACCCGGTTTTCTTATAAAATAACTTTGTACTCACTCTTCCCAAGTCATATCTGTTTGGTAGAGGAGAGGATTGATTTAAATGGGTTACTTCTGCCGTGGGAACATACCACACTTCATAGTTGGACTTCTTCGCCCTGAAACACCATTCTTCATCCTCGTTATACATAAAAAAATCCTCAGATAACGAGCCCATCTTATCCATTGCACTCTTCCTGATTAGTATACAGCAACCACTTATCCAATCTACTCGTCTAACCTCATCCGTATCCCAATAATATTTGGAAAACCACTTCATAAGCTTTTCTTGACTTAAAAACTTTGGAATGCGAAAAAGAATTATGAGTGATAACAATACTGAGGGAAAGCAAAACCCTTGACTTTGCAAAGTACCATCAAAATTTAACACTTTTGGACCAACACCGACTGCCCGAGGATGTTGATCCATAAACTTTACAAGCGTCTCTACTGCTCCATCTTTCAAGATGGTATCGCTATTCAAAAGAAATAAATATTCACCGCTTGCCATCTTCATTCCTTGATTATTTCCCTTAGCAAAGCCCATATTCTGCGTATTCTTCTTAAGCTTTACACCCTTAAACTCCTCTTCAATCATGTCAGGACTGCCGTCTTTTGAAGCATTATCAACCACTATAATTTCATAACTTAAATTTCTAATATCCTCATAAACAGATTTGATACAGTCTCTCAATAGGTCCTTCGTATTAAAGGAGACGATTATTACCGACAGATTTGTGTTCATTGAGCTGTTCTATCCGAAGGTTTTATGTTCACGGACACGACATTTTGAGAAGAGTACTTACCCTTTGACCTTGCATAGTCTTGCCCTATAATTTATTGTTAAAGTACCCTTAACCAAATCTTTATTAATATCCATAACATCAAGAAGATCTCCCTTGTAGTGACATCGAAATGCCGTCAAACTTCAGAAACTTCCAGATGACCTATCCCTACTAAAGCTTCTGTAATTTATGGTATAAATCCCCTAACGTTGCATTTATCCGAGGGGGGAATGTTCTTAATACTATTGGAGACAGTCTGTATTTTCCTCTAAACAAAAAGACATTTAGACTACTGATATTTTTTTCTCTCTTGCCAGTGATTATTGTAAAGACACTGAGGGCTCTGGTGTTATTTTCCAGGAAAATTTCTGGTTTCCTTGCCTTAAGAAAAACACCAGGAACAATCGGATCGTTTACTATCGACTCAACAATAAAATCTGAAAATATGTCTCTCATATCGGATACTTCAAAACGCCAATAATCAAAAGGAAATCCATGGTAACCAAAACCTTTAGACCTTGTCGTGATAAACAATAGCCCACCTGGTTTCAGAACGTTCTTAAAATTACTAACCACTTTCCTCCAATCCCTCACATGTTCTAACAATTCGGTCGAAATCAACAGATCAAATTGATCCTCCCCAAAATGCGAAACGATATCATAAGCATCACAAATTTCGTCAACTCCGGCCCCTATCTGGATGTCTACCCCAATGTAAGAAGACGGCCCAAATGCCTGTACGATCGGTCTCACGGATCCATTTACATTGAGGGATCCAACTTCGAGAACAGAGTTTCCCTCAACTTCTTTTCTCGTTAGATTGGTTCTCACAAATTCTATGCAAGAGGGATGACACATAAAACTTTCCCCTATGCAAAGCCCTAAAGATCCGGCTTTGGTTACTTACTTTATTTTTCTTAGATAGCCATTCACATTAAAGGTTGCATTTTCCCCGAAGAAATCGCACCAGTATCGATCAATCATAAAATGTTGATTGGTTCGTAAGAATTCATTTATCGCTTTAAGCGGACCTCCACGGAAATCTTTGCTTATCCCCAATTCATCAACAATTCCATCTTCAACAATCAGATAGGACCCAAGTGTAACCAAGGGAGCAAACTTATTCAGTGCTCCTAAGGTATCCTCATAAACGTGAGTGCCATCCTCGATAACCAAAACAGTAGAAAATTTTGTGGCTTCTTTGATATCATATTTCTCCCAACCCTCGGTAAACATCGTAATTCTCGGATGCTCTTGAACAAGTTCGTGAGCCTGATTCTTAATATCAATTGTATGGACTAGACCATGGCCAATATTATTCATTAAATCAGCTAAATACAAAGCACTCCCACCATTATAAGTTCCTATTTCCATTACAAGGTCAGGCCTTATCTTGCTAACGATCATTTGATATATAACAAAGTCAAATGGGCAACGCAGCGCTGGCACCCCCCTGTAGGTAACACTAAAATGACCTTTGTAGATTGATTTTACGCTCAAATTAATCTTTTTATCTTTAAGAATTCGTAATCTTCTCATCGTAGAATTCAAACTGCCCACTTTTCATAATCCTCATTGGAGAAAAACATCTCCTGGATTGAATAAAGTAGTCCAGTTCAACACTGGTCTAATTACCCCAGGCAGAACTCCCCCATAGTCTCCTCTTGCTGAGTCTCCATCGATAGTGTCAATAATATGGAAAGACACGGCATCTCGTTCATAAAAATGTACTGCTAGTGGATCGAACGTGCTAATGGCCACTCCTACCGTCAGAATGCCTTCTGCAAAGAAATTTCCAGGAATCCGAGCAATACTTACAAAGTGCCCTGCTGGACGAGTCTTTCGCCACCACTCGGGGTCTTGATCAATCGCCACAAATAGATATACCCCCTCATCGTTAAAAAAATGGTAATTCGGAACCAGTATATGACCAGGTCTAAGAACCTCAAATTGCGTTTCAATTCCGACTGGATGCCTAATATCAATAGTCTCACTTACACATCCTTTATTGTTCCTTACCCGAACTGCACAGAGACGTACAATATCATCTCCTGGGCGCATGAGAGGATCAGGCCAGACCCTCTCTGCCTTCGTATCGATCCCTGAAAGAAGATAATCAGAGACCACCTGGTAAGAATCTCCGTTTTTTACGATGCGTCCTTGCCTTAAATAGATGGCTTTAGAACAAAGTCGTGTAATCGCAGGCATATTATGGCTAACAAACAATATTGTCCTGCCCTCTTTACTTACGTCCTCCATTTTCCCAAGACATTTCTTCTGGAATGCTGCGTCCCCGACTGCCAACACCTCGTCCACCAACAAAATTTCAGGCTCAAGATGAGCAGCAACTGCAAAGGCCAAACGGACATACATTCCGGAGGAGTAACGTTTTACCGGTGTATCTAAGAATTTCTCAATCTCAGCAAATTCAACGATTTCATCAAACTTCCTTCTTATCTCGTTTTTGGTCATTCCAAGAATAGCACCGTTAAGGTAAATATTTTCTCGCCCCGTTAGTTCGGGGTGGAAGCCAGTTCCTACCTCTAGGAGACTTGCCACCCTTCCTTTGATGGAAATACGGCCGGTTGTTGGCTCTGTTATGCGGCTTAAAAGCTTTAAGAGAGTAGTTTTTCCGGCCCCATTTCGACCGATGATGCCTAAACGATCACCCTGCTTAACCTCAAATGACAACTCTCTTAGGGCCCAGAATTCCTCCCTGGAGGGTCGGAGGTTAAAGGAATGAGGTTGGAGGGTTATTAATCTTTTTCCAAATGATCTAAATTTGTTGGTAAGGACGTCGCGAAGAGCAGTATATCGCTCGCTCTGCTGATGGCGAATTAAGTATTTTTTCCCCAGATTTTCTAGTTTGATTACGGTATCTGACATTGTTGAGTTGCGCGATTAGATAACGTCGGCCAAGGTTTTCTCGGTTTTACGGAAGTATCGGAGTCCGGTGACAAGAATAATCACCACCAACGATAAGCAGAGAATAAATCCCGGCCAGTAAAGTAAAAATCCTTCACCGAGAATTGCCCAACGAAATCCGTCAATGACTCCCACCATTGGATTAAGAGAATAAAGCAACCGCCACTTCGCAGGAACTATGCTACTGCTAAAACCAACCGGGGAAATAAAGAGGCCAAATTGAACAATGAATGGAATGATATAACGAAAATCTCGATACTTAACATTCAGTGCGGCGAGCCAAAGGCCACATCCAATAGAAGCAGCAAAGGAAATTGCCACAAAAAAAGGCAAAGTCATGACTCTCCACCCGGGCACAAACTGATACCAGATTATAAGCGCGACAAGAATTATTCCGGAAATCAAAAAGTCAACGAAGCTCGTAATTACCGAACTTGCCGGGATAATCAAGCGAGGAAAATATATCTTTGAAATCAGATTAGCATTGCCAATCAGGCTGTTGCTAGTTTCTGATAAGGCGTTCGCAAAGAACTGCCATGGAAGTACTGCTGAAAAAACCAAGATTGGGTAAGGGGCTCCTTCTGAAGGCAACTTTGCCAGTTTGCCAAATACAATCGTAAATACAAACATCGTCAAGAAAGGCCGTATTACTGCCCACGCAATGCCGATGACAGTCTGTTTATAACGTACCAAAATATCTCGCCAGGAGAGAAAGTAGAACAACTCCCTATAGCGGTACAGGTCCTTCCAGTACTGTGCTTCAGTTCGGCCAGCCTCAATTATTATTTCGGTTTGATCAGAATTTTTCATACAATTTCTATTTGTTACTTATTGGGTCATTCGCTGAAAATACTCAACCCTCTTAATAACCCAGGTTTGCGTCTGATGCGCCGGATAAATAGTATGCAAAGAACGATGCCCACGACATCAAGAAAAACATCAATGACCGAGGCATTGCGGTTTGGAAGATAGCCTTGGTGGATTTCGTCGGCAATGGCGACTACGAGAGCAATGATTCCAGCAACAACCAGGTTTCTTGAGTTTGTTGGGTTACTTCTATTCATAAAGATAGATGACCACTTAGAAAAGATAAGTAAAAGCGTAAGGATGCCATAAAGAGGGATATGAAGAAGGCTGTAAGGGTTAAAGGGTGCCACATCAGAAACCATGGGTGAATCGGCCAAAAGGAAGATTCCGGCAATGTAAGCAGCAGAGAGGACTCTGAAAAAAATAGACATTTTTTAGTTTGTTGAGTTTCTTGGATTTGTTGAGTCTGTTGGGTTAAACATTAGGGTTGAATAACCCAATAACTTAATAACTCAGTTACTTATTAAACTTTTTTTCATTCAAAAATACGCTTCCGCCGTGTCGAATTTTTTTGAATTCGATGAAATATCACTGTATTTAATTGTGCCAGAGGACTGGGCAAAATATTTTAAGTTTGAGGTTGGAGGATTGAGGTCGGAGGCTGTCTAACCTCATACCTCTAACGATTTTTTAGGCTACTTTTTTTATCTGCCACCGCGATATCTGCACTGGGACATCCACACCAATGAGACTAAGAAGGATCCGAACCCGCCCCTTACTGGACATCATTTTTTGAAAGACCCCCATTAGGCTTTTGAATGGACCTGAATTGACCTGAACAATATCTCCATCTTTTAATTCGTCTTCTAACTTTACGACGTTGTCCTTTTCTGACCGCTCTTTAATCGTCTGAATCACCTTCGCACAAATAGGGACTGGTTGATTCCCGCTTCCCAAGATCCTGTTCACTCCCCTTGTCCATTTTACCTTGTAGTAGTGGTGTTCCAGGTCAAGTCTGGCAAAGAGGTAATTAGGAAATAGGGGCTTAATCTTCGGAATCATCCTTCCGTTACGGTACTGGTAGGTTTCCAAGAGAGGGAGAAAAGCTTCAATCTCCTGGTTCTGGAGATTGGTCCCAACCCGATTTTCATCGCCTGGTTTCGTATGAATGACATACCATAAACTCCGGTTTATTGGGTTCGTTGAGTTTGTTGGGTTCATCTAATCTCTCCTGCTATAGCCCTTTCACTTTGTCTGAATGAGGCCGTTCGTAAAACCAAGGCCCAAAGAAATGTAAAGAGAAACGCATTCGCTGGAACCTGCAGATTTCTCTCCACGATGCTATGAAACATCAGTGCCAGAATGCCTACCAAGCCTCCAATCCCAAAATATCTCCGGGAATCTGTAATGGACATCGATCGTAATCCAGAGACCGCTTTAACAAAGAGAAAAATAAACAAGATGAAAAGAATTCCCATCCCGATTAATCCTACCTCGGAGGACAGTTGAAGAAAATCGTTCTCGCTATGCGTTACAAGTCTCCGCATATGGAAAGACTTGTACATTGGAAACACCTGGCTGAAAGTTCCGAGGCCTGACCCTAAGATGGAAAAATCCTTTACGATCCTAAGGGTGTCTCCCCATACCGTCCATCTCCATTTCAGATCTTCCGAAACGTTGAAGAACGGGCTGATCACCGCATCAAGCCCAATCCACAGGGCCCAGAGTAAGGCCAGGCCTAAGATCAAAAGAGAAGTCTTTGAAAAACCCTTTCCCTTTCGGGGGCTTTTAAAAAGAATACTGATCAATGTGAAAGATAGGAGGAGACTCAGAATCCCCATCCTCGATGCTGAGAAAATAAGTCCTAAGATCATCACAATGATTCCAAACCCTATGAGAAGGGTCTTTCCATCGAGCGAAGATAAGCGCTGTCGCCATCCTTTGAAACGTCCTGTCAGAAGTGCCTCACGAGAAATAAAGAAGCCCATGCTTAGTGGAATCACCATAAGCAAATAACCTGCGAAGTAATTGCGGTTAATGAAAGTCCCTGTGACAGAGGATATCCCTTTCAAATAAAGAACGTAGTGGTGACCGCTAAAGAATTCGAACATTCCATAAAAGGATTCAAAGACTCCAATAAGGAAAATAACGATAATAAGCTGATTCGTTATTTCAAACCCATCCCCCAAATACTTCCAATGAAGGAGAAATAGAAAAAAAGCAATCAACGTGAGCCATTTATAAAATTCGATTTTAGTAATGAAAGGGACGAAGGAGATTTGAAATTGCAGATTTCCGACTGCAGATTGCGAAATAGCATTAGCGAAAGCATGGCGGACTTCATAAGTCTTCGGAGAAAGGACCTTGGTGATCCCCGCGGGAAGAGGAATCAGCTGGAAATGAACGAGAATTAAGAAAAAAGAAAGGAATATCATTTCATATTTGAAATTCCGAACTCCGAACTCCCTGCCTGGCCGGTAGCCAGGCGCATTCCGCATTAACTGATGGATCGACCAGAGGATGATCAGGAGAAGAATGCCCAACTCCATCAAAGAGAAAGCCCAGATCTCCATTGACCCAAACGCAATGGGTGTGAAAATGAAGAGTAGAATGAGTATGAATTTCATTAATTTGTTAAGCATCAATTTTCCACAAAATAGGATAACCGTCTCCTAAGGATAAGGGTGCCAAGGCCTATCCCATCGGTAATCCCTTCCGTAATTGATCTCTTTGATTCTTAAAACGCCGTCTTCCCGGATGAGTTCCCATTGAATATTCCCTTTGTAAACCTTCTTGTAGGGACTCCCCTTAAGCGCCTGTATGACTTCATATCGACCCACCACCGCTGCCCCTTCTTTGTAAATGTGTATCGTAAAAACGTCGAGATCATACTTTAAAGACTCACTGTTATCGAACGTCATTTGATAAAGGTCACGGATATCCGCATAAGTCAGCATTCGATTTTCAATCGCCCGCTTTGAAAACAGAACCATGAAAGCATCGATGTCCATCTTGATGTATTGATCGACATATTCATCGATGAATCTTCGGGCCTCCGTCTCCGTGATCACCGGGGGCGTCTCAAAGGGAGGCGGGACCTGTGCCCGAAGAGAGGGTGGCCACACCAAAAAGAGGGCGATTACGAAAATCAATGACATTTTCGTAATTTCCATTTATCTTCTCACTTTACCCTTAAGGAGTACCGTCATGTCGATAATTGAGGGAAATTATCTTCAGGACTCCATCTTCTTTGACCAACATCCATTGGATGCGTCCCTTCCATATTTTCTTTTCTCCATCTATTCTTAAAATCTGATCCAACTCATACCTAGCTTTCACTTCCACGGCGTTCTGATAAATCTCAACTTTCATATCTTCCACCGAATACTGAAGTTCCAGACTCTGATAGAAGAAATTCTCATAAATTCTCCGGATCTCCTCCAATCCATCTTTCTGGTTCTGGATGGCTTTGGGGGAAAAGAGAGAAAGAAAACCCTGGATGTCTTTCTTGTTATATCGTTCAACATAATGATTAAACAATTTCTTGACCTCTTCTTCCGCAGCAATGGGGGGAGGAAGTTTAGCTACCAGCGATTGGTCGTCTTTCTTTGCTGAGGCACTTGAATCAGAAACAGAGTGAACCGCAGGAATTTTCCTAGAATGTTCTGAAA
>Ga0299915_10003795_pt1 | contig 10923 bp, 10 predicted proteins | sample RVTome_13_FD_200263 | JGI IMG/M metagenome (GOLD analysis project Ga0299915, IMG submission 200263) | Soil microbial communities from uranium-contaminated site in the Upper Colorado River Basin, Wyoming, United States - RVT92D227 (version 2) ... | reverse complement strand
CTCATGAATACCACTCTTGGGTGAAGACCAATCAGCATCCGCTACTGGTTGCTATCTCCATCACAGGTTCAATGGCCATAGTGGAGCTTATCGGTGGAATCCTGAGTAATAGCTTAGCTCTGATCGGCGATGCAGCTCACATGTTCACCGATACATTGGCCTTGGGACTGAGTCTATTTGCACTTAGCATTGCCAGAAGGCCAGCAAGCCAAACCAGAACGTACGGTTATCTCCGCGCCGAGATTCTGGCCGCCCTGACCAACGGAATAGTATTGATACTGATAAGCGCCTATATATCGTACGAGGCGTACCGACGCTTTATTGAGCCACCCCAAATACAGGGTGGCTTGATGCTAGTAGTAGCAACAATTGGACTACTGGCCAATGTAATTGGTCTGGCAATACTACGCTCTCGTGGACGCCAAAACTTGAATATCAAGGGCGCATTTCTGCATATGTGGTCGGATGCTGTTTCCTCTATCGGGGTGATTGCCGCCGCTATAATAATCCTGCTCACGGGATGGCGCCTTGTTGACCCCATAATTACTGTTGTCATCGTGGTATTGATACTGAGAGGGGCAGTTCGGCTGGTTGTGGAAGCGAGCAATATTCTCCTGGAGACGGTTCCCAAACATCTCAATGTGAGCCAGATAACCAGTGAGGTTAAGGAGATAAAGGGGGTGAAAGACATCCACGATGTTCATCTGTGGACTATCACCTCTGGTATATATGCTCTGAGTTGCCATCTTTTGATCGAGGACCGTATGGTTAGCAACAGTGCCGAAATAGTGGCAGAGGTCAATCAAACGCTGAGCCAGAAATTTGGTATCGGGCATTCTACCCTCCAATTGGAGTGTGAAGAGTGCCAGAACAGTCCAGTGTGTCACATAGAGGAGAGGAATAGATGAGATTCGAAACGATAGGCATTCATGCTGGGGACAGACCAGACGCAGCAACCGGCGCTATCTCAGTGCCTATTTATCAGACATCAGCATTTGTGTTTGAGGATGTGGGCAAGACAAGGGGATGGGATTACTCCCGCACGGCAAACCCGACGAGGAAGGTTCTGGAGGACACTATCGCCCAGCTTGAAGGAGGGAAAGCTGGATTTGCCTTCGCCACCGGTATGGCGGCTGAGACGACGGTTATGCACCTTCTCAAAAAAGGCGACCATGTAATCTCGGGAGACGATGTCTATGGGGGAACCTACAGGCTATTTCAGGATGTGATGACTAACTTCGGGCTTGAGTTTACTTTCCTGCGAATGGACAATAGGGAAAGAATCGAGGAGGTAATAAGGCCCGATACCAGGATGTTGTGGCTAGAGACCCCTTCAAATCCACTGCTGAACCTCATTGACCTTGAGATGGTAGTTGATATTGCTAGAAGGCATAAGCTGTTGACGGTAATAGATAATACCTTTGCTACCCCGTATTTTTTGCGTCCGATTGAATACGGGATTGACCTTGTTGTCCACTCTACCACCAAGTATCTCAACGGACACTGCGATGTCGTCGGTGGCGCTGTGGTCACCACCACTGATGAACTAACCCAGAGGCTGCAATTTCTACTTAATGCTATGGGAACCTGTGCTGCCCCCTTCGATTGCTGGCTGGTGCTCCGAGGGATCGAGACTCTTCCGATAAGAATGAAACAGCACCAGGAGAATGCCCTGGCCGTGGCAAACTACCTAAAGGGACACCCCAACGTAAAGAGGGTGCTCTATCCCGGGCTCAAGTCCCATACGGGACACGAAATCGCCAAAAGACAGATGAAAGGGTTTGGTGGGGTAGTGTCATTTGAAGTGAAAGGTAGTATTAAAGGCGTTAATACCTTTTTGAGGAGGCTCAAGGTCTTTTCCCTGGCGGAATCGCTGGGCGGCATCACTTCCCTTGCCGAGCATCCAGCTACCATGAGTCATGCCTCAATGCCCAAAGATTATAGGGAAAGGGTGGGGATTACCAATGGACTGATTCGGTTGTCGGTTGGCTTAGAAAATGTTGACGATTTGACCGAAGATTTAGAGCAGGCGCTCAATCGCCTGTGAAGGAGGGTTGATGAAACTATACCAGGTAGTTGTGAAAGACATTATGAGAAGAAAAAAACGGGTGCTGTACGCCTCGCTGGGCGTGGTTATCGGTATTACAACAATCATCGCCGTGCTAACAATCGCTCTTGCCGGGCAGACGAATATCTATGGACAATTGGAAAAATACGGTGCCAACTTAATGGTCATGCCTGCGATAAGCGATATTGATATAGGATTAGGGGGTTTAAGTCTCGGCACTTTGGCAATTGGCGAGAATTACATTTCTGAGGACAAATTGCCGGAGATCAGACAGATAGCAGATAGCAAGATAAGAGAGGCATTGAATATCGAAGATGAGGGAGATATTGCCACGCTTGCTCCGAAACTCTACATGAACACCAAGGTAAATGGAACGTCTGTGATAGTAGTTGGAGTAGCCCCTCAAGAGGAGCGCCAACTCAAGACATGGTGGAGAGTCGCACAAGGGAAGTACCTCGAAGCCCCAGATGAGGCACTGGTTGGGGCAATAGCCGCTGAGCTACTGGGATTCAATGTGGGCGACAAAATTACACTTAATGGAGGAGAGGTGACCGTCGCCGGAATTCTTGAGGAGACAGGTTCAAACGAAGATTATCAAGTTTTTGTTCCTCTGGAAACGGCACAGAAGGCGTTCGATAAAGAGGGATTGATTTCCTCAACGGACATTCGTGCACTGTGTAATGCCTGTCCTACATCAGATATTGCCAGTGCCATCAACGAGAACATGCCGGGGGTTCGGGCAGTTGCGGTAACGCAAATAGCTGAGACCGAGATGGGTATGCTGGAAAAGGTAAGCAAGTTTCTATTCGCCCTGGCTGCAATCACACTGGCTGTCGGCTGCTTTGGTGTGGTCAACACCATGACAACCTCGGTTCACGAAAGAATCAAGGACATCGGCATAATGAGAGCAGTGGGGGCATCACGCAATCAGATAATGAAGATTTTCTTCTACGAGGCAGTTATCGTCGGGGTAGCAGGAGGTTTGGTGGGATATATAGCTGGGACTCTGCTCGCATACATAGTCGGGCCGCTGATTTTTGGAGGTGTAGCTATCACTTATGTTCCCCAGTATTTCCTCCCTTCACTGGCTCTGGCTACCCTTATTGCTGTCATAGCGAGTGTGTACCCTGCCTTTCGCGCCTCTAAAATCAGGGTTGCCGACTCTTTCAGGTCATTGTGAGGTAGCAAAATGCTGGAAATCAAAAAAGTATCGAAAACCTATGGACAGGGAGCGGCTAAAGTAGTTGCCTTAGATAACGTTTCCCTTCGTATGAATGAAGGCGACTTCATAGCCGTTATGGGGCCTTCCGGAAGTGGAAAGTCCACTCTTCTGAATATCATCGGCGGTCTGGACCATATCTCCAGCGGCGAAGTGATTTTAGATGGTAAACGCATCGACAGCCTGGATGAGAATGCCCTTGTTGATATCAGAAGGGAGAAACTTGCCTACGTTTTTCAGCAATATCATCTGATTCCGTCGCTCACTGCTCTTGAAAATGTCCTTTTGCCTTTGACATTCTGCGGGGTGAATAATAAAGACCAGAAGGCATTGGATATCTTGAAAAGAGTGGGGCTAGAAAAAAGGGCTGAACATAAGCCCAGCCAGTTAAGCGGCGGCGAGCAACAGAGGGTAGCAATTGCTAGAGCCCTGGTTAATGACCCGTCTCTTATTCTAGCGGACGAGCCAACAGGCAATATGGACCGTAAAACAGGAAAGGAAATCTTAGCTTTATTCGATCAACTGAACAAAGAAGGTCGCAGCATTGTTATGGTCACTCATGACCCTGAGATAGCTGGGTATGCCAAAGAAGTCGTGGTTCTCCAAGATGGTGAAATTGTAGACAAGATTAATCAAGAAGGAGGCAACAAATGTTGAAGAGGATAACACTCATCCTCGCGTTGGTCATACTGGTTTCAAGCATAGTTGCATGTAGTGATAATGGCACACAAAATAGCCAGCGAATAGTAGCGACGTGGATTAATCCGCAGGTGCTTGGCGATATCATATCTATTCCAATAAGCGAAGTTGAAAACGACAAGATAATGCACTTTGAGTTTACAACACAGGATAAAGATATGACCTTCATGGCTTATGACTTGAGCGGAGAGATCTATGTTCGGGCTAATATCTGTCCACCGTGCCGGTCAATAGGCTTCTCTCTCCAAGAGAGTACTCTGGTCTGTGATACTTGTGGGACTGTTTTTGACGCAAGAACAGGTGCAGGAATCAACGGAGCCTGTGTCGCTTATCCCAAAGCAGCAGTTGCATATGAGATAAGGGATGGCAGTATAGTAATGAAAGGCTCTGATTTGCTAGCTGCGTATCAGGACACTGTCAACCCAGCACAGCCAAGCGAAGCCACCACTCCCAGTTGCCATAACGCCACTGACAAAGCAACTGCTCCCGGTTGTTGCAGCAGCACTGACAAACCCAGAGCTCCGAGTTGCTGCAGCGGCATATAGAGTATCACAAGAGAAGGTAGGGAGTGCATAAAGGAGTAGTCAAGAAAGAGAGGATAGATAAAACATTCATTTGAACAGGAAGGAGAATAAACAGATGTTAAGAAGAACAATAATAGGAGCGCTATTAGTTTCCCTAGCATTAATCATTGTTGGCTGTTCTGACCCAACCTCTAATCCAGCGCCATCGGGACCAATAAAGGCAACATTGATTGACCCACAAGTGACGGGTGACATTGTATCTATTCCAGTAAGTGAAGTCGAAAATAATTGGAATGTCAGCTTTAGGGTAGAGACGCAAGACGACAACATGACTTTCATGGCATATGTGTTGGATGGAGAAACCTATGTCCGGGCAAATGTTTGCCCGCCATGTCAGTCAACAGGCTTTTCTCTTAACGGAGCCAGCTTAGTATGTGATAGGTGCGCGACTACTTTCAAGGCACAAACAGGCGAAGGAATCGCGGGAGCGTGTGTCGGTTACCCCAAAGCCTCAGTTCCATATGAAATAAGGGATGGCAACATTGTGATGAACAGCACTGACCTCATAGTTGCTTATGAGGATACTATTGAACCTGGGTGACCTTAAAGAGTAAACGAAAGGAATTCGTGGAGTCGAGTCTTGATTGCACCAGATAAGGAGAACAGAGTAAATGGTGACTGAGAAAACAACGAAGAGGGAAAGAGAGCTCGAGTTGAGCAGAGGGGGAGTAAGAAAGAACAGCCTGGTGATAATATCAGCGGTAATTGTGGCGGTAGTAGTGCTGCTGCTGGCCCTATCTTGCGCCACCCAACAGCCAGCCATCACCAGCCTGGAAGCTGAGGCAGAATGGACCGTTCCTTTGGGTAGTCTCCAAGTGACGTGTAATGCTTCAGACCCTGAGGGCGATGAGCTGAGCTATAGCTGGTCGGCTACCGGAGGCGAAATAAATGGGGAAGGAGCTCTGGTTACTTGGATCGCTCCTGACTCTGTAGGCTCCTACAATGTTATAGTCACGGTGACCGATGGCCGCGGTGGCGAAGAGACGAAACAGGTAACCATCACAGTGAGAGCCAATGAGCCGCCATACATTAACAACCTGGTAGCCGATGCAGACTGGACCACTCCTTCAGGTAGTCTCGAGGTGACGTGTAACGCTACAGATCCTGATGGGGATGAGCTGAGCTATGAGTGGTCAACCAGCGGAGGTAATATCACCGGCACGGGACCTGAAGTCATCTGGACTGCTCCCGAAGAAGTTGGCATATACCACGTCACAGTTGTGGTCACCGATGGTCATGGTGGAGAAGACACAGCGTCGAAATATCTCAGCGCGGCAACTGGCACTCCGCCCACCATTGAAGACCTGATTGTTACTGCTGAACACGAATACTTGAAAAAAACCTCTACTGGGTACAAGGTTGGGAAAACAAAAGAATACGATATTGAGTGCATTACTTCAAACACGAGCGGCGAACTGGCCTATGAATGGTCGTGCGATGGTGGCGAGATTTCCGGAGAAGGCTCTCTGATTACCTGGACTGCCCCGAATACAGAAGGTGACGTTACAGTCACGGTAGTGGTGACTGATGTCGCTCACAATATTGTGAGCAAAAGCATGATTCTCAACGTGGTGGCTTGTTCAGCATGTATTTTTGGATGAATCGTATTATGTGATGCCCTGAATACAGGTTGGAACGAAGGAAGCTCTAGGGAGAGAAACTTAATGAACAAAAACAGACTTCTGGCAATTACGGTAAGTATGGTAGTGGTAGTAGTGCTGCTCTTGGCCTCATCTTGCACGACGTCGACCAATCGTCAGCCAATTATCACGAGCCTGGAAGCTGAGGCAGAGCATACTACCCCCTCGGGTAGTCTCCAGGTGATGTGCAGTGCTTCAGACCCTGATGGAGACCAGCTAGGCTATATCTGGTCGGCTAGCGCAGGCGCGATAGGTGGGAATGGCGATACGGCTACCTGGGTCGCTCCTCTGTCTGAAGGTTCCTACAGTGTTGCAGTCACGGTGACCGATGGTCGTGGTGGTGAAGTCACGGATTATGTAACGGTCGCAGTGAGAGCCAATGAGTCACCAACGATTAGCAGCCTGATAGCCGATGCAGACTGGACCACTCCTTCCGGTACTATCCAGGTGACCTGTACTGCTTCAGACCCTGATGGCGATGAGCTGAGTTATGAGTGGTCGGCGACCGGAGGTAGTATCACTGGCACAGGTGCGGTTGTAAATTGGGTTGCTCCTGGGGAAGTCGGCATCTATGACATCACAGTTCTGGATACCGATAGTCAGGGTGGGGAAGACACGGGATCGATAGCTCTCATCGCGTCAAATGGTCCTTCGCCAGTCATTGAGGACGTGATTGTCACTGCCAAAGGGCACCCATATCTGAAGGAAACTGCTACAGGGTACATGGTCCTGAAAACATACCCATACGATATTGAGTGCATTGCTTCAGGCACGGACGGCGAACTGGTGTATGAATGGTCATGCACAGGTGGCGAGATTTCCGGAGAAGGCTCTCTGATTACCTGGACTGCCCCGGATACAGAAGGCGACGTTACAGTCACGGTAGTGGTGATTGATGTCGTTGATCGTACAGTGAGTGAGAGCATAATTCTCAACGTGGTAACTTGTCCAGCATGTATTCTTGGATAAAATAGGAGATAGAGAGGAGAAAACTTGTCGTATGCTACAGCCTTGCGCTGCCGGAAGTGTGGGCGAGAGTATCCGTTAGAGCCTCTCAATCTATGTGACTTCTGCTTCAGTCCATTAGAGGTAAGCTACGACTACAAGTCTATAGCCAAAGCGGTAACCCGGGAAAAGATTATCAAGGGGCCGCCAAGCATGTGGCGCTACAGGGATCTGTTGCCTGTAGATGGCGATGTAGTGGATATCGGTACGGGATTCACTCCTCTCGTTAAGGCTGATAACCTAGGGGAGAAACTGGGGCTGGATAAGTTCTATATCAAAAATGACTGCCTTAACCCAACGTACTCCTTCAAGGATCGGGGGGTCTCGGTAGCTATCACCAAGGCACGAGAATTTGGATTTGATACCGTGGCTTGTGCCTCAACGGGCAATCTGGCCGCTAGTGTGGCGGCTCATGCTGCCAAAGCAAATATAAAGTCCTACGTTTTCGTTCCTTTTGATGTAGAACCAGGTAAGCTGACAGGAATAGCAGTCTACAACCCGGTTCTGGTAACAGTTAAGGGAAGCTACGACGATGTTAATCGCCTTTGTAGCCAGTTAGCGCAGAGGTATAATTGGGGATTCATCAACATCAATCTCCGACCTTACTATGCTGAGGGGAGCAAAACCCTGGGTTATGAAGTAGCTGAACAACTGGGGTGGCTTGCCCCTGATTGTGTAGTGGCTCCCGCTGCCTCGGGGCTCCTCTTTACCAGGATATGGAAAAGCCTGGACGAGCTTTCTATGCTGGGTTTGATTCAACCGGTCAATACTCACATGTATCTCACCCAGGCTGTGGGTTGTTCCCCCATTGTCAATGCCTTTCAGGCAGGTATTCTCCACGTGCACCCAGTGAAACCAAATACCATCGCCAAGTCTATAGCTATTGGGAACCCGGCTGATGGTTATTATGCATTGAGAGTTGCCCGGCAGTCAGGGGGTGGCGCCTGCGCTGTTACCGATGAAGAGGTGGTTGAGGGAATGAAGCTGCTGGCTGAAACTGAAGGCATCTTCGCCGAGACAGCTGGCGGCGTGGTAATAGCGGGATTGAGGAAGCTAGTGACCTCGGGGACAATTAAAAGGGATGAGCTTACAGTGGCTTTCATTACCGGGGCAGGCCTTAAAACCCAGGAGGTAATAGCTGAGGGGGTTCATCCCCTCGTAATCCAGCCCACCATGGAATCCTTCGAGGAAGTTTTGGGTAAGTGAGCTTGAGTCTGTAATATTCTATTCGTGTTATAATTTTAACTCTAGAAAAAATATCAGGAGGACAAGATGGTCAAGCGAGGAGTAAAATTCACCTTTCCCCCGGAATTAATCAAGGAGCCCATCATTTACAACCTTGGTCAGCGGTTCAAAGTGGTGACTAATATCCGCCGCGCCGATATAAATGGAGATAAGGGATGGGTGGTTCTTGAATTGGAGGGGAAAGTAGATGATATCGAGCGTGGAATTGGCTGGGTGACTGGCAAAGGGGTAAGGGTTGATCCTGTTATCGGAGATATTGTAGAAGGTTAGATGCGAAGGATATATCTTGACCATGCTGCTACCACGCCGACGCATCCCGAGGTGATAGCGACAGGCTATATTACTATTTATTAAGGAGGTGTCTTGTGGACTTTGAGCTTAGCGAAGAGCAGCGTATGCTGAAGAAGATGGTGAAGGATTTTACTCAGAAGGAAATAGCCCCAATTGCTGCGGAGATCGATAAATCCGGCGAGTTTCCCTGGGGCTGTATAAGGAAAATAGGGGAGCTAGGTATATTTGGCCTTGTTTTGCCACCAGCCTTCGGCGGAACAGGACCAGATAGATTGAGTTTTCTGGTAGCTCTCGAAGAGATATCTGCAGCCAGTGCCTCAATCGCTTTGGCAGTGATTTGCAGTAGCGTAGCATCTCGCCAGATCCTAGCGAACGCCAATGAAGAGCAGAAAGCAAGGTATCTACCTGCTATGGCCAGAGGCGAGCGGCTGGGTGCTTGCGGTAGTACTGAGCCCAGCGGCGGAGCAAATTGGCCTTATACCGTACAGACCTCGGCCCGCCGTGAGGATAACTCCTACGTGCTCAATGGAACAAAGTGCTTCATCAGCAATGGTGGCGAGGCCGACATTTATGTAGTGCTGGCCAGAACTGACCCGGGAAAGGGCCCCATGGGCATATCGGGACTGATTGTAGAGAAAGGTACCTCTGGTTTTAACTTCGGCAAAAGGGAGGAGAAACTGGGCCTCCGCGGTGATGTCAGCCGGGAGTTGTTTTTCGAGGACTGCCGAGTGCCCACGGCTAACTTGCTCTGCGAGGGCATCCTACCATTAGTTACAAGAGAGGTAGCGACCTTTGGTATGCCTGGGCTCGGAGCCATTGCTGTGGGCTTGGCTCAAGCAGCCTTAGAGGCGACTACCCAATATGTCAAGGAACGTCCTGTTGCTTTTGGGCAAATGCTGGCCAACTTTGATGGCATTCAGTGCGCCATTGCCGATATGGCGTCCATGGTCGAGGCCTCGCGGTGGCTCGTATTACGGGCGGGCGCGATGTCTGAGGATGCGTCTGATTTGACTCCGGGAGTAATGGCTGGCCTCTTCGCCTGCGAGGCTGCCTTACAGGTGACGAGTAAGGCATTGCAGGCTTTTGGTACCTCCGGGTATACCACCGACTTCCCTATAGAGCGCTATTTCAGGGATGCCAGGGGGCTGATGCTAGTCGCCTGGCCCATGGAAATACGCAGGCTTATCCTAGGCCGACTAAAGCTCGGGCTTCCCACATTGGCACCGCTGGGGCCTACCTCACCGAGAGCAGGAGGAACCTAGAATCTATGGCAGCTTCTAGAGTGAGGAGGGTGTATGAGCAAACCGATATATCTTGACCATGCCGCCACCACACCAACTCGTCCTGAGGCGTTGAACGCCATGCTCCCTTATTTCGCCGACTCCTTTGGCAACCCTTCGAGCATCTATTCCCAGGGGCAGGAAGCAAAGGGGGCCGTGGAAGAAGCTAGAACCAAGGTGGCGGAACTTATCGGCGCCCGGAGCGAGGAAATCGTTTTTACCAGCGGAGGAACAGAGGCAGATAATCTCGCCCTGAAGGGCCTTGCCTATGCCAGCGAACACAAAGGAAACCACATCATCACCACATCAATTGAGCACCATGCAGTTCTGGAGGCGTGCAAGTTTCTGGAGAAAAGGGGACTCGAGATAACCTACCTGCCGGTGGATAAACATGGTCTGGTTGACCCTGACGATGTCAAGAAAGCTATCACTGATAAGACTATCCTTATCTCAGTCATGCATGCCAGCAACGAAGTAGGTACCATAGAGCCTGTAGAAGAAATAGGTAGAATTGCCCGTGAAGCAGGCATATGTTTTCACAGCGATTCCGTGCAGACTGTGGGGCATATCCCGGTGAACGTGGATAAACTTAAGGTGGACTTGCTCTCTATTTCGGCGCATAAGCTATACGGACCTAAAGGGGTAGGAGCACTGTATGTCAGGAAGGGCACCAAATTAGTTCCCCTTATGCATGGAGGGGAGCAAGAAAAGAGACGAAGAGCCGGTACAGAAAATGTTCCTGCTATCGTGGGATTAGGCAAAGCGGTGGAGCTTGCCGGGCAGGAGATGGGCAGGGAAGTGGAACGCTTGACTAATCTTCGGGATAAGCTAATCAGAGGTCTTGTGGGGAAGATTGACAGCGTCCACCTAAATGGCCATCCTACGAGAAGGC
>Ga0299915_10003794_pt1 | contig 10925 bp, 6 predicted proteins | sample RVTome_13_FD_200263 | JGI IMG/M metagenome (GOLD analysis project Ga0299915, IMG submission 200263) | Soil microbial communities from uranium-contaminated site in the Upper Colorado River Basin, Wyoming, United States - RVT92D227 (version 2) ... | reverse complement strand
TTGATGACCATCCCCCAGAGAAAGGCCAGCGGCGAGCCGATGGTCTTGAGGATGGCGAAATCCTTTCTCCTCTCCAGGATGTTGACCGAAAGGAGGAGGCTGAGGATGACCGTCAGGACGACCGCCCCGATCGCGGCCACCGTGTAAAGAAGCGGCAGGAAGCCGGACTTCATCTCCTGGATGTTGTTCTGAAGAAACGTCGGATGGTCATAGACCTCGAGCCCAGGAAGCTCCTCCCGGATCCGGGCCTGGACTCCGCCCAGGTCGGCTCCTTCTCCGATCCTCACCAGAAAGCAGGTGGCCAGCGAGGGAAACCCGATCAGGTCCCGGGCGAAACGGAGAGTCACGAAGGCATACTGGATGACAAAGGCGTTGGTCCAGCCGCTGATGCCGACCACCTTGAGCCGGCGGCCCTGGAGGTCGACGTCGTCTCCCACCACGAACTTGAATTTCTGGGCGAAGGACTTGTCCAGGACGATCTCGTCGTCCCGGCGGATATTCCGGCCCTGGACGAGCTGGGGCGGGCCGCCCAGCCCCGAATCCGGCTCAAACCCCGTCAGGAAAATCGTCCGCACATCCCCTCCTTTCTTGACCGTGGAGAGCAGGAAGAGGACGGGCGAAACCGTCCCTACGCCCGGGACCGTAGCGATCCTTTCTCCCTGGGCCGCCGAGACCAGCGACGACCCCCGCAGGATGTTGGTGGCGTTCCGCTGCAGGACCCAGAGGTCCGCCTTGTTCCGGCGGATGTAGTCCACCGAGCCATCGGCCGCTCCCCGGTAAACCGCCAGCAGAAAAAGCATCAGAATGATGCAGAGGGCCACCCCGCCGACCGTGAGCAGAAGCCGCACGGGCTGGCTCCGCAGCGTCCGCAGTGCATACATGTCCACAGACGTTCCTCCTCCCCCATCAAGCCATCATCTGGACTTCGGTCCGCAGCCGGCCGCGGATGCGGTCGAAGATCTCGTCCAGGCTCGGCCCGGTGATGGTCAGGCCGTGGTTCTTGAGACCGACCTCCGTCCGGGCGGGCTCCTCGGTCTGCCCCAGCAGCCCGACTACCGCCTCGGCCAGCTCGATCGTGCCGCAGGGGAAGTTCTGGCGGGTGCAGAGGACGCCGTCGATCCAGGCATGGACATGGACGATGGCCCCGACTTCGGGGTACGTCCGGTAGATGAGCTCGTGTTCGACGGCATCGACAGAGACCCGGGCTCTCGGGTCATAGTCGGGGGGCACGCTGACCAACGCCTTCCCGGCCGGGTAATCGAACCCCTTGACGAGAAGAAGGTCCCACCCGACCTTGCTGATCTTGGACTTGTCGATCCCCCGGGCGGTCATCCAGAAGGTGGTGTCGCCGAGCTCGGGGATGCGCTCGCGGCCGCTCATGTTCCCGTAGCTCAGCCCCTTCATCTCGAACAGGCTGAAGATGTGCTGAATGCTCTCTTCGGAGAGGACGTCCCGCAGCGGGAACGGCGCCGGAAGGACGCCCAGCCGATCGAGCTCGCCCCCGTAGGCCTTGATCTTCTCAATGACCGGCGAGGTTTCCCAATAGCGCAAGGGAAGGTCGAGGGAGAACCGGTTCCCGATGGCGAAATGGGCGCCGGCGATGGGGATGATCCTCTTATAGACTTCTTCGGGGTCGAAGGCCAGGTGGTAGAACCCGGCCTCCGGGGTGGTGAAATAGACCTCGCAGTCCCCGTTGCCGTTGGCCGAAGGGACGGCGCAGATGACGATGTTGGAGAGCGTCCGGACGAGCGTCGCGTAGCAGAGGGAACGCAGGTCCTTGACCTGGCCATCTGCAGTTACCAGGGAAAAGATGAAGATGGACTGGGCCTTGCGGCGGAAAAGGTGCGGAGCGGCGGTGTCCGTAAGGTTGAAGACAAACTGGACCCCGTTCTCGGGCGACGAGACCTCGTGCCCGTGCTCGATGCAGGTCCGGGTGATCGCCTCAGCGAGCCGGTCCCGCAGCGGGTTTGAGTCTTGCTTGATGACGGAGAATTTCATTTTCCTCCTCCTTTTTATAGAAAGCTTTTTCTATGACGTCGCGGCTGACCATGTCCTCGAAGGATTCCCGCCGGCGGACGAGACGGCAGACGTCTCCGTTGACGGCCACCACAGCGGGCCGGGCGAACCCGAACGAGGACTCCTGGGCGGTGAAGTAGGCGCCGCTGTCCATGATAGCTAGGACCTCGCCGGGGCGGACTGACGGCATCCACTTGTTCCGGTAGACGATGTCCGAGGCGAAGCAGACGGGGCCGATGATCGTCACTTTCTCGGTCCTGGGCCTGGTCACTTCGTCGGCCACGAAGACCTCGTGGTATTCGTAGAAGGTTGGCAGGGTGACCGTGCCCAGCCCGCCGTCGGTGATGAGCCACTTGCGGACTCCCGGACGCTCCTTCACCCGGTGGACGGTGAGGAGAAGGAACTGGTTCGGGCTGGCGATCGACCGGCCGGGCTCAGCGATGAGCTCCGGGAGCTCGTCCGCCGGAAATATTCTGAGAAGCGCATCCGAGATTATGCGGCCGAAATCCTCGAAGGCGGCATCGTTCTCCTGGGGAAGCCCCGACGGCAGACGCTCGAAGCCCTGGTAGACGAAAAATTCCCGGGTTGTCAGTTCCCGGGTGGTCATCGAGGCGAACCCGCCTCCGACATCCACGACCTCAACCCGGCGGCCCGCCGCGCGTGTATCCCGGATGAGCGGGGCCAGGCGCTCGAGCGCCCGGGAATACTCCCTGGGGTCGCGGATCCCGGTGCCGATGTGGAAGTGGAAGCCGCGGAAGCGGACCCCGTTGATGTCTTTGAGCGCGGCCAGCGCAGCCTGAGGTTCCCCGGCCTTGAGGTCGAGCCCGAAGGCGCAGCCCTTCCGGCTGGCTGTGGCCGTCCCGCTGTTCAGTCCTCGAGGCACATAATCGGGGTTGATGCGGAACAGGATATCGACATCGCTGTACTGAGCCTCAGCGATTCTGCCGAGAGCCTGAAGCTCGCTCAAGGAATCCACGATGATCAGGCGGACGTTGGCCCGGAGGCACTGGAGCAGGAACCGATCTGTTTTGCCGGGGCCGTTGACGATGATCTCCTCCCCGGGATATCCCATCCTCAGGGCCAGTTCGAGCTCGAACTCGCTCATCACCTCGGCCTTGAGCCCGGCCCGGCGGACGGACGCGACAACGGCAGGAACGGAGTTGCACTTGAAGGCGTAATGGACCGAGGTCCGGCCTGGATAGGCAACTTCCATGCACATGCGGAAACGGCTTGCCGTCTCCTCCAACCGCGCTTCGTTCAGGACATGGAGCGGAGTCCCGAACTCCCGGGCCAGGTCAACGGCGCGCAAACCCCCGACCAGAAGCGCCCCGCCGGTTCCCGTCTGGAGCCCCCAGTCCTGAGGAATGAGTGTTCGGGCCATGGTGTCAATCCAATCGTTTCTCGAAAATGCCGAAGTGCTTGTCCGGCCTCAGCTCCAGGCTTTCGGCGGCCCGGAGGGCGGGGATGTTATCGGGCGAAACCCAGGTCGCCTCCAGCACATCGAAATCCCGGGCCATCCGGCAGAACGCCTGCAGCAAGAGCTGATGGACGCGGGTGTGCTGATGCCTGCGCTTGATACCGACCGTGTAGATGATGAGCGTCCTGATCCGCTGCCTGTCCCGCTTGAAGCGCAGGTATTTAATGGGTCCAACCCGGCCCCGGAGCCTTCTGAGCAGCGGGTTGATATCCAGGACGCAGTGGAGGACCGCCACAGGCTCTCCGTTGTGTTCGACGATCTTGACCAGGTCCGGCCGGGTGACGAGGCTCATGTACCTGGCCGAGAACAGATACTCTTCCCGGCTCAGCGGCAGGAAGTGCCAATTCCCGGCGAAGGCGTCGTTATTCACTTCGCGGATCCGCTCCAGCTCCCGGACGAGATCCTGCGTGTCCAAAGACCGCACCACATAGCCGTTGACAGCTGCAGGTTCGGGCCGACTGCCGAAACGCCGGCGAATCGTCCCGCCGATATCGTCGTTCCGCATCGTCTGGAAGCGGAAAGAGAGACGAAAACCCGAAAGCTCCAGGAAATCGCGATAATAGGATGGATTATGGGGCTGGAAAAAGCCGGGCGGAGTGCCGAACCCGTCGAGTTGCAGGCCGAGCTCGGAGTAGTGGTTCGGATTGAAAGGACCTTCAATGATTTGGGCGCCCTGATCGCGGCAGTAATTTTCCGCCGTCCCAAACAGGGCGCTCACGGCGCTGGTATCGGGCTTGGCCTCGAAGAAGCCGAAGAAGGCGGCCCGGACGCCGAACTCTTTTTCGTGGTTGCGGTTGATGACGACGGACAGCCGGGCAACCGGGGTTTTGCCTTTATAACAGACAAAAAGCTGGAGCGACGCATCCGCGAAATAGGGATTTCGCTTCGGGTCAAGCGTCCGGCGCACCTCGGAGACGACCGGAGCGACCCAGTTCGGGTCGCGCCGGTAGATATCGAACGGGAGCCTCAGGAAGTCCCTGAGCCGGCGCGGATCGGAAACGGCGGCCACCGTATAGCTCATCCCGGTTCCCCTTTGCTGATTTTCTCTACCACATAATCGTTGTAGATGAAGGAGAGGTCCGCCGCCCGGAGCGATTCGGAGATCTCGAGGCAAGAAAGAATATTCGCCCCAAGAGACGCCGGCCGCCGGCGGGGCACCAGGAGATTCCGGTAGGTCAGGACCGCCCCGTCCCGGGCCACCCGGATGGTCTCCCTGAGGAGCGCCTCGAACGCCGCCTCGGGCATCCATTCGAAAATGTTGGAGAAATTGAACTTGGAGATGGAGGAATCCGGGACCGTCGAAAAGTAGCTCTCGCAGCTCGAGGTGATGATCTGGGTGCGGTCGAGGCGGCTGCGTATCGGGCCCCAGTTTTCCTTCCTCAGGTAATGGGGCAGGCCGTTTTCGTCATACGGCCTTCCGAGGAGGATATAAGAAAGAAAATAGTTCTCCTTCATCGGGAGTTCGGTCAGGGCCCGTTCCGCCTTGGCGGCGAAATGCCCGCCGAAGGAGAAATCCTCATCCAGGTAGGCAAAGAAGGCGGGGTCGAAGAGCCGGCTGTTCAACCGCCGGCTGAGCATGACGCGGGTGAGTAACCGCCAGGCCCGTCCTTCCCAGCGCTCCTCGAAGAGCCGCTTCCTCCCCGCCGGACTCTCGGTCTCGTAGAACTTCTGGACAAGCCTCTGCTTGCGGGGAAGGACGACGACCGCCTTTCTCAGGAGGCGCATGTAGCCTTCATAGCGGCCGCAGTGGACGAAACCCGGCTCGATCTTTTCCGGCCGCCGGTCCCAGAACGCGGCGGCTTCCCGGCTCAGCAGCGGCCGCACCATCCTGTAATACCGGGAGCGAGACGAAGACGGCCGGACGCCGCTGAACTCCAGGGTTTGCTCGTAGGAGAGACCGCGGAACGCGGCCACCTTGAGCTCCAGAAGATGATTCTGATGCGGGTTGAGGTCGAGGGCGATGACCTTACGGGGGTTATCGATCAGGAACGTAAGGACATTGCAGCCGCCCGAAGTGATGGAAAAGACGACATCGTCGGCCGTGATCCGGAAGGCCGCCCGGTCGAGCGCCGGGTCCTCCCAGCAGTTGGCGTAGAGGACGTCGCGGAAGAGTTTTTTGGACCGCGCTTTCCCGGCCGAATCCGCGTCGTCCTTCGCGGTCCCGATCGTGGTATGGATGACCGCCCAATCTACCACGGCAGGCACCCCGAGGACGATCGCCCAGAGGAGCCTGTCCGTGGCGGCGGCTATCATAAAACCGGGGATAAAGAAGAGATAGAGGGCGTTGTGCCTCAACCCATCCCGGTTGATGGCGAATTCCTTGAAAGCGGGGAGAAGACGGCGCAGGCTGCGCGGAGTCGGGATGAGGGAGGGGACCCGGCTCCTGTATTCTGCGTATTCCCGGCCAAACTCCTTGAAAAGGGACCTCTCTTCATAGCTGATGAGTTGGGTGTAGTGTCCGAAGAGCAGGACGGGGAGGACGATCCCGACGGGCGGCAGGCAGAGGGCGAACCCGGTGAAGGCGATGAGGTCGGCCAGGTAGATCGGGTTGCGGACGAGAACATAGGGGCCGGAGAAACAGAGCTTGTCCACCCGGACGCGGAATGACATCATCCGCTTCGAGGTCAGGACGCTCCCCGACCAGATCCGGAGGAGAGAGGCGGCGGCCATGAAGAGCGAAGCGGCCACGTAGCCCAGGGGCGATGAGGTCCTGGCCGGAAGGCCGAAAGCCCGGCCCAAGAGCACGGCGTTATTCAACGAATCGGCGAAGAGTCCAAAAGAAAGGACGCAGATCAGGATGACGATGCCGAAGGAGATAAAGATCCGCGCCTCGAACTCCACTCTTTGAAGCCTCAATAAAAGGGCGGGCATGATGTGTCCTCAATTCGAGCAGACCGCCCGGACCTGAAAGGCCGAGGGCCATATTTCGACATCGCAGGGCAGACACCCCAGGAGCTCGCCGTCGGCCTCGAAGAGGACCTTTTCATTCGAGGTCATGGACAGGCGTCTCCCCCGGAGGTACTGGAATTCCGGCATTTCGACATGACGGCCGGAGTAGATCTTGGGGAAATTGCGCAGGCGCTGGACGAGCGTCTGCTCGTGCATGAACAGGAAATCCAGCAGGCCGTCCCCGACGTCGGCCCGGGGGGCCAGCCGCATCCCGCCGGCCATGGAATTACCATTGGCGGCGACGACCCCGATGAACCTCATGGTCTGACCGGGCCTTCCATCCATCGAGACCGTGATTTCGGGCTCGGAGAAGCTCAGCGCCGCGCCGAGGGTTTTGAGGCCGAAGGCCAGCGTTCCGCCCAGCCGCTTGTGCTGCGATCGGACGTTCTCGACGACGACGCCGCCGATCCCGGCCTGGCACTCGTTGACGAAATAGCGCGAGCCCGACTTCCCGTTCCCGTTGGAGAAGAAGGTCCGGCCGATGTCGAGCCGGCGGGTCAGCCCGGAGGCGATGATCGCGCACTGGCTCTCGATGTCCGCGGGAAGGCCGAGGCTCTGGGCGAAGCCGTTCCCGGTGCCGATGCTGATGACCCCGAGCTGGACGTCCGGGTTGATGAGACGGCCGTCGGTGAAAAATCCGTTGACCGTCTCCTGGATCGTCCCGTCGCCCCCGACGGCGATGATGAGCTCGGCCCCCTCCAGGATAGCTTCCCTGGCGATGGCGGTGGCATCGAGCGGCTTCCGGGTCAGGAAAAGGGTGTAGCCCCCGCCCAGCGATTTCCGGAGCGCCGCCAGGATCCGGGGAGCCCCCTTCCCTGCTTTTCCGCTGCCGGCCGAGGGGTTGAGGATGACGTGGCACCTCGGGTTATTCATCTCAGAGCTCCTTTCCCATCTTATTCACCGCCCCTAAGATAAGCTTTTCCCCTGTTGGACTTGTCAGGAAGATGTAAAGAGTCTGTTAAAATTTTGTAAAAAGCGGCTCAGTTGACACCGCTTTATGAGGAGAGATATAGTCCCTCTGACATGTCAGATCATTCGGCCGGCGAAGGAGGTTGACTCGATGAACTGCCCGATGTTCAAGAAGCGGTCCTGGGTCGTTTTTCTTATGGTTATGGCCGCCACATCTTTCGAGTTCGCGCAGGAAAAGCGGAAAATGACCGTGGAATGGATCTACAGCGACGAGGCCCAGGAGGCCGTTTCGCTTCCTCTCTATCAGTGGCTGGATAACGGCACTGCTCTCTACCTGGACGTCCGCAAGCCGAAGGAAGAACGGACGTTTGAAATCCTGGACCCCCGGACCGGAAAGCGCACCGTTCTGCTGGATGCGGCCAAGGCCCTCCAGGACCTGCAGAAGTACCTGGGCAAAGAAGGAAACCCAAAATTCCTGCCCTGGCCGGAATCGTTCTCCACGAGCGGCCGAAGCGCCGTCTATTCATTCGGGGGAGACATCTACCTCCTCGACACGGCCGCCTCTCGTTTCACCCGCGTGACCGACACACCGGCGGAGGAAATCGGGGCCCGGCTCTCGCCGAGCGGAGAGATGATCGCCTATGTCCGGGATCACAATATCTATGCCTATGACCTCCTCAGGAAAACAGAGCGGCCCCTCACTCGGGACGGCTCCGAGACGATCCTCAACGGGGAGCTGAGCTTCATGTACGGAGAGGACGTGTTCGACAGAGAAGCGGTCAAGCTCTGGTGGTCGCCGGATTCCGAGGCCCTGGCCTACCTCCGGATCGATCTCTCCGGGGTCACTGAATTCTTGTACTACGACTTCCAGCCTTTCAACCCGAGGGTCATCAGGCAGCGCTATCCCCTGGTCGGGGAGAAGATCGAAACCGCCCGGGTCGGCATCTCCGAGCTGCGCTCGGGCCTAACCACCTGGGTGGATTGCACAGGGAGGCCGGATGAGTATGTTGTCCATGCCGATTGGCTTCCCGACAGCCGGAGGCTGAGCGTCCAAACCCTCAACCGCGACCAGGACGTGCTGGACATCTATTTTGCTGCCCGGGAAACAGGCCGGAGCACCCATATCCTGAAGGAGACGGATGAGGCTTGGATCAACAGCAGCGATGACCTCTATTTTCTAAGGGATGGGAAGCGTTTCATCTGGGGGTCGGAGCGGGACGGACATAAACATCTGTATCTCTATTCAGTGGACGGAAAACTCCTGAAGCAAATAACCAAGGGCGACTGGGCCGTCCGGGCGCCCTTCCAGACCACCTACTGGAACGGCCGTTCCGTCGTGGCGATCGATGAGCCAAACCAGTCGCTCTATTTCACGGGGCTCGAAAAATCCCCCCAGGAACGCCATCTTTACAAGATCCGGCTGGACGGGAGCGGGATGCAACGCCTGACCCGGGAAGACGGGTTTCATTCCGTAACCTTCAGCCGGGACGTCCGGTTCTTTTTTGACGTCTACTCAACCGTCTCGACTCCGCCAACCCTCTTTCTCTGCCGGACCGACGGCACGGCGCGGCAGTTGCTGGGCGGACCCGACTCCGCAGCCCTGGCCGGGTTCGACCTCCAGTACCCGGAGACCTTCGCGGTTCCGGCCGACGACGGATTCGAGCTTCCCGCCCGGATTCTCAAGCCCAAAGATTTCGACCCTAAGAAGAAATATCCGGTCATCATCTACCATTATGGAGGGCCGTCCGCGCCTTCCGTCCTCAACATCTGGAACGGCATGAACCTTTTCAACCAGGTCCTGCTGGAGAACGGCTACCTGGTTTTTGCCGTTGATAATCGAAGCGCGACCGCGATCAGCAAAACGCTCGAGAGAACGGTCCTCCACCAGATGATCGGACCCGACGAACTCAAGGACCTCCTGGCCGGCGTCAGATGGCTGAAGTCCCAGGCTTACGTCGACCCGGACAGGGTGGGCATCTGGGGCTGGAGCTACGGCGGCTGCATGACCCTGCTGGCGCTGACCAGGTCCCAGGAATTCAAGGCCGGCATCGCCGTCGCTCCCGTGACCGACCAGAGATTTCACGAGCCCAAGTGGGCGGAGTTTTCCATGAAGAGGCCGCAGGACAGGCTGGAAGATTGGGAAGCCGTTTCTCTCCTGCGGTACGCCAAGGACCTGCACGGCCGGTTGATGATCGTCCACGGAACCTATGACGACAACGTCCGCATCCAGAACACCTGGGCGTTTGTCGATGAATTGATCAAGGCGGGAAAAAACTTCGACATGATGATCTACCCGATGCGCAAGCACGGGATCGCCGACCGCCCGGCCCGGATCAACCTCTTCAACAAGATGGTCGAGTTCTGGACGAGAAACCTGTAAAGCAAGGAGGATCCCCGATGAATGACAAGTACCGGCTCAACATTCCCAGGCTGAAGGTCCTGTCAGACGATCAGCTTGTGCTTATCCACCTCTCGACCCTGGAGGTGCTGCGGCGCACGGGCATCGCCGTCAAGGAGCCCAAAGCCGTCGAGATCTTCAAGAAGGCCGGCTGCTTCGTCGACGGCGAGCGGGTGAGAATCCCGGCCCACCTGGTTGAGCGGGCGCTGCGGGCGACGCCTCCCCGGGTCTCGATGAGCGACCGGAACGGGAACCCGGCCATGTTCCTCGAAGACAACAACGTCTATTTCGGGACGGGGTCGGACACGCCGCATATATCGGACCTCCAGACAAAGAGGAGGAGGCTGACCGTCCTCAAAGACATCGAGGACGTGGCCAAGGTCGTGGACTTCCTCCCGGAGTTGAGCTTCCTGATGTGCTCCGGGATCGCCAGCGATGTCAACCCCAAGGTCTCCGACATCTACCATTTCGGGGCCATGGTCAGCCACACCGAAAAGCCGATCGTCTTCACGGCCTGGAGCCTCGACAACCTGAAGGCCATCGTCAGGATGGCCGAAGCCGTCGCGGGCGGCGTCAAAGAACTCCGGTCGAGCCCCTTCATCGCTCTCTATACGGAGCCCATCTCTCCCCTTACCCTGGCCGCCGAATCCACTCAGAAATTGATGTTCATGGCCGAAAAGGCCCTCCCGGTTGTCTTCACTCCGGGATTGCTGACTGGCGGCACCGGCCCGGTCACGATCGCCGGCGGGCTCGTCCAGGCCAACGCCGAGATGCTCGGCGGGTATGTCCTGGCCCATTCCATCCGGGAAGGAATGCCCTTCATCTACGGCGGTGGTGTTTTCCCCATCGACATGGCGACGGGCCTCCTGAGGTACTCCGCGCCCGAAAGCCTCCTGGCGACTTCGGCCCTGACGGATATGGCGCGCTGCTACCGGCTTCCGATGTTCAGCTTCGCCGGCTGTTCCGACTCCAACATCTACGACGAGCAGGCGGCCATCGAAGGCGCCCTGTGGACACTGCTCTCCTCCTTGAACGGCGGGAACCTCGTCCATGACGTCGGGTACATCAACAATGGGCTCACGACCTCCTACGAACAGCTCGTCGTTTCGAACGAAGTCATTTCCATGGTCAGGCGGATCACGGGAGGCTTCGAGATCAACGAGGAAACCCTGGCCC
>Ga0299915_10003793_pt1 | contig 10927 bp, 7 predicted proteins | sample RVTome_13_FD_200263 | JGI IMG/M metagenome (GOLD analysis project Ga0299915, IMG submission 200263) | Soil microbial communities from uranium-contaminated site in the Upper Colorado River Basin, Wyoming, United States - RVT92D227 (version 2) ... | reverse complement strand
CCAGATCGCATCCCGCAGATTCCCGGGCATAAAGATCCAGGACACAAGAATGATCCGCCTTATGGAGGTGATGCTTCACGGAGGAACAAGAATCACTGGCTGGACTAGTCGTCAGATTCACGAGGCGGTCCTGGCCAGCTATCGCATCCCCGCCAACCAGTACGGATTAAATCAGCTCCGCTACGATCTACGAAAACTCAAGGCGGCCGGTCTCCTTCAACGCGAGAAAGGTCGCTACCACTACTGCCTGACAGCAAAAGCAGTGCGCGTGGCCCTGCTATTTCTGCTCAGACACAAACGTCTTTTCGGTCCTCTGGCCTATAGCCTGTTTCATCACAAACCCAATCGATCTAACGTGCCCGATAGCCCACTTGAAGCCGCATACCACAAAGCCGACATTGCCATTCAAAAGGTCATCGACATTCTCGAAGCCGCCTGAGCGCTAATACCAGCTGTTTCCCTCGTTCGGAGTAAAATGTTAGATACTTACGGCACAAAAGACGTGCCGTAAGTATCTAACGCGCAAATCCTTGCCCGCCGGGAAAGGATTTTTGTCACCGCCAAGACGCAGTTTCACGGAGCGCACCGAGGAAATCAGGATGCGGAAGAACCGACGGACGCGGATTCTGCTGGAGCCGCAAGGTCGGCGAGTGGATGGCACGAGCTTTTGCGCCCCGCGCCGCGGGGCGCCCTGCGGGGGCAGCAAAAGCTCGTGCAATCCACCCGCGTTTTTCCATGTCCCAAATCTCTGCGTTTTCTCTGCGCGCTCTGCGCCGCTGCGGTTTGTTTTCTCTTTGGTTGCGGCCATGCCGCTCCAGGTATTTCGTGGTCCGATACATATCTGCTATTCTCTCAGCCGTAGCCAAAGGAAAAACCGATGACATACCGGAGCCAATTTCCGCCGTTAAGATGCCTGCTCTCAGCGCTAGTCCTGGGTTCACTGTTCCTCGCCATATCCCCGGCCTCAAACCGCCAGGGTGCGCCGCTGCCGGAAGACCGCGGAACAGCGGGTACACTGGCGGCACTACAGCGGTTGCCGGTATTTGTTCGAGTGCTTCAAACAGTGGCGCACCCGGACGACGAGAACGCGGGAACCCTGGCATGGCTGGCGCGCAAGGCGCATGCTCGGACGGCTCTTTTCTCGCTGACGCGCGGCGACGGCGGACAGAATATTCTCGGCGACGAAAAGTATGAAGCCATGGGCCTGCTGCGGACGGGGGAATTCCTGGAAGCCTGCCGGATATACGGAGCGGAGCTTTATTTCGCAACGGCGTTCGATTTCGGCTTTTCCAAAACCGCCGAAGAGACGCTCTCCAAATGGGGCCGCAAGGAGACGCTCGAGGAAATGGTCCGCTTCATCCGCTATTGGCGCCCCACGATCATCCTATCCAGGTTTCAGGGGACTCCGGGCGACGGCCACGGCCATCATCAAGCGGCAGGCGCGATCACCCACGAGGCATTCAGAGCAGCCGGCGATCCGACAATGTTTCCAGGATACCTTGACGCGGGGCGCCATCCCTGGCAGGCACAAAAGCTCTACGACGCCCGCTTCTCTGCGGGTCCCGGCCAGGACGATTGGACAGTGCGCGTTCCGATCGGCGATTACGACCCGGTTCTGGGCCGGTCCTATCGCGAAATTGGCTCCGAGGGATACGGCAAGCACCGGTCGCAGGGGAACGCGGCCGCATTCTCGATGCCGGGTCAGACCTACGATTACTTCCGGCTGGCTGATTCAACCGTTCAAATCGGGAACGGAGAAGGGAGCTTTTTCGATTCCATCGATATAACGCTCCAGGCCATCTTGGGACTCGCCGGCGACGAGAAAGAACGTGTTGCCTTTCTGCGCGATTCGCTGGCCGCCGCACAGGACGCTGCAACGGCAGCGCTCGCCGGATTCGAGCCTGCACGGCCCGGGCGCAGCGCCGCCGATGTCGCCAGGGGAACCGCCATCCTGTCCGGTGCGCTCAGCCGCGTGCAAAAATCGGACCTCTCCGCGCCAGCCAAAAACGCAGTGCTTGATGCAATATCGCAGAAGCTCACTGACTTTCATTCCGCGCTGAACGCGGTGTTGGGGGTCCATCTCGTCGCGCGCGGCGATGCCGCGACAGCCGTGCCCGGCCAGAAGGTGCTGGTGACAGTCGACCTGTTCAACCGCGGCTCGGAAACCATCGAGCTGAGGAAAAAGCTCCTGTTAATGCGGGACGGATGGCGCTCCTCGCCCGTCTCCGCAGATGCTCCCGGCACCCTGGGTCCGGGCTCGGCAGCATCGTTCAAGTTCGAGGTTGAAGTCCCGGTCGACGCGGCCGCCACAGAACCCTTCTGGTATCGCGAAGATGATCGAACCTCACGATATAAGACCCGGCCTGCAGCAAATCCCTTCGCACCTTTCGGCGCTCCCGAAATCACGGCGATGGCGACCTACGGATTTCAGGACGCCGAGGCGGTTGTTGAGTCGCCCGTGCTGGCACAGGTGCCGGACCCCCTGCGCGGCATGCAGTTCATCGACATTCAGGCGGTCCCGGAGTTTTCCGTAAGCGTGACGCCGGTTTCTACTGTTGTTCCGATCTCGCGCCAGCCTCAGACGCGGGAGTACCGCGTATCGGTCCTGAATAACCGCCCGTCGGAGGCCCGGGGAACGTTAAGACTGAATGCACCGGCCGGTTGGCAGATCGTGCCGCGCGAGACCCAGTTTACGCTTTCGCGCAAGGGTGAGATTTTCAGCCGCAGTATCGAAGTGCGCATACCCGCCGCACCCGCCGAGGGCTCGTTCATGCTTGAAGCCGCCGCTACCTTGGGCGGCCGCGAATATCGCCGCAGCTGCCAGGTCGTGTCGATTCCCGGCAGCTGGACACGACACTTGTATTCGCCCTCCAGCTCCATCATCCGCGTGGCCGACATCCGCGTGGCCGCGGGCCTGACCGTCGGTTACGTGCCGGGCGCCGGCGATGAGGTGCCCGCGGCAATAGAACAGCTCGGAGCCAAGGTCGGCATGCTGTCGGGAGAGGAGCTCGCCTTCGGAGACCTCAGCCGTTACTCCGCAATCGTAACCGGCATACGCGCCTACAACGTGAATGAGACGCTCCGCTCGAACTATCGCCGCCTGTTGGATTATGTGCACAGCGGCGGTACGCTCATCGTCCAGTACAACACGCCGCTCGGCAGGGGCGCCGCTTCACCTTTCCCATACGGGCCTTATCCAATGAGTAACTCGTCCTCGGACCGAATCACGGTTGAGGATTCGCCGATCAGGATGCTCGAGGCGCAGAATCCCGTTTTCACCACTCCCAACAAGATCACGCAGGCCGACTTCGATGGATGGGTCCAGGAGCGAGGACTGTATTTCATGAGCGCGTGGGATTCCCGATACATCCCGCTGCTCGCAGGCAGCGATCCCGGCGAGGAACCGAAGGCAGGGGGCATGCTGGTCGCCCGCTATGGGAAGGGCTGGTATGTCTACACGTCATACGCCTGGTTCCGCCAGCTTCCGGCGGGCGTCCCCGGCGCCTACCGCATCTTCGCCAACCTCCTCAGCCTCTCACACAAAACGGGGTCAGACCCCGTTTTGTGTGGTTTTTGGGGAAAGGAGAGTCCCGGCGAGGAGGACGGCGGCTGCGCCGACCACATTGTAATAGAGCCATGAGATTGAGGTTAGATAGGCCACCAGGAAGACGGCCGCCTCGCCCAGTATCAGTCCCCAAAAAGCGCCTCTGCCATTGGAGCGCGGCACCATGAAGGCCAGCAGGAAAACTCCCAGAATCGGGCCGTAAAAATAGGAACCGACTTTGTTCACCGCCTCGATCAGCGAACCGAGCCGGCCGGCGAAGCATGCGGCGGTGGTGGCGAACGCGCCCCAGAAGACCGTGGCGCCGCGCGACACCCACAGGTAGTGCCGGTCGCTGGCTGTACGCCGGAACCAGCGCTGGTAGAAATCGATGATCGTAGCGCTGGCCAGCGAGTTTATCTCCGACGAGAAGGTCGACATGGCAGCCGCGAAAATCACTGCCAGCAGGATTCCCAGGATTCCGGGCGGAGCGTAGCGGATCAGGAAGGAAGGAAAGATGTAATTGACGTCATTCGAGGGTTCCCTGCCGAGGACGCTTCTCAGCAGTTCGCGGTTCCGGTTGCCGATTCCATCGAGTGACGTCTGCGCTTCCCGGTACATCTGCACGGACTGCGCATCGCCGCTGCGCGCCAGGCTCAGTGCGGCTTCTTTCCTCATCCTGAAAGCCTCGCCGTGCTGTGCCTGCAGGTTGCCGTACTCAGCGCCCGCGTTTTGCTTCAGCAGCTGATCATGGGACTGGTTGAAGTTCAGCGGCGGTTCTTCAAAATGGTAGAAAACGAACATCAGCACGCCGATCGCCAGGATCAGGAACTGCATCGGCACTTTCACAAAGGCGTTGAAAATGAGGCTGAGGCGGCTCTCGCCGAGCGATCTTCCCGTCAGGTAGCGCTGCACCTGGCTCTGGTCGCAGCCGAAGTAGGAAAGCGCGAGAAAAAAGCCGCCCACCATGCCGGACAGGAGCGTATATGGATTGTTCAGGTCGAGCGACAGGTCGATATGGTTCCACTTGTTCGTGAGCCCTGCCAGGCGGACCGCATCGCCCAGTGAAAATCCGGAGGGGAAGCCCGACACGAAAAGCCACAGGGTGACGAAGATGCCCGCGAACATCAGCAGCATCTGCTTGGCGTCGACCAGTATCACGGCCTTGTTGCCGCCCACCGCCGTGTAGGAGACGGTTGTTACAGCCATCACCAGGATGGTCGTGATCTCATCCCAGCCGAAGACCACCGCCAGCACGACGGACGGAGCGTAAAGCACCAGGCTGACCGCAAGTCCGCGCGACATGAGAAAGAGGAAACTGGTCAGGCTGCGGGTCCGGGGGTCAAAGCGCCGCTCCAGGTATTCGTAAGCGGTGAACACGTTTGCATGGTAGAAAAAGGGGACGAAGGTCATGCACATCACGACCATCACGATCGGCTGCGGGAGATAAACCTGGATGAACGACATGCCGGCGCCGTATGCCTGGCCCGTCGTGCCGATATAGGTGATGGCGCTGGCCTGGGTCGCCATAACCGACAGGCCTACTGTCCACCAGCGCAGCGACCGCCGGCCGCGGAAGTAGTCGTTCAGGTCGGTGTTTTTTCTTCCATGACGGAAACCTTCCCAGATGACATAGGCGAAATAGGCAACAACGATGGTCCAGTCCGCGAGATGCATGGGGCTAACGATTAAAGACAGCAGTCATCCAGTAGAGAAAGACTATCAGGGCGACGGTATAGACCATCACGGCCAGGTAGATCCGCTTCCAGCTGCCGCCGAACGGCGGCGGTTCTTCTTCGGTCTGCATGGGCGAATCATAGCCGCCGGTGCAGCGGCAGACAATGTTTTTGCAGTGCGGTGTCTTGACACGGCTTTGTTTTTCGTTGTAGGAAGGCTGGGTCCAACAGGCAAAACCAGGCGGCGTCCTGACGCCGCACTCCAGAGAGGGCTCCCATGACCGCCAAAGAACTCATTTATTCAGTAAATCCGGCCACGGAGGAGGTGCTCCGGGCTTTTGAAGCGCACGATGCCGGCCAGATAGAAACCGCGCTACAGGAAGCAGGCGAAACCTACCGGTCCTGGCGCAGGATTTCGTTTGCAGAACGGGCGGCCTTGATGAAGAAGGCTGCCACGTACCTTCGCGAGCACAAGCCACGGATGGCCGGCCTCATTACCGCCGAGATGGGTAAGCCGATTGTTGAGGCCCTGGCCGAGGTGGAAAAATGCGCATGGAACTGCGATTACTATGCTGAAAATGCCCAGCAATTCCTCCAGGACGAGCCGCGCAAATCGGGCGCCAGCGAAAGCTATGTTCAGTATACTCCGCTCGGAGTAGTGCTCGCCGTCATGCCCTGGAATTTTCCGTTCTGGCAGGTTTTCCGCTTTGCCGCTCCAGCCCTCATGGCGGGGAATACAGCGGTTCTGAAACACGCCTCCAACGTGCCGCAGTGCGCGCTGGCGATCGAAGAGGCATTCCGCGCGGCAGGGTTTCCCCGGGGAGCCTTTCGCACGCTGCTTATCCCGAGTTCCTCAGTGCCCGCACTGATCGAAGATGCGAGGATTGCCGCCGTCACGCTGACCGGGAGCGAGGGCGCGGGCAGCTCGGTCGCATCGCATGCGGGACGGGCGCTCAAGAAAACCGTGATGGAACTCGGCGGATCCGATCCGTTCATCGTCCTGGAGGATGCCGACCTGGAAGGGGCGGTGAGCTTTGGCGTGCGCGCGCGCTATCAGAATGCGGGTCAGAGTTGCATCGCCGCCAAGCGCTTCATCGTCGCAGAGCCGGTCTACCGGCGGTTCCAGCAGAGCTTCGTGGAGGCAACGCTCCGCTTGAAAGTGGGGAACCCCGCCGACCGTGCTATTCAGGTGGGGCCGCTGGCGCGGCGGGATCTGTTGGATGACCTCGAGCGCCAGGTAAACGAGTCGCTCGCGCAGGGCGCCACGCTTTTGCTCGGCGGCAAGCGGCGCGCAGGCCGCGGCTGCTTTTTCGAGCCCACGGTCCTGGGCGACGTGCCGCCCGAAGCGCCGGCCGCGCGCGAAGAGGTGTTCGGGCCGGTGGCCGCACTCATGATGGCCAGGGACGCGGAGGATGCCGTACGAATCGCCAACAGCTCGCCCTACGGCCTCGGCTCCAACCTGTGGACATCCGATCTTGAGCTGGCGCGCCGTCTGGCAAGAAACATCGAAGCCGGGCAGGTCTTCATCAACGGGATGGTCGCATCGGACCCGCGCCTCCCCTTCGGCGGAATCAAGCGCTCCGGGTATGGACGCGAGCTCTCGGAACTCGGGATCCGCGAGTTCGTAAACATTCAGACTGTCTGGATCGGGCCGGCCAGGTGAGAGCTGTCGGCTGAAAGTTCGCGGAGGTATTCACGGATCCACTGCGTCATAGTAAGATTATCGGGATTTAATAGCACAACTTAGCAAAGGAGAAACATGGCATACGAGGCGAAGACCTTTGACCGTCTGCTGGGAACAACCGGATTCAGCGACACATTGCTTAACAACCACTTCACCCTCTACAAGGGCTATGTAACCAACACCAACAAGGTGGCCGAGGAACTGGACGCCCTGCTGAAGGAAGGGAAGACCGGCACGCTGCAGTATGCGGAATTGAGCCGCCGCTTCGGCTGGGAGTTCAACGGCATGCGGCTGCACGAATATTATTTCGGAAACATGATCAAGGGCGGGACGCCGCTCGACAAGGCGTCTGCGCTCCATGCCAGGATCGCTGCGGAGTTCGGCGGCTACGACGACTGGGAGAAGGATTTCAGGGCCACCGGCTCGTTGCGCGGCATCGGCTGGACGATCCTCTATTACGAGCCGATAGGAAATCGCCTGTTCAACGTCTGGGTGAACGAGCACGATGTCGGGCATCTGTCCGGTGCAATGCCGCTATTGATCATGGATGTCTTCGAGCATGCCTTCATGGTAGACTACGGCCTGAAGAGGGCCGACTATATCGACTCGTTCTTCAAGGCCATCCACTGGAAGGAAGTCGCCGACCGATTCAACGCATCCGCCAGGAAGTAATATCCTTATTAAACCTTAAGGCGCCGCAGCGGCACGGAAACCTCGGTGTATTCCGCGCCGCTCGCGCCAAAGTGTAAGCGTTATTCTTTAGCAGGCCCTTACCAGGCTCTTTTCGTGACCATCCGCGGAAACCGCGGCCGCTCTGCTAATGCGCGGAATGCGGACAGTCATCTGCTGAGCTTGAAATCGATGGTGACGGTCCCGGACACGGGCACCGGTTCGCCGTTGAGGAGCGTCGGCGAATATTTCCACTGGGACACGGCACGCACCGCCGCCTCCCGCAGCAACGGGTGCCCGCTCAGCACTTTCAAATCCGCCACGCTTCCCTCCTCATCAATGAGCACATGCAGCACGACTGCTCCTGAGATGCGCGCGCGGCGCGCGATCTCCGGATACTCCGGCTCGATCCGATGGACCACTCGGGATGCCAATACGTTGCCGCCGACAGGCACGGGGCTCCTCGGCCGGGCCGGGGGCGGCGCAGGTGGAGGAGGCTCGACCTTGTCCAGAATGATGGCGACGCCCCGGCCGCCCTGCGAGCCTGCCGGTGAACCCAGGACTCCCGCCGGGGAAGGGATCTGCACGGCGGAATACTCGGGAATGGGAGGCTCATCCAGCGGGGGCGCAATGACATTGGGGATGGCGGTTGGATAGTGCTCGATTCTCTGAAACAGGACAGGACTCCTGGCCACGGCAACCTGAACCGGAGGGGCCGGCGGAGGCGGTGCCGGCGGAGGCGGAGGAGCGGTCAGGAATGTGAGCAGTTCGCCTGCCGGGAGTACGTTGAAAAAGACCAGCGGCAGGACCACCACCACCGTAATCCCCACCGCATGAAACACGATTGAGATCAGGAAGGCCAGACAGCGCTTTGCGCTGTCGAGGCGATTCTCAAGTTGGGCCGACTCGAACATACGCCCTCCTTACGGATCGATGATTGATCCGGGTCGCTCGGTGAACTGCTTTGAGGGACCGGGCCCGATTTTCCTCGCCTGTATGGTTAGACTCTCCCGGTCGGGGAATGTTCCCAAGGAGGTGGAGCAAGCGCTAATAATCTCCTATACTGGAAGCCCGCGATCATCCGGCTTTCGCGATGACCGCCGGCTGAAAGGAGGTTTATCCCATGCGCAGGCATTTCTTATTGTGTTTCCTCACGCTTCTGGCTTCCCAGGACTTTTTGGCTGTTCAGCCCAATACAGGCGCGCCGCCCCAGGCGCAGGGCGCTTCGGAGCAGTTTGATGTCCGGGAAGTTATGATTCCGATGCGCGACGCCATTAAGCTGCACACCGTTATTTATATTCCCAGGCAGATGGCGCAACCGCTGCCCATCATGTTGAGCCGCACCCCCTATGGGATCGCGGGCGCCTCCCGCAATTTTCAGGGAGCTTACAAGGAGCTGGCCGACGAAGGTTACATCTTCGCTTTCCAGGACATTCGCGGGCGCTACGAGTCCGAGGGAACCTTCGTCATGCAGCGTCCCGTCAGAGACCGCAGGGACCCCGAATCGGTCGACGAAGCCACCGATGCTTACGACACTATCGAATGGTTGCTCAAGAACATCCCGTCCCATAACGGCCGCGTCGGCATGCTCGGGGTATCCTATGGGGGCTGGCTGACGGCCATGGCCATGCTCGAGCCCCATCCGGCGCTCAAGGCGGTCTCCCCGCAGGCCTCTCCGGCCGACATGTGGATCGGCGACGATTTTCACCACAACGGAGCATTCCGGCTGAGCTATGGGTTCGAGTATGCAGCCCGGATGGAAACAACCAAGGGACAGTCCAACTTCGAGTTCGACCGCTTCGATACCTACGACTGGTATCTCGCCCTCGGCCCCTTGTCGAATGTGAATGCGCGATACCTGCACGGGAAGATCCCGACGTGGAATGACTTTGTGGCCCATCCGGATTACGACGAGTTCTGGAAGCGCCAGACACTCATACCCTACCTCACCAGCGTACAAGTGCCTGCCTTGAATGTGGCCGGCTGGTGGGATCAGGAGGATTTTTACGGGCCGATGAGGATCTACGAAGCCCTGGAACGGCGCGACAAGGATAATCGAAATTTCCTTGTGGTCGGACCGTGGAATCACGGCGGCTGGAATCGCTCCGAGGGCGCCAGCCTGGGCGCCATCAACTTCGGCAGCCCGACTGCAAAGCACTACCGGGAGAAGATACAGGCGCCGTGGTTCGCAGTTTATCTGAAAGATAAGGGAGCGCCGATACAGCCCGAGGCCATGACCTTTGAAGCCGGCGAAAACATCTGGCGCTCGTGGGACTCCTGGCCTCCGCACTCCCGAGTTACGGAAAAAAGGCTCTATTTCCAGGGCGGGGGCAGGTTGGCCTTTGAGCCGCCGGCCGCATCGGACAAGGAAGCTTTTGACAGCTATGTTTCTGATCCGGGCCATCCGGTGCCCTACCGCCACCGTCCTGTTCAGGCGACATACTTTCCCGGCGGTTCGAACTGGTCTACCTGGCAAGTCGAAGACCAGCGTTTTGTGGACGACCGGCCGGACGTGCTGAGCTGGGAAAGCAATCCTCTGGAAGAAGATGTCGCCGTAGCGGGCAAAATCGAGGCGAAGCTCTTCGCGGCGACTTCAGGCAGCGACTGCGACTGGATCGTCAAACTGATTGATGTTTATCCGGAACAATACCCGGAGGACTGGAAGCTGGCCGGCTATCAGCTGATGGTCTCGGGGGAAGTCCTGCGCGGGCGCTACCGCAAAAGCTTCGAGCGCCCGGAGCCGATACCCCCCAACGAGATCGTCAATTACACGGTGGGCCTGCACACACAGAGTTACCGGTTCAAAAAAGGCCACCGGATAATGGTTCAGGTTCAAAGCACCTGGTTCCCATTGATCGATCGGAATCCACAGACTTTCGTACCGAACATCTTCGAGGCCAGGGCGGAGGATTTTCGCACCGCCACGCAGCGCATATATCGCTCGGCACGCAATCCATCACATGTTTCGGTACAGGTGGCAGCCAGATGATGCCGAAGGGTCTGCGCGGTGCAAGGATGGCACGGCGGGAATAGGGCCTGTCACGGAATAACCGGTGCACTTTGCTGCAGGCCCCCCAGGCCCGCCGGCAAGGCGCGCGACCGAGTGAGCCGCGGGTGGGTCTGGAGACCCACCCCCACAGGATGGTGCGTGTGAGGCAAACGAACCGATGATTGCCGTTCCTGTGGCCGCCGGTCTGGAGACCGGCGGCCTGTCTGATGTCACAGGCCCGGCATACCCCCTCAGATCTGCCGCCGCAGTAGAAAGCTGGTGAGAAATGCGGGTTAGGGTCTGTCAGGAAATAAGTGGTGCACTTCGCTGCAGGCTCCCAGGCCCGCTGGCGCGGCGCGAGCGACGTG
>Ga0299915_10003792_pt1 | contig 10928 bp, 13 predicted proteins | sample RVTome_13_FD_200263 | JGI IMG/M metagenome (GOLD analysis project Ga0299915, IMG submission 200263) | Soil microbial communities from uranium-contaminated site in the Upper Colorado River Basin, Wyoming, United States - RVT92D227 (version 2) ... | reverse complement strand
AACGGGAGCAAAGATAGCCAATCGCAATCTTAATGTTTTTGCTTTCACCGGAGACGGAGACAGTTTGGCTGAGGGCACAAATCACTTTATCCACGCTTGCCGCCGCAACCATGACATAACCATTATCTTACATGATAATGCAATTTACGGATTAACTACGGGTCAAACTTCTCCCCGCTCGCCCCACGGATTCAAATCTAAGTCAACTCCTTCCGGAAACCTAGACAACCCAATTAATCCGGTAACTTTGGCTATTGCCAGTGGCGCGACTTTTGTTGCGCGGGAATACGCAGCTCATATTCCTAAATTAAGCGATTTAATCATTAAAGCAAATGACCATCACGGTATTTCCATTATTGATGTTTTGCAGTCTTGCATTACTTTTAACCCAGGATACGCACACGAATTTTACCAAAATAATACATACTATTTAGGAAAAGATTTTGATAAGACCAACAAGAAACAGGCTTTTGAAAAATCTTTGGAATGGGCCATGCCTACCGGCAGGCAGGGCGAAAAACAAATTCCCCTTGGTATATTTTATGAAGTTAACGAACCTTCTTATGAAGCGCAAATTCCGCAGATTAAAGATCAATCTCTAATCAGCAATCCTCCAACCGCCAAAGACATTACAGGACTTCTGAAAAAGTACACTTAGGGCAATTTTTAATGTCTAATTCTGCAATTGAAACAAAGACCGTTAAGCTTTTGCGAACGAATGACTCAGGGGGATTCCTCGTCCTGAGCTTGTCGAAGGATCAAGGAGGGAGCGAAATCACCCGAGGAATGAGCGAGTAAAAATAGGTCGAACCTTCACTTGTAAAAAACTTTTTTTATGTCCGTTTGCATCTTGCATCTAATTCGCCCTTTTTAATTAACCTTGTTACTATATATTCGACATTGTAGTCTTTTTCCATACCTAATTTTTTAGTAATTTCTTTATTGCTCAACCCCTGCTTCCTGAGTTCTTTTACCCGTATCTCCGCTTCCTCCATTTCTACTTTATTAAGTTTTTTTCTTGTTCTTGCCGCAATAACAATGGTTGTTCCATTTTCAATTGAGGTATTTATTCTTAGTTTCAAGCTTCTCGCTGCGGTTTCTACTTTTTGCCTTAGCTTATCTATGTTTTGCGTGCTGTCGGTAACTTTTACAATGCACGTAGAATCATTTTGCAAAGGTATTAATAGGTGTTTTGTACGATCAAAAATTGCCACCTCTTTTTGCTTATTTTGCTTCGCTTCCCTATCAAAATTCACGGGAAATTTTAATCTAAGAAGTTTTTTAAATCGGTCAGATGAATGACGATAAAATAACGTCTGTAAATTTTCCTTATAATCATTTGAGGTCGGAAAGTCTAAGAATTTACACAATAATCTAAGCTCTTCAGGTTCATGATAAGCTCTGTGTAAAAAATGTTGGTAGAGAGCATTATTTGGCTTATGTAGTCTACGATCAGCATTTGTATTGTTTTTCCTATTAAAATATCTCAAAAACATTAAAAAGGACACTTCTTTTTCAACTCTATCAACGTCGTCTTCTATACGTTTTCTAAATTCAGGAGTCTGTATCTCTACATATAGACAATCTTGAAGGAATAATTCCGACGCTTTTCTTTTTACATCTAGAACTAATTCTTCAATATTTTCTTCGGGTTTAAATCCCCACATTAATTCCATTACCAATTCTTCGCTGGGTTTTTTTATCCTCATTCTTGTTGGACCCTCTTCATTTGAAATGAACGGAGTAACTAAATATGCATACGTTCCTATCCTCCCGGAAAATATTTCATTCTCTTTTGCATCATAATGTCTTAAAAAATAACTAAGCGAATAAGCGGGATTTCCTGAGGTTATGTGTCTATCAAAATCTCGTGATAAATTTTGCCAGAACTCTTTTGATTGAATAATATCTCTAAGCTCCTTTTTTGTTATTCTTCTTATTTTTTCCGGCGTAGACTTTACCGGAAGTACTTTTTTTTCAATCAATAGTTTTGTTTGAGCAATAATTTTTTGCAATTGAGGATCGGACGAATTGCTTTCATAACGCAAAAAGAAGGTTCTTGGATTTTCCTGAAACATATCTTTCACAATCTGAGACATGCTTCTGTAATCCGTGAAAAGAGCTCTTTTTTCAATTTCTCCTACTTGTTGTTTAAAATTTGATAGCATTGCTCTTTCTAGTTGAGTTTTGATATTCAAAGCATCGCTTTTCCCAATAGAGGCTTTATTCTGGAAGAAAGAAGCTGTAGCAACAGGACTATTTATAGACGACAAATCCTCATGCATTCCTAACCAAAAGGCTTTTGTATTCAAAGCCTCTTTATATTCTTTCCAGCTGAGCTTTCTTAATCTGGGAAATAAGTCAATGGCCGTGTCCCGCGTATTTTGTATTTTTTCCAGAAGTTTTTGATTCTTTTTTCTGGGAAAAAAGTCTCTAAATAGAAATTCAACCGCGTTTCGATTAGAATCTCTTCTTAGAAAGTTATTGAGAGAAGTAAAGAGCTCGTTAAAAGTATATTCGCCAATTTTTTCTTTTCCTCTTTCCTTATAAAAAGCGCCTCCAACGCTTTGCTTTCGCTTCCTAGTGTCATTAAGTAAATGCAGATGTAAATTATACCAAAACTCCTCAGTTTCTAAGGCGTCGGAAAGCCATATGATTCGCGGAGATATCCGAGGCCCGCTTGCACCGCGCTTGCTGACATACTGAGAGATAAGCTCATTTAAGGAAACTCCATTTTTTGACTTAAAAGACGAGATCTCCACTCCTCTTTCCAGCCTATTTGCCATCAAATAGGCATTTTAGCACTTTTATTTAAATACGCAAGCTCGCCCAAACAAAGCATAAGATTTTTCCCATTGTAAAATTTTAAAAAATTGTTTAAGATATTTTTATGGACAACAATCAACAAAACCAGCCACAAAATCAGCAACCGCCAACTCCACCGCAAAATCCTTCTCAAGATCAAGATAAAGAAGTTCAAATCGGCAAATATAAAATTAAAGTCGTAAGAAGTTTGTGTATCGGTGCTGCTTCATGCATCGCGGTTTCTCCGAATATTTTCAAGCTAGACGGAGAAAACAAGGCGGTTATCCAGGAAGGCAGCCAGGACTTGCCGGAAAATATCTTAATGGCGGCTCAATCCTGCCCTACGAAAGCAATCTTAATTTTCGATACCGAAACAGACAAGCAAGTTTGGCCTGCTTAATTTTATGTCTTTAAGAGTTTCTAGGGGTATTTTCTTTGCTATTTTAGCCTCTTTTATTTCAGGCTTTTCTATTTTTATTAACAAAATCGCGGTAAGCATTATCAATCCTCCGCTTGTTTTTGCTGCTGAAAAAAATGCCTTCGTCGGACTTTTGATTATCGGAATTTTGTTAGCAACTCGGAAATGGAAAAAAATAAAAACGCTTAAAAAAAGAGAAATTTTTTATCTGACTTTGATCGGGATTATCGGAGGATCGCTTCCTTTTTATCTTTTCTTCACGGGATTATCTCAAACTTCGGCAATCAACGGAGCCTTAATCCATAAAACTCTTGTCCTATGGGTAGCAATTCTTGCCATTCCTCTTTTGAAAGAAAGAATTTCCAAGCTTCAAATTTTCGCAGTTTTACTTATTTTCTCTGCAAATTTTGTGGTCGGAGGCTTCACTTTCCTACAATTCTCCAGAGGCGAATTGTTTATTCTTCTGGCAACCATCCTTTGGGCTGTAGAAAATATTTTAGCCAAGAAAATTTTACCCAAAGTTGATCCTGATATTGTTGTGGCAGCAAGAATGGGCTTAGGATCCTTACTTTTACTGGGTGCTTCAGCTTTAACTGCTCCTGCTGCGCTATCTAAAAGTCTATTCATGTCCCAGACGCAATGGTTTTGGTTCATGTTGGCCGTTATTTTATTATTGAGCTACGTGATGACCTGGTATAGAGCCTTGAAATTCGCGCCTGCTATAACTGTAGCTGCAATCTTGGTCAGCGCAACGATCATTACCAATGTTCTCTCGGCCATCTTTGTCACTCACACCTGGACGATCACCATGGGCATGCAAGCCTTAGCCACGTTTTCTGGAGTAACCCTGATCTGGATTACTTCTAAAAATCAAGCTTGCAAACTTGTTGCGTCCAAAATTTGAGATTCCCCTCTTCCTTTTTGGTTAAAACTTTGACAACCAAACCCCAATGAGCCGCAACTACATTTCCTATTTTCAAATCTTTTGTCAGCCATTTTTTAAATCCAATTGTTTCTTTTAATTTAATTAATGAATATTTATTCTTAGTTTTTTTCAAAGAATTTAGCTTAACAATTGCTTTTTGGCCTGTTATTTTCTCAACTTTTCCCCAGCGGATCATGCAGTTATTAATGCTTTTGATATTAAAGGGCACTGCGCTGCTAGCCTTCCCTACGCCCACATGTAAAACCTGAAATAAATGATTGGGAATAAAAAATTTAGGTTTTTTAACCTCAAGCTCTTTGATAAAGAAATCCGGCACTCCCTGTTTTCCAAAATATTTTAAAAGCAATAAATAATCTTTAGGTTTTGCTCTTTTCAATAAATCATTTCCTAGCCAATAAGCCTCTGTAGTTTCATAAGAAAAGCGTGGCTTTCCGATTATTTTTTCCAAAACTTGAAGGTAGGGATGCAAAGTAATAAAATTCTTCAACTCCTTTTCAACGTCTTTACACTCATCTTTTTCAATGCATTCTTTAAGCTTTTTTCCCGCACTTTGTAAGCCACAATAGCCCAAAGCATTCGGAGAAAAAGAAAATCTTGATCCAAGCTGCAACGCTTTCTTCATGCTAGAATGATACCATGAAGGTATATATTTTTGGAAATTCAGATTTTTCTTCTGATAATTTAGCTTTTGAAGTCGCGGAGAAATTAAAAAACAAGTTCAAAAACATAAATTTTATCAAAGTCAAACCCAACCAAGATCTTCCTTTCATGGGAGAAAAACAGGTGATAATTCTGGATGCGATTAAAGGAATTGACCGAGTTTCCCTACTCCAAAACCAAGATTTAGATAAACTCGTACAAAATAAAAGCACTACCGTCCATGATTTTGACTTGGGATTTCAGTTAAAATATCTTCATAAAATCGGAAAGCTGGGTAAAATAATAATTATCGGAATTCCAATGGCCAAGCCAATTGATTATTTGCGGATCCAGTCTATTTTGAGAAAATTGGTCGCACAAGACATACAGGGGTCATAAGCTCTGATAATTTTCTCCGCTGCTAATTTAAGTGCCGACTCATCTTTGTCTAAATTTTCATTGAAGTACTGCCGCAAATCGTTTTCTATCGTGATTTGATTTTGAGAGGTTGGGACAATTACGTCGTAATCTTCAATTATTCCTTTCTCATTAACTTTTGCCATATGATACAGAACTCCTCGTGGAGCCTCAACTGCCCCTACCCCAACACCCGCCTGGAACGGCTTTCTAACCGGAATTTCGTTGATAATTTTTATGTTCTTAAGAATATCCAATGCGTCATCGACACATTCAAGAATTTCCACAGCTTGAGCTAAATTGTTGTGATATAAATTGCTTGACGGAAAAACATTCAGATATTGTTCGACATCTTGCTTTGTTTTCGGATTAAGCAAATCCTTATTGAAATTAAGTCTTGCCAGCGAGCCAACCAAATAATCTTCATGCATCTGAGAGAAAACGTACCCTTCAGATTGTGAATATGGAATTACGACTTCTTCCAGAAAATCTCTAAACTGCGCCGAATTAACCCTTTTTCCTTGTGAATTAATCAGTTCTCCCTCCAGAAAGTCGTATTGCTTATCATTTCGAAGACATAGATAGTCCGAATTTCTGACAAATGACTCCTTCCAATCATGAAATGTTTTTATGCCGCGGATTACCTGTGGACGGATTGCTTCTAGCTCTGAAATAAGTTCGGGAAATTTTGTTGGATCGGGGTTTCTAAGAAATCCTCCCGTAACAGGAAACGGCGCGTGAATTGCTGCTCCGATTATTACATTTGTAATATCTGTTCCTGCTTTTTTAATATCAAAAGAGTCATGCAATAAAACATGCCCGGGATTATCGTGATCATCAGGAATGTCTAAAATTGAATCTATTCCCAAGACATCAGGAAGCGTAAAAAAATATAAATGCAAAGCGTGGTCTCTTATCATCAACCCATCGTAAGCCAGACGTCTTAAAAGCTTTGTTTGTTCCGTAATTTCTATTCCCTGTGAAGTCTCAATGGCTTTAATAGAGGCAAAAAGATGAGCAACCGAACAAGTTCCGCAAATGCGGGAAAGAAAAGACGGAACCGCAACAATCGGCTTTCCTTTTACTGCTTGCGTGTAAAAACGGCGGTAGTCTTGAATAATAAATTTTAAATCCGTAACTTTATCGTCTTGAATAGTTACTTTTAAACCTGCAGAACCTTCAATTTTGGCAATATTATCAATTGTAACTTCCCCACTATGCATATTTATCTCGCCGAAGGCGGATTAAACTATTTTAAAAAGTTTCAGATATTTATCTAATGTATCTAAAAAGGTCTGCACATTCATCGGACAGCCGTTTACGTAATCATCAACTTTTATTACCTCGTCAAGTTTTTTGGTTTTTTGATTGTAATTAAAAGTCTTCATGTGGCATTTAATTTTTTCATTTAATTCTTCCGGAATAAATTCGTTTCTAGAAGCTGAAGGCATACCTGTGCAAGCACAGGCTCCGATTGCCACTGCATATTTTGCGTTTTCCCTTATTTTTTTCATTTCTTGCTCTTGTTTTTCAGAAGAAGCTGCGCCCTCAATAAAAGCCACATCCAACCCCTCCATGCTGTTTTTGCTTTTCAAAACCTTCATGTGGCGAAATTCTACCAATTTGCCCCAGGTATCAAAGTTTTTATTCAAAAGTTCCGTAAAAAGAATTGTACTATCCTCGCAGCAGGTAAAAGAAAACCACCCAATTACTAATTTTTTAGGCTGATTAGTGTTTAAATTTTGTTGATTCATGCTTTTAGAAGTATAATATATGATAACAGTTATTAAGATTAAAAATCAAAATGCAAAAATCAAAATTACAGATCGAAATCTAAAATTTTAAACTTTGGATTGTAATTTTTCATTTTTATTTCTAAATTTTTAATTTTTTATTATGTGTATCGCAGCACCCGGAAAAGTAATAAAAATAGAGGATAGAAAAGCTTTTATTGAATATCCCGGCAAAATTATAAACCAAGCTTTAATTGCCGACAAAAAAGTCAAAATCGGCTCTTGTGTTTTAGTTCAAATGGGAATAATTATTGAAGTTATATCTAAAAAACAAGCTTTCTCATCCTCTAAAGCTTGGTCTGCGAAAAATTAAAGCTTATGAAGATTAAATCAACGAAGATCTAAAATCTTTCGGAAGATTTCTTATCTCCCCTTCAGCCTGAACAGAATTTTGCCCAGGTTTCAATTCAAATTCCAAACCCTCCCAATTAATTGGAGGCTGATAAAAACCTGAAATTACGAGTGGCCTTGCGGCAGATGGCTCTGTTTGAATAGTGTAGAATCGTCCGGAGGGCAAATAAATCTCCTGCTGAATACCACTGCCAATTAATATTTTTTCTGTAGTTCTACTATTTGGATCGCCAATAATTAGGTATCCCATTCCCCTGTGAACCGCTAAAGACTTCTTGGGCGCCTCTTCCGACCAGTATGCTATTTCCGTGTGATTGCCAGGCGATATTATAGCCGTATTCCGAGTTGCCTGAACGATATTATTTTCCAAATAGCTTATTTCAAGATAGGTATAATTAGCATCTCTCTTATGAATTCTTTGCATACAAACACAGGGTCTCCATCCGGGATGAGAGACTAAATCTTTCGCAAGATCAACACCATAGATTTCCTTTATTTGATGCAGATAGAATATTTCTGGATTAGCTGACATAACAGAAAGACACTTTATCACAAAGAAATTATCAGAGCAAGCTATTTAACCTTAGAAATTTGCTCAAAAAAGAACGTTACGCAATAGTATATAGGATTATTAAAAACTAACGATTGTATTTAAGCCTGATAATTAAGAATATTATTGCAATATCCTTTCACGCTAACTGCTTTTACTGTTTAAGCGAATTTTAGCTTTATTTAATATAATAAGTTTATTGGGTTAATATAACACATAATAAAATTTATCTAAAGATCAAAAGGCTGCTTGAGTCGATTTGACAGGCTATCTCTCCTATGATATTATCCCGTCAATGGCAGGAAAAGAAGGAGAACAACCAGTAACAGAAAAGATCCCAACGATAAGTGCCTCTTTTGACCGCATTTGGAATCTTCGCGGTGAAGGAAATCAAGCAGTAACTACAATTGGAACAATTGATTTAATGAGAATAACGACTAAAGATGCTTCTCAAAAAATAGTTCCGTCCAGCATACGGCTTTTTTTCGAAAAGCCTTTTAATTATCCCAAGCTAGGATTCAGTCTGACAGGATGCAACATAGATAAAGAGGATGGAATAACTTCACTCGGTTTTAGAGAGCACGAAGAATACGTTCATATAAATGATAGTCTCAGCAATATTTTTCCTTGGTTGCAAAAAGATATTTTAAAAAGAGCACAAGAAGGCCTTTTGTCTTCTTTAGCGGATTACCTGGAAAAAGCAGCCGTTAATTCCAACGTTAACTCCCAACAAGTCTAGATTTTCAAAAATCCGCTGATGATTAGATTGATTGCTTCTTTTTCGTTTAACCCCCTCATCATTAAGTAAATGAGTTGTTCTTCGTTTATTTTCCCTATTGATGCCTCGTGCGTAATTTGGGCCTTCTTATTCTCGCAGTTTATTTGCGGTGCCAAAGAAATTTTTGATTTATCATCCACCAAAATTCCCTGACAGTCCAAGTGTCCTTTTACCTGATTTCTGGCAAAAATTTTGGAAACAGCGTTTATTTTGCTATTTTTCTTGCCAACCAAACGCAAACTTGCGGTTGCGCTGGAATTTTTTCCTTCAAGATAAATTGAATCTTCTATTTTTATGCCTGAATTTACACCGTTGACAATTATGCTTAAGTCGGCAGAAGCATTCTCTTTCAAAAACAAAGAGGTTTTGAAGTGTAAATCCTGAGGCGGTAAAAGATTTTTGTAAATATAATTAAGCTTGGCATCTTTTTCTAAAATGAATTCATAATCAGGGCTGACAAAATCTTTTTCCCCCCAAGTATGAATATGGTTATATTCCAAGGAGGCCCCTGCTTTTAAAACCAATTTTCCTTTGGCTTTGTGAATTCCATATAGATGGTTTTTGGCTGCAGCACAAATGACATTTGCCTTAATTTTTAATCCTTTTTCCACTATCATTAAATTGCTTAAGTTCTGCTTGATTTTGGGAGATGCAATCGCGACACAAGTAGAAAGTGGAAGGTCAACCTGCTTTTTAACCCAAATAAAATACCCTTCTTCTGGTTTTGATCCAAACAATTTATGAGTCCACGAAAATTTTTCCCAGGCTTTCGGACTTTCTAAAATTGAAATTCCTTCTACCTGATAAATTTTTTCGACTTTATTGTCTATCTGTAAAAAATTTGAATTATTTCTTGTGATTTTCATTGCACTTTTTACATCTTTCATACCCATACCTTTCAATTGTTTTTAATACCGTTTTAAAATCTTCATGCTGACAGATGATTCTTCCGTTAACCATCACATTGGTAATATTTGGTTTTAAGTAATTGAGTATCACGCCGGAATGAGTTATGATTAAGATGGAAACTCCTTTATCAACAAATTCTTTTTTTATTATTTTGGTAACCTGTTCCATTTTTTTTATGTCCAAACCCGAATCAATTTCATCAAAGATAACCAATTTTGGATTTAAAGCCATTATTTGATAAATTTCCGAAATCTTTTTCTCTCCGCCTGAAAAATTAACATTTACTTCCCTATCTAGCAAGCTGTCTGCTTCTTTTATATTTATATTTTTGGAACCTATTTTTGCAACAAAATCAGAAAGTTTAACCCCGTTTATTGCAGGCGGTGTTTGCCAAGACATGGCAATACCCAATTTGACACGTTTATTTGGCGGTAAATTTATAATATCTTTTTGGAAAAACAAAATTTTTCCGCTAGTTTTCTTGTATTTGGGATTTCCCATGATCGTCTGAGACAGGGTGCTTTTTCCGCTGCCATTTGGCCCCATCAAAGCATGAATTTCGCCTTGTTTAATCTCTAAATTTACGCCTTTAAGTATTTTTTTGCCCTCAGTAGTTTTTACATGCAAATCATCAATAGTTAAGGATTTTTTCATGCTTTTTTCTACAATTGATTATTTATATCTTTTATCATTTTTTTTATCTTTTGTCCGCTCATCCCATGTTTTTTGGCTCCTTGCTCCAAAGTTTCAAACTGATTTAGGGGACAGTTGATGCAAAGCAATCCGTATTCTGCTAATAATTGCGCTGCTTTAGGACTGTTTTTTATGATATCCCCCATGAGGATGTCTTTTTTAAGAACATAAGGCTTCTTCTTCATAGAATTTGCAAAAGTAAGCTTACTTGCTTGCGTTCTCTTTGTCAATGCTGGGATTAATATTTGAGGATTGACAAGCGCACAAAAACACCTATAATAGAATAGTTTTTATGTCTTCTGAAAACGAAAATCTCAAATCTACAAATAAGCTGTTAATAGTGGTAATTATTATAGGTGCATTTTTCCTCGGAGCTCTAGTTAACAAGACCTCTGTTTCCAACGAAAACACAGCTACAAAGACTACTCAGCAAGCCCAAAATCAAAATGACGATACCCAGACGGCACAACCCACAGTCAGCATTGAAAACATCAAAGCTCTTTTTAATGATAAAAGCAACATTGTGATAGGAGATAAGAACAGTAAAAATCTTATTGTTGAAATTTCCGATCCGAGTTGTCCCTATTGCCATGTTGCCGGAGGCATGGATCCGGAACTAAACAAACAGG
>Ga0299915_10003791_pt1 | contig 10929 bp, 7 predicted proteins | sample RVTome_13_FD_200263 | JGI IMG/M metagenome (GOLD analysis project Ga0299915, IMG submission 200263) | Soil microbial communities from uranium-contaminated site in the Upper Colorado River Basin, Wyoming, United States - RVT92D227 (version 2) ... | reverse complement strand
TCAATTGGGGAAAACATGTCAAAAATTAATAAATACCGACTTTTAGAAGGTGGTAATTATATTATTCCAAGGCTTGGGGGAACTTTGGGAACTGTTGAGAACTGGCTTTATGGGAAATTTAGAATTATTGCCTTTACCATAGAGCTATGTAGAACACGAGCACCAACTGATCCTAACGTTGTCCTTGATACTTGTTTAAAAAACACAGGTGTTGATTTGTATATTTGTGAAAGAGTACTAGATTTAAAATAAAATTATTAATTTTAATACATCCTAATAAATCATAATATTACTTGCAAGCATTTTTATTTTTCTTTATCATCACAGATAATGTAGCTTACAAACAAATCAAGATGAAAAACATGAATGTAAACCGAGCAATAATAGACAAATTGATTTCCGGAGAATTTACAAATGAAAAAGATTTAACTAAAATAAAAGTTTGGGCTTGTAGAGAGTTTAATCTCAAAAAATTTCCGCGCAACTCAGAAATACTTCAAGCAGCAAATAGCGATGAAAAAGAAAAACTTATTCATTTGCTTAAACTCAAACCAATACGATCTGTATCAGGAGTTTATATTATTACCGTTATGCCAAAACCTTTTTCTTGTCCAAAAGACGAGCCTTGCATTTACTGTCCAGGTGGACCAAATTTTGGAACACCACAAAGTTATACTGGAAATGAACCAGCTGGAAGAAGGGCGATAGAAAATAATTTCGATCCTTATCAACAGGTAAAAAGTCGAATAGACCAATTTCATATTATAGGCCATGATGTTGATAAGATAGAGTTGATAATCTTTGGTGGAACATTAACTTCTTATCCCACGGATTATCTCGAATGGTTTGTAACTCAATGTTTGAATGCTATATCAAAGGTAGATGCTAAAAATATAATTCAAGCTCAAGCTGCTGCAGAAAATGCCTCAATAAAAATTAGTGATATAACAATTGAGACAAGACCCGATTACTGTAAAGAATCTCATATTGATTTAATGCTTAGATTGGGAATAACCCGAGTTGAGTTGGGAGTTCAAACTGTTTATAATGATATTTATAAAAAAAATAATCGTGGACATACTGTTGAAGATGTAGTAAATGCAACACGTTTGTCAAAGGATGCGGGTTTATCAGTGATTTATCATATGATGCCCGGTTTATTTGGCTCAAGTTATGAAAAAGATCTTGATGCATTTGAAAAAATCATTAAAGATGAAACATTTAAACCTGATGCAATTAAAATCTATCCAACACTTGTTATTCCCGGAACAAAACTTTTTAAAATGTGGGAAAATGGCGAGTATACTCCTTACACATTAGAAAAAATAATTGAATTAATTTCAGAAATAAAAAAACAAATACCACGATGGATGAGAATTCAACGGATTCAACGTGATATTCCTTCTAATTTAATTGCAGATGGTGTTAAACGTGGAGATTTACGATTATTGGTACAAGATAAATTAAAAAGAGAAAATGGGCGTTGTCAATGTATCCGATGTCGTGAAGTAGGGCACGTACAATATAAATCCAAATATGAACCTATTTTATCTAATATAAAATTGTTAACTACCAGATATAAAGCTTCAGATGGTGAAGAAATATTTCTTTCATATGAGGATATCAAACAGGATGTTTTGATTGGACTTTTGAGATTAAGATGCCCTTCTAGTAAAATTTATAGACCAGAATTAAAAACTGAAAGATCAACACTTGTTAGGGAACTTCATATTTTTGGACCCGTGGTACAAGTTGGAAAAAAAGCAAATGAAAACCAATGGCAACATAAAGGATGGGGCGAGCTTTTAATGCATGAAGCTGAAAGGATTTCAAAGGATGAATTTGATGCACAAAAAATTGTTGTATTAGCAGGAATTGGAACTCGAAATTATTACAGACGTTTTGGTTATAAACAAGAAGGACCATATATGGTAAAGGTGATTTAAGACAATAATTTTTAATTCTAATTTTTATTTTCAGAACTATTTTAACAAAATTATATTTTTTGGATCATTTCTATATGTTCTATATCTGCTTCCAAAAAATTTTTACCAATACTTTTAAAACCAAGTTTTTCATAAAAACTAGATACATAAATTTGTGAATGAATGTGTATTTCATTAAATCCTTTTCTCTTACAATAATTAATTAAAAAATTTGTAAGTTCTTTTCCAAAACCTCTACATCTATATTCTTTTAAAATTGCTATTCTTTCAAGTTTAGCATAATCATTTATTTTTCTAATTCTTGCACAACCAATAGGTATGTTTTTTATATACACAATAAAATGCTTTGATTCTTTATCAAGTTCGTCTATTTCTATTTCCTTTGGAACATTTTGTTCTTTAATAAAAACTTTTTCTCTAATTTTTATTATTTCTTTAAATTCTTGTTTATCAGTAACTTGTTTTATTTTTAACTTATCCACAACAGTTAGACAAAGTTAACTCTATATAAAATTTGTTTAATTTTTGGTTTTTAAAAATTTAATTTGATAATAAGAATAATTTTTTTAACTAAACAATATGAGTTGAATTAAAAAAACCATTGAATATAAAATAATATTAAACATTTAGCATATCAATGAATACCAATAACTGGTTTAAAAACGCGATTATATACCATATTTTGATAGATAGATTTGCAGGATATAAATCAATTAATGATTTTGATAAACCAGTTTTTATTGGAGGAAATATAAAAGGTATAATAGAAAAATTATCTTATCTACATGAACTTGGTATTAACACAATTTGGATTTCACCATTTTATAAAACTAATACATACCATGGTTATCATATAACAGATTTTTTTCAAGTTGAACCAAAATTTGGGTCAATTTCTGATTTAAAGAAATTAATAGAAATGGTGCATATACAAGATATGAGGATTATTGCTGATTTTGTACCAAATCATTGTTCAAAAGATCATCCTTATTTCAAAGATGCACAAAATAATAAAAATAGTGAATTTAAAGATTGGTTTTACTTTACAAAATGGCCAGAGGATTATCTATGTTTTTTAAGCATTAAAGAATTACCAAAATTTAATCTAGAAAATGAAGAAACAAAAAATTACATAACAAATGCAGCAAAACATTGGTTGAGTCTCGGATTTGATGGGTTTAGATTAGATCATGTGATTGGGCCATTACATAATTTTTGGCAAAAATTTAATACTGAAATAAAAAAAATATTTCCAAATGTTGTTTTAATAGGCGAAGCTTGGATGAAAGGAATAAAATTCAGTGAATTAAAGACAATTAACATAAAACATAAATTCTTAAAATTACTTTCTGGAGAATCATCAGAAAATTTATTAAAAGAATATTATAGAGAATTAGACGGTGTGCTTGATTTTAGATTTCAAGAATTAATCAAAGATTTTATAGCAAAAGAAAATCTTTCAAAAAAAGAATTTTATACAAAATTAGATAGCCATTATAGAAAACTTCCTAAAAATTATTTTTTACCGACTTTTTTGGATAACCATGATATGAATCGCTTTTTATTTGAATGCAAAAATGATAAAGAAAAATTGAAAAAAGCAGCAGAAATTCAATTTGCAATTCCACAACCTCCTATCATATATTATGGTACAGAAATTGGTATGACTCATGATAAATCGGTATGGTATTCAACTTATGGAGACCTGCAAGCAAGACAACCTATGAATTGGGATAAACCAGATTACGATTTATTAAATTTTTATAAAATATTAATAAAAGAAAAAAAAAGATGATAAATTAGATAAATCTAATTTTGCAATAAATACTTTAACACTAAAAATATGTTTGGAAAACGCTCTAATAATTTTAATATCTGTGTATCATTTTTAAATCTAAACCTTGGAATTGTTATTTCTAGCGTTCCCCATTCGCTTTCTGCACCCAGTACATCTTTTGCTTTAGCTTTAATAATATATTTTCCACTTTCAAGCCAAATATGACTTTGAGTAATTTCTTCAGAAGACTGATACGGTCCTATCCATCCAGTATTAGTTCCGTCTGCCCAATCGATGAAATAATATACATTACTTCCTTCAGGATCTGTTGATGAAAAATTGTATAAAAGTTCTTTTTTAGGTTTAGAGGAAGTAAGCCCAGTTATATTTGGTGTTTCTGGCGGAAAATTTGTTGAACTTAACTCTGCAAGTTCAGATAATGTTGCAATAATAAGTCTGGTTGTTTTTTTATCATAGGTAAGATTCATGTGTTCTATAGTATCTTCAGGTGAGTGATAGTAGTCATTAAACTCATATTCATGATAGAATATTGCATTGTATCCAAATTCCCAGAAATAATAGTGATCACTACCCCAAGACCAACCACTATGAATTAGTGCTAAATCAATATATTCATCATATTCTTGATTTACACTAAAAGTAAAATCATATAACCATTCAGACAAATCATCTTCATAAATTTTCAAAGAGCTTGCTTGTTCATCATTTAAAGCAAAACTAATCATATCTGCATTTAGTACTCCTTTTATATCATCACCATTATTATAAGCATCTTGGACGTACATGTAACTTCCATAAAGTCCTTCTTCTTCACCAGAAAATGTAACGAAACGAATTGTATTATTAAATTCAAGTTGACTCATAAGTTGAGCTGCTATTAAAACTGCTACAACACCTGATCCATCATCATCAGCGCCAGGAGAATCATAAACAGTATCATAATGACCACATATTATGTATATATCGTCACTATTTGTATCAGAACCAGGTAGTGTTGCTTCCACATTGTTACTATCGTAACCTCCATAAACCCAGTTATCATAGCGAACATCTAAGCCCATGCTGCTAAACTCATTATAAATATATTCAGCAGCGTCTACACATCCAGGTTCACCTGTTACTCTTGGACCAAAACTTGTTAAATTTTCTATATAACCTAAAATCATTGATTCACCAATCTGGGTAATTATATCAACAATATTATCACTTACTGTTACAGGTGATATCTGTTTATATTGATTTATAATGTTTTTTTCTATTTCTACTTTAAATATAGGCTCATCACCAACCATTAAACCAGGTAGTGGTGGTTCATGTGATTCAAAATATCTATTTATTTTATAGTTTTCAGCTCCATTTACTGGATTAAAACCAGCAATTAAAAATATACTTACACAAAGTATTACGATCCATTTTTTATTTTTCATATCTTTTTACCCCCTATGATATAAAATTATTATCATAATTTTTAATTTTATGCATTATTTAACTCCTTAAGAAATTTAATAATAAAGATATTGTTTTTAGTTGATTTATAAATCGGGTCCATATATTATTAAAAAGTAACCTATTTTTTGGTAATGTTATTTCTAAGCTTGCCCAGTCACTTTCTTCATCAAAAGTATCTTTAGCTTTGACTTTTATAACGTATGTTCCTTTTTCAAGCCATTTATGGTTTAGAGATATTTCTTCACTTGAAGTATAAGGACCTAGCCATCCTGTATTATTTTCATCACCCCAATCTACGTAGTAATAAAGATTATTACCATCAGGATCTGAAGCGAAAATATTGAAATTATATTCTATATTTGGTTTACCACTAGTGGTACCAGAAATATTAGGTGTATTTGGTGGTTGATTAGATGAAATTGATACTGTCACTTTTTTAATAGTACTAAAATCTCCCCAACCCTGTTGGCTATTATATCCTTTAACTCTATAAAAGTAATCGCCATTTGTTTTACCTGTAATATCATATTGGTTTTCAGTTATTGAGTTTGATAATGTATTTGTATTACTGAATTGTGGGACAGGCGTTATATCATCAACATAAAATCCTTCTTGGAGTGTATTATCGTCTGTTACGGATCTGAATCTTATATAAACAGATTCTCCAGCATAATCTTCAAGATTATATTCTTTATAAACCCAGTTGCCTGAAGAGCCTGTAAAACCATCTAATATTTCATAATATCTTTCGTCTTTACTAATTTCTATAAATGTATAGTCATAATCTTCTTCGCTATTGTACCAACACCAGAATGATAATTTTGTTTCTTGGGTAACTGGTAATGGTGTAACTGATGTTAGTGTGGAAACATCGCTGTTTATATTTCTTGATTTATAACTATGACTAGATGAATGTGCTTTTGCAGTTGATACTGTATAACCATCTAGACTCCATAAGCTTGATCTGGATTCAACATCATCAATATTCAAAATTAAGCCTGTTAATTCATCAAGTTGGAAATAAGAAGGATTTGCATCAGGATTTTGTTCTTCCCAAGTCATTGTATAATCTCCATCTGTATCTACTGGTAGATCTTCAATAATGGGTGGAATAACTCTTGGCACAACCGTATTTTTAATGTTTTCAGCTTCTTGAAGTAAATATAAAGCTCCCTCAAAATTTTGTAGGCATATCTGATCTAGATAAGTTGTTGAAGGTTGGAAGTTTTGACCTGCTTCTATTGTAAATGAAAACGTAGGTCTACCTATAACATACTGACTGTATCCATACGCCCAGTCATTGGTATCACCTGTGGTTGGATATAAAGTACAACTTTGTTGAGGTGTGTAAGTGCCACTTCCGTCTTGTTGCGTTATTAGAGAAGCTATCTGTTGACCAACCTCAGTCAAATATGTGTTATCGGGTGCATCGTCTGGAGTATAACCCCATGGCCACATAACAAGTTCTCCATATGTGTGCCAAGAAATAGATGCGCATATATCATTATTTAAAAAAACATTTCTAATTGCTTGTGTTTCTAACTCAGAAAAGGGGCTAGATCCACAAAATACTTCTTCACCAGCATCATGAGTGGCAGCACTTTGAAAAACAGAACCCCAAGATCCCCATGGATCGCCGTTACTTGAACCACCGTAATTACGATTTAGATCAACACCTATACCACCAGGGTAAGGTTTCCTATTTTTTCGCCAGTCATGACCTTGATCATGACAATAATAATACCCGTCGGGATTTACACATGTAACCAACCATATTCTATTATTATTTACAACACCTGTAATTGTTGGATCGCTACCATAGTTATTTGTTAATTGATTAGCTAAATTTAAACAAATTTCAACAGTAGGCCATTCTCTTGCATGATGTAAACCCATAAAAAATACACCGGGCTCTCCTTCATTAACACCAGGGTTATCAGATATCTCTAAACACCAAATATTCCTACCTTCATAAGTAGTTCCTATTGAGTATAAAACAGTAATATCCGGGTAATTTGATGCTATAGTCTGAAGCATACTTTCCATTTGAGCCAAAGTGTGATATTGACCTCGTACAGAATTTTCATACTCTTCAACATCTTGGATTATTATTTCATAAGTTATATCAATATTTTCAAATTCATTTAGACGATAATATGGTGTTATAATATCGAATGTTTCTCCTGGTTGACTTCCAACAATCTCAAAGTTATTGGTAATTATAAAATTATAATTATTTTCATTTACTCTAATTAAAATTAATCTATCATAATTTGAGCTACTACCAATTGTAACCACATTTAAAACAACAGTAATTAATAGCGCACCTAAAAAAACAGTTATTATCTTTTGTTTCATTTTATTTTCTCCCCTAATTAACACTCGTTAATACTATATGTTATTATAAAATTATGTATTTAACATTTTTGATAATTATAAAAATTTTCTTTTAATATTCTTAAAAATTCTTATTCATAAAAGTTAAAAAGGGTAGTATAATAACACCGCCGGGATAATTAAAATGCCTAAAACTACAAGTTATATCAGACAACCAATTGTAAGTGTTCTAGGCCATGTTGATCATGGAAAGACTTCCTTATTAGATTTCATAAGAGGTTCAACAGTAGCTGCTAGAGAAGCTGGTGCTATAACACAGCATATAGGTGCAACAGAAGTACCTATTGATGCAATATACAAAATCTGTGGGGATTTATTGAAAGAAAAAAAGTTTACTCTACCAGGGCTTTTATTTATTGATACACCTGGCCATCATGCATTTACCACTCTAAGGACAAGAGGTGGGTCTCTTGCAGATTTAGCAATATTAGTTGTTGACATAAATGAAGGTTTTAAACCTCAAACTTATGAATCTATCAAGATTTTAAAGCAGTATAAAACACCATTTGTTGTTGCTGCAAATAAAATTGATGCAATATCTGGTTGGCAAAAAAGTGATACTGTAGCAAAGATGAGAATTGAAAAACAAAGACCAAACGTCAAAGCTATGTTTGAAGAGAAATTATATGATATGATCGGAACAATCTCTGAAAATAAAATGAATTCTGATCTTTATTTTAATATAACAGATTTTAGAAAAACAATAGGTATAATGCCTATATCTGCAAAAACCGGTGAAGGAATACCTGAACTTTTAATGATTCTCGTTGGGTTGGCTCAAAGGTTCCTTGAAAAAAAACTTTATATTGAAACCGGTCCTGGTAAAGGAACTGTTTTAGAAGTAAAAGAAGAAATAGGTCTAGGAAAAACTATCGATGCGATAATCTATAATGGTACAATTAAATTAGATGATAAAATCGTTATTGGCACATGGGATAAACCAGTTGTTACTCGTATTAAGGCTCTTTTAAAACCAAAACCACTTGATGAAATACGCGATCCACGGGAACGTTTTGATAATGTATCTGAGGTACACGCCGCTAGTGGTATTAAAATTTCCTCTCCAAATCTAGAAAATGTTATTCCTGGAGCCCCAATAATGGTTGTAAAAAACAACCTTGAACAAGTGATTAATGAAATAAAGGACCAGACTAAGATTGAATATGAGTTAGATGACCAAGGAATAATATTAAAAGCAGATACAATTGGTTCACTTGAAGCACTAATTAAAGAATCACACGAAAAAGGAATCAAAATAAGAAAAGCAGAAATTGGTAACGTTTCAAAAAGGGACGTAATAGAGGCAGATTCAACTCTTGATCCACTAAATAAAATAATTTTTTCGTTTAATGTTAAGATTCTTCCTGAGGTAAAAGAGGAGATTGAAAACACAAATGTAACTATTTTTAATGAAGATGTTATTTATACAATAATTGAAAATTACGATGAATGGCTAGCAAAGAAAAAAGCAGAACTTGAAAGAGATAGGCGTAAAGAGTACACTTATCCAGGAATGGTAAAATTTTTATCTCAATATGTTTTTAGAGTAAGCCACCCAGCAGTAATTGGTGTAAGGGTTTTAAGTGGTAGAATAAAAACTGGAATAAAACTAATAAAAGAGGATGGAAAATCTGTTGGATCAATTAAGAGCATTCAGTCTGAAAATAAGCCTCTTGAAGAAGCGATTCAGGGGCAAGAAGTAGCTATATCAATTGAAGGAATTACTGTTGGAAGACAAATAAAAGGCGATGATATCCTTTTCACTGATTTATCTGCAACAGATGCAAAGAAACTAAAAGAATTAGATGTATTAAATTCTGATGAAAAAGATGTTTTGAATAAAATTTTTGAAATCAAACGTAAAACAGATAAATTTTGGGGTATCTAATAATGTAATAATATTATAAAAACCCTAATAAATACTTTATTATTACCGGTAAACTGATGAAATCTGGTTCCTTAAAAGAAATCAAAGAAGCCGAAAAACAAGCTATTCTTAATATTGAAAATGCAAAAAAAGATGCAGAAAAAATAATAGAAAAAGCAAAAATGGATGCAGAAAAAGAGAAACATAAAATAATAAAAACTTCTCAAGAAAAAACAAAAAAACTTTTTATTAAAACAGAGCACGAAGCTAAAAAAGAAATTGAACAAATTAAAAAAAATGCTAAAATAGAGATTTTAAAAATAAAAAATATTTCAGAAAAGAAGATATCCGATGCAGTGGATTTAATATTAAAAGAAATTGAAGAGGGGGAGTAAACTATATTATTTCCAGCTCCGATGAAGAAAGCTTCAATCATTGTTCATAAAAACTATGTAGAGGATGTTATTAAAAATCTATATGAAACTGGTTTAATTGAGATCATTGATATTACAAAAGAACCTTCAGAAAAGGGTTATCAAATAAAAGAAGATATAACAAATAATGAAGAAGAAATTTGTGCAAATTATGAAAATCGTTTTTCAAAATTAATAAATATTTTGACTCAAGTTACACCTAAAAAAAGTGGTATTGAAGTAATTTTACACCCTGATTCACCAAAAGTAATAACGGTTAAGGATAAAACATTGGATGAATTATACTTTTATGCTGAGGATTTTCTTAATAAAGTAGAAAAAAATATTCTAGAATATGACCAGAAATTAAACAGATTAAATGAAGAAATTAAAAAAATTGATCTAAATATTCAACAGGTAAACTACATAAAAGATTTTGATTTAGATGTTTCAGATGTTGGTGAATCGAAATATCTGGTTGTTAAAGTAGGTAAAACAACTGAGATTGAAATTATTAAAAAACAAATAGAACTTTTAGATAAACAATTTTTTTATTCAAAACAATTTGGCACAGGTAAAAAAATTGAATGGATTGTTTTAATAGCTACGTATATTTCTGAAAAAGAAAAAATTGAAAAAATATGCAGAGAAAATATAACAGAGTTTAATTTTGAAGGACTTTTTGGCTATCCAAAAGATGTTTTAAAATCTTTAGAAAATGAAAAGAAAAAAATAGAAAAAGAAAAAAAATTAATTGTTAAAGATTTAACAAATTTAGAAAGTAATTATATTAATAATTTATTGTCATTAAGAGAGGAACTTCAGCTTGAAAGAATTAAAATGGAAGTTGCAAAAAATTTTGCAAAAACAAATTTTACATATATAATAAATGGTTGGGTTTTAGAGAGAAATCAAGATGTTTTAATAAAATCCTTATACAAAGTTTCAGATGATCATGTTATTTGTAGTTTTGAATCTCCATCAATAAATCCAGACAATCCACCCACATATTTTGATACTCCTAATTGGGCAACACCATTCAAGACAATTCTTGAATTA
>Ga0299915_10003790_pt1 | contig 10930 bp, 9 predicted proteins | sample RVTome_13_FD_200263 | JGI IMG/M metagenome (GOLD analysis project Ga0299915, IMG submission 200263) | Soil microbial communities from uranium-contaminated site in the Upper Colorado River Basin, Wyoming, United States - RVT92D227 (version 2) ... | reverse complement strand
GCCGGCCTGGCCCTGCTTTTGGCCGGCTGCACGACGGGCTATGTCACCCAGGGCGGGCCCAACATGCAGGACGTCATGGGCCAGGACTACAACGGCCCCAAGGCCCGGGTGGCTGTGGCCCGTTTTGAGAACAAGGTCGAGGGCAATATGTGGATGTCCTTCCAGCGCCAGATCGCCCAGCTCATGGCCCAGGCCCAGAAAGCCATGGCCGAGGCTATGAAGAACCTCAACCGGCAGCAGGCCGGGGCCCAGCAGCCGGCCTGGGTCAACGCCTGGGGAAACTTCAGCGACCCCATCAGCTCCGGGATCAAGGATATGCTGACCTCGGAGCTGGTGGCCTGCAACCGCTTCATCGTCTATGAGCGCGAAAACCTGGACGACATCATGGCCGAGCAGCAGCTCTCGGCCTCCAAGGCGGCAAATCCCAAGACACAGATCCCCGTCGGCCAGCTCGAGGGCGTGGAGCTTTTTATCTACGGCGCCCTGACCGAATTCGAGGCCACTAAGGAGGGCGGAGAGATCACGGTGCCCATCCCCATTCTGGGCCATACCGTGGACGCCAACCTAGGCTACAACCGGGCCGAGGTGGCCATGGACCTGAGGATCGTCGATACCCGGACCGGCCGGATCGTCTCCGTGACCACGGTCAAGGGCAGCTCCACGGACTTCAGGCTGGGCGGAAGCAACGCTTCCAGTAGCCTGCCCACCACCCTGCAAGGCTACAAGAACACGCCCGTAGAAGCCGCCTGCAGGGCGATGATCCGGCAGGCGGTCAAATACCTCGTCACCAAGACGCCGAAAGACTACTACCACTTCGAGAAGTGATTCAGCATCATAAGGCCTGAAGAGCCGCAACGGCGAGTCCCACGCCTTCTGGGTAAAGGCCGACGTTATCGACAAAGCCCGGCCGGGCAAATGAGCAAGAGGATGAGTGTTGACACGTGCCTGCCCATGTCCTACAATGTAAGACATGAAAAGCTTGAGTTGTACCATCCGATTGGACCCGGAGCTGGGGCGTTTGCTGGCCAGGGCCAGCCGTAGATCGGGGAAAAGCCGGAGCGAAATCGCCCGGGAAGCCCTCCGCCGGCAGCTTCGTCTGGCGCAGTTTGAGGAGCTGAGAAAAAGAATCATGCCTTTCGCCGAAACGAGAGGCTACCTGACGGACGAGGATATCTTCTCCGAAATTTCATGAGGATATTCCTCGATACCAATATTCTCGTTAGTGCCGTCGCCACCAGAGGGCTTTGCGCCGATGTCCTGAGAGAGGTTTTGACCTTCCACAAAATAATAATCTCTGAGCAGCTCCTTTCAGAGCTTAGAGAATCCCTAGCCCGCAAGCTTGGGGTTCCCAAGTCCCTTGTTGAAGAATTTGTTGAAATACTGGTTCAGGATGCCCATTTTGCCCAGCCGGGCGCGTTGCCCGGTGTCAAGGTCCGCGACCGGGATGACCTAGCTATCCTTTCTGCAGCTTTAAACGGAAAGGCCGATCTTTTTATCACCGGGGATAAAGAACTGCTCACCTTAAGCAATGTCGGGTCGATGGATATTGTCAATCCCAGAAAATTTTGGGAGGTATTGAGAACTCCAAACGTGTGATCCGTGGGGAGGGGTGGCACGGCGGAGGGGCTCCCCACCCGCGCGCAGCTTAGCGAGCACGGATGGGGAGGAGCCGTGACAGGACCCCTCCTCTTCTTGAATGCTAGATCACATAATTGGAGATGCTATCCAAAACCGACATTGCGTTGACAAGATTTCTTTTAACTCCAATAATAATAGCCCCTAACAGGAGAAGGGCGTGGCCAGGCTGTTTGAATACCAGAGCAAAAAGCTTCTAAAGGAAGGGGGCATCCTCGTCCCGGAGGGGGAGGCGGCCTCCACGCCCGAAGAGGCCCGCCTTATCGCCGAGAAGCTCGGCCGGCCGGTGGTGCTCAAGATCCAGGTGTGGGTCACCGGCCGGGCCGCTCTCGGTGGAATCAAGTTTGCCGCGACGCCGGCTGAGGCTGAGGAAGCGGCCCGCTCGCTGCTGGGCATGAAGGTCAGAAATTTTATCGTGGATAAAGTCTTGGTCGAGGAGAAGCTCGACATACAGTCCGAGTTCTTCATCGGCCTGGTCATCGACGACGCCCGGAAGGCGCCCCTCCTGGTTTTCAGCCCGGTAGGCGGCAGCGGCGTCGAGGAGATCGCGGCCAAGCATCCGGAGAAGGTCGTGCGGCTACCCATCGATGTGGGGACCGGATTGAGTGAGCCGCAGGCCCGGGAAGCCGTGCTCAAATCAGGGGTCGCGCCGGAGCAGGCGGAGGCACTGGCCGCTTTCCTGGCTAATTTCTACGCCGTGGCCCGGGCCAAGGAGGTCCGCTCGGCTGAAATCAACCCGCTGGTCGTCACCGCCGACGGCCGCCTGGTGGCCGCCGACTGCCACCTGGTCATCGATGATTATGCCGTCTTCCGGCATCCCGAGCTGGGTATCGAGATTGCCCGCGAGTTCGACCGGCCGCCCACCGAACTTGAAATTATCGCCTACAAGGTTGAGGAGAAGGACTACCGCGGCACGTTCTATTTTCTGCAGATGGCCGAGTCTTTCTCCGCCGGCGACAAGTTGATCGGCTTTCACGGTGCGGGCGGCGGCGGGTCGATGATGTCCATGGACGCGGTCCTGGCCCGCGGCTTCAAGCTGGCCAACTACTGCGACACAAGCGGCAACCCGCCGGCCTCCAAGGTCTATCGCGCCGCCAAAGTCATCCTCTCCCAGCCCGGCCTCCAGGGCTACTTCGCTTCGGGCTCGGGGGTGGCCAGCCAGGAGCAGTACCATTCGGCCCGGGGCCTGGTTAAAGCTTTTTTTGAGGAGAAGCTAGACATCCCGGCCGTCATCCGTCTGGGCGGGAACTACGAAGAAAAGGCCTGCCAGATCCTGCACACCTATCTGCGCGACCGGGGGTTTAAAGTGGAGGGCTACGGCCGGGACGATTCGCCGGAGAAGTGCGCGGCCCGGCTGGAGGAGTTGATGACTGAAGCGGCCGGAGCAGTCCACACCGTTCGCCCCCTGGAAAGGGCGGCCCCTTCCCAGGGAGCCTATGCCTTCGACACCATGACCGGCCGACTGGCCGTTGATCATTCGAAGTGCGGGGCCTGCCGGACCAAAGGCTGTGTGGAAGCCTGCGCGCCCCGCATCCTCAAGCTCGAGTCGGAGCGGCCCGTGCTGGCCATCCCGGCCGTGGAGGCCAAGAAGGGAAAATGCACCGAGTGCCTGGCTTGCGAAATTTTCTGCAAGTTCCACGAACAGGACGCCATCTTCATCCTCCTGCCCATCCCCGGCCTCCGGGAGTACCGGAACAAGGTCATCGCCGGCCAAGCCGGCCCAAAAGGCTGAGAGCGCCATGGCCATTCTCATCGACGAAACATCGCGCGTGATCGTCCAGGGCATCACCGGCCGGGAAGGCATGGCCCGCACCAAGCTGATGAAGGACTACGGCACGAAGGTGGTGGCCGGCGTGACGCCGGGCAAGGCCGGCCAGGAAGTCCACGGGGTTCCGGTTTTCGACTCGGTCAAGGACGCCTGGGACAAGGCCGGGCCGGTCGATGTCAGCGTTATGTTCGTTCCGGCCAGCCTAGTCAAGAACGGCGCCCTGGAAGCCCTGGAGGCCGGGGTCAAGCTGCTGGTCCTGGTGCCCGACCGGGTGCCCATCTGGGACGTTCTGGAAATCGCCCGGCTGGCCCGGGCCAAGGGGGCCCGCTTCGTCGGGCCCAACACCCTGGGGTTGCTCAGCCCGGGCAAGGCGGTGTGCGGCATGATCGGCGGCACGGCCGAGCGGGCCCGCGACTGGTTCAAGCCGGGCGGCGTGGGCGTCAGCTCCCGCAGCGGCGGCATGACTTCGGCCCTGGCCTACTATATGAGCCGGGAGGGGATCGGCCAGAGCACCATCATCCATGTCGGCGGCGACGCCGTGGTCGGCCTGTCCCACCCCGAGGTCATGGAGCTTTTTCAGGACGACGAGGAGACGCGCTGCGCGGTGATGTTCGGCGAGATCGGCACGACCCAGGAAGAGCGGGTGGCCGACCTCATCGAGCGGGGCCGCTTCACCAAGCCCCTGATTGCTTTCATCGGCGGCAAGGCGGCCAAGAGCGGGACGCGGTTCTCCCACGCCGGGGCTATCGTCGAGGGCGGCCGTGGCTCTTATCAGACCAAGGTCGAGAGGCTGCGCCGGGCCGGCGTCCGGGTCGTGGATTCGATCTTCGACATCCCCAAGCTCGCCCGGCAGATCATTCTGGGGACAACGAGGTGAAGCGAGGTGAAGCTATGAGCGAACTCCATTGGAAGACAGCCCTGACCGAGGTCAGGCCCAATAAGATCGCCCTGCGCGGCTACCGACTGGACAGGCTTATGGGCAAAATTTCTTTCGCCCAGGCTGTGCACCTTCTGTTCAAGGGCGAGCTGCCCTCGGCCGAGGTCGGACGGCTCATCGACGCCATCCTGGTGTCCTCTATCGACCACGGCGCCAGCCCGCCCTCGGCCCTCACCGCCCGCACCGTGGCCTCCACGGGCTCCGAGCTCAACGCGGCCGTGGCGGCCGGAGTGCTGGCCATCTCCCGCTTTCACGGGGGCGCTGTGGAAGAAGGGATGCGCCTGTTCCTGGACGTCGCCCGCCGGATGGAAGAGAAGTCCCTCAGCGCGGAGGCGGCGGCCGGGGAGGCGCTCCTGGACATGAAAAAGGCCGGCGCCAGGGCTTCGGGGTTCGGCCATCGGCTGCACACCCAGGACCCGCGCACGGCCAAGCTCTTCGGCCTGGCCGATGAGCTGAAGCTGGCCGGGAAGCACGTCAAGATCGCCCGGGCCCTAGAATCCGCCCTGGCCAAAACGACCGGCAAGCCCCTGCCCATAAACGTGGACGGCGCCATCGCCGCGGTCCTCTGCGACCTGGGCTTCCCGCCCGAGCTGGGCAACGCCTTTTTCATCATCGCCCGGGTGCCCGGCCTGGTGGCCCATGTCCAGGAGGAGAGGACGCGGATGAAGCCCATGCGCAAGATTCATCCCGAGGATTTCGAGTATGACGGCCCGGCCGACAGGGAGGCCTGAATGAAAGACGAATTGCTCAAGGCCATGCCCGAGTTCGGCCAGGTCCGCGACCCGGCCCTCCGGGAGAAGACAATCCAGGTCTGGCTGGAAGCCATGAAGCAGGCCGGCTGGACGTTCGACGACCTGGCCCGCATGCCCTTCACCCTGCTCATTGAAAAGACGCCGGTCAGCCTGGTCGAGCACACCCGGGCTGTGACGCGCTGCAGCCTGGCCATCGCCGACGTGCTGCTGGCCGACTTTCCGGGCCGGATCGCCCTGTCGCGCGACATCCTGCTCAGCGGCGCCCTGCTCCACGACCTGGGCAAGATGTTCGAATATAAGATGCGAGACGGCCGGTTCGTCAAGAGCGAAGCGGGGGAGTTGCTCCGCCATCCGGTTTCCGGGGCGGCCTTCGCCTACAAGTTCGGCCTGCCCCAGGAGGTCGTCCATATCATCGCCGCCCACTCCAAGGAAGGGGACGGCCTGCGCCGGACGGTGGAGGCCATCATCGTCAACCACGCCGATTTCGTCAACTTCGACGTGTTGAAAAGGTGATGAATAAAAGATGAGAATAAAAGGTGACAGGCACCGAAATAGGTGACTGGCTCCGAATTCTCCTGAATTCGGTGCCTGTCACCTTTTCCACGCCCGTCAGCCTTTAAAGGGATAATATATGGGCTTAACCTTCTCCGAAAAAATCTTAGGCTATAAGGCCGGCCGGACGGTGGGGGCCGGAGACGTGGTCACCGTCTCCCCGGACTTTGTCCTGTCCCACGACAACTCGGCGGCCATACTTCAGGAGTTCAAGAAGCTCGGCCTGAGCCGGGTGCAGCGGCCGGACAAGATTGTCATCATCCTGGACCATATCGTGCCGGCCTCCGAGGAGAAATACGCCCAGAACCATAAGAGCATCCGCGAGTTCGTGGCTGAGCAGGGCATTCCCAATTTCTTCGACGTGCACCGGGGCGTCTGTCACCAGGTCTTTGTGGAGGAAGGATTTGCCCTGCCCGGCCGGCTGGTGGTGGGGAGCGATTCCCACACGACGAGCTACGGGGCCCTGGCCGCCTTCGCTGCGGGCATCGGCCGGACCGAGACGGCTTCCATCTGGGCCACCGACGAGATCTGGCTGCGAGTTCCCGAGACGATTAAGATCGAGTTCCGGGGCAAGTTCCCGGCCGCTGTCTCGGCCAAGGACGCCGCGCTCAAGCTTATCGGCGACGGCGGAGCGGACATGGCCGACTACCGGGCCGTGGAGTTTGACGGGCCGGCGGCCCGGGAGTTCAGCGTCGCCTCCCGCTTCGTCCTGTGCAACATGGCCGCCGAGATGGGCGCCAAGAACGGCTACTTCCCGGCCGACGAGGTGACGCGGGAGTGGCTGAGCGGCCGGGCCAAGGAGGCTTACCAAGCCGTCGTCTCCGACCCGGACGCCCGCTACGAAAAAACGCTGACCCACGACCTGTCCACTCTTGTCCCCCAGGTGGCCTGCCCGCACACCGTGGACAATGTCAAGCCGGTGACCGAAGTGGAAGGCACGAAGTTTCATCAAGGGCTTATCGGCACCTGCACTAACGGCCGGCTGGAAGACCTGGAAGCGGCGGCCGGCATCCTCAAAGGACACAAGGTGCATAAGGCTGTTCGGGTTCTGATCCTGCCTGCTTCTCAGGAGGTCTATGCCGAGGCCTCCCGGCGCGGGCTCCTGACTATATTCGCCGAGGCCGGCTGCCTCATCCTCAACCCCGGCTGCGGCCCCTGCCTGGGCGCCCATCAGGGCATCATGGCCGCCGGCGAGGTCACCTTGAGCACGGCCAACCGCAACTTCAAAGGCCGGATGGGAAGCCGCGATTCCCAGATCTACCTGGCCTCCCCGGCCACTGTGGCGGCCTCCTCCCTTTATGGTTTCATCACTGACCCGAGGAAGGTCCTTTGATGAAAGGAAAAGTCTGGAAATACGGCGACAACGTCAACACCGACGTCATCTATGCGGGGAAATACACCTACGCCATCCTGCCGCCCGAAGAGATGGCCAGGCGCGCCCTGGAGGACCTCGACCCTGAGTTCGCCCAGAAGGTCCGGCCGGGCGACGTCATCGTGGCCGGCCGCAACTTCGGCTGCGGCAGCTCGCGCGAGCAGGCGGCCGCCTGCCTGAAGGCGGCGGGCCTGCAGGCCGTGGTGGCCAAGTCCTTCGCCCGGATTTATTACCGCAACGCCATCAACCTGGGCCTGCCCGTGCTCCAGTCGCCGGAAGCCGTGGAAGCCCTGCAGGCCGGCGACGAGGCGGAGGTGGATTTCGCGGCGGGTAAAATCAAGAGCGGAGGCCGTGAGTTCAGCTTCCCGGCCTTCCCCCCCTCCGTGCTGGGCATCCTGGAAGCCGGCGGCCTGATTGAATACACCAAGAAAAAGCTTTCCAGTAGCTAAACTTCTTGAACAGAAAGATATCCTTGACGCCGAAGAGACAGGAACGGGACTAAAACAATTTGGCTGGAAAGGATAGAACGATTGAAAGCTTGGAGGGAGTCATGAAAAAAATCGTCGCCTGTTTTCCCATCGCTTTATTCGCCCTGGCGGTCGGGGCCTGGACCCAGACGGCCCCCAGCGACAAGCCGGAAGCCGGAAAAAAGAGCCTGTTGACCCCGGAGACGATGGCCGGGCTCGCCTTCCGGAACATCGGGCCGGCCATCATGTCCGGCCGGATCAGCGACATCGCCATCCATCCCAAGAACCGCCGGGTCTGGTACGTGGCCGTCGGATCGGGCGGGGTGTGGAAGACAGAAAACGCCGGGACAACCTGGACGCCGATTTTTGACGACCAGTCGTCCTATTCCATCGGTTGCCTGACTCTTGATCCCAACAACCCGGAAACCATATGGGTGGGGACGGGAGAGAACGTAAGCGGCCGCCACGTGGGCTATGGCGACGGCGTTTATAAGAGCCTGAACGGGGGCAAGACCTGGGCGAACATGGGGCTTCGCGCCTCGGAGCATATTGCCCGCATCCTCGTCAACCCCCGCGATTCCAACGTGATCTACGCGGCGGCCGAGGGCCCGCTCTGGTCTCCGGGCGGAGAGCGCGGACTTTTTAAGAGCATCGACGGCGGCAAGACTTGGAAGATTTCTCTTGAGATCAGCAAGGACACGGGCGTGGCCAGCGTCGAGTTCGATCCCTCGAATTTCGACATCCTTTACGCCGCCGCCTACCAGCGCCGGCGCAGCGTGGCCGCTTTCATGGGCGGCGGCCCCGAGTCCGGAATTTACAAGTCGGAGGACGCGGGCCAGACCTGGCGCCGGCTGGCGGTGGGACTGCCCAAGGGCGATATGGGCAAGATCGGCTTGGCCGTCTCGCCCTTCGATCCGCGCCTGGTGTACGCCACCATCGAGGCCGGCCCGGATGAATGCGGCTTCTACCGATCCTCGGACCGGGGAGAAAGCTGGGAGAAGCGCAATTCATTCATCAGCGGCGGCACGGGCCCTCACTACTACCAGGAAATTTTCGCCGACCCCAACGTCTTCGACCGCATCTGGCAGATGGCCCCGCCGCTCATGGTTACCGACGACGGGGGGAAAACGTTCCGGAGGGCGAACGAAAAGGCCAAACACGGCGACAACCACGCCATGGCCTTCCTGGCCGGCGACCCCGACTACATCCTTAACGGCAGCGACGGCGGCGTCTACGAAAGCCGCGACGGGACCAAGACCTGGCGCTTCTTCGATAACCTGCCCGTGACCCAGTTCTACAAATTGGCCCTGGACAACGCGCTGCCCTTCTTCAACGTCCACGGCGGAACTCAGGACAACGGCAGTCAGCAAGGCCCGTCCCGCACGCTCAATGCCCACGGCATCGGCAACGCCGACTGGACCATCACTTACGGCGCCGACGGCTACGCCAGCGCCATCGACCCCACCGACCCCAACCTCATCTACCTCGAATGGCAAGAGGGAAATCTCCTCCGCTACGACAAAAAGAGCCAGGAGGCGGTGGTGATCAGCCCCCGACCGGAGCCGTCCGACCCGCCCCTCCGCTTCAACTGGGACTCGCCGGTCCTTATCAGCCCCCATGCGTCCCAAAGGATCTACTACGCCTCCCAGTTCGTGTGGCGGAGTGAGGACCGGGGGAATTCCTGGACAAAGATCAGCCCGGACCTGACCCGCAACATCTTCCGGCTGGAGCAGCCCATCATGGGCAAGAGGTGGAGCGTGGACGCCCTGTGGGACCACGGCGCCATGTCCTTTTTCTCGACCATCACCACCCTGAGCGAGTCGCCCCTCCAGGAGGGATTGATCTATGCCGGGACGGACGACGGCCTGATCCAGGTCACCGAGGACGGCGGCCGGACCTGGCGCAAAGTCGAGAAGCTTCCCGGCGTTCCGGACATGTTCTTCGTCAACGAAGTCAAGGCTTCCCGGCTCGAAAAAGATACGGTCTTCGTCGCTGTGGACAATCATAAAACGGGGGACTACACGCCTTACCTTCTCCGCAGCGACGACCGCGGCCGGACCTGGCGCTCTATCACCGGCGACCTACCGCCGCGGACCCTGGTCTGGTCCGTGGCCCAGGACCACCTCAGGAAGGACCTTCTCTTCGCCGGAACGGAGTTCGGGATCTTCGCCACCCTCGACGGCGGCCGGCATTGGCTGAAACTTTCGGGCGGCGTCCCGACCATCTCTTTCCGCGATATCGAAGTCCAGGAGCGGGAGAGCGATCTGGTGGGCGCCTCGTTCGGACGCGGATTCTTCGTCCTGGACGACTACTCGCCGCTGCGCGAGATCAACGAGCAGGCCTTGGCCCAGGAAGCGATTCTCTTCCAGGTCAAGAAAGCCCTGATGTACGTCCCGCTCCGGCCCATTGATTCGAACGACAAGGGCTGTCTGGGGGACGGTTTCTTCACGGCGCCCAACCCGCCCTTCGGCGCGGTGTTCACTTATTATTTTAAGGAATCCCTCAAGAGCGGAGCCGAAGCCCGGCGCGACGAAGAAAAAGCGCTCGATAAGGCCGGCAAACCCATACCCTTCCCGGGTTGGGACAAGCTCCGCCGGGAGGAAGCCGAAGAAAAACCCGAGGTCATCCTGACGGTCAGGGATGAAGCAGGTCAGGTTGTTCGTCGGATAAGCGGGGCGGTCGGGCAGGGCATTCACCGGGCGGCCTGGGACCTTCGCTATCCGGCGGTCGAGCCGACCAAGCTGGAGGACGCTCAAAGGGAGGCCTGGGAAAGCCCGCCCCAGGGGCCGCTCGTCGTTCCGGGCTCCTTTACCGTCTCCCTGTCGAAGCGTGAGGGGGGAGTGGAGACGCTGCTCGGCCAGCCCCGGACCTTTGTCGTCGAATCGCTCGGACTGGCCACCCTGGGGGAGAGCGACCGCCGGGCTCTCCTTGACTTCCAGAAGAAAGCGGGCGAGCTTCAAAGGGCGATGATGGGCGCCAACGAAGCGGCCCAGGAAGCGATACGGAACATTCAGTTCATGAAAAAAGCGTTGACGGACACGCCCCGGGCCGGCCCTCAGCTAGGCCTGGAGGTGCACGGCCTTGAGACGCGCCTCCGGGAAGCCCTCCGCGAGCTTGTCGGCGACCGCACTATCCGGCGCCGGAGCGAGGCCACCGTGCCCTCCATCATGGACCGGGTGAGCGGCCAGATTACAACCACCTGCCCGATCACCGAAACAGCCAAGCGCGATTATGAGATTGCCGCGGACTCCTTCGGAACTCTGCTCCAGAAAATGCATGTCCTCATCGAGCAGGATTTGAAGTCGCTGGGGGACCGGCTCGAAGCGGCCAGCGCGCCCTGGACCCCGGGCCGCCGCCTGCCGGATTGGAAAAAGTGAGGGGAGGACTCAGCGCTGATTTTATGCTGAGAATCCTAGGCTCAGCCCCTCGGCGATGAGCTGGGCCGTG
>Ga0299915_10003786_pt1 | contig 10932 bp, 5 predicted proteins | sample RVTome_13_FD_200263 | JGI IMG/M metagenome (GOLD analysis project Ga0299915, IMG submission 200263) | Soil microbial communities from uranium-contaminated site in the Upper Colorado River Basin, Wyoming, United States - RVT92D227 (version 2) ... | reverse complement strand
TACGTCGAATCCGGCGGCCGAGGCGGCCGTGGCCCGGCTGAGGGACCTGCGCGGCTGCGAGGTCCACGTGACGCACATGCCGACGCCGGGCGACGAGGCGGGGCTGCGCAAGCTCGGCGTCAACCTGACCAGCGAGCCCGACTTCGCGACCAAGCACTTGTTCGTGACGTAGCGGCCCGGCGGGACGTCGCGTGCGTCCGGCTTCGCATACCGTCGTTCCGCACGGACTGGCGAGAGCCTGGCGCGCCGCAAGGGTCGCCGCAAGAAAGGGGACTTCGGGCGCCGGGGTTGACCTCCCGAAGCCCCCTTGACGTGCCGCACCACAGCCCGTAATAAGGCGAAGATCAGTTCCTACAACGCTCACCGGGCTCCGCGCCAAGCCACGACGCGTCCCTTGTCCTCCCCGCGCGCCCGTCCGCACGGGCGTGCGGCTCGGCTTCCTCTTTTCACGGAACACGTGCGACGCGCACGTGAAGCGAGGGTCTATGAGAGGATGTCTGCATCGTCCGATCCGGTTCGCGTTCCCCGCCGTCCTGGCCGCGCTGCTGATCGGCTTCGGGGCCGGGCCGCTCCTGGCGCAGACCGGCCGTGTCGCGGGCACGGTACGGGACTCGCTGACCGGGGAGCCGGTGGCCGGAGTCGAGATTCTGCTCGTCGGCACCAACCGCCGCGCCGCCACGGCCGAGGATGGCACCTACGCCATCGCCGGCGTCCCGCCGGGGACCTACAACCTGGAAGCGCGCCGCGTAGGCTACGCGGCCGCGCGGCACCGAGGGCTGGTCGTGGCCGGGGGCCGCATCACGACGGTAGACCTCCGGCTCACGGAGGTTGTCTCCCAGCTCCAGGAGATCGTCATCACCGGCGTGGTCGGCGAGGTGGAGGCGACGAGCCTCGGGTTCACGGTAGGGCGCATCGCCGCCGAGCAGATCCCCATCCCGTCGGCCAACGCGCTCGAGTCGTTCCAGGGGCGCGTGGCGGGGGTGTCGATCGTGCCGCAGGGTCAGCCGGGATCCGGCACCAGCATCGTCCTGCGCACGCCGACGAGCATCCACGAGTCGAGCTTCCCGCTCCTCGTGATCGACGGCGCGATCCTGGGCACGACCACCGGCACCAGTGCCGACCTCCAATCGCTGGACATCGAGCGCATCGAGGTCATCAAGGGCGCCGCGGCCGCGTCGCTGTACGGCTCCCGGGCGCAGGCCGGCGTGATCCAGGTGGTCACTCGCCGCGGCAGGGAGGTCGCCGAGGGGCGCAACCAGGTGACCTTCCGCTCGGAGTTCGGCAACAGCTCGCTCGGCGGGAAGCTCAACTGGGCGCGCTATCATCACTATCGGGTCGACGCCACCGGTCAGTACGTCAACGCCGCGGGCACCGTGGTGGACCGCGCGCTGCGCGTCGAAGAGGCGTTCAACCCGACGGCCGGCACGTACCGTTTCCAGGACAACGCGTACATCGTGCCGATCTACGACCAGGTGGACGCCTTCTTCGACCCGGGCACGTTCCGTACCAACACCCTGACCTTCGCCCGGCGCACGGCCACCACGAACTGGTTCGTCTCCGGCTCGACGTACCGGTCGGACGGCGTGATCAGCGGGAACGGCGGGTTCAGCCGCAACGACGTGCGGCTCAACATGGACCATCGGCTGCGCGACAACCTGATGCTGTCGTTCAGCACGTACTACAGCCGCTCCGCGCGCGACGAGGTCTACGGTGACACGTTCTTCGACCTCATCTTCCAGGCGCCCGACATCAACCTGCGCGAGCCCGACCCTGACGGCACGCCGTTCGCCTTCCAGCCGGACCCGCTCGGCATCGAGCAGAACCCGCTGTACCGGCTCACCGTCGAGGACGAGACGACCGACCGCGGGCGGCTCCTCGGCAGCTTCGAGCTGCGCTACAACGCCCTGCCGTGGCTGACGCTCGAAGCGAACGCGAGCCTCGACCACTCCGACCGGTGGTACTCGTTCTTCATCGACCGCGGCCGCAAGCAGCGAAACCTCCCGACCGGCGGCGTCGGCCGCATCGCTCGCACGAACGAGCGGGCCGACGCGATCAACGCGTCCGTCACCGCGAACCTGGCACACGATTTCGGCGCGCTCTCCGCCCGCACCTCGGTGCGGGCCCTCATCGAGCGCGAAAACAGCGACTCGACGTTGGCCGAGGGAACGGACTTCGCGGCCGTCGGCGTTCCGGACCTCGACAACGCCCGCGTCCGCACCGTCGGCTCGTCCGTCGAGGAGATCCGCGCCACCGGGTACTTCGTGAACACCGGCCTGACGTACCGCGACCGCTACATCTTCGACGGTCTGCTTCGGAGGGACGGCAGTTCCCTCTTCGGCTCCGAGCAGCGGTGGCACACCTACTACCGGGTCAGCGGGGCGTACCGGATGGCCCAGGAGCCGTGGTGGCCCTTCACGCGCATCAACGAGTTCAAGCTGCGGGCCTCCCGTGGCACCGCCGGCGGGCGGCCGCGCTACTCGGCCCAGTACGAGACCTACGCCATCGACGCGAACGGAGTCCTGACCAAGTCCACGCTGGGGAACGCCGCGCTCAAGCCGGAGCGCGCCACGGAGACCGAGTTCGGCCTCGACATGATCGCCTTCAACCGCTACAGCCTCCAGTTGTCGCGTTCCCACACCCGCGTCGAGGACCAGCTCGTTCCGGTGCCGCTCTCGGCCGCCTACGGCTTCACGTCCCAGTGGCAGAACGCCGGCACGGTCGAAGGGAACACCTGGGAAGCCACCCTCGAGGCGCAGCTCGTGCGCCGCAGCAACCTGCACTGGCGCGTCGGCGTCGTCTTCGACCGCTCGCGCCATCGCATCACCGAGTACGACCGCCCGTGCTACCGGCACACCACCGTCGCTTACCGGTGCGTCGGCGAGCCCCTCGGCGTGATGTACGGCTATCGGTACCTGAACAGCCTCGACCAGCTCCCGGCGGCCCACGCCGCATCGCGGGATTCGTTCCAGGTCAACGACGACGGCATCCTGGTGGCCGTGGGAGCGGGCAGCTACCGCGACCTGCGCTGGGGCCAGACGGTGACCGTGGACGGCGTCTCCTATTCGTGGGGGATGCCGATCGCCGAGAGGGATACGTCCGGCAACCTGGCGGTGGTCCGCATCGGCGACTCGAACCCCAGGTTCCACTTCGCCGTCTCGTCCGACGTGCGCCGGGGCAACTTCACGCTGTACGGCCTGCTCGACGTGCAGGTCGGGGGGCAGGTGTACAACCGCACCAAGCAGCGAATGTACCAGTGGAACCGGAGCGCCGAGGAGGACCAGGCCGGCAAGCCGGACAGCCTCAAGAAGCCGGTGGACTACTACTTCAACATCTACAACGGCAACAACGTCAACAGCTGGTTCGTCGAGCCGGGCGGCTTCCTGAAGCTGCGCGAGCTCACATTGCGGTACGACGTGCCGGCGCGCGCCCTCAGCCGGCTCAGGGCGATCGGGGTGCGCGGTCTGTCTTTCTCGCTAATCGGACGCAACCTGTGGACGAGCACCGACTACTCCGGCTACGATCCCGAGGTCGGTACGGCGACGCTGCGCCTCGACGACTTCATCTACCCGCGCTTCCGCACGGTCACGGGAAGCGTCACCATCGAGTACTAGCAGGACGACCGAGGGAGGAGCGCATATGTCCGTTCGACGCCTGTTGTCTCCGCTAGCGCTCGCCAGCCTCGTCCTGCTGGCGGGCTGCCAGGAACTGACGGTAGCCAACCCCAACGACCCGGATCGCACCCGGGTGACGGCCCAGGTGGACGCGACCGAGGCCTTGATCTCGAGCGCGTTCGGCGTGTGGTGGCCGTGGAGCCAACACTACTACCCGACGCAGGCGCTCTCCACGGTGGCCGACGAGATGACCAACGCTTTCGCCGACTACGGCGAACTCGATGCCTCGTCGGAGCCGCGGACGGCGTTCAACAACAGCTCCCAGTACATGCGCGAGGCGGTCGCCCGCGATCCCTGGAACGGACTCCACCGCGTGGTCTCGAACGTGAACGACGCGCTGGCGGCGCTGAACCGCAGCGTGCCGGTCGCCGATTCGATGCGCGCGCGGGCCGTCGCGAAGTTCGTGCAGGGCCTGGCCCACGGGTACCTGGCCCTCTACTTCGACTCGGCGTTCGTCGTAACCGAGACGATGGACCTCGAAGAGACGCCTCCGGTACTCCGACCGCACCCGGTCGTGATGGACACGGCCCTCTCCGAGCTCGGCCAGGCCATCGCGATCGCCGCGGCGAACACCTTCAATCTGCCCGCTCCCGGCTGGCTCTACACGCCCATGACGAACCTGGACCTGGCCCGCCTTGCGCACTCGTACCGTGCGCGCCTGCGCGCCAGCGTGGCCCGCTCCCGGTCCGAGCGGGTGGCCGTGGACTGGGGCCAGGTCGTAAGCGACATCGACGCCGGCGTGGTGCAGGACTTCTCGCCGCAGGCGATCCCGGATCAATTCGTTGACAACTACAAGCGCCTGCTCGGCCGCCAACGCGTCGGCATCCCGGGCGACTTCGGCCGCATCGACTACTGGCTGCTGGGACCGGCGGACTCGACCGGCGGCTTCATCAACTGGGTGAACACGCCGGTCGCGAACCGCGTGCGCTTCCAGATGCGCAGCCGGGATCGCCGCATCCATCCGGCCGGCGCCCCAAGCGGGATCGGGCTGTACGTGGGCTACACCACGACGAACCGGTGGGCCGACTCCCGCGGCACGTACCACCAGACTCGGTACTACTTCAAGCGCTTTGGCGTCAATACGGCGTGGCAGGACTCGCTCCTGCCCGTCCTCACGCTGGCCGAGATGAACCTGCTCAAGGCCGAGGCGCTGATCCGGCTGAACCGCGCGGCCGAGGCCGTGCCGCTCATCAACACCACACGGGTCGCCAACGGCCAACTGCCGCCCGTGACGATCGACGGACCGCCCGACGTCGCCGGCTGCGTGCCGCGCAAGGTGATGCCCGGGCCGATGCAGGGGCAGTGCGGGAGCCTGTGGGACGCCCTGCGCTACGAGAAACGGATCGAGATGATCGGCGTGACCGCCGTGGTGGCGTTCGCCGACGCGCGCGGCTGGCAGGCGCTGGTCGAGAACAGCTTCGTCCACCTGCCCATCTCCGGAGACGAGCTCGACGTGCTCCGGAAGCCGTACTACTCGCACGGCGGAGGCCAGGGGGACAGCGCGCCCGCGCCGGACCCGGAGCGCTGCCCCGTGACGCTCAACCGCTGCCCGTAGCCTAGCGGGCCGGCCCCGGGGGCAGGGCCGCCACCACCGCCGCCAGCGCTGCCACGAGTTCGCGGTGGCGCTGGCGGTGTGTTTCGGTGGGTGGGAACAGGCTGCCCTGCTGCACCCCGCGGCCGTTGAACTCACTCGCCAGCCGGGAGAGGTCCCGGCGGATGACGGTCAGCCGGCGGCGGAGCGCCTGGAGCGAGTCGGGAAGTCCGGCCGAGCGCGGGAACGCCTCCGCGGCGCGGCGCTGATCCTCCTGGACCGCCAGGAGGAACTCCTCGCGGCGGCGCGCGTCGGCCGCCGAAACGGGGAGGAGCGTGTCTCCCAGGACCTCGAGACGCTGGGTCATCGTGACGCCGCCCGCCTCGAGCGTGGCCACGTAGGTCCCCGGAGAGACGAATGGTCCGCGATCACCGACATCGTGCGGCAGCGTCGCGCGCGGCGGCGCCGCGCCCGCGGGTCTGGCCTCCCCGGACCCGAACGCCGGCCCGGCCGGCGGTGGCTCGTGGCGCAGGTCCCACGTCACCCTGTGGACGAGTCCCGCCGTCCCCGGCCCGGTCAGCCGCCGCACTACGCGGCCCGCCGCGTTCGCGATCGTGATCCGCACGTCTTCCGCCGCCGCGGCGAGGTGGTAGTGGAGCAAGGCGCCGTCGGGCGGGTTCTCGCCGGTGTAGTGCGCCTGGCTCCGGAACGACGTGGACTTCGCGTACTGGAAGGTCATCGCGGTCCGCACCGGGAACAGGTGCGCCGGGCGCCGGGCGACCTCGTCGGACCACCGCTCGAGCGGCGTCAGGTCGTCCAGGATCCAGAGGCTCCGACCGTGCGTCGCGATCACCAGTTCGTTGTCCCGTGGGTGGATGACGAGGTCGACGTACAGCGTCGTGGGGAGGTTCGCCCGCAGCTGCCGCCACGACGTCCCCCGATCGGTCGAGACGAACAGCGCGTGCTCGGTGCCGAGGAAGAGCAGGTTCGGGTTGCGCGGGTGCTCGCGGATGACCTTGACCGGTCCCTCCGCAGGGAGGCCGCGCGTCAGGGGCACCCACGTCCGTCCGAAGTCCTCGGTGCGGTAGACGTGCGGCGCCAGGTCGCCCTCCCGATGCCCGTCGAAGGAGACCCACGCCACACCCGCTCCGGCGGCGGAAGCGACGAGCCGGGAGACGTAGGTCCGCAGCGGCGCGACCTCGGCCCACGTGCGGCCGCCGTCGCGGGAAACCTGGATGTTGCCGTCGTCAGTACCCACCCAGAGCACCAGCGCATCCCGGGGCGATTCGGCGATCGCGGTGATCTCCGAGTAGGACTGCTCGCCGTCGTTCTTGGAGAGCATCGGCGCCGACCCGCTGACGCCCATGAGCGTCAGCGTGTCGCGGTCCACGCGGCGCGTGAGATCCTCCGAACGCTGCCACGTCACGCCGCGGTCCCGCGAGCTCAACAGCCGGTTGGCGCCGACGTAGACCACTCGCGGATCGTGCTGTGAGACCAAGATCGGCGTCACCCAGTCCCAGCGGTACGGCGGCTCGCCCGCCGGCGGGGAGGGCCGCACGTCGAGGCGGTCGCCGCTGAGCGGATCGACGCGCTGCATCTCGCCGTTCTGCGCCGTGCTGTAGGCCGCGCGCGGATTGCCCCGCTCGGCCGCGTGGAGCATGCCGTCCCCGAAGCCGATCTGCCGCCAGTCGTCGTGGCCGATGCCGGCCCACGACCGCGTGGCGCTCGGCCCCACCCACGAGTGGTTGTCCTGCATCCCGCCATAGATGAGGTACGGCGCGCTCAGGTCCACGTCGATCCCGTAGAACTGCCCGATCGGGAGGTTGTTGATCGTCGTGAACGTCTCGCCGCCGTCCCACGTGACGTGCAGGCCACCGTCGCTGCCGAGGTAGAAGTGGTCCCCGTTGGCGGGGTCGATCCAAATCGTGTGGAAGTCCCCCTTGGTGCCGACGTCGTACGTGGGCACCGTGGGCATGGTGCGGAACGTCCGTCCGCCGTCCTCGCTCTTGTAGAACGGCACGGCAAGCACGTAGACCCGCCGGTCGTTGGAGGGATCGATGAAGATGTGGCTGTAGTACATCGGCCGCGGGTTCATCGGGTTGACGCGGCTCCAGGTCTCGCCAGCATCCTCCGAGCGGAAGACGCCGCCTCCGGTGGCGTGCTCCACGATCGCGTTCAGGACGCGCCCGTTCGAGGCCGCGATCGCGAGGCCAATCCGCCCCTTGTCCCCTCCCGGCAACCCCGCCTCGATGCGCCGCCACGTGCGTCCGCCGTCGCTGGTCTTGAATATCCCGCTGCCGGGGCCGCCGCCGTTGAACCCCCACGCGCGGCGCAGCCGCTGGTAGGCCGCCGCGTAGAGCACGTCCGGGTCGGAGGGGTCCATCTCCAGGTCCACCACCCCCGTCAGCGTGTCCACGACGAGCACGTGCTCCCACGTCCGGCCGCCGTCGCTGGTCTTGAAGACACCGCGCTCCCGGCTGGGCGCCCAGAGGTCGCCGAGCGCCGCCACATAGGCGACATCGGGGTTCGAGGGATGCACGAGCACCCGCCCGATGTGGCGGGTGTGCTCGAGCCCGAGGTGGCGCCACGTGCGCCCCGCGTCGTCCGAGCGATACACCCCGTTACCCCACGAGGTGCTCTGCCGGTTGTTCTGCTCCCCCGTCCCGACCCAGATCACGCTCGGGTTCGACGGCGCGATCGCGAGCGAGCCGAAGGTGCTGACCGGCTGGTTGTCGAACAGCGGGCTCCAGGTCGTCCCCGCGTTCGCGGAGCGCCACAGCCCGCCGCTGGCGGTGGCAACGTAGAGCACCGCCGGGTTGGACGGCAGCGCAGCGATCTCGTGCACACGACCGCCCATGACCGCGGGGCCGATGGAGCGGAACGGGAGCGACGCGAACGGATCCTGGAGGGCGGCGAACACCAGGCAGGCTAGGGGCAGGACGACCATGATCGCCTCAGGCTGAGGAGTGGCGCGAAAGTAGCACGCTCTCCGAGGCGCGACAACCGCAGCGGCGCGGGCGCAGTCCCGGGGCCGTCGCCTGCGCAGGTCGCGCCGATTGCCGCCCCGCCCGTTGCATGGCATTCTCCCTGCACCGCCGGGTGCTCCGACGGTCCGCTTCCAGGAGATCACCGAGATGCGTCGCTCATCCCTCACCCGCGCGCTGGTCATGGCCGCCCTGGCGTCATGCCCGCTTGCCGCTCAGCAGCCGCCACCCCAACCCGCATCTCCTCCTCCCGTCCAGCCCATCGAGGTCTCCGGCGGTCCGCTGCTGCCCGAGCAGGCGGCGTACGACGTCACCTTCTACGACCTCTTCCTGGCCGTGCACCCCGCCGACAGCACCATCGCCGGCACACTTGCCGTGCACGCGAGCGTCGTCACACCGATGGGGCGGCTGGTCCTCGATCTCGACACCACAATGACTGTCTCGGCCGTCACGCTCCCCAACGGGAACACGTCGCTCCCCTTCGAGCGCCGCGGCGGCCGCCTGTGGATCACCTTGCCGCGCACCCTCCAGCCGGGGGAGCGCGTCGCGGCGCGTGTGCAGTACCACGGCCGGCCTCGCCTCGGCTCCTTCGGCGGGTTCAGCTGGGCGCGTACCCAGAGCGGCGCGCCGTGGGTCGGCGTGTCGGTCGAGACTCCCGGCGCGGACGTCTGGTGGCCGGTGAAGGACCACCCCTCCGACGAGACCGACTCGATGGCGCTGCACTTCACGGTGCCCGCGCCCCTGGTGGCGGTGAGCAACGGGCGCCGCGTGGGCGTGCGCGAGAACGGCGACGGCACGCGCACCTACGACTGGTTCGTCTCCCAGCCCATCAACAACTACAATGTGACGCTGAACGTGGCGCCGTACGTGGAGGTCACCGCGCCGTACGTGAGCGTCGCGGGCGACCCGATGCCCGTCACCTTCTGGGCGCTGCCCGAGGACTCGGCCCGGGCCCTCCAGCGGATGCCGGAGTTCCTCGACCACCTGCGCTTCTTCGAGGAGATCGCCGGCCCCTACCCCTTCCGCCGCGACAAGTACGGCATCGTCCAGACGTCGTACCTCGGGATGGAGCACCAGACGCTGATCTCCTACGGCGCCAACTTCCAGAACGACGCGATGGCCCGGTACGACTGGGGTTTCGACGCCCTGCACCAGCACGAGCTGGCGCACGAGTGGTGGGGTAACCAGATCACGCCGCCCGACTGGAACGACCTCTGGCTCCACGAGGCGTTCGCGCAGTACATGCAGCCCCTCTACGCCGAGCGGCGGCTCGGCGCCGCGAAGGCGCGGGACATCATGACGATGGCGCGCTCGCGCATCCGGACGCAGAACCTGGTGCCCGTGGCCTCGCGCCAGGCGCTGAACTCGCGCGAGGGCTACGGTCAGGACGTCTACTGGCGCGGCTCGTGGGTCCTCCACTCGCTTCGCTACGTTATCGGGAACGACCGGTTCCTCACCCTCCTGCGCCAGTGGAACGATCCGAACCCGCCGCTGCCAACGATCAATGCGGCGTGCCGCTGCCGGTTCGCGACGACGGAGGACTTCGTGCGCCTGGCGAGCAGGATCGCGGGAGCGGACCTGGCGTGGTTCTTCGAGGTGTACGTGCGCCAGGCCGAGCTGCCCCGACTGGTCGTGGATCGCCAGGGCGCGAGCGTCGCGCTGCGTTGGGAGGCGCCGGGCGGCCTCCCCTTCCCGATGCCGGTGGACGTGAAGGTGGACGGCCGCACGCGGCGGGTGGAGATGCCCGATGGCCGCGCGACGCTCGCGGTGCCCGCTCGCGCGGCGTTCGAGGTGGATCCGGACGGTTGGGTGCTCGCGGCGCGGCCATGACCGCGAATCCCCTTCTCGATCCGCTGGCCACACCGGTCATCGCCCACCGCGGCGCCTCGGCCGAGGCGCCCGAGAACACGCTGGCGGCCTTCCGGCTCGCGGTCGAACAGGGCGCGGAGGCTTTCGAGCTGGACGTGCGCGCCACCGCCGACGGAGTGCCGGTTGTGATCCACGACCCCGCACTCGAGCGGACCACCGACCTCGCGGGCCTCGTGGCCGCGTGCCCGCTACAACGGCTGCGCGAGGCCGACGCAGGGGCGCGCTTCACCACCGACGGCGGGCGAACATTCCCGTGGAGAGGCCGCGGCGTGGGGGTCTCGACGCTGGCCGAAGTGCTGGACGAGTTCCCCGCCCTGCCGGTCCTGATCGAAGTGAAGGACCCACGGGCGCAGCACGCGGTGGCGCGCGTGCTCCAAGAGAGGGGTGCGGCCGGCCGCTGCGTCGTCGCGTCCAGCCGGCACGAGGCGCTGGCGGCGTTCGAGGAGCCGCCGTTCCTGCGCGGCGCTTCGAGGCGGGACATCGCGCGGCTCTGGCTCGGCTCGCTCGCCGGCCTCGCCCTCGGCGCGCCGGGCTGCCGGGCGTATTCGGTGCCGCAGCGCCACCGCGGCCTGCCGGTGCTCACCGGCGGATTCCTCGCGGCCGCACGGCGACTCGGCTGCCCCGTGCACGTGTGGACGGTGAACGACCCTGGCGTGGCGGTGGGGCTGTGGCGGCGCGGGGTCGCGGGGATCATCACCAACACGCCGGCGGCAGTGCTCGCCGTGCGGTGACGGCGCGACATTTGCCGTGCTGAGGCTGGCGCTGCGCCGTCCCCGGGTGCAGAATCGTGCGGCTCCATCGGAGAACCCAGCAGGCAGACAGCGGAGGCAATCGTGTCCGAGCGGAAGAAGATGACCCTTCCGGGGTTGTTCAAGAA
>Ga0299915_10003785_pt1 | contig 10932 bp, 14 predicted proteins | sample RVTome_13_FD_200263 | JGI IMG/M metagenome (GOLD analysis project Ga0299915, IMG submission 200263) | Soil microbial communities from uranium-contaminated site in the Upper Colorado River Basin, Wyoming, United States - RVT92D227 (version 2) ... | reverse complement strand
GCTCCATCATGGTGTCCAGAGGTGGGTCAGGGACCTGAACCACCTGTACAGATCAGAACCCTCACTCCATGAACAGGACTTCAATATCGAGGGATTTGAGTGGATCGATTTCCACAACTGGGAACAGAGCATTATAAGTTTCATAAGAAAAGGCAAAAGCTCTGATGAATTGATCCTTGTCGTCTGCAACTTCACTCCTGTACCGAGATACAACTACAGGATCGGTGTTCCAAGAGGCGGTTTCTGGCAGGAAGTCCTGAACAGCGATGCGAGAATTTATGGAGGAAGCGGACACGGGAATGCGGGCGGAATTGAGGCATCTCCTGTACCATCACACGGTAGATACTATTCCCTTTCTCTGGTATTGCCTCCCCTCGGCATCCTCTTTTTCAAGCACGCAGGGTCAAAGAAATGAGAATAGGGGCTCATTATACCGGTAATGGGTAATGTGAATTTGTCCTCTGGGCTCCTTTCCTGAAGTATGTTGAACTGAAACTCGCCATCTATAGACAACCTTTGTATCTCTTTCTGATAAGGACATGGGGCAGTTATCTTGACAGAAAAAAATGTCATGAGGCAACAAGGTGAATGACAGCATCTATTTCAGTATAAATGGATGACCGCACTTCTTGCAGGTTACCGTGTCACCTATTTTCTTGCCCTTAAAAAGCTGGAGCTTTTGGCACCTCGGGCATTTTTTGTAAAGACTTCTTATGGACTTCACTGGAGATTTTCTCAAGAGTGCTGAACCGTTACAGCTTCCCAAGAAACGTGATACTTGACATGGTCGAAAGGATAAGAAGCAACAGTTATACTGCGCTGAGAAGTGTCGAAGTGCCGAGACGCCACCTGTTCGACAGATATGAGTGGCTCCCTGAAATAGAGATAGACGGTTACCGGATTCCGGAAGGCTCTCACATAAGCGACAAAACGATCAAGGAACTTCAAGTAAGAAAAAAAACCGGGGTGACAGTCATCGCTGTGAGAAGGGGCAAAGAGGTGTATGCTAATCCCGATCCTGACTTCAAGTTTAAAAAAGGTGATATCATCCTGTTCACAGGGGAAAGGGAGAATATGAAGACTGCGACAAATTATTTCAGAGGGGAATCATGATGCTGTTATGTTTGAATGATATTATATTATTTTAACTCTGGTTGCTTTTCAATCAGGTAATTAGTGTATTTTTTGTAGGGTCAATTCTGTATTTCGGGTGAATTAAGGAGTTAAAGTGCTGTCCCTACTAACATATCTATTACGTTATTTGCTATTTTACGATGCTCCGAAAAGCAATAATCCCCCTCTTTGCCCCTTTTGAAAAAGAGGCAATCCCCCTATTGTCCTATTTTTGGCTTTTCAGACTTTTCTGTTTTTTTCCCTCTTTGAAAAAGAGGGGTAAGGTCCGTCAATAAGTAAGACGGAAGGGGGGATTACTAAAAATGATCAGTACATTATCTGATGATAATCTGCATAATTAATAGAAAAATTATATTCATAAATCTTCATATTTTCTTCATATTTCCTTCGTCACATCTTCATATTTTTCTTTTATTCTTAAGTATAAGAAAATCAATCTATGGCTAAAGGAGGAATCATGAAAAGAGTAGTAATTGTAGTAGCAGCAGTACTATCACTGGTATTCGTAGTACCAGCATTCGCAATCGAAGGCAGTCAGCCACCGAAAGAGACAGTCCTTAACTTTGAACAGATGAAAGCTGATCATCTGAAAAAGCTCGACGAGCGGATGACTAGCCTTCAGGAGGAAAAGACTTGCGTACAGGCGGCAACGAACCAGGACGACCTAAGGGCTTGCAGGTCGAAACATAAGGCCGAGATGAAAGAGTACCGTGATGAGATGAGAAGGGGAGGAGGTCCCGGTGGTCCGAGAGGCCCAGTCCCTCCTCCAGTCAAGTAGTTCATCTGCTGATCTAGTTTCCCAGAACGGCGGGATGGCCAAAAAGCTATCCCGCTTTTAGTTTACCCGCAAATTTAATCGCACAGAAAATTTGTGGACTTCAATTGGTAATCGTTACCTCGTCAAAGCTCATTCTGATTTTTCCGGCCCTTTTTCAGTAAAAAAATGCATGAGAAATTCCGCATCTTTTGGAGGTAAATCAAACTTCAAACAGGCCTCGCCAATCAACCTGGATAAGCTGGCTCCAGGATTATCGAGACGCTCATCTGATATCCACTTGACTGCCCTTCTTAGTTGTTCACCCTCAGGGAGAATACTCATTATATTTTCCTCCTAAACTTCATTTGATTAACAATTTATAGATTATTGGTTATAGTCTACAGTATTTTTCATTTTTTAAAAATGAGAAGTAAGGGAAGAACTCAACGGTGGCCGTTTTGCTCTGGAATATGCAGTTACTTGAGTTCAAGCAGCCCTTTTCTTATGGCGTATTTTACAAGGTCTGCTAAGGTATGTGTTCATAACCCTGACAGACAGGAGGTTAGAATCATTATATTTGACAAGCTCGGGGGGGGGGGGATTCTATAGAGCCTTTCGACTTTCGTGGCTTCTACAAATCTATCTGCAATCAGTCCTTCGCTTCCGATCCTGACACCGTTGAGGAATACCTCATCTGCATCACCGATCCTTCCAAGTAAGATGGCAGGCGTAATGTTTTTAAAGCTTTCAGATGCAGTGAAATAAATTCTGTACCAGCCCATACCCTTTATAGACTTAATCCGATGTGACTGCCAGCTCCCTGGCACAGTAATTTTTTGCCATGTTGAATCGTCATATTGAGGCAAGAACCAGGCAGGATTATCGCCAGAAGAAAATTTATGCGGTCCATCGAGGATAATATAATCCACAGTGTTTTCTGCATTTACAGAGGAACAGAAAAATATCAGACCGACAATAATGAAAATAATTATTGAACCTTTTTTCATGTCATTAAAGAAAAGTATTTCATCAAAGGCAAAATTCGCCTATGCATTATAATGATTAATTATAATATGTGGACAATTTTCTATCTTTACGTCTCTTTTTTAATCTGCTAAACTCTCATGAATACGAGAAAGGAGGAAGAAATGGATTTCTGGGAGAAAATAAAAAACGATATCCGGAAGGGCATTAAAGAGGGAGCCGGCATTGTCAAGGTGGGGGTAACTGTCGTAAAGGCAAAAGCGGAAGAGCTTTCTGAAGAAGGGAAAAGGAGGCTCAGGATTTTTGAGCTCCAGACAAAAGTTCAGCGGGAAGTATCTGAACTCGGAGGCAAGGTCTATGACCTGAGCTCAAAGGTGAAAAACCCGATGCTTGACAAAAAGGTAAAAGCAATTCTCGCCCGGGTCAAAAAACTTGAGACAAAAATAGTAAAGCTGGAAGGAAAGAAAAAAGGGGCGTCAAAGAAACCGGCTAAAAAACGTACCGTAAGAGCAAAGACTAAATAAATCAGGGAGCTTTAGAAAAAAATCTGTGGCCACGATTGTCTTTTTATTGGTTATTCTAACCGTCGTTGCAATTTTTTCCGTTCAGAATGCGATGCCTGTAACCATCACATTATTTTTCTGGAAGTTCGAGGCGTCGCTCGCTATAGTCATTTTCCTTTCTGTACTCTTCGGCATGATTGCAGGAGCGATAATTATATCACTGGTAAGGTTTAAACCGTCAGGCAAGAAGGAACCCAGGAATATTGAGAATAAAGAAAATCGTTTCTGAGTACGACTAATTACTGCTTATCAGACCTCTGCATGGAGTAAGGTTTTGCACTCATTTTTATTAAAAAAACAGTTTTGTGATTTCAATCACATCAATTAATTCTGATTTGCAGTATTTTAACGTTATAAAATTGTTTCTCTTTTTCTTCCCCTCCAAGGTATGGCAGTCAGACCCCCAGGCATAAAACCGACTGCCATATCACCTTGAATCAAGAGAATTTTATTGATGAGATCAGGAATTACAATTCAAGGAGTGAACAGTGACTCTTTCCGTATCACTCCTTCTCTCAGCACTTTTATTCCATCATTTGTAGCTTCAACTATTGTTGACGGAAGTCCGCCAGGAGAAGGGCCGGCATCAATGATTAAATCGACCTGATCTCCAAAATACCTGAAAACAGTGTCTGCCTTCCTGGCAGGAGAGAGGCCTGAAGGATTGGCACTTGTTGCAGTAATAGGGAAGCCGGCGGCTCTGGCAAGATGAAGAGCAAATGATTCTCCCGGTACCCTCACAGCAACCTTGTGAGTTCCTGCCGTTAAAAAAGCGGATATACTTTCCCTTGCCGGTAGAATCAGGGTGAGAGGACCCGGCCAGAAGCACTCCATAAGAGTAATTGCCTTTTTATCAGCATGCGCTGCAATTATCGAGAGCAGTCTTGTATCGCCTATGATTAAAGGCATAGCCTTGTCCTGAGGCCTTTTTTTCATATCATAAAGCCTCTTCAGGGAGTTTTCGATGTCAAATTTGGCACCGAGACCATAAAATGTTTCTGTAGGATATGCGACAATGCCACCATTTTTAAGCATTTCAACAGCGTCACGGAGAATTCGCTCTATATTTATTTTGTCAACTTTTATGAGCATCGTCGTTCAATACTAACACAGAAATATGGCTTTTTTCAGTCCGAATATCCGAATAGTTGAACACTTATAAAAAAAGAATTTAATCATCTAAATCAATTATTTTGTTGACATCAATTAGATTTTACTTTAAGATTTAGATAACTAAAATTATGAGAAAGGAGGTGTAAGATGAAAAAGGTAACGTTATTGATAGTCCTTTCTTTGTTATTACTATCTCTTTTTGGATGTGCCACGAGAGAATACGTAAAACAGCAGATTGATCCCCTGATAGACAGAATCAGCAGACTTGAGGCAAGGGTTACATCCATTGAGTCCAGACTCAGCGCTATTGAAGGCAAGATGCCTCAAATTGACGCAGCAAAACAGGATGCCCGTGAAGCAAGGTCATTAGCTCAGGATGCAATAAGGACTGCAAAGGAATGTTGTGATAAGGCAGATGCTGCTGTAAAGAAAGCAGAAGATGCTGCAGCGAAGGCAGAAGATGCTGCAAGAAGGGCAGAAGAAGCTGCCAAAAAAGGCGCCAAGTCGTTTGAATTGCAACAGAAGAAATAAGACTAAAAGGATTGTTTTGATATAGGGGCTAAAAATATAAAGGTTTTTAGCCCCTTTTTGTTTCATTTTGATATATCTACAGGCATCCCTCTTTTTTCCCTGAGGACGGTAAGCATCTTCTCTTTATCAATAGTATCGTAGATATTGTATACTTTAAGCAGTTTTCGTAATAATGTCACAGTTTCATCAAAATAATTTATCTGCAGAGCCTGATCTTTGTGCACCTCCAGATAGATCCTGCTATTCAAAGTACCGACTTTTACCGGCTGCTGAATAATGGTGACTTTTGTTCCTTTAGACACCGCCTGAAAAAGTTTCGGGATATCCTCGGGATACATCCTGATACAACCGTGGCTGGCCCTTCTTCCTACGGCATATGGCCTGTTAGTACCGTGGATCAGAACACTTCCCAATGAGAGACGCAATGCGTGAGTGCCGAGGGGGTTTTCAGGACCTGGCGGGACTACTCTGGGCAATTCAGGCCTTTCTTTCCTTATGGATTCAGGCACAGACCAGCTCGGATTGACTATTTTTTCTATTATTTTGAATTTTCCGACCGGGGTTTCATTGCCTTCGCTGCCGATCCCGATGGGAAATGTCCTGACGACACTGCCACTATGCTTCGAGAAATAGTAGAGTCTCATTTCCGCGATATTAATAACTAGCCCATCATATGATGGGAGATCCGGCAATATCCAGGTTGTCGGGATATTGATTTCTTTCCCCTCGCCCGGAACAAACGGGTCGAGTCCGGGATTTGCGTCAACAATTTCGTTATACCCGATCCCAAACTTCCTTGCTATTTCGATAAGGGACTCATCTCCTTTTATCGTATGCGTTTTTAGCGAACCGATTACTGTTTCATCTTTTGCATATGAATAAATCTGAAAGGCATCTGATGACAATGGAGATACATTGAGAAATATACAGGTGAGTATAAAAATAATCCGGATATTCATATAAATCATAGTACTCAACGAAGGGGATGAAATTCAAGAGCTAACCAGGGAAGGAGTTCTCCTGGTACGGGATATAGGAAAAATCACTTAATGAAAAACTGCGTTATATACTTCACAGCAAGGGAGACAATGATTATTCCCAGCATAAGTTTTATGAACTTCTGGGGAACGAATTTCTGGGCCCGTGCACCGAGGTATATCCCAACAAATCCTCCTGCCCCAAAGAGAAATCCCAGAAGCCAATCGGGTGAGGTTACCATACCACCTTTTGCAGGGATGACACTGTAGAAAACCACTCCGGCAATAGAAGTGAGAAACGTTCCCATCAGGGCAGCGCCTGCGACAGTGTAAACTGGGAGATGAAAAACAGCAACGCAAAAAGGTGCAATGATTGCTCCGCCACCGATTCCATACGTGCCACCGATTATCCCTACGATAAAGGCGAGCAGGAACATGCCCGGAGTACTGAATGAAAATTTCTCCCCCCAGAATTCATATTCCACTTTCTTTAGGCTTACTGAGACAGTCTTTACTACTGCTTCGGGAGGGAGACCTGAAGCAACCCTGCTCTTTTGCTGTTCCTTGATCTGTTTTGTTCTATCCCTGAATTTATCCTCAAGGGCCTTCATCTTCGCCTTGCCTGCTGATGCCTTCCCGGTTAGTTCATAGATGAGACGGACGCCGATGTACAGAAGCACACATCCAACAAAAAGTTTGAATGTTCCGGGATCGGGCAGATAGAACACTCTGAGATAGTATCCGATAAATACTCCCGGTAATGTTCCGACAATAACTACGTTGGTGAGAGGCCATGCCATCCGGCCTTCTTTTAAATAACGGTAGACCCCGCTTGGGATCGCAACAATGTTATAGACAAAATTGGTAGCGCTGACAGACGGACTGGTAAAGTTAAGGAAGCTCATCTGGAATGGAAGCAAAAGAAACGCTCCTGAAACACCGCCCATTGAAGTGAAAAAAGAGACGACCAAAGCAACCAGAGGGGGAATAAAGATATATGTTTTAACTCCGGATACAGGAAAGAGAACATGTAGAAAATTTAAAATATCCATTTCTTGGTTTATACAGTATCAACAAAGCATAGATTTTATATTTATATTGTTATCCCACGCAACTATAACAGCAGGATTCTCAAACTTTACCGCTCTATCAACCAAGATAGCTGAAGAGTTGCAATAACGCCAAAGGCTACACTTTATGCGATTTTCACTATTCAAGCTAAATTTTGATTTTCATCTTGCGAATAAACAGGTCTACAACGATACCGATCCCGAAGGCCCATGCCATATTGGGCACCGCCAGGGCAATGCCGGAAATCAGGATAGCAACGAAATACTCCTCATTTGTTTTGAGACTGCGTATTAATGGACAGAGTTCAAGACCAGCAAAGATGAGAAGCACCCCCAAGACAGAGTTTGGGATCATTGCAAGTAGGGCAAAACCGAACTCCCCGAATGCCAGTGCCATCACGACGAAAATAGCACCGATCATCATGGGAGCGCCGCCTGTCCGTGCCCCGAACCGGTAATGAGCGGCAAGGCCACCTGTACCATGGCACATAGGAACGGCACCAAAAAACCCGGCAGGTAAATTTGCAAGCCCCATTGTCAGGGCGAAATTCCCTGCCTTTGTCTTAGAAAGTAATGGATTTTTCGGGAAGAGCGTGCAGCATGTGTCAGCGGTGCCCACACAGGCATTTCCTATTGTCAGTGGTATCTGAGGCAAAATGAGCATGATGAAGGCAGTCCAGAAATCCTTCAGCGTCGGGGAAATGAAACCTATTTTAGTGGGACCTATGGAAAAACTGAGACTATCGAATCCGCCGAAGGCAAGCCCGGCGATAATGCCTGCAGCCAGTGCAGCTATGGCAGCGGGCAGCTTTTTGTTGTCGAGCAAAGCAAGAACCATGAGGAAAACTGCTACACCGAGGATGAGGTTGAGGTTATGTTCAGCGAATCTGCCGGCAACGCCGGAAAGGAAGATATTTTTCTGGACGATCAGTTCTATCCCCTTTTTCAGAAAGACAAGGCCAAGAGAAAGCTGGATGCCCCTCACGACAGGCTGTGTGAAGATCTTGGCAAGAGCATTTACAGTACCGGAAACTGACAGCAGAAGGAGAATGACGCCGAAAATGATACCTGATGCTCCTATCACGGATTCTGTAATCAGGAGAGGATAGGCGATAGCGATTGCGCCGACGGCTTTGAGAGGCTGTACAGGGACAGGCAAACGGTAATAAAAGCCCGTGATGAGATAAAACAACCCGAAAGATAGAAATACTGTGCTGGGGCTGAGTTTGTTGATCAGAATCATGGCCACCACAATTGGTAGCAAAGTCCCAAGATCACCGAGAGAACCGGCAAATTCCACACGATCAAAACGCAGCTTGTCAATTAGTCTGCTTCTTTCAACCGTGACGGTCGTCTCTTCCTCAGGCTTCGGAGCTCTTTGTCCCTCTGAAGTTTTTTCCTCTTGACCCATACATTACCCTCCCTTATAGTAATTCAATCTCTCATCTATCATAGATAGAGTAATGCTTTATATCTTTAAAACAATTAACTTATGATTTCCACCTTTTGAAGATCTTTTGGTTTGTTTCTACTCCCGGTTTAAGTTTCATTCCCATTTTTTCTAAAAGCATAAAAACCGAAAATTTACTGTATAATTACCACGAAAACTATATTATTCGTGTTAGTTAAAAATTTATCATGCATTAGATCCGTTTGTCAAGAGATATAAGAGTCGTAAATAATTCGGTAGAAGAATATACGAGTCGGTACTGTTATAATAAAAAATAATATCATTATGTTTCGTCATAGACAACATATACCAGGGTCTTCGATATCCGAGCGGTCAAGCCACGCGCGCATCCTCTCAATACCTGATAAAGCCCACTGCCTCGATACTGTTCAATTGAACCGGATGGAGCAATCTTTTCGAACATGGGCTGAAGGATCGCCTCGGGCTGACGTTAGTTTATCCCGCACACGCATCTTATTGATATTTCTTTTGATACGCTATACGGGTGCCAAACTGAACGAAATACTGGCACTCAACCCGTTTCAGGATATCGATTTCAGACGGCATAGAGTGCTTTTGGGGAAAACGGAGACAAGGAATGGTCGCCTGCTACGAGAAGTCCAGATACCGGAGGCAATTTCTGAAGAAGTGAAGGCCGCTTTGAATGACCCTTCTTTCAAGAAATATCTGGACAACTTGTTTCAAGTTGACCCTGGTCATGTTCGCCGCAAATTTTACGAGAGGGCATTGGCCTGCGGATTCCCTTCTGCTATGGGCGCTCCGGAAATCATCCGAAAATCCCGAGCAGTGGAACTGATGCAAAGCAATATGCCTCTGCCGGTTGTACAAAGGATGTTAGGTCACTCAACACTTAACATAACGGCTTCCTATGTCGCATTTTCTGATGATGATATTCAGCAAGTAGCAAAGTATTTTATAGAAAAAGAATCTTCTCGAAAAACGAGTGCCAGAAATAGATTTTTCGGTAAAATCCAGTCCATCCAGAAGGGAGACATACAGTCGAAAGTAGAGATGGTCACCATTAGTGGTGATAGAGTGACAACGATTATAACGAACGACAGTTTGTCACGACTCGGCCTCAAGACAGGCTCTTTAATTACAGCAGAAGTAAAAGCGCCCTGGGTAATTTTACAGAAAAGTGACAGAGAACCCGAAACTACAGCAGAAAACCGGTTTTCCGGAACTATTCAACGTATCAATAGGGGTAAAATTACCACAGAATATGTCGTGCGGATTCCGGATGGAACGGAATTGTGTTCTGTGGTTAGCACAGAAAACGCTCGCGAGAGAGGGTTCCAGGAGAATGATCGGGTATGGGTCCTATTCAATAGCTATTCTGTTGTGTTACACACTGACTGAAATATGAGGCTTACGATTCAAGAGACTGAAATCATCTGAACCGTTCGTCTGATTTCATCCTCTGAACTTTATCTGATTTTTGAGCAAGCCAACCAATCTTTTTAACTCCATGGATATCAAATTCGGGAACATAGGGTTTTATATCCAGTAATGGCGTTTCATCTACCATATCGATATCTTCTATAGAGAGAACATTACCCTTAATCGTTTTAAGTCGAACTACGGATATCCCGATGGGATTCGGACGTTTCGGTGCCCTCGTTGCAAACACTCCATGCGGTTGGTCGTCCATAAAAGGTCTGACTGTTAATGAAAACCCTTTTGAAAGATGGAAATGGTAAATGAGAAAGATATGAGAAAATCCTTCGAGGTCCTTCAACCCTTCGACATATTCAGGAAATATGTCAATATTTCCGGCAACACCCTTCGCACCTGATGGCTGAATGGGCATGCCTTTTATATCTCGAAAAGGAGAATGAATAATGCCAATAGGTTTATACGTTATTTTTTCAATCACTTTTTTCGTTTCATTGACAGCAATAGTTTATCATTTGTATAGTATACACAATTGGCGATGGGGTTCGCCGTTAACCGTTCCGATTGATCGGAAATGATGACCCCTACTGTGTCAGCGAATAGCTAAAAACAAAAAGCTTTCATTATTTGCTGATGAAGTAGGGGTTTTTGTTTTTATAAAAAATCCCCCTTAGAAAAGGGGGATTAAGGGGGTTGTCTGAATAACTATAAAACTACCCCCTGCCCCCCTTTATTAAGGGGGATTAATAGGAGGTTTCATGGACAACCAGTGGCTTCAGGCAGCCTTATGGATGGGGCTTGCACTTATTGCAACCCTCCTCTCTGTAAGAATAGCGATATCTATTGCCTTACTTGAGATTATGGTTGGTGTAATTGGAGGGAACTTCCTTCCACTCCAGAGAACTGAATGGATAAATTTCCTTGCCGGATTCGGAAG
>Ga0299915_10003781_pt1 | contig 10940 bp, 10 predicted proteins | sample RVTome_13_FD_200263 | JGI IMG/M metagenome (GOLD analysis project Ga0299915, IMG submission 200263) | Soil microbial communities from uranium-contaminated site in the Upper Colorado River Basin, Wyoming, United States - RVT92D227 (version 2) ... | reverse complement strand
CGACCCGGGTAGAGCAACTCCAATTAATTTTCAGCCTCTCTGAAACCAGTCTGTCACATAACATCTCTACCCTTTTTCTATTCAAAGTAAAAGTGTCATCCTTAAATTCAAACTGTCTTGTCCCCCATTTTCCCCTAACCTGCCTTATCTCTTCAATAACGTTGTCAATAGAACGATTTCTTACCTTTCTCTGCCACATATGGCAACAGTAACTACAGTTAAACGGGCAACCCCTGGAAGTCATAATTACACCCATGTCTTCCGAGGTATAACTTGTCTGGTTCGCCAAAAGCTCCCGGGCAGGAAAGGGAATTCGGTCCAAATCTTCAATAAACTCCTGAGGACGATTGTGATGTACGAATCCGTTTTGCCTGAATGATATGCCCTTTACCCCGTGAATATCCCCGCGATTTTCTACAGCTTTAATAAAATTCACAAGCGTTCTTTCGCCCTCTCCTATTACTGCCACGTCAATATTGTCGCTTTTCAAGGTCAGCTCAGGAAGAAAAGTGGCATGGGGTCCACCTACCACCACAGGCAATGTGGGATCATATTTTTTAACAATCTCGGCTGTCTTCAACACGGAGCCAAACTTTGTGGTTATAGCAGTTAGTCCTACCAAATCCGGCTTAAAGTCCTCTACGACCTGCCTTATTTCCTGCCAGACTGTATGATTGTCGTTGTTCAATCCCTCTCGATATAATTCCAGTCTTCTATATTCATCGCTGAAATCAATATCAGTTCCTTTTTGAACCGCATCAACGTCAAAAATGGATACCTTATATCCAGCATCCCTCAGCACAGCTCCCAGATAAGTAAGCCCGATAGGAAAGTAAAAATTCACGAATCCGGTAAATCTCTTGAATGGCGGATCAATGAGCAGCACTTTCACTTCTTATACCCTCTGCCAGATCAATAAGAGAATCATTGCACAATTGCTTCAAAACGCTTCCTGCGACTCAAGAAATACAATTCCGTAATGCCCTGAGTCGCACATTTTACTCTTGCAATGCTCATACCTGATTCCACGTTTGAACGGTCGATGGTGTAAGGATTTCCACCGGGCTGAAGCGGCTTGGAAAAGGTCGTAAAGGCAAAATCGTAGTGCTTATGTACCAACTCATAAGCAGTTTTAGAATAATCTGAAACACCTCCGAAGGTCCAGCAGAAAGACACGACCTTTTTCTGGAGGCGCTCCTCCAGAATCTTCCGGGAACAAACAACTTCACGCTCCAGAGTCTTCTTATCGAGCCCGTTCCTCAAGGAGCAGTGGGTAAGAGTATGTGAACCGACAGCATGACCTCGCCACACCAAATCTTTTACTTCTTCCCAAGACATCGGCTGGTATTGCTCAGATGATAGAACTTCTTCTGCCACTCCGCCCAGATTTTTCAGGTAAAACTCTTTCTGTTCGTCCTGAGATTTGTCAGCCTGATCAATTAACGAAACGGGCAGAAAGAAAATTCCTTTAATGCCAAATTCATCCAAAAGCTTGGAAGCAACGATGTAGTTGGTTTTGAGACCATCATCAAAGGTTATTAGTAAGTACGGCTGTGTGCCGGAAAGTTCGCCCTTCAGAAACTTAGGCAAATCTTCTTCGCAAAGCACTTTGAAGTGACGGAGATAATATGCAAAATGACGTGCCAATTGTTCCTTGAAAACGGAGGGGGTCCCGTGGTAGTTAACAGCGCGCAGAAGAGGGCCTCGCAAGTGAGGGTTATTAGCGGTAAGACGTGTTACTCCTGAGAAACCTGACAAGCTTGAAAATTGAGCTATAAGTTCTCTTATGTCCATAACGAATCCACTTGCTTTAAAAGATGACGTACATATCTGAACTAATTTCTTTGCCCGTAGGCGGACGAGCAAAAACTCGCAAGGGAAGAAGAATAAATAACAAAACCCACTTCCAAGGGTGTCCTATACTCCGCACATACTTTCTATATTGCGACAGGGCGTTCCATGCAGTCATTTCCCTAACCATGCTCCTTGCTATGATTGCTTAAAGCATCTCACCGATTCAGTAAAGATGGGTGTAGCTTTCTCTATCTGCTGAGTCTGTGGTAATTTCCCTCCAGTAAGTAATTTTCCCCTCCCCATCGCATATTGTCTTTTTCCCAAAAACCCTCATAAAAAAAGCAAAAGGAGTTAATACAAGAAGGTAAATTATAGCGAGAAAAACGCGAAGTAAGAATTGCGACATCTATTAACTTCTCCTAATCCAACACAAATTCTTTGCGCCAGTCTCGCGATTCCTTCCAGCGAGCTTGTTCATCTTTGAGTAGCCAGAATCCATCCAGATATAAAGCGTCCATCTCAGTCCGCATAAAACACCTGTAAGCTTGTTCCGGAGTACATACAATCGGTTCCCCTCTTACGTTAAAGGAAGTATTCACTAGGACCGGACAACCTGTGATTGACTCAAAAGCTGAAAGTACCTGATAAAAATCAGGATGACCGTCTGGACTGACGGTCTGCAGACGGGCTGAATAGTCCCAATGTGTAACAGCTGGAATATCACTCCTGGCCTGATTAACTTTCAGTAAGAGATTGTCACTTTCACTGGCCGGAGCATGAGGTCGCCGGTGTGACGGCAGCACAGGAGCAACAATAAGCATATAGGGGCTGTCGCCCTCAAAGTCAAAATATTCAGAAGCGCGATCTGCCATTACTGCCGGGGCAAAAGGGCGGAATGATTCTCTGTATTTAATCTTCAAATTCATAATCTTCTGGGTATCCGGGCGGCGAGGGTCACCAAGAATAGAGCGCGCTCCCAGAGCACGGGGGCCAAATTCCATTTTTCCCGAAAAAAATCCGACGACTTTGCCATCAGCGATAAATTGGGCTACGGTACTAGATCGTTTCTCTGGAGGGAGTTCATGGTAGCAGCAGCCATAAGTGTCGAGGAAAGCTCGAATTTCTTGTTTGGAAAAAGAGGGTCCAAGATAGCTTCCCCGCTGACGGTCTCCTGTCTGTCGCACAGGTTTGGGATTATTCAAGTACCCATGGTAACCCAGCAAAGCGGCCCCCAAAGCTCCTCCTGCATCACCTGAGGCAGGTTGAATCCAGAGTTTATCAAAGGGCCCCTCTCGTAAAACGCGACCGTTGGCTACACAATTCAAAGCCACTCCCCCTGCTAGACACAGATATTTTTTACCTGTAATTTTATAAGCATGCCACACCATATTAAGTATGACCTGCTCCGTTACTTTCTGTATCGAAGCTGCTATGTCCATCTCTCGGCGGGTGATAGGAGATTCAGGGACACGAGGAGGTCCTCCAAACAGATGGCTGAACCGATGATTGGTCATCTTTAGGCCGGTAAGATAGCTAAAGTATTGCATATTCAGGTGAAGTGAACCATCATCCTTTAAGTCTAAGAGCTCGGATAAGATTAAATCAACGTACCGAGGTTCACCATAGGGAGCAAGTCCCATAAGTTTATACTCCCCGGAATTAACCTTGAATCCGCAAAAATAAGTGAAGGCAGAATAGAGCAGGCCCAATGAGTCCGGAAACCATAGTTCTCTGATCAGCTTGATACGGTTACCTTCTCCAATTCCTATGGTAGAAGTAGCCCATTCACCTACGCCATCCATAGTCAGGATGGCAGCATCATTAAAAGGAGAAGCATAATAAGCACTAGCTGCATGTGCCAGATGGTGTTTGGAAAAGAGAATTCTAACCTCAGGGTGAATATGACGCCGAATGATATTGGGAATGAACAGCTTCTGCGCCAGCCATCGAGGCATAGCATGTAACCAGGAACGAAGACCATGTGGAGCTACCGCTATATAGCTACTCAGCAATCGGTCGAAGGTTAGTAGGGGTTTGTCGTAAAATACTATATAGTCAATATCTGAGGGAGCAATTGCTGCTTCCTCCAGACAGTATAAAACCGCATTGACAGGGAAGTCGGGGTCGTGCTTAATGCGTGTAAAGCGTTCTTCCTGCGCAGCGGCTACTATATCTCCGTTTATCAGCAAAGCAGCGGCTGCATCGTGATAGAAGCAAGAAATACCGAGAATGTTATTAGACATCGTTTGCGTTCAAATTAACTTTCGTATTCCTAATTCGTTTATTAAGGCATTTGCTACCACCCTGTGTGCAAGGGGTGTGTAATGAATATCTCTTTTAAATCGGCAATTCCTTCTCTCAGCGGGCTTGAGCTTTTGAAAGTAGGGGAGAACATTAATAATATGCGCATTGGGGTGCTCCCTGCCAAATTCCTCAAAACGCTTCCAGTATATAGGTTTACTCAGACCCTCAATATAGTGATAGGTAGGAAGAGGGACTATTACCACCTCTCTAGTTTTAGCCTTATTTACATACCTCTGAAGTAATGCCCTCATAAGCTTCCAGGATGGATGTTGGGAGGAAGAATACTGAGGGTAAGGATTAAACCTAACAAGTTTGATGAGAGTACTCTTCAGAGGAAAGAAATGCTTGTTAACAAAATCGCGCAATTTTGGAAACTTGCCGGAGAAATCTGTATTTGCCAGAATCTCTTTACCTGCCTCAGAAAGCGAAGGGCGTTCACGAGGTACAGGCACGTGATGAAGGTGCAATTCTCCATCTTCAAGAGTAAAGTATGGCTTGGGAACTGCGACTACGTGGCCGGTACTGCCTTCTATCACCGGGCGATACCCAGAGGCAATTCGGTTAATATTTTCAACTAAGATACAAAGCAGCAAAACATCTCCTGCAAAGCGATGCCCAAAGTGCTCGCACATCAACAATTGTTGATCTGTCCCGCTACCAGGTAATCCAAAGTTGATAACCTCTAAGCTCTTCTCGGTTTTCTCCATGATGTCGGTAAAACGCTCTTCATTATTGACTCCATCAGCAGCAGTAAAGGAATCGCCAAAAACCAGAATACGGCGCATACCCGCAGGCCTGTGCAAGTCATACTCTCTAGAACTTCTGATTCCCATACTATTAGTGACAACTGCATAGTACCCGCGCTCGTGAGGAACGTGGGTGCGAAGGTTAGGCACAAAAGACTGTCCAAAAATTTCATGATACCGAATAGAAATCCTCAACGGTTGCCTGCTAGAAAAAGCGTACTCTTTTCCGTTCATAAGAAAAAACCTTTTACTCTTAACCCCTCCCCATCGTCAAGACCAAATTGTCTTCTGTATTTGGTGTGAGTTGTAACGGTTTATACTGTTCTTTCGCTTTGCGAAGCGAAGGCGTAGCCGAAGCGGAGCAAAGCGAATCGCGGCCCGCGAAGTACACCTCCGCAGGCGTCCGATACGCCAGCGAACTGTGCGGACGGCGATTGTTGTAATAATCGAAATACCGATGCAGTGACCGTATCAACTCGTGCCCGTCCGAATACTCCCGCAGGTAAACCTCCTCATACTTCACCGTCCGCCACAAACGCTCAACCAGGATATTGTCAAACACGCGGCCTCTGCCGCTCATACTGATCCGAATATCACGCCCTCTCAACGTCTCAACAAACTTCACACTGCTATACTGCTTGCCCTGGTCCGAGTGAAAAATCCCAGGTCTTGATATCCTCAACGCCTCATCCAACGCATCTATGCAGAACAGCGATTCCAAACTGTTCGACACCGACCAGCTCAGCACATATCGGCTGAAATAGTCCATTATCGCAACAAGGTACATGAAGCCTCCCACAAGCCGAATATACGTTATATCAGAGCACCATACCGCATCAGGAGCTTCTACTGCAATGGCCCTCAAAAGGCATGGATACTTGATATATACCACAGCAGGCAAACTCGTCCTGGGCTTGGGATATATGGCCATAAGGCCCATCTTACGCATCAGACGGCGTACACGCTTGTGATTGACCACAAGACCGTGCTGACGCCTGAGAAAATCGACCATTCGGTCGATGCCCGTAAAGGGATGCTCTGTAAACTCCGCATCAATCAAGTCCATTATCCCAAGGTTGCCATCCTCAGATCCGCAAGCCGAATAGTACAATCGGCTGCGGTTCACTGTTAGCAGTTCGCACTGCCTGCGGATACTGATTCGCCTGTTCCGTCTGTCAACCATTGCTAATCGTCCAGCAGTCCCAATTGACGCAACTTTTTTTTCAAAAAGTCAATCTCGACGGCCTGCTGTCCTATCTTCTGGTGAAGCTTTTCTTCGTCCACGGCCTGCCCCTGCCGGACCTGTTTGCTGCGGCCATCCGCCATCACATCGGGCAGCTTTTCCAGAGCCACCTTCTTCCACTGCGAAACCTGGTTGGGATGAACCTCGTAGACGGAGGCAATCTCATTGATGGTCTTCTCGCCCTTGATGGCCTCGATCGCAACCCTCGCCTTGAAGTCCTTCCCGAAGTGTCTGTGTTGTGCCATAATCCCGAATCCTTTCTCAGTCATATTCCCGACAGAATTACAACACAACTCACACCTTATACGCTGGTCTCATTTTCGGGGAGCATTATACTCAGAGTCGTTCTGCCACGATAATAAAAGGGGCTTAATTCTCACATATATCCGCTGGGCCACCCATTTATTTCCGCTTTCTGAATAATGCAGATAATCATTAAACACCGTTTCCTGACAGGTTTGAAAATCATCAAAGAGGTCAATAACAGGAATGTTCTTTTCTCTGAGATGTTCTTTTATACGGTCTCGGATAAGAAAGTACTGGGTAGTATTATTCCACCCTCCTGAGGCTTTTTGAGCAATGTAGTATTCGCTCAGCGCTTTTTCGTAATCACTGTGGGGTTTGACTCCATACAAATTAAGCAAGTAATATTCCCAGAAGAGAACAGGCTTGATGTCATAGTGCTCACAAAAAGCAAAGATTGCATCCAGAAAAGCAACATATTTAGTATACACCTCATCCAGTTTTTCAACAGGGTATTTATTCCCACATTCAGCTAACGGAAGATTTTCTTGTGAGACTGTACTGTTGCTATTATTCTTTTGAGAGGCGGTTATAGTGATTTTGGCATTGATTTTCTGAAGTATTTTGTCCACTACCCGATGGGAGGCGGCAAAGAATGCAGAATAGTGGGTAGTTGTGCGAAAAAACCTTTCTGCGAGCCCATATAATGAGTTATCGTTAGCTGCCAGTTCAAAACGCTCACCCATAATTCTATTGGATTCGCTAACAAAAGGTCTTGGAAACCTTTTTTCTCCTACACGAAGGAAATGGTTCGCTGAGCCAAAGATGATTAGGACATCCGGATGATACTGGGAAAGGTTGTTCATAAAGTTTGAGGTCATTTCTTTCAGGCTCGCAAGGTTTAAACCGGCATTCATTACCTCTATCCTCTTACCTGTAAAATCGGGATCCTTTTCCATTATTTTTCGTAAGCAGGAGGTAATAAGCCTGTCGGTATGGGGTCTGGTAGGCCAGCCAAAGGGTGTATCTGACACACCCGAATACAAGGCAGAATGCCCAATGGCCAGTATTCTTATGGTGTTAGGAGGTTTTTCTATACTGAATTCTTCGGTGTTTCGAAGACCAACTGAATTGTGAATAAAGTATGGGTGTGTATAGTCAGGGTTGTTCCAGTAGCCACCATCAGGCAGGAACATATAAGGCGAAAAACTCCGGTATGGGCGACCTATCCACAAAAAAACACCCAGGCGTGTTCCTCCCTCGAGAATCGCGAACAAGAGAAGAAGAACCAGAAGTATACGAGACCAACGAATAGAATTCGCTGACTCCATAGGTCAAAATCTCCCATAGTCGAAGATAGAATAAGGCTCTCCTATAACCTGCGAGGCCACATAGACAACCAAGGCGAAAAAGATCCCCGCTATTATTTCAAATATTATCTTGATCTCCTTGCGATTCAACATGGGCGATCCTCTCTTATAAGAAGAACTTCACTGGAAGCACAAACAAAATCCATCCTATAGAAACAAAGCTGAAGGTAAGCAACAGTGCTGCTGACTGTGAGAGGACCCTCAACGGGGCAAAAATCTCTCCTTGCTTAAATGCCGCCCGCGAAGGGAAACGACGTTTATACATATCGTATAATGAAAGTCCAATTCCGTGGTAAATTCCCCAAAGCAAAAAATTCAGCGTAGACCCGTGCCAGAAACCAACGAAGGCGAAAGTAATTAAGTAAGCAACAACGGACAATTTAACATTCTGAATTGGGCCAAACCATTTTATTGAGCTGCGTGTAAACGGAATATATATATACTGAGTGAGAAAACGTGTGAAGGTTACGTGCCACTGCTGCCAAAAATCACGGATGTTTCGCGCAAGATACGGCAGGCGAAAATTTTCCGGAACGGAGATTCCCAAGAGTCCGGAGCTGCCAATGGCAATATCACAATAACCAGAAAAATCCATGTATAAAACAAAAGAATACACAAAACTTCTGAGAAATAATCCAGCGATCGAAGTATCACCCAAAGAAGAAGTCCGGATAATACCCAGGCTGTAAGGTCGCAGGGCAACTGCTATAACCTGGACTTTTACCATGCCATAGAGTATTCGATACACCTGGTGGATAATGTCAGGCATTTCTAAAGATGCGCGTTCTTCAAAAGCTTTCACAAATTCACCATAGTAATGCATGGGACCGCTTATAAAAGTTGGAAAAAACGTGCAATAATTTAGAAATGCCGGAAGAGAGATGTCTTTTATGTACCCATCATGTACATCCTTAAGAAATGTCCATACCTTAACGAGCAAATAAGACATGCCAATAAAAAATAGCCAAGAAAGAGTGCTTCCTCTCATGGCAGAAGCTATCTTTCCGGTGGACCAAAACAATATGATGACACCCAGTACAAGGTGAAATATATTAACAGCATTGCGTGGTCGGCTGATAAGCCTTTTGCCCACCGCGTAGATAACAGAAAGAGTAAGTACGAGAGCAATTAAGTGCCCTGTGCCAATCCCTGTAAAACAAAACAGAAACAAAAGGTTTGCTATTACAAAAGCCCAGTGTCTTATACTTGTTGATACCCCGCCTATTACAATATTAAAGAGAATCATCCCCACAAAAGCAATGTAGAAAGAATAGGACACAAGCAACCCAGAACCAGCACTATACTGACTAAGGTTAAGCATTTTTTCTGCTTTTCCTATTTACAATTTCCTTTAGGAATTTTCTTTTGTTGTCACTATGTGAAATTTTCCCAGAGGTGGATTTTATCAACCAACGAGGAGGAACAAAATGCATCTCTCCAACGGTACAGTCCAGTTCTTGTGCGACTCGTTGGCGAATTTCAAGTTCGATTTTGCCCCGGAGCTGGGGGGTAATATTATCAGTTTCTGCTAAAATGGTTATGGATTCTGTACCCAACCTTTCGTCCCACATGCCAAGAGCTACTACCCGGCCGGCTATTACCCCTTTAATTTCTGAGACAATTGCCTCAATATCTGCAGAATAAAAATTACGTCCCTGTACAATAATGAGGCTTTTTTTACGCCCGGTAATGAAAAGATTTCCATCCGCAATATATCCCAAATCACCAGTCTTGTACCATCCGTTAGAGGTAAATGCACTTTGAGTAAGGTCATCGCGCGAGTAATAACCATCGAACAGAGAGTTCCCCCGAATACATATTTCCCCTATTGTCCGCTCCGGGTAGATTCTATCATCGTTACCCATAATACGGATTTCGGTTCCTTTTATGGGTCTGCCACAGGAAACAAATTCAAAGATATTTGTCTCTTTCTGATCCGGCTCAGAGGGCAGAGATAGATGGTTATTTGTAAAAGATTCTCGTTTGATCCTGTCCACCGTAGCCCTTATTCCAACGGGAGACTGGGTTACGGCAAATACGTTCTCAGCCATAGCATAACACGCCCATAACTGGTCAGGCCGTATGCCGGCAGATTGAAATTTCTCGAGGAAGTGAGTGTGAGTTCTATTACTCACTGGTTCGGAACAGTTGATCAACCCCCGTAGCGAAGAAAGTGAAAGACTTTCCATCTGGCTGGCCCGCACAGATGACCTAAGAAACTCATAGGCAAAGTTGGGAAGAAAAGATAATGTTCCTTTGTACCTATCAATTGCTTCCAGAAGCATGACCGGCCGCAAAACCCAATCGAAAGGTGACATTTGCACAAAGGGCACTCCGCACAAAAGGGGAAGAAGGAAACAGGCAATCAGCCCCATATCATGATATAGGGGCAACCAGGACACAATTACGTCATCGGCCCGGAGGGAAAGAGCAACTGCGTGGTCCCGGAAGAATGCTGCAACAAAACTATGTCTTCTGGATTCGCCTCCGTGGCAAACTTTTTCAAATCAGACTCTTTTGCTCTCTTGGGGACTTCATGGTTATAGATGACTTTACCTGTGAAAACGCCGCCCAGCTCCAGTTCGTCGAGGTTAGTGATCACGTCCCTGCCTGTAACAACACAAGCAGGTCTAAGGCATTCAATCATCCGTTCGAATGAAAGTACATATTTCTCCCTTTCCATTCGAGGTGAAGGAGGAGCAATCATAGTGGGAATATGACCAGCCAGAAAACTTCCAATAAAAGCAGCGATGAGGTCTAAACCATGATAAAGACAAATACAAACCAGTTGTTTGGAATCGCTGGATACACTTTCAAAAGAACCCGCAAAGTCAGTCGCCCGTTTCAACAACTGCCTTACCGAGTAAGTCTCATCAGGTTTATCAGGATAAATTAGAATGCAGGCGGTAGACTCTGGTTTATCTTCCAGAAGATTTTGAAGAACGGAGGTTACTGTCGTCTTGTTACGGAACAATTCAATATTTGTTAACTTCAAGCCCTTTTTAACTGAGAGAGAATTCTCACAATTTAATTGTCTCCCACACTACTCAGAACTTCAGCGAACTTGCTCGCCATCTGCCGGTAACTGTATTTGTTGACTTCTTTCATTCCGTTTTTTTTCATCCCTGAGTCCTCTCAAAGGTATAATTGTCTTTCGATATGCTGGCCATTGAGGGGCTATTCGGATAGACTGTATGTGTTCATGTCGATTCTTATCAAAGCGGTTGATTATTCGCGCAG
>Ga0299915_10003779_pt1 | contig 10944 bp, 11 predicted proteins | sample RVTome_13_FD_200263 | JGI IMG/M metagenome (GOLD analysis project Ga0299915, IMG submission 200263) | Soil microbial communities from uranium-contaminated site in the Upper Colorado River Basin, Wyoming, United States - RVT92D227 (version 2) ... | reverse complement strand
TATGACAGTCTATCAGCAAACAGTGTTCAAACTTTCATAAGCGAACACGGTTTACAGATGTTAGTCCCAGCCTTCCTTACGTTGTATTTCCTCGTTCCTTTAGTTCTGGTACTTCCTGTCGTTTCAGTGATTAACAATCGCTCAGGATGGGACTCATGGTGTGGATGCTTTCGTTATGCTGGTTTAGCAGAAATGTTGGATCTAGCTTTAGTATTTCCTCAGCGTAGAATGGACATCGCACACGTTCCTCTAAAACGGTCACTACTAAGTCGGTTGAGTCTAACTGACCCGCCCAACGTAGCTGTTAAAGTAACCGATGGCACAGAGGCATTCCTGTTGGAATTAGTCTCGAAAACTGATTGGCAGCAGGGGCATTGCGGCTTCCTTATTGAGGGAACGGCTATGGTGGGTAAAACTCGTTTTGTTGGAGAATGGATTCGTAGATATCAAGCAAAGACCTTTCTCCTTGTTCCGACGCGCGGGATATTACCGGCGTTTCATCCTAGACTTGCAAAATATAAGTCCAAAGGTATTACTCTTTTTCTCGACGATCTGGACGATTTTTCGCCAGTTACGGCCGACATTTGTAGTTTTTTAGAGACGCTTCATAGGAAGCACATCTCCTGTGTAATAATATCTACAGTGCGTGACAGTGGACCAAGCCAACGAATCCAAAGCGAACCTACTTTTAGGACTCTGCGCGATCAGCTTTATTATTTTGCATTGGAGCCGCTGACTTATGACCAGATGAATGAGGTTGGCGAGAAAGTGGGAATACTTCCGCCTAGAGCACCAAGAGATCGGGAACCTACCTTTTCTTGGCTCCTCGATAATCAATTTCAGGAAATGAGACGCCGGTTTAGAATTGAAATTACCGAGTTAGAACGTTCGTTACTCTATGCAGCCCGTATGATAGATTGTTGTGGTATCCCGATCACGAGGGAACGTTGGTTTATAGTGGCACAAGAAGTGCTCGATCTCTCCCACAATTGGGACGAGCTATCAAGGGCGTAGCTTCACTACGGGATAACGGTTTTCTCTATGGCGAGTTTCCAGAGCCTTCTTATCTAACACACGTAGTAAATAGCGACTTCCATACCGAATCAAAATTGCCCAGACTTCGACAGCACTTCATACAAAATAAAGATGTTTGGGCACTCTTTTATTGGGGTACTTTCCTGTGTACCGAAGGTAAGGAACTCAACGACGCCTCAGTATATTTAAAAAAGGCTCTTTCGCTCTTTAAGCAAGAGAAGACGCTCGAAGGAGAGGAGGCTGCAGCGGACGCTGCGTTCAATCTTGGACGTTGTTTCGATAAGTTAGGAAAGCTACGGGAAGCTATCACAGCCTATAGGGAGAGTATACGATTCGGTAAGAAATGTAATACAGGGGAAGGAAGATTAGTGGTCACTAAAGCACTAGTTAACATAGGTTGCAATCTTGATTGCCAAGGCAAACTAGATGATGCCATTCAGCCTTGGCAGGAAGCTTTAGTCTTTGGAAGGAATGGTGAGATTCTTGAAACGCAAGAGGCGGCAGCTAAGGCTGGCTTCAATTTAGGCGTAAAACTCAAAGAACTAGGTAAACGGGAAGAGGCATACCAAGTCTTACGCGAAGTAGTAGAGTTGGGCAGGAAAACAAACACATTAGAAGGAAAAGAATCAGCTGCTGACGCTGCATTCTGGTTGGGTAATTGGTTAGCCGAAGCCGGCTATATGTCCGAGGGCGAAAATTACTATCAAGAAGCTGTAAAAATTGGTAGGGGTCTTGATACGTTAAGAGGTAAAGAAGCGGCTATACTTGCCTTATTTGCACTAGGTGGGCATTGGAATGAAATTGGTAGACAAGCGGAAGGGGAGGATGCTTACAAGCAAGCCACCGAGCTCGGGAGAAATAGTAAGATGCCAAGGGTGTTGGAAATAGCGGCAAGCGCTGCTTATAACTTAGCCTCAAAGCTTGACCACTCTAACAGAGGGGATGAGGCTAAAAAGTTCTATCGTCACTCTTTGGAATTAGGCAGGCAGAGTGACACCTCCATAGGAAAAACAGCGGCTGCCCAGGCAGCCTATAACTTAGCTTTTATCTTTCATATGACCGAAAAGCCAGAGGCTAAGCAAATCTATCTTGAAGCTATAACGTTAGGCAAGGAAAGCCGGACGGCAGATGGAATTGCGATGGCCGGTAAGGCTTTGGTCAACATAGGTAAAATTCTAGAGCAAGAAGGACAACAAAATCAGGCCAACAAGTATTATGTAGAAGCAAAAGAACTAGTTATAGATATTAAGACGATTGACGCGCAAGAAGCATTTGCTAATGCATTGCTTAACCTGGGCTCTAATCTTCGAAAATGTGGTGCGTATAGCGAAGCAGAGTTTCACTATCAAGCAGTTATAAGTGTAAGCAAGGATACAAGTAGTCCGTACGTAAAACTGTCCGCAGCACAAGCAGCCATTTTCTTAGCTCAGATTCTCAATGAAAATGGACGTCTAGCCGAGGCTATACAGCTATTGACTGAATCTATAAATCTAGGGGTCGCCTGTGGCTTACCAGAGGGACAACAAATTGCTGATCTGGCAACCGAGTTTAATTCTCTGCTCGAATAAGTAACTTTTTATAGAGTTCGTCTCCTTTTGAATTGGTGTTGAGCATCGCGGTTTTACGCCCTTAGAGTAGTGGAGGAAATCTGTACTAACCCAGTTAGAGAACAGATTGGTCCAAAAGTTTTGCATAGTATAAAACCTGGGCTCGCCGGACTGGATAAAAACTTTTCATCGTTTCGTTCATTTGACCGGAACCTGCACCCGAAAGCCCTTGTCTACGATGGCTGGTTGACTCATACCTTCAACGTACCTTCGGGCTAGCTACGGAAGAATTGCCCCTTTTAAATCATACCTTCGACGTACTCTCGATCTAGCTACGGACAAACCGGCACTTTTAACATCCTGCTCTCGACGTACTCTCGAGCCAGATACGAAGAAACTGACACTTTTGAATCTTACCTTCGACATACTCTGGAGCTAGCTACGGATAAACTGGCACTTCTAAATCTTACCTTCGATATACCTTCGAGCTAGATTCGGGTAAACCGGTACTTTTAACATCCTGCTCTCGACGTATACTCGAGCCAGATACGAAGAAACTGGTACTTTTAAAATCCTACCTTCGACATACTCTCAGCCTAGCTTCGGATAAACTGAAACTTTACAAATCCTACCTTTGACGTGCTATCAGCTAAGTACGAAGAAACTGGCCACATTTTGCCGTATTGTTCAGCACCGTCTCAGAGCATTATGCTTCTCAAACCGGGTGCAAGCTACAATAGTTAGCAGTATATACAGCTCTTCAGCTTACGCACTTGCCATGCCCCCAGCCATGTTCCCTCATATATTGAGCGGCTGCTTTTTTCGCCTCTGGCGTAGTTACCGTTAGAACACCGCCACAAACTGAGCACCTGTAGGTGACCTCAAACTGCCGCTTAGCTGAATCGTATCCCACCTTCTGTCCTATGTCGTAGGCGTCTTTAGCCCACGGCTTCTGTTTTGTTACGGCCTCTCTTAAAATATCAGCTAAGCTCTTTCCGGTCAGTTTTTGAAGCCCTTTCAACTCATCGCGCAACTTCCGGTCAACGCGCGCACTCACTGTTGGGTGGGACTCGTCGTACTTTATTTTACTCGGTGGTTTATGAACTTTCTTTTTCATCCTCGTCTTGCTCCTCCTCTATTCTAGTCAAACGTGTGTGAATAAGACCACCATCACATATAATATTTACCATATGGTAAACGATATAGCAAACCATAGAAGCAAACTATAGGGCAAACGTTACAAGTTCCTCGTTATCGACGGACACAAGGTATTTATTGGGAAACATCGAGTTTCAAAGGGAACAAAACGATGGAAGGTGCAATCTCTGGGCTGTATTGCTAGACCGGCCGTGGTTTTCTCAAAAGTATCAGCCATAGTCCCCGGCTGAAATAAATATCACATACCTCTAGTACTTTCCCAGAGTAGTATATGTAATCGTGTGCAGAACCTGTAACCTTGATTCTTACACAGGTCAGCCAACCACTTTCCTCTAGTCAGAATCGTCTCTCGTTTTGTGCCTTCCGGCATCAAAATAACTTTTGAGGGTGCTATTTGATATCTGCGAATGAGGCTTAGCACTTCGTTCAAATCGCTCTCGGCCTGGATAACGTATTTGAAATAGCTAGACGACAAGTTTGAAAACACACCATAAGCTTCAGGGAGTTCACGAGCTGATCGCGTATTCCCTGAGTTCTCAAGCTTTGGCGAGACGTTCCACTGGTCTACTAACGAGAGCAGGTCATTATTAGGCGGAATAGTTCCATTGGTCTCTACTTCGATGTAGTATCCCTCCTCTTTCAAAGGAGCGAGTAAGTCACTTAGCATTTTCTGTTGAATCAAAGGTTCACCGCCAGTAACTAATATATGCTTACCCCCCAATGCCCGTATATGTTCTGCGACCTCTTTTAATGTCATTGTTACTACCTCACTGTTCTGATAGTAATGTTGCCAGTCCCAGGAGTATCTCGTATCACACCAGCTACATTTGAGATTGCAGAAAGCTAGCCTTAGGAAAACAGTAACAATACCGGAGTTTACACCTTCACCCTGGATAGAACGAAATATTTCTGGCTCGCCGTTACTAAATCTAGTGAGATTCAGCATCATACTTTGACACACATGGCCGCATTAAGGAAGAAATCGAGGTAACTTTCCGTTATAGAAGCAAATCGCCAGAGAACTATGTCTACCACCGGAATACTATCACCTGTCTGAAGACTAATATGCTTGCAGAACAATTGAACATCACGGTATCCAACATAGTTTGCTAATCTTGTCAAGTGTCGGTCGGGTTTTGCAACTTGTAGACCAATGTTTTTAGCCAGATGGTAACAAGTCACAGGTCCGATGTAAGGAAGGGACTGAAGCTGTTCCAACGGATTCAAATATAGAGCCTCCTTAAAGGTACTGAATCCCTTGGAGGAAATGCCATAGGCCGCAAGAATTATGGCGTTTACTTTCCGAATATTGTTGAAATGCTTAAGGGCAAGGTATCGACAGCAAGATTCGTTTTCAACGATAATTTTTGCAGATTCAAAATTGTAAAAAGATGAGGAGATAGCCTGAAAAAGTTTTCGTATTACTCTCTCCTGCATACCGGCAGACAAAGTCACCCAAGCGTGTTCCCTGAGGAAGTCTGATTCGGTGACATCATTGAAATTCACTGATGCTTGCCATAAGATTTCCTCACTAAAACCGGCTCTAAGAACAATCTCTTTAACCTTTCGATAAGCGGTTATGATGCCATATCTTGCGTCAGCATTGATTTGGTCTTTTGTTGGAGTGGAGCAACCACTCATCTTTGGAGTTGAGATTGCCTCCGTATGATATTGATAATACTCCGTCTTTTCGTATGTTGCTTTAACTGGCATGTCACTACTCCACTTCAAATATGAGCCCGAGGGGCCGACAAAAGCCTAGTAAAAATCTCGGCTTGTGCAGTTGCATCGTCAAGAGCGTTATGCTTCTTTCTACCCGACGGTTGTAGCCAAGAAGGCAATCTGCTTGAAGAAGTATCGACCCACGTAGAACCGGAGAAGCCCATATAATAAGCCTTGATATCTATCACATTTATACCAAATGGATTTCTTCCAAGGAATACGTGAAAGTACCAGTTTATGAACTGCCAATCAAATGGGGCATTAAATCCTACAAAGACCGGTAGCAGACCTACCGCTGCATCTTCTGTCCATTTGGAAAACGCCCGTATCCCTTCTGCAGGTTCAATACCGGATATTTTTAGGTGTTCTAGCGATAACCCGCTAACTGCTAGAGCCTCAGGGATGAACTGGTCGTTGATAGGCTTAAGTTCGACATAGAAAGACTTTTCAGGTGATTTAACGACGCATGCGCCAATGGACAGCATACTGTATTTGGCGGGAATAGGACCGGCAGCCTCAATATCAACCGAAATGTAAAGTTCTTTTTTGTGCGCGTTGGAATTCTTTTCTTGCATCATAGGATTTCTCGTGGTCTAACCAATGGAGGACGATTAATGTTCCGGTTCCAATACTCTTTAAGCTCTGCTAATCTTACGTCATCGGATGTACCGTCTTCCCAGAAACAACATTCGAGCATCTTGGAGTCAAAAGGTAACACAGTGCCTTTCTTAGCGGTTAAGATAATGCGGTGTGAGCGCCCTAACGCATATCCAAGCTCAATAAGGCAGTCAGAACGAAGATCGGTCAGGTCTACTACAGCAACGACGCAATTGTGCAAATTGTCGAAGATTTGTACGTTCATCCAAGCATTCGTTGAATACGAAAGTCCCATTTCTGTTTTTGTATATCCCAATTCGTGAATCAAAGGATCAACCACGTTTCTGAAGAATTGTTCGACTTTTGAGTATTCACTATGGTCTCGATCCAGTAATCGCACGTAGAATGCCGTAGGAGGTTCAATAGCCTCTACGAGATCAATCATTGCTTGGGCTACATACTCAGCCGGTGATCGCCCACCTTGTGTTGCCATTTTAGTTAATAGTTCACCAACGGCACTTGGACGTGACAAGCGGAAGAAACGATCAGGGTGCGCGAGCATTTCGCCTGCAAGACGTGACGCCCCGCCGGTACCGTCACCAGTACTCGAACCCAGGTCGAGATCAATTGGAAGCACAGGCTTACCTTTGAGCGCATATTCCTGAGCCAAGTGTTCGACTCCTTCTCCACCACTGATAATTATCAATACGTCTCCAAGCTCTGCCAACCGTGCCCGCCGTATTGCGCCGGAGGCCCATCCCGGCTCGATGTACTCCAGTTGAACAGCACCGCTTGACAGTAGTGCTTGCCAGGCCTCTCGGCGATCTTGGGGAATCTGCTCATCCGTCTTCTGTGTTGCAACGGTAATCAAGACCTTGCCTTGCCAACTTGGCGGAGTAGCTACTCCAGATTTCAAGCAGCCACTTATTGTAGAAATCACCGTCCAATCGAAGATGATAGGCAGCGCTTCGGGTTTACCTTCCACGCGCGGTTCTTTCCCTACACCGACCAAGAATTTCGCACCTTTCCCCACCAGAATTCGCACCAGTGCTTCAATAAGGGTGTGCCCATACCGTAGTAACTCTAGTGATATGTCAGGTCTGGCACTTCCCGCTATATGAATACGGCACCCATGAATTTGCATCGTCTAAACCTCTAGCTCACAATTCGAGAATGAATACGGCGAATCCCTTGCCATATGGCGTCATAAACAGCACTTGATGGTTCATCGTAGATTCTTGCGCCGTTTCCCACGATCATAGTAAGATCAATACTTCTTTTATCGGAGACAAGACTAACAACAGGTATCCCCAGCGCTGTCGCGTATCCTATCTCATATACGGTGCCGGAATCCAGTCCATCCAGTAAAGCTAACACTGAGTCGGCATGCTTCAATCCTGCCAGGTCAGCCGGCGCAACAAATTCCGGCGTTCCCCATCCTACATCGTGTAAGGGAGAAAAAACTCTTGCTCCGAGATCCATCAGGGCAGTCCTGCAAAGCTCAACTAACCATCTTTCAGCAACAGTGAAGAAAGGGGCTGCGATGTATACAGATGCGGATTCACCATAGATCTCATCACTACCATCAGGAGAGACTACATTTCCTTCATTGTTTATCACCTGGAATGGCTCCTTAGAAACCCATGCAGCTGTAGCTTTAGATGCGAGCCTTGCGGCTTCACTGGCTGAGTTTCCACGCTCGGCCCAAAAATAGGCAAACACGGCACTAAAAACGTCTCCTGAACCAAGAGGATTTACCTTCGTAGTTGGAAATACTCCGACACGCGATACCTCTGACGAGTCTACAACGACGACACCAAGCGCTCCACACTTGACTACCACCACATCAGCCTTGAACTTCTCACGTACCTTCTGTGCATGCTGCTCGATACTAAGCTCTGCGTTGCCAGTCGACATTCGCCGAATTTCGCCCTTGTTTCCTACTATGGCCACATGGTTAGCAGACCAAGTAACTTGTTCAGTTAGAGGCCTCAGTCCCTGCGGATCTAGAACTAATCTTTCGGCACGAATGTCTGACGCAGCCTCTAATATCCCAAAAACCAGCATTGCTTCGCCAGAGCAGACGATCTTTTCTGGAGTCATAACGATTGGGTTGGGAGAAATTATCCTTGGGGGGCTAATTGGGACTTCGTAATGGAATTGGATTGGATAAGTTCGTTCCCGAAGTTTTACGGTGAATCCAAAAGAACTTGCTAGGGCTTCAACTTCTTTTTTCTCCGCGTGGTCAACTATGCTAATGAACTCAAGCTGTTTGCATCCTCGTGAAATAGCAAATGCCGCTCTGAGACCCGAGCCGTACAGATTATCTGTAGCGGGATCTCGGCATATCTCTCGGTATGTACCTCCAACTACAATCATCGCTATTCCCGTTCAATTATTGCTACCTAACAAACGCTTCGCGTTCATCCAGCATCTATGCTACTCAGCCAGTCATCAACGGAATGACGAGCATCAGCTTCTTTCATACGTTGAGCCACATTGCGAAAATCTTTTCCAATGGCCTCACGTTCGGCACTGTTTCGATGGCCAAGGTAGTCATCAACGTAATCAGACTGACCAGTCATGTCCCCAGTGGGTGTCTTCACTAAGTCGCTAGCTCTATCGAAGAAATGCTGTACCATAGCCTTTGCGGTTAAGTCACCTCGATATTCTTGGAATATTCTCTCTGCCAACACTTCTATGTGATAACCCTTCATTTTTGGGTCCAGGTTATTTATGGCAGGCTTCACAAGCTTTATAACAGGCACTACTTTTCCGCTAAGCTTTTGATTTAAGTCCGTCAAAGCTTGGGCAAATCTTTGAGGATGAACAACCTGAGACCATGTGTCTTCTTCAGCCGAAGGAATACGCACTCCAGTGGCAGTTCGTAGAGCAGGTAAAATCTGTAGTTGTGGGCCATCTTTATATGTGAGCTTAATTGATAGTGCACCACGTTCTACATCGGCCCGTTTCCCTAAGACTTGTCTTAGAAGGCCCTCAAATTCCTGCAATAGCTGTTGCGGAGAATCTGCGGATAACTTAGAAGGATTTAGGAAACACAAACAGTCGACATCACTGATACCATCTACATATGTGTGTTTGCTTACCGAACCACCAAAGCGCAGCGTGACAGAAGACTCCAAATAATCACCAAGTATCTCCTTTACCTGCTCGATTCTATCATTAATAGTGTCAGGGTCACGCCCATTGTAGGCTGCCAGTAGATCCTGCAGGCGTTCAGAAACAGCTGCCTCATAGTCAGCACTCTCGGTGGCTCTTCTAGCTGATTGAATAGATGACTCAGTTTGTTGTTCTGTCCGCGGCGCATAGCCGCCACCCCCAGAGCCACCCATTTTAACCTCCTTTTGGGCTCCTCACTGGCTTAATCCAGCGGCCATTCTATCTTTACATGACGGGCACTTACCACAAGGGGAAGGCCCGTCTGTTTGACAGCTGTAAGTAAGGTCCAGCGGTACCTTGTGTAGTCTGCAGTATTGAACGATAGCAGCCTTATCCATTTCTATGAGGGGGAGGTCCAACTGAACGGTACCTTGGGTGTAGTCAGACACAAGATTGCTCATTAACTTGATAAACCTTTGGCCGCAATCATAATACGAGCTACCGCCATGGATGCCGAGTGATAACAGTCCTGTAAAATTTGGTCTCGCCATCAAAGCAGTGAGTATGAAAAAGGCATTACGCCCTCTTATCTCCAATTGAGAACCCAGAGCTGTTCCGGATAATTTAAGTAAACTAAAAGGGATTTCATAACGTTTGCACAGTAGATCCACATGCTTATGTTCTACAGGATTGGCAGGGTGTCCATAATCAACGAAAAGGGCTTCCAAATCATGAGCTTATCCTCGCACTATCTTTTTAACGCACCATGCTTTATGTATGTACTCAATCTTCATTGTTCGTATAACGTGCTTCGAGAAAGACACTAATTCTATCTTGGTTCGGTCAACTTCAATCACGTTCCCTCCGGGATGACGTCTTCTTTTTCCATTCTTCCCGGTCTTTGTCGATTAACGCTCGGATAAGAGACACAATAGAAGCATTCTGATTTTGCTTCTGAAGTTCAAGTGCCCTTTCCTTAAGGAAAAAGTACTGTTCATCTGTTAGCTCTATTGTCGTCTTCTTCATACCTTTTCTCGCCATAAAGTTTTACATTAATATATATTACTGTAGTTATATACTACTATAATACTGTAGTCAAGCCCTTGTGTAAAACACATCGCGGTAGTCTCATCGCACAATATGACGCATTGTGCAGGGGCATGTGGCTTGGGATAGCTGGCTTGACAAGAGGGATATAATTCTACTAAGGGCATTAACACGATAAACGCATAAGAGAAGTAATTGATGAGGTGCAGAAGCGTTATCTATCGTACTTGAGTTACTTGAACACAGTGGAGTTATTGGATACAGCTTAAATATCGATTAAGCAGTCGAAGTTTTATTAATCCAGCCGATAAAGAGAAAATCAGAAAGGAGTGAATTATGAGCTGGTACATAAAAGTATTGAAAAACTATGCGGTGTTTAGTGGTCGGGCGCGGCGGAAGGAGTTCTGGATGTTCGTACTTTTCAACTTCATCTTCTATGTCGTGCTGACAATTATCGATGTAATTACTGGAATGTACTCCGATGCCGGTCTGGGTGTGCTTTCCGGTGTCTACAGTCTTGCCATCTTTATTCCTGCCCTTGCCGTGGAAGTTCGTAGGCTGCACGACACAAATCGTAGTGGCTGGTGGTTGTTTATTGCTCTGGTTCCGTTTGTTGGTGCTATCATTCTGCTCGTATTCTTAGCAACCGACAGTCAGCCCGGTGAGAATCAGTACGGACCCAATCCAAAGACTAGTGCAGCATAGCCTTCTAACATGC
>Ga0299915_10003778_pt1 | contig 10944 bp, 10 predicted proteins | sample RVTome_13_FD_200263 | JGI IMG/M metagenome (GOLD analysis project Ga0299915, IMG submission 200263) | Soil microbial communities from uranium-contaminated site in the Upper Colorado River Basin, Wyoming, United States - RVT92D227 (version 2) ... | reverse complement strand
CGAAGAGATTTATCACCGATATCATTTTAATGCGGTGGCCTTTGTGGATGACACCTTTAACCTCTTTCCGAAGAGGGTAATTGAAATTTGCCATGGGATCATCGAAAAGAAACTAGATCTCTGGTGGTGGTGCTTATCCAGGATAGACCTACTGCTTCGAAACGAAGAAATGGTTAGGGAGATGGTCAAGGCAGGAGCGAAGTCGGTCTTCATCGGTGTAGAATCCTTCAATCCGAAGACCCTTGATGAATTGAAGAAGGGGATCGATGTGGAAAGCACGGTTCAGGCCGTGGAAATGCTCAAAAAGAATGGTCTTGAGATCCATGCGGCCTATATCCTGGGAGGACAACATGAAACGGCCGAGATGATTCATAAAACCATCCGCTTTGCTAAAAGGCTTAATACCAATGTCGCCCAGTTCTCCATTCTCACCCCCTACCCGGGCACAGCCATCTATGAGCAGGTGAAGGACCGAATCTTTAAATGGAGGGCACCCTGGTCTTTTTTCGATATGCAGCACTTAGTCTTTAAACACGATCATCTTTCATTCATCCGAATGGAATGGCTTCTGCTCAAGGCACACCTTCTCTATTATACCCGATCGAAAAAGGCGATCCTGGATATCTGGCATCACATTAAGAAACATCGTTTGGGCATCCGGACGTTCTTCCGTTTTCTGAGAGACTACTTTGGGGGTTAATCCTAAAAATCAAGAGGGACATTGTTGACTGAGTTGAATAACTCATTGCCCCCTTCGTGGACTTCTCTGCAGTATCTTAGATATGGCCGATGTGGAAACCCCCAATAGCCTTGCCACCTCCCTTTTCAATGCAACGTTAAGGAAAATTTAAACCTTCCGAACTAAATCGTCGATATCTGATGAACGGAGGCCCTTTAAGAAGAGGTAGAGGAGGTCTGCTGTCCTTTCCACATCAGGCCATTTCACCAGCTCTCCAGGCGAATGGCTGTATCGCCTGGGGATGTAAACCCCGCCTCTCCACGTTCCTGATACGCCTTCGCCCAACGGCGAATGACGTCTTGACTACACCCTACTTCTTTGGACAACAAAGAAATCGGAATCTCTTCTTCCAACCTTAACTTCACACAACGAAGCTTGAACTCAAACCCATACCGCTTCCCATACCGACTCTCTTTCCCTTTACCCTTCTTCTTAACTTCTTCTACTTCTTCCATGGGTACACTCCTTTCTCCCTCTCAGGAGTGTCACCCATTTCCCCCTTCTTATTTAGCTCATGATCTGGTAGTTAGTGCATTAAAGCTTGCCAATTTCTTCTCTCTTTTGTATCATACTTCTATAGGAAGGACCTTCTCGTCGTTATTTTAAGAAAAAGTGGAGGTTGGATATGATCCTTACTGATCGAGTTGAGATTAATCCGAAGGTAATGATGGGCAAACCTGTCATCCGGGGGACTCGAATTCCAGTGGAACTTATTCTCAGGAAGCTAAGTGAAGGGGCCAAAGAGAGAGAACTTTTGGAAGCCTACCCCAGGCTCACCAAAGAAGATATTCAGGCTGCCATCCGATATGCAGCGGATACATTGGCTCATGAGGACACGCTCATTTTGAGCTCCCCCAGGAGAGCAGCCAGGAAATGACGATGCGTTTCCTCGCGGATGAAAGCTGCGACTTCGATGTGGTCCGTGCCCTTAGGAGAGCTGGATTTGATGTTTTTTCTATATCAGAAAGTATCCCAAGAGCCGAGGACTCGGAGGTCATCGAACTTGCTCTCCGTGAAAAAAGAATTCTATTGACTGAAGATAAGGATTTTGGTCGGTTAGTCTATTCCTATGGTCAGGAAACATTAGGTGTGGTTTTCCTACGATTCCCAATTTTGCCCGCAAGCAGATTTCAAGAGATGTTCTTAATATGGTGAAGCAGCAAGGTGAAAAATTAGTTGGCTCCTTTGTTACTGTCCAACCCGGTCGTATCCGTATTAGCCACACACCTTAAAGTTAATCTGAAAAAACAGCAGGGGCAGGGTCTTGCAATCAGGCATTTCAAAGAACAAGATAGGGTGTCATCCATAAAAAAGGGACTTTAGGGACGGGCATGCGGAGTATGCCCGGGGTATTAAGAATCAGATGCCATTCATAAAAAGTTGGGCCTGCGCTCATCGCATAACGGGTGTTGCGGGCGGGGGAAATGAAACGGAGGGCAATTGACTCGCGAGGAGCTTTTTGAACTTATCGCTGAAGTCCAGCGACATCAGAGTGAACTGGACGATGTGGAGGTGAAGTCAGTTGGCAGTGGCAATTTGCAGTGGACTAATAATAGAAAGATATTATCTTGCTTCTATCGATGATAGAAAGTGGTGTGGAGTAAATCAGAATGAGTGAATTAATCCCTAATGATTACAGGGCATTACTTGGGGAAATCAAGCAACGTATCCGCTCAGCTCAGTGCGAGGCATTGAAAGCGGTCAATAAAGAACTGATTTCACTCTATTGGGATATTGGCTGTCTCATCTTGGAAAGACAAAAGGGTGAGACTTGGGGTAAATCAATTGTAATAAAACTGGCCGATGATTTACAAACGGAGTTTCCTGGAATCAGCGGATTTTCAGCCCAAAACCTCTGGAGGATGAAGCAATTCTATGAGGCATATGCCTTTAATGAAAAACTCTCACCATTGGTGAGAGAAATTAGTTGGACCAAAAACATAGTAATTCTCATGCAATGCAAAGATGACCCGGAACGCGAGTTTTACATCCGCATGACTAAGAGATTCGGCTGGACCAAAGATGTTCTGATTCACCAGATTGAGAACAAAACCTACGAAAAGACCTTGCTGGGTCAGACCAATTTCGATCAGACTTTGCCGGAAGACATCCGCAATCAGGCTAAGCTCGCAGTTAAAGATGAGTACACGTTTGACTTTCTCGAACTGGGTGATGAGCATAGCGAGCGTCAGTTGGAGATGGCAATACTAACAAAGGTGGAGCCGTTTCTTCGGGAAATGGGGGGATGTTTTCTTTCATTGGAAGTCAGTACCGACTTGAAATCAGAGGAAGGGAGTACTTTATAGACCTTTTACTTTATCACCGGCGATTGAAATGTCTGGTGGCTATAGAATTAAAGATAGGTGAGTTCCTACCTGAGTATGTCGGAAAGATGCAATTTTATTTGGCCGCTTTGGATGATCTGGTTAGGGTGGCAGATGAAAATCCATCGATAGGAATCATTCTCTGCAAATCTAAAGATAAGACAATTGTGGAATATGCCTTGAGGGAATCAAATAAACCCATTGGTGTTGCCACCTATCGGATAGTCACAGTTTTACCGAGTGAGTTAAAAGGACAGCTTCCGGAACCCGAACAAGTGGCAAAGTTGTTGGAAGGAATATAAATCAATGATGAAAGGTATCTTCCAACTTAAACAAAAAAGCCCCACTTACCCATTTCCCTTGCAGACGAATTTGGGTCGCCATGCCATCAAAATCAAAACGGGTCTCAAGAGATTGAAAGGTCAAGAATAAAATACGGATTAAAAGATGATCGATTTCATATTTGAAGCGCTTCGGAAGGTGGATCGGGAGCATTTTCATCACATCTGGCGGAGAGCCCAAGAGGGGAAGCTGGAGGGGCTGACGGAAGAAGAGGAGCGGCTGGGAAATATCATGCTCGACCACTCTGACGTCTATTTTAATCAGTTTGAGTTTTCTGATGTTTTAGCTGATCGTGAGTTCGATCCGGAAAGCGAAGTTAATCCGTTCTTGCATGTTGTGCTCCACGCCGCAGCGGAAAAACAGGTGCAGGCCCGTGACCCCATCGAAGCCTTTCAATTCTATAATGCCATGCTCCAGAATAAATGCAGTCGCCATGAAGTCATCCACCTCCTTATGACCATATTATTAAAATTTCTATACCCCATCTTGAAACAGAAAAAAGGTCAGTTTCATCTTGACGGTTACCGTAATCTTCTGAAGCAATACAAGTCCCGGAAACCGGAAAAGATATTAGAACTTTTGGAAAGTGAGCCCGATCCCCTCATAGAAACGGAGGGAAACTCAAAGAGCGGACAGATCTTCGATGAGATTGGTGCCGCTATGAAAGGCCAGAACTTCAAATCAATCGAGGAGGCTCAAACATTCTTAGATGCTTTGATGGCGAAGAGGAATGCTGATTCCATCCCTGAGTTTTTAGGGTTATCGTCAAATCAGATGAACCACTTGCTTTATCAGCCGTTTGGAGAAACATCAGACATTGTTATGCTTAGCAGAAATCTTTCTAAGGAAGACCTCCTCGGTATTCCACTGGTGAAGGAAGCAATCTATTTCATGAAGCGGCTTGGCGAACTTCAACCTCTCAGGGCCACGGCTAAGGGGAATCTTCCCCAGGCTTTCGCGCGTGAGATGCACGATAGATTTCCTGAACATTCTCATTTCCATTATTCTATCAGGTCTGAGGAAGAAGACTCGAAACTTTCAGCGTTGCGTCATATCCTGGATATGGCAGGTTGGATCAAGAAGCGGGATCAAAAGTTCTCCCTGACTCGAAGAGGACAAGATGTGGTGGAAAAAGAATTCGGAGTAGACGACTTCTATCATCTCTTTGAGACGTATGTGCGAAGGTTTAACTGGGCATTTAGAGATTTATATTCCAGCTTGGATATCATTCAGCAAGGGTTTCTGTTTTCATGCTATCTTCTCCACCAGAAAGCAAAGACCTCCATCACGGTTAAAGAACTATCTAACTGCTTTATTCAAGCCTTTCCTTCCGTGTTGGGGAAAGAGGAAAGAGATCACCCCATGGAGGTGGAAGAACTTGTGCGCCACGCTTTTTCCGTCCGGTTTATTGAGCGCTTTTGCGAGTATTTCGGCCTGGTGACAATACAGAGAAAGAAGGGACATTCTGTTCTCGATTATTTTTTAAGGATCACCCCACTTTTTGAAAAAATGTTCCAATGGAAATTAAGCGGCGCCCAAGGAATCTAAACCTTTATCAATATAAATAATGATGAGAAGATACGTTCTTTTTCTTCTATTTTTTGCTTTCTTCGTCACCGGATGTGCTTCAATAACAGCTCAACGAGTCTCCGCATCCTTTGATCGGCCGAAAGACTGCCAGGAGTTTTTTGAGCGGGTGGATGAAAAAGTAAAAGAAACAAAAGTCAGGGATGCTTCAAGCGCACCTGTCCTTGGTTTTCCCTATCTCCGGACCAACCGTTTTCTTTCCGCATTAAAGAATAATTTAAAAAATGATCAAGCCAAAAATCAGTGGGTCCAGTGGATGCAGAAGCTCGACCTCGAATCTCGAAAGAAAGAGATTGCCAACCTTCCAGAGGAAAAGGTTCTCTCTTTAGGATTTCAAGAGAAAGAGACTCTGATGGCCAGGATCTCCTCCTGCTCATCTGAGCTTCTGGAAGTTGATCTTAGACAACCTGAATTTCATACTATCCTGCACCCCCTGGTGAAGGTCCCGGACGAATATTCGGTGTTGATGAGGACGCTCGGACTCTATCCCTTGATCAGCCTTCCGGTTGCCATGGTTACAGATGAATCCCGGAAGAAGATGAGGGCCCGTTTCGAGCCCCCTCTTGACAAGTTCCCGATCGAGGGTGAGATCAAGACCTTTGTTCCTCTTAGGACCACCGTTGTTCATGAGAGGGAGATTGAAAAGATCATGATGGAATCGAGCAGGGATCCTTTGGGGATTCCTCTTCCCGATAAAGATCAGGAGAGGCGACTGGTTGAAGCATTAGCTCCAGTCTTGATTCAGGATGTTGCAGCTTCGTATGATCGCATCGGGGAAGTGGCATGGAGGAAAGGGCGTATCGAGGTCAATCCCCAAAAACCCATGGTCTATTATTATTTTTCTCACGCCTTTTTTAAAGAAGAGCCCATCCTCCAAATCAACTATGTCTTCTGGTATTCGGAACGGGCCGGAGAAAACCCTCCCTCGATTGAAAAGGGCCATCTGGATGGTTTGACGATTCGCCTTTCTCTCGATCCTCAGGGAAAGCCTTTTATGGTGGATGTCCAAAATAATTGCGGGTGCTATCATCTCTTTTCACCTGACAGGCAGCAGGTGGAACGAATCAAGTCGAGGCCATGGATGTTTGACTCGTTTGTAGCCCAATGGCTTCCCGACGTTTCAGGTGATGTCCATCTTGGCCTCCGGATGAACTCCGGCTGGCATCAAGTCCAACGAGTACTGGCCATCAAAGAAATTTCTGATCCCATCCGATATGAATTGGCACCCTATGACTTACTGGAAACCCTTCCTCATGAAGAGGGTCGAAGAGAAAGCCTCTTTGATGAAAGGGGCATTGCTAAAGGTTCGGAGAGGATAGAGCGGTTTATCCTTTTTTCGATGGGGATTCCTTCGATTGGAAGCATGCGACAGCGAGGCCACCATGCGATTGAACTGATTGGCCAGGTTCATTTCGATGATCCATCCCTTCTGGATAAAAACTTTTCCTTCAAATAGAATGACAAGAATCCTTTCAACCTTTTTAATGGTGATCTTTTTCTCATTTCTCCCAGCGTATCCTGTTTTTTCTCAGGGAAATCAAGGACAAGACCGAATTCTTGGGGCCGTCCAAAAGATGGAGTCCTCCTTCAAAAATGTTGAGAATTATACCTGCGAGGCAGAGGTCATATACTTCCAGAACGGTATGGAAGAACAACGTTATCGGTTCAAGTTTTATTTTAAGAAGGTTAAAAAGATACGTGTCGAATTCTCTCAACCCTATCCAGGATTGATCATCTTCTTCCAGGGCGGAGAGAAAGAGGCCACGGTCAAACCTTTTCCTTTCATGCCTGCTTTAAAGTTTCGTCTCGCCATGGACAATTCCATGATCAAAACTCCGGCCGGGCAACGAATTGATCAGACCGATATGGGACATTTCATTGAATTTGTGTCGAGGAACTTGAAACAGGTGAAGCAAAAGGAGGGTGAATTTCAGGAGGATGACGAGCAAGTCCGGTTCTGGTTATGGGCGATGGATTATATCAAAGGGGAATTCCTCGAAAAATATCACATCACCCTTTCTAAAAAATACTGGCTTCCCATCCTCATCGGAAGGTATCATTTAGAAGGATACCGCCTTGAGACGACGGAGATCAAGAACTACAGGATCAATACTCAACTCGATGAAGGGTTGTTTCAATCCAAATGAGTCGAGTCGTTTTTTTAGTGTCAGGCTATTTTATTTAATGGAACGAGGTTAGTGAAAATGGGCTGGGATTATGATGTTGTGATCGTGGGCGCTGGACCCGGAGGGTCAACTGCTGCTCGGTTCTGTGCCCGGTCTGGTTTGAAGACCCTCCTGATCGAGAAGGAACGTCTTCCCAGGTATAAACCCTGTGGAGGTTGCCTTTCCCTTAAGACCGTTCACCTTCTCGATTTCGACCTCAGCCCTGTTCTTGAAAGCACCATCTGCGGTGCAAAATTCTCTTACCTATTGAAAGATTCTTTTTCTATCCATTCAGAAGAACCGATCGCTTATATGGTCATGAGGGATCGTTTTGACCAATTTTTGGTTGAAGCAGCTTTAAGTAAAGGTTCAGAATTGTTAGAAGGTGTGAAAGTGGTCAGGGTGGGCGAAGAAGAGGGGGGGATCCAAGTTGAATTGGCTGGAGGAAGAAGGATTCGTTCTCACTATCTCATTGGAGCAGATGGAGCGGAGAGTCTCGTGTCAAAATCTTTCTCCTTCTTGTCTTTAAAAAGGAATACAAACGGGATCGCCGTTCAAAGTGAGATTCCATTCGACTTGGCGCCGGATTATCCGAAAGACGAGCTTCAGATTCTTCATCTCGATTTCGGAGGCGTTCCGAACGGCTATGGCTGGGTTTTCCCAAAGCGAGAAGGGCTCTCCGTGGGCATTGGGGGAATGTTCCAGGAGGGAAGAAAGATGAACCCTCGCCAAATCTTCAGTGATTTTCTTAAACGGCTGAATTATCTCGATGAGAGGAAGGTAACAAGGATATTGGGGCACTTCCTTCCCTCTTTTTATGATGAGGAGCAGAAGGTTGCGAAGGGGAATGTCCTTCTGGTCGGAGATGCAGCCCATCTTATGGATCCTCTGCAGGGAGAGGGAATTTACTATGCCGTCAGAAGCGGGATGCTGGCCGCTGAGGCCATCATCGAGTCGAAGGAGAAAGGTATTTTCCCGTCCGATCTCTATCAGAAAATGGTCCAACACCATATCTCCCGGAATCTAAAATGGGCTTTTTCTTTTTCCCGATTCGTTTTCAAATTTACGAAGCTTGCCTATAAGACTCTGAAACACTATCCTGAGTTGAGCGGCCTCTACCTTCAAGTCTTAGAGGGAAAAGAGACCTATCAGGGATTTGTGTCGAGGGTTAAGGATCGAATGAAGGATTTCATGAAAGGAAAGCTGGGTGAAAAGATTAGAAAGGCGATGGCCAAGACCTGAAAAGATGAAAGCAGAGGTAAAGAAAATCACCCTTCTTCTGGAAAAGGAATATGGTATTCCCCAGAAGGAGAAGGGAGTTGACCCTCTTGACACTCTCATCCAGACCATTCTCTCCCAGAATACCAACGACCTCAACCGGGATCGAGCTTTTCAAAGGCTGAAAAACCGCTATCCACAATGGGAAGATGTCCTAAGTGCCAAGAGGGCGGCCCTCATTGCAACTATTCGGACGGGTGGCTTGGCAAAACAGAAAGCAAGACGCATCCAGGAGATCCTGCGCTGGATTGAAAAGAGGGAGGGACGATTGAGCCTTTCCTTTTTAAAGGGGATGGATTCGGAGGAGATCAAGAAGTTGATCGGAGGGCTTAAGGGAGTCGGTCCTAAAACAGTCCATTGCCTTCTGCTCTTCGGTCTGGGAAGGGATGCTTTTCCGGTAGATACACATATCCTCAGAATCGGGAAGCGTATCGGTTTCATTCCAAAGAAAATAGATGCTGTCAAGGCCCATTCGTGGATGATTCCGCTCATTCCCAAGGGAAAGTCCCTTTCGCTCCACCTTAACCTCATCCAGTTCGGCAGATCGATCTGCAAGGCTATACGCCCCCGATGCGAGGAGTGTTTCCTTGCAGAGAAGTGCCTCTATCATTCACAATAGATTGTGATGAAAACCTCCATTTTTTCCAGACTCGATATAGAATCCTTAAAGGGATTGAAAAAAATTGGCCTGACCGGGCTGAAGGGATCTTCCAAGGCCTACCTCTTGTCCCGATGGAGAGAGAGGGTGACCGGTCCGATCCTGGTAATTACTCCTTACCCCCGGGATGCTGAATTGCTTCTCGAAGATTTCCGTTTTTTCCAGAAGGAAAAAAACGAGATCGCCTGTCTCTTTCCTCAATGGGAGACCGTCCCCTATGATGAGATTCCTCCCCACCCAGAAATCATCAGGGAGAGAGTAGATTGTCTCTTCTCCCTGATGCGGGATGAGGGGAGGGTCATCTTCTCCTCTATTCAAGCCTTGATGCAGAGGGTTTTCGTGCCTTCCGAATTAAGGGAATTGACTTATTCCCTTTCCGTAGAAGAAGAGGTGGAACGTGACCACCTGGTTCATTTCCTTCTAGAAGGCGGATACACCGCTGCAAGGATCGTCGAAGAGAGGGGGGATTATAGTCTCCGGGGAGCGATCATCGATATCTTCAGCCCTCTTAGCGGAGATCCCCTTCGGTTGGAATTCGATGGAGACCGACTGGAGTCGATCCGGAGATTCGATATCGAAAGCCAGCGATCGCTCAGAGGGGGTGAGATCGAAAAAGCCACTCTTCTTCCCGTGAGGGATATTCCAAGAGATCCCTCGGATCAGCCGATGGCGAGTCTCTTCGATTATATTAAAAAAGGGGGATGGGTTTTTATTATTGAAGGGGAAGAGGTGGAAAAGGAGGCAGAGGTCTTTTCCCACAGAATTAGAGACCATTATGAGAAGGCATCAGGGCAGAGAGGTTCTGTTCCTCCGCCCGATTCCCTCTACCTTTCCATAGATGATTTCCACATCCATCTTGGGAAATTTAGGACCATCTTTCTTCAGGGAGGAAGCGTTGCTCCTCCTCAATGTGAGCAGTCTTTTCCTTTTGAGATGGAGGGCAACGAAGAGATTCAGAGAGAGATTAAATCGGTCATCAAAGTTGAAGGAAGTTTAGAGGAAGCATCACCCTTGAACATTTTCCTGAAGCATCTCCACCCATGGCAAAGAAAGGGCATGGGTGTCTTTATTATCTCCCATAATCTCGGTCAAGCCGAAAGGCTGAGAGATCTCCTCTTCCATTACAAGATTATCTCAGATCTGGAAAGAGAGAAGAGGTTCGGAGAGATGAAAGGAGAAAAGGGTATTCTCACCCTTCTTGTCGGGTCTCTCTCTTCAGGTTTCCGTAATTTCAATGAAGGTTGGATGATCCTGACAGAAGAGGAAATTTTCGGAGAGAGAAGGAGGCTGAAAGAGGAGGGGGCTCGAAGAGGTCCGGGGAGAGCGGAAACCAGACTTCTTTCCTCCTATGGCGAGCTCCGGGAGAATAATTTTATCGTCCATACGGACTACGGCATCGGCCTCTACAGAGGCCTAAGACATTTGAGCATCGGGGGTGTTTCAAATGATTACCTGTTGCTTGAATATCTCGAGGCAGATAAGCTCTATGTCCCTGTCGATAGGCTCAACCTCATTCAACAGTTTGTTGGAGGCGATGGCCGATCTCCGAAACTTGACAGATTGGGCGGCCACACCTGGGAAAGGGCAAAGAAGAAGGCGAAGGCAGCCATTTCGGAGATGGTCAGAGAGATTCTCGACCTCTATGCAGCAAGGGCAGCCTTCCAAGGAATGAGTTTTTCCCCGCTCGACCAGTTCTACAAGGAATTTGAAGCGACTTTTGATTATGAGGAGACACCCGATCAGATCAAGGCCATCGAAGAAGTGATGACAGATATGGGCAATCCGAAACCCATGGACCGCCTGATCTGCGGGGATGTGGGATTTGGAAAAACAGAGGTAGCCATTCGAGCG
>Ga0299915_10003776_pt1 | contig 10946 bp, 8 predicted proteins | sample RVTome_13_FD_200263 | JGI IMG/M metagenome (GOLD analysis project Ga0299915, IMG submission 200263) | Soil microbial communities from uranium-contaminated site in the Upper Colorado River Basin, Wyoming, United States - RVT92D227 (version 2) ... | reverse complement strand
AATACCCGTGCTGCCTTATGGTGATCAGAAGAAAGTCACCTTCGAGCTGCTGACCGATGTTCAAGAAGCAGGCGTGAAACTATCCTATCTCGACCAGACTGTTACTGAGCGGATATACCTGGAGAAGGAATCACTTCAGCAGATCCCGACGGTCATCGCTTCGCAGTTTTCGCAAGAAGGTCAGCTTGGAGCAACAATCCGCTACAGCCTGGACCTGGAGATGCTGGTTACATCGGATACGGGATTTTCTTTGACGGTGACCAATCTCCCGCCCCAAATCAACTACTCCTTTGTCGAATCCAGAAGCGGCGCCCGCATCACCAGCGTTCGCTTCACCGAACAGGTAAGCAAGCATGAACTGGCACTGGAACTATCCATCCCTCAGAAGGTTGATGTGCAGATGATCGACAAGCCCATCGACTTCCAGGCATGGGTTCTTTCGGCCAGCCAGATAGAGACACTGAACGATCTCAGGCGCGGCCATTCTGGCCAGACTATCTCTAAGGAGCAGCTTGAACAGATACAAGCTGGAAGGGTCGATCTGACGCTGGTGCCCAAAGGAGCAGGCAGGCTTGAGATTCTGATCGTCAATCTCTACCAGGAAATCAAGCCCGGCCAGGCAATCGACGTCAAGGCTGATTTGCGAAATGACGGCACTCTGACGTTGTTCAACATTGTGCCCGAAATGTCACCGCCGTTGGGCTGGACCGGCGAGGTTGAACCGAAATCGATCCAGCAGCTTCTGCCCGGTGAGAAACAGTCCATAAGGATTCATTTGCAGCCTGGTCCTGATGTCGGGGTGGGTGAGTTTGAGGTGCTGATCGAAGCAAAAGGCCAAAGCGGCAGTGAAGTCATAGAGGCATTAGAGAAACGTTTGAAGGTCCGCATCAGTGCCAAGACCAATATCGCCGCCACGCTGGGGCTGGTCGTGGGCCTGGTGGTATTGATAACCGGCATCGTATTCATGGGCGTAAAACTCAGCCGAAGATGAGACCAAGGTTACATAGCAACCATTCAGACAGCGATTTGCTCGTCAAAAACAGAAGCTATATGAGAAGCATAGGAGTAAAGATGAAACCTACTAACAAAATGCACAAAAAAGAAACGCTTCAAATATGTGGGTTGGCCTACATTCTTCTGCTGGGACAGAGCCTTTCTGTGGTTTGTGCGGAGCAATTGCAATTTCCGAAAGATCTTAAAGTGAGCGAATATTTCAGTTTCTTCGGCAGTGGTGGCGGCACACAAGAATGAGCCTTCACCTCCAGGGGGCTGGTTTCTTGACCTCCGTGACCACCCCCGTTTTGTTTTCAAAGAAGAGCCGTTGAAAGATAAATTGGGCGAAGTGCTGCCTTACTGGGGGATACTCGGCTTATTTAACGTGTTGTTCTTTGTAGCGGCGTTTACAGGCTTCGTGAGATACGATGTGCGTTAGGCTGGCAAGGAGATGCTAACATGTTAGGAACACTTGTAAAAAAAGAAATCACCGAAACCATACTGGACATGCGCTTTTGGATTGTGACGGTGCTGTTTTTGGTTCTGATTCCGCTGGGCATGTACGTCAGCCGGAAAGACTATGAACGGCGGCTTGCGAATTATCAACAAGAACACCAGATGTACCGAGAGCATTACGGAAAGGACGTGGGTCCCTTCGTGGAGGCGCAGGGATTCAGGCCGCCGCCGCTGTTGAGCATTTTCGCTCTGGGCCTCGATCCCTTCATGCCTGACAAAGCCATCACCTCCAGCTCCGGCCTGGTTCGGGCGGCCAAGGAGCCGGGGATTGACAACCCGGAATCGCTCCTTTTTGGAAAGGCGGATTACCTTTTCAACGTCAGTTTCATTGTTTCCCTGGCGGCTCTGATTTTCACCTTCAACCGCATTTCAGGTGAGCGAGAAAGAGGAACGCTGCGCTTGATAATCTCAGGCTCTGTCCGGCGGGGTGAGATTCTTCTGGCCAAGATAGTAGGCAACTACATTGTTCTGCTCGTCCCGTTCGTCATCGCCTTATTGGCGGCTCTGATAATCCTCAATACTTCGGCGGACATACCGGTCTGGTCGTCCACGCTGTGGGGCACTCTGGTGGCTATCATACTGATTACGCTCCTGTTCATTCTGGCGATGGTCAGCCTGGGTATCTGCGTTTCTACTCTTACGCATGGCTCTATGGCCTCAATCATGATGCTCTTCCTCGTCTGGGTCATGGCCGTGCTGGGGATACCCAAGATGAGTCCCATGATCGCAGAAGCCGTCTATCCCATCGAGTCCAGGAACGTCGTTGACCTTGCTGCGAGAATCGCACGAGAGGATATCGAAGTAGAGTTCAACAAGAAGAGAGAAGAGTTATTCGAGAAATGCTGTACGGAATTTGGAACGACCTGGGAAGACATTGCGGTAGAGCCCAGAACTGACGCAGAGAAACAGGCATACGCCAAATACGACCGTGAGGTGCTGGCCCTTGATAGTGAATGCCAGAAGCGCGTGGCCAATGCCATCAGGAAGCTGGAACAGGATTACAGAAACAGACGCAATGTCCAGGCATCTCTCGCTGTGAATCTATCCAGGATCTCGCCTGTGAGCTGCTGCACGTACCTCGTTTCAGGACTCTGTGGAACGGGTCCCGCCGAGCCCGACCGATTCATCCGGAATGCCGAACGGTACCAGGAGCAAGTCAAAGCCGCCATTTACGACAATTGGGTGGTAAAGATCTATCGTATGGGGGAGCCGCTGCCAAACATACGAGTACAACAGACAGAGGGATTTGACCAATCGAAGGCTTCTATCCCTGAGATGAAGTATGAATACACACCTATTGCGGAAGTGTTGCGAACAGGTTGGGTCGATATCCTGCTGCTTTTTACGTTTAACGTTCTGTTCTTTGCCGTCGCGTTCTGGCGTTTCAACAAATACGACGTGCGATAATTATTAGAATACAGAATTCAGAAAACGGAAGTCAGAAAGGAGCAAACAATGATCGAACTTAAAGAATTGACAAAAAGGTACGAAGATGGTGTTCTGGCTCTGGATCATGTAAGCTACACGGTCCAGCCGGGCGAGATTTTCTGTCTGCTGGGTGCAAACGGTGCCGGCAAGACGACCACCATCAACATCTTGCTGGATTTTATCCCCCCGACCAGCGGCTCGGCCTTTATCAACGGCCACGACTGCAACAGGTTCCCCTTGCAGGCCAAAAAATACGTCTCGTACGTCTCCGAGAACGTGCAGTTGTACGGGATGTTTACAGCCAGGCAGAATCTGGCCTTCTTCGCGGAGCTGGCAGGCAAGAAAGGACTCAAGAAGAAGGATTACGACAACGTGATGCGTACAGTGGGTCTGCCGGAGAGGGCACTAAAGATGCGGCTGAAACATTTCTCAAAGGGCATGCGGCAAAAGCTGGGTATTGCCATTGCACTGTTGAAAGACCCGCCGGCTATTCTGATGGACGAGCCTACCAGCGGGCTCGACCCTACCAGCGCCCAAGAGTTCCTGGACCAGCTTCGTAAATTACGCGAACGCGGCAAGGCTATTTTGATTACTACCCACGATATATTCAGAGCCAAGATGATAGCGGATAGAGTCGGGATTATGAAGCAAGGGCGTTTGGTTGCCATCCGAAAGCGGGAGGATTTCAAGCACGCCGACCTTGAGGCGATCTACATGCACGAGATGGAGGCCGCCGAGGCGGTCGCGTGAACGGCATCTTTTCCGGAAGACAGACGACAGAGCCACGCCTGTCCCGAGCAGTGCCGAGGGAAGCGTAAGCGAGTGGCAGCTAGTGAGATTGTGGAGAATTAACCGTGATCTGGAAAATCGCCAAGAAAGAGTTTCTGCTGAACCTTATGACCTTCAAGTTTGCCGTAGGCACGATACTCTGCGTTGTCTTGGTGTCTGTGTTTGTGCCCATTTTGGCAAAGGAACATCAGCAACGGTTGGAAGAATATAACGAGAATGTAACGGCCAACGAGGCCGAAATAAGGAAGGTGATGGTTTATAAGAACATCCTACCTACAGTATATCGGCCGCCAAACGTACTATCCGTTTTCAGTGAGGGTGCAGAAAAGCGGCTGGGTACTTCGGCGAAGATCTCGCATTTGGACGTACCCGAGATCAGCGCCACTTCTAATGAGGTGAATCCCTATATGTCCATGTTCCCGGCCCTGGATGTTTCACTCATTTTAAGAGTTGTGTTTAGTGTTCTAGCCTTGTTGTTGGCTTACAACGTTGTATCGGGTGAGCGAGAGCAGGGCACATTAAAACTAATACTTTCAGGCGAGATTTCCCGACACCAGGTCCTGCTTGGAAAGCTTCTGGCAGGACTGATGACCCTACTTGTTCCCGTCACCATCGTATTTATCATTGGGTTGCTGCTGCTTATGTCTTTTCCGATGATAGAGTTAACTACATCAGATTGGGCTGGAATTGGGCTTATGTACGTTGCTTCATTAACCTTTATCTCGGCAATGTATACGCTTGGGCTTCTCTTCTCGACTTTGACGAAGAAGTCGGCAATTTCACTGGTACTCGGGCTGTTTGCGTGGGTGATTTTCGCGGTCGTTGTTCCCAGTGGTAGTATTTACCTGGCCACGCAGCTTCGCCCGCTTGAATCGCAGGAAAAGCTGGAGGCTCAACGCGAGATGACCATTCAAGAATATCGCGCCAAGGAACTCGAAGTGTCTGAAAAATTTCCACATTGGAGAGGGCCAAAATCAGATGCTGGTGGAGCTTTTGGGCAGGGCTATACGGTAGTGTGCGCCAGGTCTTGCCTGGACGATGCTTCAAAAGCCTATCCTTTATTGAAATCGATTGAGAGTAATTATGGTGACAGCATCTGGAGGATAGAATTGCATTATATCCGCAGCTTATTGAGACAGAATCATCTTGCCCGGAATATTGCCCGAATCTCTCCTATCTCAGTGTATGAGAATGTGATGTCGACTTTAGCACAGTCAGATTTGGGCAGTTTGCAAGGTTTTATAGATAATGCCCGAGCATACAGAAATGAAATAACCGAGTATATCAGTTCTAAAACCGACAACTTCTCTTCATATTCTTATTTCACGATTTGCAAAAAAGAAGATGCGATGGAATACCAAAAAAGAACGGAACCATTTCTTGAAAGTATGAAATCTGAGAATAAGAGCGATAGGGAAAGGGCCAGAGACGATTTCGATAAATGGAAGAACAGCATAATGGCGCAACATTCGCCTCTCGACCTGCAGGATTTTCCGCGATTTAGTTATCAGCCTGCCATCGTAAAAAGTCTCAAAAGAGCAATTCCCGATCTGATGCTGCTGGTATTTGTCAATGTGTTTTTGTTTGCGTTGTCTTTTGCTGCATTTGTCAGGTACGACGTACGGTCAGATTAAATTTTGGAGATATACCTGTGATTTGGCATATTGTTCGCAAGGAAATTTTGGAAAATCTTTTGAGTTTACGTTTTATGCTGTCGTTGATTTTGATTATCTCGCTTTTCGCCGCAAGCACCTTTATATTTGTTGGGAAATACAGGCAGGAGTCGGGCGATTATTGGAAAAAGACCAATAAAAATCTGTCCGACTTGAGAAAATCATTAAGCCGACTGAATGATCTGGCATTCCACGAACAACAAATATTCCGCAAGCCAAAGGCGCTCACTCTCTGTGTCGAGGGATATGAAAAATCCTTTCCTAATTATGTGAAGTTCAACATATTCAACATTGGCCTGCCTGAGGTGAAAGGTTCGCCCAACTTTACGCTCCCTCACTTCAGCGATGTTAACTGGGTCTTCATTATTTCGCTGATTCTCAGTTTTGTAGCACTCGTCTTCACGTTTGACAGCGTCTGTGGCGAGAAAGAAGCAGGTACGTTACGTATGGTGTTGGCAAACACAATCCCCCGGTACAAGGTGCTGCTGGGCAAGTATTTCGGCGCAATGCTTACGCTGTGCATACCTTTGCTTGTCGGTGTTTTAGTTAGCCTCATTATCGTGATCGTTTCTAACATCGGTGGTATCAGTAGATTGCAATGGTTGAAAATTCTTGTCATTGTAATTCTATCACTTCTATACCTCTCGGCCTTCGTATTCTTGGGCGTTTTTGTTTCAAGTACAGCGACCCATTCAGCCAACTCCATGGTCCTCCTTTTGTTGATTTGGGTTAGCCTGGTTATTTTGATTCCAAGTTTGGGAAGGACCGTTTCAAGTATGTTTTCGAAAACCCCCACTCGCGTTGAATTGAACAGAAGGCTATTAGAAGCGGAACGACAGATCTGGGACAACTCGGATAGATTTGGCAAGAACGCAGGCAACAGTTTTCCTGACGCCAACGATCCACGTATGAATCTGCCTGCAAGGGCCCGACTGCATAACGCGTTGTCGAATGTTAAAAATGGGATCATCGAGGATCATCACAACAAGATGATGGCACAGGCCTTAATAGGACGGAATTTCACATGCCTCTCACCGACGCCGGTCTACCAGCGAGCATCCGAGGCCATTACTGGTGTAGGCATTGGTCGGTGTGCAGACTTCTACCAGCAAGTTAAAAGGTACCAGGAGAATCTTAAAGAATTTGTCCGCAGCAAGGACACCGAAGACCCTGATAGTCGCCATCTTATCTTCGGTGAAGATAACAGCAGAGGTGCCTTTGACTGGAGAACTATCTCTAAAAAACCACTGGATTTCATCGCCGTGCCGAAGTTTCAGGAGCGAGACCTGGCACTTAGCCAATCGCTAAAACTGGCCGTCTGGGACATCGGCCTGCTTGCTCTTTTCAACCTGGTCTTCTTTACGGCTTCCTTCGTGTCATTCTTACGATATGACGTGCGATAGAAGATTCAAGGGCAGGTCTTTGAAATTTTCAATCGTCAATTGTCAATTGGGACAACGGGGGATTCGATAAGGGCATCGGCCTGCGGTCAGAAAGACGGTCACACTAACACAAGACTGATCATTGTCCAAGTTACTCCAAACGCACCGCTTATGGCAGCAGCCAACACAAAAATGGGTTATCGCGAGGGCTTGGGTATTGACATGCCAAGCCAAATATAGTATATTTATTGTTGGTTTTGGGAAGGGTGACGGAAAAGACGGATTCTTCTTCGCGGCAGGCTTTTCCCAGCAGTAAATTCGTTCTCCGGTCAACGTATGGTTATTGCTAAGGAGGTAAGGGTAATGAGACTCATAGTGCGTTTGCTTGTTGTCGCGGCTTTGGCAGTTATGATTTCTGGCGGACCGAGCTCCGCGGTCGAAAACGAACCTAATTCTCTTGCGGCATCTGAATTACGCCCCAGTACGACCTTTCACGTCGATGGGGCCGACGGCAACAATAGCAACGATGGTTCGACGCGAGAGCACGCTTTTGCCACGATCGAAAAGGCTATTGATTTGGCCGAAGATGGCGACACAGTTTTAGTCTGGCCAGGCACATACACCGGAGCGATAAGTTTTAAGGGAAAAGCGATAACCGTCAAAAGTGCCGCCGACCCGGCTACATTAAGAGCTCCGGGTGGATTTGCCGTCGGTTTTGCTGCCGGCGAAGGCCCGGCCAGCGTCCTAAAGAATTTCATTATTGCCGACAGCCGGATGGCAGTTTTCGTCGCCGGTACTTCCCCCTCCATCACTAATGTCACGGTAGTGCATAATGAATACGGCATCGGAGCATACGGGCGCTGCCAGCCGAATATTAGTAATAGCATTTTTTGGAAGAATGCTAACGGCGACCTGTTTCAATGCCGGGCTGAATATAGCTGCCTTGCCAACGGCGGTGGGGGCGAAGGCAATATCAATCTTGAGCCACTATTTGTCGACCCAAACAATAATGATTATCACTTGCGCTCGGAGCGGGGCCGGTATTGGCCGCGGCATAATGTGTGGGTTCTTGATGATGTCACCAGTCCCTGTGTTGACGGTGGTGACCCGGCCGCTGATTGCTCTGGCGAGCGTAAGCCCAACGGCGGAAGGGTCGACATGGGCGCTTATGGAGGCACCGCGCAGGCCAGCATGAGCGAGGCAGCAACTGGCAATAGACAATTGAAGATTGCAAATTGACAATTATTAAGGGCGGAACCACCTAGCGAATTTGCCGATGACCGAGCTGCCGAAACAGACCACAGCCCAGGTGGACAAGTACCCACCGGCCGCTCCGCCTGAACCTGCCAGCACAAACAATCCTGCTAATTGGCTCGTTGATAGATTTAGCCAGAAACTTTCTCGGGCTGAGTCCAGGTTTTTCAGGCAGGAGCTGACTACTTCTGCATTGGCCTTATAATAACCGGGCTCTGTTTGGCGACAGGCGTCCCAGCCTTTCAGGTCCTGGGTGTAAATATCGAGGTTATATCGCGCCACATAGTAATTATTGGCCATTGCCAGAACGCAATAGCACGCACAGAAAATACCTGCACCTATGGCTAGAAAAAGCATGAATTCATGCCATCTGCTTTTCGGGTTCATGATATTTTATATCCCCTCATATATAAAATATAGTTTATCTGCGTCGCGACGCAAAGGTTCGGAGGGAATCTCTGCGAAAGATTCTGTCCTCTAACAAGAAATGGCCCAAATGAAAAGCCCCTGGACCGGCAACTGCGAGACTATCCCTTTATCCGACTTCTAATTATGTCTGGAATACTCGCCTTGTGCGTCACAGGGGCAACACACGCAAAAGTCACGTAGCACTATTGGTCGTTTCTGCCAAACTGTCTGTTCTCAGACGACTCCACCATGCAAATCGGCATATATCGCTGCGATTCTTGAGCCTTTATTCATGTCGTGCAGGGCGGCAGAATCAGCATAGTTTAGTGCGGGTAAGAATTGGCTGCGCCGGGCAATCTTGTCATCTCCATTTAGTCGCCCCAGTTTCTGGGCGAGCCCTACCGGGCTGTCCTCTCGTACTGGGCAGTTTGTCCCAATTAGCTCCGATAACATAGAATCATGTCCTAAAGGTCCTGCCTGTTTGTGTAGTTAAAAAAGTCAAAAATTTTTCATTTCTCTCTCAATTCAGACCTTTCGGAGGCTTACCGGAAGCTGCCCGTGGTCATTGCAGGGGGGCACAGATTTGATATACTCGCTCAGATGTCAATGAAACAGGTGACGGGGTATGTGTTTGACATTCAGAAATATGCCATACACGATGGTCCGGGCATCCGTACAACCGTTTTCTTCAAGGGCTGCCCACTGCGGTGCAGGTGGTGCCATAATCCCGAAAGCTGGAAACCACTGCCGGAGCTTGGCTTCCGAAAGAGCCGCTGCGTCAGATGCGGACAATGCGTGACGGTATGCCCGAATCAGGCTATTACGCTTACAGAAAACGGACCGATTACCGATGCGGAAAAGTGTAGACTCTGTGGCGAATGTGTCGCCGCCTGTGCGGCAGGCGCCAGAGAGATTATAGGCCGGCAAGTAACCGTCAGCCAGGTCATCAGCGAGGTGGAAAAAGACATCATCTTTTATGACCAGTCTGCCGGCGGAGTGACATTCTCCGGAGGCGAGCCGCTTATGCAGGCGGATTTCCTGCTGGCGCTGCTGGAAAGATGCCGGGGCGACGAGATACACACCGCCGTCGATACTACCTGCCATGCTGAGCGGGCGCTCATCGAGAAGGTCGCTGAAAAGGCGGACTTATTTCTCTGTGATCTAAAGCACATAGATAAAGATGCGCACCAGCGTCTTGCCGGCGTGGATAATAATCTAATCCTACGCAACATTAAATGGCTCTCGAACACGGGCAAGGAAATAATAATCAGAATTCCAATCATTCCGGGATTTAACGACGACCGGACGAATATTACAATGACGGGCGAATTTGTGGCGTCTTTGCACGGCATCCGCCGAGTCGACATTTTGCCGTTCAACCCTGGCGGCAAAGGAAAGTCGGCTCGATTACTGACAGACTACGATATTATCCGAGCCGAGATCCCTGACGCTGAGCTTATGAACAACGTTGCAGATACGCTGCGGGGATTCGGCCTGGAAGTCAAGATGAACGGATAGCGCTATGAATGAAAGAGTAGCGAAACTTCGTAAGCAGAGCGTTGAAACCAAGCCATATATCTCAACCGAACGCGCGGAATTGATAACCGAATTTTATCAGAGTGACATTCCCGCTCGCGAGTCTACCGTCGTCTGCCGGGCACTGGCATTCAAACATCTTATGGAGAAAAAGACTATATGCATCACTGATGGTGAGCTTATAGCAGGCGAACGCGGTCCGGCGCCGAAGGCCACCCCCACGTATCCGGAGTTGTGCTGCCACAGTCTGCAAGACCTGCGGATAATTAATAGCCGGGAAAAAACCTCCTTCGTTGTCACCGATGAAGTGCGAAAGGTTTACCAGGAGAAAATCATTCCTTTCTGGTCCGGCAAAACGATGCGGGAGAGAATTTTTGCCCTGATGGATAAGCAGTGGCATCGAGCATTTGAGGCGGGCGTGTTCACCGAGTTTATGGAGCAGCGAGCGCCGGGACACGCCGTCCTCGGCGACAAGATATACCGTAAAGGGATGTTAGACTTTAAGCATGAAATCGCGGAAAACCGCCAGAAACTTGACTACCTGAATGATCCGCACGCCTACGAGAAGGACCAGCAATATCAGGCTATGGAAATCTGTGCCGACGCCCTTATCACATTTGCCAAGCGCCATGCAGATAAGGCTCTGGAACTGGCCCAGAACCAAACCGATCCTGTACGCCAGCAAGAGCTGGAGCGGATTGCCCAGGTCTGCTCATGGGTGCCGGCCAACGCGCCGCGCGATTTCTGGGAAGCCCTGCAATACTATTGGTTCGTGCATCTGGGCGTGATCACAGAACTGAATACATGGGACTCTTTTAATCCGGGGCGCCTGGACCAGCACCTGGACCGCTTCTATAACAAAGGACTCGCAGAGGGAGCTTTGACGATTGAGCAGGCTAAGGAACTGTTGCAGTGTTTCTGGATCAAATTCAATAATCAGCCTGCGCCGCCCAAGGTGGGAGTAACC
>Ga0299915_10003775_pt1 | contig 10947 bp, 9 predicted proteins | sample RVTome_13_FD_200263 | JGI IMG/M metagenome (GOLD analysis project Ga0299915, IMG submission 200263) | Soil microbial communities from uranium-contaminated site in the Upper Colorado River Basin, Wyoming, United States - RVT92D227 (version 2) ... | reverse complement strand
GCTCGGTAACCGCAGCATCCTGGCAGACGCGCGCAGCCGGCAGATGCAGACGGTGATGAACCTGAAGATCAAGTTCCGGGAGTCGTTCCGGCCGTTCGCCCCAATCGTGCTCGCCGAGCGGATGGACGAGTACTTCACCCTCGGCGGCCATCAGGACAGCCCGTACATGCTGCTGGTGGCGCCGGTGGCCGAGAGCAAGCGGATCGCAGTCGGGGATGGCAACCTGCGTGGCCTGGAGAAGCTGAAGGTTGTCCGCTCGGAGGTGCCGGCAATCACCCACGTGGACCACTCGGCGCGGTTGCAGACGGTGGACAAGCACCGCCACGGGCGCACCTATCGCCTGATGAAGGCGTTCGAGCGCCAGACTGACTGCCCGGTGATGATCAACACCAGCTTCAACGTGCGCGGCGAGCCGATTGTCTGCTCCCCAGAGCACGCATACCGATGCTTCATGGCCACTAACATGGACGTCCTTGTGCTGGAACGGTTCGTGTTGCTGAAGGAGGAGCAGCCCAACGCGGAGCAGCACCAGATTGACGAGTACCTGGCGCAGTTCGCACTGGACTAGCTGCGAGGTTGTGGGGACCCGCAGCCTACTGTTCTTGGAGGCAGATCGTGGCAGTCGTGGAGGTCAACCGAAACCCTTCCCGCCGGGAACTGAACCTTTTCGGATTCATCTGGATGGGATTCTTCCTGCTCGTTGCGGGCGGGTTGTGGCTCAAACTCCACGCGCCCCTGGTTTCGATCGCGTTGGCTGCACTTGCGGTCGTGGTGCCGGTACTTGGGTGGACTGTCCCGAGCGTGATGCGGTTGGTATACGTCGGCCTGTCGTACGTGGCTTGGCCAATTGGCTTCGTGGTCTCCCACGTCCTGCTGGGGGCCGTATACTACCTGCTAGTGACACCAATTGGTCTGATCATGCGGGCGGCAGGGTATGATCCGATGCACCGCCGCTTCGAGCCTGGGGCGCGCAGCTATTGGATCGAGCGGGACGAAGGCGAGCAGGATCCACGCAGCTACTTCCGGCAGTTCTGAGGAGCACGCTCATGGTTGACGAGGCCAAGAACAAGGAGACGGGCAGCAGAGCCGGGAGCTTCATCGAGGAGGCTGGCGCCAAGCCGGCCGGTTTCCTGAGGGAGTTCGGCTACTTCCTGATGCACAACAAGAAGTGGTGGCTGACGCCCATCATCGTCGTGCTGCTGCTGCTCGCCCTGCTGATCGTGCTGGGAGGCTCGGCCGCGGCCCCCTTCATCTACGCGCTGTTTTGAGATCTCAGCTTCCAGTGGGAGCGCTGGGGACAAATGTCCCGGTGCCACCGTGGGCTGCCGCACCGGCTGAGCGTTCCCTGTTTGCTCCATCGCACCTAGCCGCCCGTAACCTAGCCCGGAGCCCATGGCCGCTCGTTCGCTCGTTGGGTTCGGCCGACCGGGCCTCCAGGGCTGTACTCCCCTTGAAGACCAAGATACTTGGGCCCTTCAGTGGAGTTCCGTTCTTCGCCCGCGTCTCAAAATGTCCCGCTAAGGCTCGACAAGATCTGTTTGCTGTTAGAATTAAGTCAACAAAGAGGACGTTTCCGAGGGGAGCGTCCACGGAAAAAGCAGGACGGTAGTCGTAGGTACAACGGTTGATGCTTGTGTGGCCAAGAGGTCAGAAGCGGTGGAGGGGGCGACATGATCAGCAAGGCGGGACCGGGCACGGTGGCGAGCCGCTTCCCGCATGATGAGCCGGTCCGGCTTGCGATTGGCGTCTATCCGCCACTTTGGGGAGAGCTGCTCGCCCAGGTGCTTGGCCGCGAGATGTGGATCGATGTCGTCGGCCGCGCTGCCGATGAGGACGAGCTGCGACAGTTGACCTCGAAACAAACGCCCAAGGTAATCTTGCTCGACTACGAGGGGCTGGGTCCAAACGCGGAAGGGCTCGTGTCCCGCTTGCGCCGGCTCGCCCCCAAGGTCCGTGTGCTGGTTCTGGCGCGGCGATCAGGCTCGCAGACAGTCGTCTCGTTGCTGCGGGCCGGCGCCGCCGGGTTGGTCGGTAAGGACGTCGATTTGAGCATCCTTCTCAACGCCTTGCGCGCCGTGGCGGCCGGCGAGGTGTGGGCCGACCGCAAGGCCGCCGCCCAGGCACTCGAGCAGCTCGCCGCGCCGGTGCGGACCGAGTCCGAGGGCCAGGTGACCCTCACGCGCCGCGAGTGGGAAGTGGTCGAAGCAGTCGGCCGCGGCCTGCGCAACCGCGACATCGCTCACGGCCTCGGCATCAGCGAAAAGACGGTCAAGACGCACCTCAACCACATCTTCTCAAAGCTCCACGTCGAGAGCCGGTTCGCCCTGGCGCTGTGGGCTCAGGCCGGGGTACAGCCCAAGACATAGACTGAGCCCGAGCAGCGGGTTCTTCGGGCCGGCCTTGGGTCGTGTGGCGGGCCACCCATAAGCCAGGGCGAAGGTCGAAGGCCGGCTTCACAGAGTCTTCCAGCAACCCGTAATCTCGTGGGTGCGGATCGCTTCATCGCCGATTCGATACCTGCGGTCCGCATTACAGTCTGAGTAGCTGGCCGGCTGCCGATCGCCCGCCACCGGTGTAGGAATGCCCGGAACGCGAGGCCGGGACTTCGACACAGAAAGCGCTGACCTGGACCGCCGCCATCTTGACAGACCTGTGGCGAATGCTAGTTTGTACGCGATCCGCACAAGCACTGCGGAATCCAGGTGAGTGCTGAGGCTGGTGGAGGGAGAGCCACGGTGGCTGAACGGAGCCAAGCGGCAGCGGGGTGGTTGTGAGGCTTGAGACCGCGAAAAAGTCTGGCGAGGGTCGGGCCGTAACCAACCGGCCGATTCGGGTCCTGGTCGCAACCCTGCCGGCTCTCTGGTCGGAGGTTCTCGCGCGGCTGCTCGAAAAGGAGAGTGACCTGCACGTGGTCGGTCGGGCCCACAACGAAACCCAGCTCCGCGATTCGGCCTCCACCCACCACCCGCACGTGGTTCTGTTCGATTACGAGGCGTTCGGACCAGACAGCGAAGGCATAATTGGCCGGCTGCGACGGGCGGCACCCAACACGCGCACGCTGGTCTTCGCGACGGGGTCCGGTGACGAGACGACGGTCTCGGTGCTGCGAGCCGGGGCCTTGGGGCTTGTGGCCAAGCAACTCGGCTACCCGGCACTTCTCGCGGCCCTCCGTGCCGTGGCAGGCGGCGAACTGTGGGCCCAACGGCGCCTCGCGGCGCAGGCGCTAGATCAGCTTGTTCCCTCAACTTTTCAGAGACAGAAGCTGCCATCGCAACTCACCAAGAGGGAGCGGGAAGTCGTGGACGGTGTGGGTAGAGGCTTACGGAACCGAGAAATCGCGCACTCACTGGGGATCAGCGAGAGGACGGTCAAGAGCCATCTCAACAACATCTTCTCGAAGACGCACGTGAGCAGCCGGTTCGCGCTGAGCGTGTGGTCTCAGGGCGAAGCTAAGCGAAAGCGCTAGGTCTGAACGGTCAGCGGGAGCCTGCCGGCCCTGCTCGCCCGGCAGTACGTGCAGGAGCATGGCGCGTCACCAAAGCGGTGTTTGCGATCCCGCTCAGTGGGACTGAGGTGACTATCCGGAAAGTGGTCGTGGGGACGCCGGCGAAGACGAGGATGTAGGTTGCGATCCAGTCGGGGAGTAGGCGTTGCGGACCAAGTCTGCCCCCGCCAGGTCGCCCAAAGGGCATGGCCCCGGGCCAGACCGTGGGTTGGGCAGGCGGTCACGCAAGCTATGCCGTGCCGCCCAGCTTTCTGGGCAGGGGTCGCGCGCTGTTCCGCCCAAGCGCCGGGCGCTCTTAACCCAGCGGGCCACGCAAAGCAGGGGTAGAACGTGGCGCTCGAGGCCGCGTTGTCGTGGCTTAATGACAAGTGCAAGGCGAGCCTGTCGGCCTTGGCGTGTCCGGTGCTCATCCTTGGCTTCCAGCCAGGGCAGAAGCTCGGCCCATTAGAACGTGACGGATAGGTCGCAAACCCCCCGCCGGAAACCACACCATCCTGCCGTCAATTGAGGCCCGCCGACATGAGCGGCATGTACGCGGGAGCCAGATAGACAGGGTCGGACGTGCCCTCGACACCGTACTTTGGGTTGCCATCAAGAGTCGTGACATATGGAAACCACAAGGTGCCAGTTTGGTTCTCCAGGAGCTCCACGTAGAGGGCAGCCCTGTCGGTGCTGACGCTCCCAGCTCCGAGGTCACTGAAGACATTGTTGAGCTGCCAGAAACCGTTGATACTCGAGTATTCTTTGACGATCGGGTTCGCGATGTCCGGTCCGAAGAGTGTCAGCCGCACTTTGGCCGTGGCGCCCGCGTTGATAGCGGGGAACAATGCGAGGTTGGAGCGGTAGGCGCCATTTCGCAACCCCAGGAACGTCACCGCCGACGAGGTGCTGTAAAAGTGCAGGAGGATCGGATTGAGCGTTCCAAAGTTACCGCCCCCGGTGAGATTGAAGGTCTTGGCTTCCAGCCAGCCGTGCTCTTGCGGGCCGAAGGAGCGCCACCGCCAGAAGAGCTGCTGAAGAACCGTCACATAGCCCTTGACGCTTGCCGAAACTCCGAACAGTGTCTGGACCGCGTCCGGGAACGTGAGCGCCTGGAGCGGTTCCATCTCGAGGAATGTCTCGGCATCGGGAACGCCCGAGTTGTTACCCTCCTTGTAGAACCGGAGTCGATGGGACCATCTCATGTGTGTCCCGTTGAAGAGGTACACGTCGGTGCGCCACTGGCTCGAGTAGCCTGAGAGGTGGGCCACGTTTGGTACCCAGGCCTGGGTACTGGTCGACGTGTCACACTCCGCGCAGCCGGGGTTGAAAGCTGCCACCAGGTCGGTGATCGGCGTTCCGGCGTCGTCCGAAACGAATCGCACCGAGAAGGACTTGAACTTGTTGCTCTGATTGGGATCGGTTTCGGGTCCGAGTTGAGGAAACGAGTGTTTGACGGCGATGAGGTTCCACCCGGCGGCCAGCGCTACATTGGCCTTGTACTCGTCCACGGTCCAGGGCTTCGGGCCGCCGACGTTCCGTGACAAGACAAGCGTACCGTTGATCCACAGCTTGAAGTAGTCGGAGGCCCCGACCCAGACCCTTACGTTCCGCGCGGCGGGCGACCTGACCACAGTGACGAAGTAACGCGAGAGGTCGGTCGTGCGTCCCGGCGGTGCTTGCCAGTAAGCTGTTAGGACCGCCCCAGATGGATTCGCGGTGTACTCCGCGTCGAGGATGGGCGCGGCCGGCCCGTCAGACATCTTCTGTCCCGAACACCTCCCATTGATGCTCGCTTCGTCAACGTAGTCCTCGTCAATCCCGGCCCCGAGACAGGTGTGGTGGTCCAGCCAGTGGGTGATGAACTGCTTGGTCTGCAATTCGCTGGGAGCACCCACGGCTGTTGCAGGCTGGGCCAGACCGAGCGAGGATGCAAACCGCTCGGCCGGAATTTCTCCTCGCAGCACGGCGTCGATTACCGATGCCGGGATCTCCACTAGCCGCTGCGGGGGGATCATGGCCAGGATCCGAGCCCCGGCCGCAGCATCCTGCGTGCAAAGGGACCCGGGCGGTGCGCTCGAGGCCAGCGTCGCAATAGAGAGAAGCGCCAAGGAGACAAATATTTTTCTCATTTCGGGCTTCCATTGCTGGTGTCCAAACAGAGACACCAAATCCTTTTCTTGCGATAGAGGAGGATAAGGCATCAGCGTGCCATGTCAAGGGCTGTCTGAACGCCCCTGGCCAAAGGGGTTTTCCCCCAGCCCCGTAGGCGGCCGCCTCGGAAGACAGCGCGTCGGCCCCTCCGGTGATCCGTGCCCTCACCCTAACCCTCTCCCGCTGGGCGAGGGAATGGTATGTGTGGCCGCGATGACGACGCCACGCCGCTTCGTTGTCGGGATTGCTACATCCCGCCGGAAGCGGGGCTCTCAATGACAGGTTTACTTGGGGTAGGGCCAAACGGCCGGTCTCATGCGAGCGAATCCCAAGCGGATCAGCAGACGAAGGTGCCCCAAGATGGTTCGCAGGGTCTTCATCTTAGAGTAGCCGAGCAGCCGAGCCTCAAGCACCGCCGGACACTCCACGATGTGGCCACCCTGGAGATCGAGGCGGCCGAGCATCTCGGCGACTCCGAGGAATCCGCCCTCTCGTACCTGAAGGCCCGACACCGCGCTGCGGCGATAGACGCGGAAGCAACTGGTGTAGGTCGCGAGCCGCTGGTACAGCACGAGGCGATAAATGGAGGAGAGGGTCTTGGATAGGAACAATCTCCAACCCGGCACGTTTCGGACCACCCCCTGGGCGTGGTAGGGGGAAGCGGTGACCATGTCGACACCGTCGGTCAGCATTGGGATCAAAGACCGGAGCTGATGTGGATCGTATGTGCAGTCGCAATCGATGGAACAAACGATCTCGGTCTCCGCATCCCGGATCCCTGTGAGGATCGCGGCCGCCACTCCCTGGTTCGTCGCATGCTGCAGGAGCGTGCAGCCAGACTGGTTTCCGAACAGAGTGTGGAGCGACGACCACGTTGTGTCGCGGCTGCCGTCGTCAACGAAGATGTAGTGCAGATCGTATTGGGGACTGAGCGCCATCTCGACGCTCTTGAGCGTGTTGGCGAGGTAGTGGAGGCTCACCGCCTCGTTGTAGCAGGGCACAACGATGGAAACAGGTGTCTTTGACGCCACCAGAGTCACGGGACGGCGCTCGGCCGGGGTCTCACGCTCATACCCGGATTCGTCGGGAGGCTTCTTCGATGTCTTGGGCGATGCACCCGTGCGCGACAAACCCACGTAGTCGGCGATGCCGATGAACCGGTAGTGACCGAGGTAGTAGCGGATGATCCCCGCCATCTTGTCCAGATTGCGGTACTGCCGGATCCTCTGCTGAAAAGGGGCACCCTGGATGCGGGGCTGATCCGGGTCGAGCTCCCACACGTGGAAGTACATGAGAAACGGCGCCAGTGTCTTCCTCTCCCACGCCGAAACGGCCCGCCGCATCAGCCAGTGAGGGAACTGCCTGAACCAGTTGCCTCCCGAGATTGGGATGCTCCAGTTGCCGAGGGACCAGGTGGAAAGGGGGAACTCCCAGATCTGGCCGTGTTGGCAGGAATGCCGGTGCGGCTGCCGGCGCCAGGGCTCCCGCGAATACCTTCGGAAGAGCGGCCGCACGCTCGAGTCGTACGCGAACCCCTCGGCAGCGAGCACGTCAAGCGCCCAGAGGTCGCGAGGAGCGAACCACCGGTGGCCGATTCGGTAGCCGTAGGCGTTCGCACCTGACGCCCGCTCCAGAGCTTCGCGCGAGCGCGCCACGTCATTTCGAAACTCGCCGGGGCTGTAATCGCGGATGCTTCGATGCAAATACCCCTTGCTCGCCACCTCGTGTCCGCGGGCGGCCACTTCGCGCACGAGCTCGGGCATCTCATCGGCGATCACGCCCAGGACGAAGAAGGTCGCCGAAATGTTGAACTCGTCGAGAAGATCGAGCGCTTTTCTGGTGTTCGACTCCACTCGACGCTCGAAGCGGTACCAGCGATCGGTCATGACGACGCTCTTGAGCGGAGCGACGTGGTAGTAGTCTTCGACAACGACGGTCAGGAGGTGACTGCGGGGCACCGATCCCGAATGATCGTCGAGCGAGCCTTCCGGCTGGTGAAAGCGACTCCCTCTCCTCTCCCATCGGTGTGTCATGGTTGTTTTTCCGACCCTATGTCGCCTAACTCGTGCACGGCCTACAAAACAGGATACCGTAGATTTGTGGGCACAGGCACGCGGTTGACAGCCGACAGGGCCTGAGACAACCTAGTAATCTGTATTTGCTTGGCTGATTTGCGTGGGAAGGGCGTGCAAGATCTTGACGCAAGGAGATCCCCCTCCGCAATGGTGCGGGATGGTGTGAGTCGCTCGAGATGTCGCGATGTGGTGAACCGATGACAGGAGTCAATCGATGGCTGGAAAGAGCTTGGGTCAGGAGTCGATAGTCAGGCTGCCCTCCGATCAGGATTCATCGGGAAGGACCCTGGGTCAGGAGGAACTCGGGCTGCTCGCCGAAGCCATTAAGAGCGCAATGCTCTTCAGCCCCAAGGGGCGGTTCGTCAAGGAGCTGGAGACTCGCTACGCCGAGGCCGTGGGCTCCCGCCAGGCGTTCGCGTGTTCCTCCGGCACCGCGGCGGTACACGTCGCGGTCGCGGCGGTCGATCCCGAGCCCGGCGACGAGATCATTACAACCCCCATCACTGACATGGGGGCGCTTACCCCGATTCTCTACCAGGGCGCCATACCCGTCTTCGCCGACGTCGACCCAGTCACGTGCAACGTGACGGCGGAGACGATCGCGGCCCGCCTCAGCCCGAAAACAAAGGCGATCATCGCCACCCACCTCTTCGGCAACCCGTGCAACATGACCGCCATCTTGAAGCTCGCGAACGCGAGGTCGATCCCGGTCATCGAGGACGCTGCCCAGGCCTTCGGCGCACAGCACCGTGGTCGGAACGTGGGCACGATCGGCGCAATCGGCTGCTTCAGCCTTCAGCAGGGGAAGCACATCACGACGGGCGAGGGGGGGTTGGTCGTCAGCGATGACCCCGCGCTGGCGCGGCGGGCATTCCTGTACATCAACAAGGCCTGGGGCTACGGCGACAAGAATCCCGACCATTACTTCTTGGCCCTCAACTATCGGATGAGCGAGCTCCAGGGGGCTGTGGCCGCTGCGCAGTTGCCAAAGCTGCCCGAGGTTGTGCGCCGGCGCGTACGCACAGCGACGGATCTGACGCGGATGCTGGAGGGTGTGCCGGGGATCATCACACCCCCGGTTGCCGATGGGGACTTGCACACTTACTGGAAGTACTGCCTGCATGTGGATCCCGAGGTGGTGGAAGGCGGTTCTCCCGGCTTGGGCAGCGAGCTCAACGAACTGGGGATCCCATCCGCGCCGAGGTACATTCAGAAGCCTGCCTTCGAGTGCGAGATCTTCCAGAAGAGGCGGACCTTCGGCAACAGTCAATTCCCGTTCACGCTTGCGCGTCCCGAGGCGCTCGACTATAGACGCGCCAGGTTCCCCGGCGTGTACACAGGGCTGGAGCGCATACTGGTGCTTCCCTGGAACGAGAACTACACCGACGAGCACATTCGTCACATCGGCAAGTCGGTCAAGAACGCGGTGAAAAGGTTGGCGAGGTGAGCCCGATGAAGAAGATCCGTTTTGGGATCATTGGTGCGGGTGCAATTGCCCAGGGCTACGCACGAGCGTTTCAGACGTGCGACGAGGCCGAAGTCATAGGCGTCGCAGATTTGCGCAAGGAAGCGGCAGCGGCGCTCGCCGAGCCCTTCGGGTGTCCCTCATTCGCCTCGCACCAGGAGTTGGCCGAACGGAGCAAACCCGATGCCGTTCTGATTTGCACGCCCCCGGCGAGTCACCCCGAGATCTGCCTCCACTTCATCGAGCGGAAGGTGCCTGTGCTGTGCGAGAAACCGTTCGCTGTGAGCGTCGCGGAGACGATCCGGGTGCTGGAGGCTGCGCGGAAACATCGGGTCACGATCACCATGGCCTCCAAGTTCCGGTATGTCGCGGATGTCGTCGAGGCAAAGCGGATCGTGGACTCCGGAGCCATCGGCGACATCGTCCTTTTCGAGAACGCCTTCGCTGCTCACGTGGACATGGCCAACCGATGGAACTCCAACCCCGCCATAAGCGGCGGCGGGGTGCTCATCGACAACGGGACACACTCTCTCGACCTTGCCAGGTACTTCCTGGGGCCGCTGGGCGAGGTCCTCGCCATCGAGGGACCACGCACGCCTGGTCTTCAGGTGGAAGATACCGTCAGTGTCTTCGTCCACAGCAAGAGCGGGATCATAGGTACTATTGATCTTTCCTGGGCTATCAACAAGGAGTTGGACCGCTACGTGAGCATCTTCGGCACGCGCGGAGCAGTGCTGGTTGGGTGGAAGCAGTCGAGGTACCGCCAGATGCAGTCTGCCGACTGGACGGTTTTCGGCAGCGGCTACGACAAGATCGGGGCCTTCCGAGCCCAGGTAATCAACTTCTCGCGCGCGATCAAGGGCGAAGAGGAACCGCTCGTGGCCGCGGAGGACATCCTCGGATCCGCGCGGGTAATCGAGGCCGCCTACGAGTCCCTGCGGCGGAGCCCCTGGACCTCGGTCAACGGTGACAACCCAGCCTCCGTGTGATTGGTGAAAGGAGCGACCTAAGAATGCCCCCCAAGTTTGTCCACCCCACAGCGCTGATCGAGAAAAACGTCAAGATCGGCAATGGGACATCGATCTGGGACAACGTGCACATCCGGCACGGGAGCACGATCGGCGATGATTGCATCGTGGGCGAGAAAACTTACATTGCCTACGACGTGACGATCGGGAGCCGGGTCAAGATCAATGCCATGGTCTACATTTGCAATGCCGTCACCATCGAGGACGGCGTCATGCTCAGCGCCGGCACCACTTTCACGAACGACCGTTTCCCGCGGGCCGCGACCTCCGACCTTAAACACCTCAAACCATCAGAGCCCGACGAGCACACGTTGCCGACGCTCGTCAAGCAAGGTGCGACGACGGGGGCGGGCTGCATCATCGGTAACGATCTCTCGATCGGCCGTTTCGCGATGGTCGGGATGGGCTCGTTGGTGACCAAGTCCGTTGAGGACTTCCACCTGGTCATGGGTCACCCTGCCAGGCCGGTGGGGTGTGTGTGTCGCTGTGGTCAGCTGCTCCTTCGTTTCAAGGAAATGACCGCGCCCGTGACCGAGGTGCGCTGTCAGGCGTGCGGACTTCCTTATCGCGTGTCGGGTCAGAAAGTCGAGGAGCTTGAACCCCCCGCATGAGGAACGCGTAGTCGGGGCCAGCGCTCGGCGTATTGGCGGCTGCTCCCGGGGAGGGTGATCCCCGGTGAGCTCCTCGAACAGCCGGCATTGGGCGGTCGTGGGCGGCGGTCTGCTGGGAATGACGCTCGCC
>Ga0299915_10003774_pt1 | contig 10948 bp, 7 predicted proteins | sample RVTome_13_FD_200263 | JGI IMG/M metagenome (GOLD analysis project Ga0299915, IMG submission 200263) | Soil microbial communities from uranium-contaminated site in the Upper Colorado River Basin, Wyoming, United States - RVT92D227 (version 2) ... | reverse complement strand
CGGCCAGCAGGCGGACAAGGACCTCCATCTCAGGGTCGTCGAAACGACGAGCGCCGGCATCGTCATCCGCGGAGCGAAGGTGCACATTACCGGCGCGGTCAACTCGCACGAGCTGATCGTCGTGCCGACGCGCGCCCTGGGCGGCGACGAGCGCGAGTACGCGGTGGCCTGTGCGATCCCGACGAACGCGCGCGGCGTCACGCTCGTCTACGGACGGCAGCCGTCGGACACGCGGCGTCTCGAGGCGCGGCGGCCAGACGTGGGCAACCTGCGATTCGGCGGGTGCGAGGCGCTCGTCGTGTTCGACGATGTGTTCGTGCCCACCGAGCGGGTGTTCATGAACGGCGAGCACGAGATGGCGGGACCGCTCGTTGAGCTCTTTGCGGCGCACCACCGGGCCAGTTACGGCGGCTGCAAGGTCGGGGTGGGCGACGTCCTGATTGGCGCCACGGCCGGGCTGGCGGAGATCCAAGGCACGGCGAAGGCCGCGCACGTCCGCGACAAGATCGCCGAAATGGTGCACCTGAACGAGACGCTGCACGGTGTGGCGCTGGCGGCCGCGGCCAGGGGCCGGCCGACGGCCAGCGGCGCGTGGACGGTGGACCCGCTGCTCGCCAACGTGTGCAAGCTGAACGTGACGCGCCTGCCGTTCGAGATTGCCCGCCTCGCGCAGGATCTTGCCGGCGGCCTCCTGGTCACGATGCCGTCGGTAGCCGACGCGGATCATCCCGAGATCGGCGGCTACGTCAGGAAGTACATGAAGGCGCGCGGCGATGACGGCTGCGCGCGGATGCGGCTGCTGCGCCTCGTCGAGAACATCACGCTGGGGACCGGCGCCGTCTCGTACCTGACCGAGTCGGTCCACGGGGCTGGGTCCCCGCAGGCGCAGAAGATCATGATTGGCCGCCTCGTGGATCTCGAGTCGCGCAAGGCCTGTGCCCGGCGCCTATGCGGGCTGGACTGAGGGCCAGCACGGCCGGCCCCGATCCGCTCACTCCTTCGCGGCCTTCACGCAGCGATAACCCGCGCCGCGAGCGGTCCTGAGGTGGGGGCCGACGCCGCCCGTGTAGTTGACGCCGAGAACGTGCTCGTCGCCGGCGGTGTCGGAGGTCAGGTAGTAGATCGGCGGCTGATCGGGCGCCCAGAGCGGGGTCTCCTTGTCGGGCGGTCGCGTGCACGGCGCGTGCGGCGACCGGCCGTCCCACGTGCAGCCTGCACTCACGCCGCCGCGCGTGAGCGACCGGATCACCTCGTCGGCGGTGGGCAGGCGCCAGATGCGAGGCGCGTCGGGAACCGGCGAGGTGCCGTCCTCGCTCAGGTGTCCGCAGAGGCCAGCGCCCGACGCCCCATAGCCTGCAAGGGCGTTCCACGATGGGTACGCTCCGTCCGGGTCCTGCCGGTTCCAGCCAGGGCCCTGGGGCGCCCACACGAGCGTGACGCCGTTGCCGGCGATCGTCCGCGCGCCTCGCAGCCCATCATCGTGGCGGGCCAACAGGTCGGGCAGTTGCTGGGCCGGGCCGATCGCCACGACCAGCACGGGCACCGCCACGGCCAGCGCGGGCCGGTAGTTCCGGACCCACCATCGGCGCGACGGGTGCACGCCGGAGGCGGCAAGCAGCCGCCGATGACGCGCCTCGAACAGGAACAGGCCTCCCATCAGCACGAGCGGCGCGAAGAACACGACGGCGGTCTGCACGACGATGGCCGTGAGGTTATCGGACAACGCCTTTCTCCAGAGCCACCATGCGCCCGCAGCCAGGCCGCCGGCCAGCAGGAGAAGGCCGCCCGCGCGCGGCCGACGGGTGGCCAGGGCACACACACCAACCAAGAACACCGGCGGCAGGAGGAAGAGCGCCGCGGTCGAGAGCGGCTGGCCCCAGCCCTCGTAGAAGAACGAGTTCACTGTGACCATCGAGCCCACAGCGCCCACGGTTGTGGCCAGCACGAATGCCAGGTGACCCGGAAGACTGCGGAGGACGTGTGTCGTTGTCATGATTGCCACCCTGTCAGAACTCGTCTACCCGTCGCTTCAGGGTCTGGCTTCTGTGATCAGCTCCTCGATCTTCGCGGTGGCCAGGCGGCCGAGGCGCTCGCACGCCCGGAGGTCCGTGCGCCCCTGCGTGATCTCGGCGCAGTGCAAAGGGGCCGTCGTGGTCCACCACTGCCAGTACGCTCGGACGCGCCTGGCACACGCCGCCTTGGCCTCCCTGGCGTCCATCCTGCCCGTTCCCGCGTGGAGGCCGAGCGCCATGACGCCGCTCGTCAGGAAGCCGCAGAGATCCCGGTGCTGCAAGCCTCCGCCAAAGCCTGAGGCGATCCACTCGAGCTCCTGGGGCTTGTTCAGGAACCGGAGCGCGACCAGCAGGCCCGACTCTGCGCAGTTGTGGCCCTTGCCGAAGAAGTTGACCACATCCGCGGCCATCTTCGATCTGCCGACGATCTTGAGCTCGGCTGCGCTGAGCTCGTCGGTCAGCGCTGGTTTGGGCGGCGCAGCCTGCCGAGCGTCTTGCGACACGTCAGGGAGGGCTGCGGACAACACGATCAGCGGCGATGCCGCCAGGAACTCCCTGCGCCCCGTGCCGGGTGTGACGACGTTCCCGTTCATTTCTGCTCCTTTCGGCGTCCCTGCCGCGAACGCCAACGCTGGACAAGAGGCCACGGTTCGGAGTCGTGGGAGGAGCGGGCCCATCAGCTCTCGAGCCGGGCTCCGCCGTCCGGGAACACTCCTCGCAGTGGGCCGGTTTCCGGATCTCGGCGTCCGGCTTGCGCTATCCGCGCGGGAACGACCGCTACGCGCCGCGCCGGGGAAACCCGCCCACGCGCTCGTCGTGTTCCGGGCACCTCGGGCGGACGGCTCCGCACGGCTCGTTCGCTGACGCGCCCGCTCCTTTCGGCGTTATCCCTGACTGTGGCCTCTGATTCAGTCCTCCGTTCCTGCTCGATGGGAGGGCGTCGGCGACTGCCCGCCATTGTCCGTCAGGTTCCCGTCGGAACACCAGGAGGTCCTTGCCTGCGGGCGGACGCCGATCGCCTCCCTTCGGCCTGACGGTCACCACGCTCGCCGAGCAGGCCGGGTCTACCCGGCGCGCTTCCCAGGCAGCCATCACACCCCGCGCGGGCGTCAGTGTCGGAGGTTGCGGCGCGGCTTGACGTCCACCTCCACCAGGCCGAGCGCCTCGAGCGCCAGGCCCGTCCGGGCGGTGAAATCGGCCGCGGACGCGAAAGGCGCCCGCTCGCGCTCGCGTTCGACGCGAACGCGGGCTTCCCCGTCGAGCGGCGGCAGCAGCGCCAGCTCCGGCGCCGACATCGCGTTCAGGTCGAACTCGACGGGCAGCCGCTCGCCAAGGGCCTTGAGCTCGTAACTGGCTGTGGCAAGCCGGACCGGAATGACCGGGCCCACACCCGCCCGCAACGACGAAGGATCGCGCCTGGCCTGCTCGACAATCGCGCCGCGCTCGGCATCCATCTGGGCAATGAGAGCGCGGGCCTCTGCCAGATCGAGCATGATCGCCCGGTCGTAGAGGGTGCGCCAGCGGGCGCGTAGCGACGGCCTGGCTGTTACGCCACGCGTGAGGTCCACGAAGCGCGCGCGCGCGACGTCACCGATGTGCGCGTCGCCGCGCGAGAGGGCCTCGACAAAATCAAGAAGGTCCGGCCGGAACGGAGCCGGCTCCGCATCCGCGAGCGCCGCGAGTGCTTCGAGCAGCTTCATCTCCGCCGCGAGGAGGGCCGGCTGATCGAGACCGCGTCCCGGCCGGGCGCCGCCCTCCTCGGCGAGCCCAGCCGCGATCCAGAACATGACCGACGCGGCGACGCCTTCCGAGGCCAGCATCGCGTTGGGCGACTTCAGCCGCGCGCGGTCGCGGGCGGGGTCCATCTGCGTGCGCGCGTAGGCCCCTTCGTACAGGTGACCCTCGAACGCCGCGAGGCCGTCGCGCACGCTTTGATACCGCGCCCACACCTGCGCGAAGTTCATCAGGTCGTCAACCGGCGAGAAGTACTCCGCCCGGCGTCCCTTGCCGGGTTCGAACGACGGCGACCACCGCTGGAAGTACGCCCGCTTGGTCTCGTCGCCTCCGAAGTGGCCCCACAGCGTTTCGAAGTGGATGCCGAACCCCTCCGCCAGCGCCGTGATCGGATCGCTCACCGCGAAGGTCGTGTGAGGAAACGCGGACCATGACGCCGCGCTCCGCCGCCCGCGCATCGCCAGGCTCTGGAGCAGGTGCCCGGTCTCGTGGAGCATGGTGTCGCCGATGTACGCCGGGCTCGGATCGAGGATGAGGTACCCGAGCGTCGGGTGCGCCTCAGGGCCGTCCGCCCTGCTGATCGCCAGCGCGTAGCCGGCGTTGTTGCCGCCCTTCCTGATGACGATCGGAAGGACCGGCTCGCGAAAGACGGGATCAGATCCGAACCGCTGCCAGGCGCGGAACACGAGCCGCCGGGCGAACCGCGCAGCTTCGGTGTCAATCCACCGGTTGAAATCGATGAGCCGGCGATCAGAAGCCGGGATTTCGGCGAAGAGAGGCGGTTGGCCCGGCTGCTGGCGGGCATCGCCGGGGGCCTCGAGCCAGACGATGCGCGCCATGGGCGGCAAGGCCTGCCGAGCGTCCGCGCGAGGGGATGCCGGCTCAGCCTGACCGCTCTGCGGGAGCGGTTCCCTTGGGGCAGAAGCCAGCATCGCGCCGGCGGCCAGCATGCCAAGCAGGGATAGCATGAGCACGGGCGCGACAGACCCGGGGTTTCGAAGCGTGGTCATGTGACGTAAGACGGATGCCGGCCGCCCGAGGTTCAGCGGGTTGCGCGCCGCCCTTCCCTCCGTGGGATAATAAGGAGTCAACCCCAAGCACAGCCGTGGATCTGCGGCGGCGACGATCCGCCGCCGCAGATCCGGCTCGTTCAGCTCCGGACAGAACCGGGAAGGAGGCTCGATGTCCCCCAAGAGAGTGATTGCCGTGGTTGGTGCGACCGGCGCGCAGGGCGGAGGCCTGGTGCGTGCCATCCTCAGCGACAAGAGCGGCGAGTTCGCGGCCCGCGCCATCACGCGCGACGTGAGCTCGGCGAAGGCCAGGGAGCTCGTGAAGCTGGGCGCCGAGGTCGTCGCGGGAGACGTGGATGACGTGGACAGCCTGAAGCGCGCCTTCGCTGGCGCCTACGGCGCCTACTGCGTCACATTTTTCTGGGCGCACTTCTCGCCCGCGAAGGAGATGGCGGAAGCCGCGAACATGGCCGCGGCCGCCAGGCACGCCGGAGTGCAGCACGTCATCTGGTCCACGCTGGAGGATACGCGCCGGTGGATGCCGCTCGGCGACAACCGGATGCCGACGCTGCAGGACAAGTACAAGGTCCCGCACTTCGACGCGAAGGGCGAGTCGAACAAGACCTTTCTCGACCAGGGTGTCCCGACGACGTTGCTCCATACCAGCTTCTACTGGGACAACTTCATCCACTTCGGCTCCGGCCCGAAGCCGGGCCCCGATGGCGTGCTCGCGCTGACGATGCCAATGGGCGACAAGCGGCTGCCCGGCATCGCCGCCGAGGATATCGGCAAGTGCGCCCTGGGCATCTTCAAGGCGAAAGGCGAGTACATCGGCAAGAGCGTCGGGATTGCCGGCGAGCACCTGACCGGCGCCCAGCTTGCGGCGAGCCTGACGCGCGCGCTCGGCCGCGAGGTGCGCTACAACGACGTGCCGCCCGAGGTGTACCGCAGCTTCGGCTTCCCAGGCGCCGACGACATGGGCAACATGTTCCAGTTCAAGCGCGACTTCAATGCGGCCTTCGTCGGTGCGCGCAGCCTCGAGGTAAGCCGGCGGCTGAACCCCGAGCTGCAAACCTTCGACGCATGGCTCGCCAGGAACGGCGGCAGGATCCCGCTGGAGTAGGGGAGCGGGCCGCTACTTCTTCCTGAGGCTTTCGAGGATCTTCTGAAACGCGGTCTCCTTCGCGTACACGATCGGCCATGCCTTCCGGGGCGAGTACGTCGACGGCAGGAAGAGCGCGTAGCTCTGGCCGGCATCCGCGCGGCAGGTCACCTTCGCGATGATCTCGCCAGGAGCGACCTCCTGCGCCTGAGCCTGCGAGACGGCAAGAAGAGCGATGGCCAGCAAGGCAGCCGGCCAGGGTGATCCGCGAAGCGGTCGCGTCATTCGTTCTCACCTTCGAGCCGCGCCGGCGGTCTCTTCCTGTCCCGGCGCCGCTTGAGCCAGCGGCGGATGAACACGGTCGCCGTGACCGCCACCGTGACGGGGAGGTAGATGATGGCGAGGAAGCCGACGGCGGTCGAAAGCGACCGGCTGGCAAGCAGCGAGATGCCCAGCGTCGAGAACGGGTTGTCGTTGACCAGGTAGGTCCACGTCGAAGACGAGCCGGCCAGGCCGGCTCTCGCAAGGTCGATCGCACCGTTCTCCGCTTCCAGCCGCTCGAATGCCGCGATGGTCTCCGTGCTCACCCGGCCCATCATGGCGCTGAACGCCTCGATGATCTGGCGCTGGAACTCGGTGAGCGGATCCCGCCCGCCGTAGCGCTGGAGATGAATGCCTTCGCGGATGTCCTCGATGAACGCGAGGTGATCCGACCACGCGCGATCGAGCAGGTGCATCATCACCTGCTGTTCAGCCCTCCGCACCGCGGCCTCGCCGGCCGCGGCGACCAGCTTGCGGTAGTGATCGGGCGCCTCCGCCGCGCAGACCCCCGGGTCCACGAGACCGAGCAGGCAGGCCTGGCGCCGCTCGTACAGCATCCGGCGCTGCTCGTCCACCATGTCCGAATAGCGCCAGAGCGTCTTGCGGATCTCGAAGTTCTGGCCCTCGATGATGCGCTGGGCCCGCGCGACCTCCCGCAACACGATCGGATCGTCGATCGGCGTGTCCGCCGGGGCGGGGCGGTGCGCCTTCGGGATGAGCCTCATCACGCCGTAGCGCTGGATGAGATCGTCCTCGAGGCTGATGAAGAACCGCGAGCGTCCCGGGTCGCCCTGGCGCCCGGCGCGCCCGCGGAGCTGATCGTCGATGCGGCGGCTCTCGTGGCGGTTGGTGCCGATCACGTAGAGGCCGCCGAGGGCGGCGACCCTCTCGTGCATGCCCGCCTCGCCGGCGCCCAGGACGATGTCGGTGCCGCGGCCGGCCATGTTGGTCGAGATCGTCACGGCGCCGAGCGCGCCGGCGCGTGCGACGATCCGGGCCTCCCGCGCATCGTGGCGCGCGTTGAGCACCTGGCAGCCGACGCCGCAGCCGCCCAGCGCGGCGGCCAGCTCCTCCGACTCGCGGACGCTGGCGGTGCCCACGAGAATCGGCCGGCCCGTCGGGTGCACCTGCGCAATCTCGCTTAGCAGCACCACCGCCTTCGCGCCTCGATGCGAGAACACCGCGTCGCCCTGGTCCACCCGCTGGCACCGGCGGTTCGGCGGGAACACGACGGTCTTCAGGCCGAAGAAGGCGTGGAACTCCTCGGCCGCCGGGGCCGCCGTGGCGGTCATCCCGGCAATCCTCGGGTAGTGCCTGATGAAGTGCTGGATCGGGATCGACCCGAGGATTCTCCCTTCCGGCTGGACCTCCACCCCCTCCTTCGCCTCCACGGCGGCCTGAATCCCGTGCGGCCAGCGCCGGTTCTCGGCGACGCGCCCGGTGAACTCGTCCACCAGCTCGATGCGGCCGCCGCGGACGATGTAGTCGCGGTCGCGGCGGAGCAGAACCTCGGCGTGCAGCGCGACGTGGAGCGCGCTCAGGAGCAGGTGCCGGTCGGGGTGCGACAGGACGACCCCGCCGAGGAGCGCCCCGGCCTGACGGAACCCCTTCTCGGTCAGGACCACCGTCCGCCCGTACTCGTCCGCGTCGTAATCGACGCCGGGCCGAAGGCGGCGGGCGACGTCCGCGACGCGGGCATGATCGATGCCGAGGCTGGGCGCGTCTCCTGCAATGACCAGCGGCACGCGCGCTTCGTCGATCAGGATGAAATCGGCCTCGTCCACGATGAGGAAGGAGTACGGGCGCTGCACGAGCTGGCCCGGATCGCTTGCCGTGTGATCGCGCAGGAAGTCGAACCCGGCCTCCTTGGCGGTGATGTAGGTGACGTCGGCGGCGTAGGCGCGCCGGCGATCCTCGCGGCTCATGCCCTGCGCGACGAAGCGGGCGTCGAGGCCGAAGAAGCGGTACACGGGCCCCATCCAGCCGGCGTCGCGCTCGGCCAGGTAGTCGTTGGCCGTGAAGATGTGCACGCCGCGGCCGGCGAGGGCGTTCAGCACGGCGGGCATGACGGCGACGAGCGTCTTCCCCTCGCCGGTGGCCAGTTGCGCCAGGCGGCCGCGATTGAGCGCGACAGCGGCCGCCACCTGTGCGTCGAAAGGGCGCAGGCCCAGCAGCCGGGCCGATGCCTCGCGCGCGATGGCGTATACCTCCGGCAGCGCCTCGTCCGGCGCAAGGCCGCCCGCGACCCGCTCGCGGACCGCGCGCGCCCGCGCCTGGAGCGCCTCGTCGGTCGCAGCCTGGAGCCCGACGGCCGCTACCCCGCGGACCGCGTCGCGGTACGGGCGCATGTCGTATTCAACGGGCAGGCCGCGCATGCGGTCATAGGTGTGGCTGAGCCGGTCCGCCAACGTCCAGGGGCGGTCGAGCGCGTTCGATGAGGGGGATGGCTCGGGCGGCATCAATCCGAGATGCTAACAGATGAGGGCGACATCCTGGCGAATAGAGGGATCGTTCGGGCAGCGTCAGCGAGGAACTGGCCGGGTCGCCGTCAACCTGAAGCGTCGCAACGCGGGGGGGACGCTTGCCGCCAACCTCAACGGTCTCCCGCCACTCCGTACAGGGACTCGACCGTGGGCCAATCGACCGAGGCCATGGCGGCGGGAGTCTGCGACGGCAGCAGCCGGCGCGGCATGACGAGCGGCAGGGGCGGCGGGGCAGGCGTCCGCAGAGGGATGCGATAGGTGCGGCCCGCCCGGAGCAGCGTCGTTCTCAGTCCGTTGGCCTGCATGATGGCCCTGACCGTCGTCCCGTAGCGCGAGGCGAGATGACCCAGCGTCTGACCGGCCCGGACCAGGTGCGGCACGCTGTAGACGGGCGGCCTGACGATCTGGAGGTCGACCAGCGTCGGGTGCGCCCGGCGCCCGAGCTCCTGGGCCACGGGGTTGTAGAACCGCACGTGATAGTGCGTCCGGTGGCGGGCCACATGGCGGACGATGGCGTCGCGGGAGCCCTTCGTGAACTGGAACACGCGGTCCAGCCACGCCTTGTCTTCGCCAATGCTCAGCGCGTGCGCGTAGAGCAGCCGTTGGATCCGTGTGTCGAGGAGGATTGCCTCTACATCGGTGCGGACAACCAGCGCGCGCAGGAGCCCCCAGTTGCGGGGGATGTCGAGGTTCGCCGCCGTGCCCGGCGTGAACCATGTCCCCTTGCCGGGCCTGTAGTAGAAGCTGAAATCGACGTCGCGCCCCGACTGGTGCGTTTCGTGGCGCTTGAGCCGGCCCCCGTCGCTATCGCTGATGTCGCCGATGAAGATGGGCGGGGTGTCCGGAAACAGCTCGTGGACGGTGCCGACCACGACCTGGATCGCCGCCATCGTTTCCGACGTGCCCCACGAAACGGTGCCGGGCGCGATCTCCCAGCGCGGGTCGGGCGGCAGGGCGACACCGTTCAGCAGCAGGCCGCCGCTTGGCGTGCCAAGCGAGAGGGGCCCCAGCGAACCGGGATCGGCTTCAATCCGCTTTCTCAGCTCTTCGTCGCCAAGGGTGAGGAGGAACGCGGGCGTGTCGTTGCGGTTGAGCGGGGCGCGTATTTCGTCCGGCGCGGACTGCGACACGGCGACTGAAACGGCGCCGCCGAACGCCAGCCAGACGGCTACGATCAGCCCTGCGACGATTCGAGCCTGCAGAAAGATGCCCCCAGCCTATGCACTCTGGCCCAGACTCGGCCCCCAGGTCAAGAGGGAACAGCAGATTCTCACGCTTCCTGTGAAGGGCGGGGCGTCGGTTACGCCTCCACCACCAGAACCAGGGTCCCGCGCGAGTCACGCCGCCAGTGAACGACAGGGCCCCTGTCGCGAGGCCATCGGCACGCGTCACCTGGCTGTGACCCAGCGCGGCTGGGTCCAGGCGAGCTTGCCGTTCGAGTCGATCACCTTCACGCGCACGTAGCGCTCGTCGCCGCGGATGGCGTAGACCGCGGGGCTCTTCACCTCCTCCGCCAGCACGCGGCCACCGGCCCCGATGAACTGCACGCGGTACTTCGTGGTGCCGGACGCCTTGATCCGCACCGTGACAGCCGAGTCCGTGACGACGACGTCCTCGAGCTCGACGCCGGTCGAGGCATAGAAGTCGCCGCGCTCGAGGGCGCCGATGATCGTATCGGCCGTGAGCCTTGATGCCCGCACCATCACCCACCCCTGCCCCGGCCTGGCCGCCCCCGCGCTCCACGGAGCCTGGAACCGGTGCGCATCGTCGCTGGCGACACCGTAGACCAGCACGCCAGCCGTGAGCAGCGAGTCCCAGATCTCCTCGACTGCAGGCAGCCCGCCGCCGCCGGCGTTGTTGACCTGCGGGTGGCCGTTGAAGACCTCGAGCAGCTGGAGGCCCGCCGCGCGCTGGAGGTCGGCCGCCGCCATGGCCCATTCGAAGTTCGGGTGGTTCACCTGCGAGAGGGCGCCGGCGGCGCGGATTGCCGCCACGTTCCGAGACACGACATCCGCGACACTCGTCCCTCCTTGCGGCGGAACGGGCGCACGCAGGTTGAGGGCGTTGAGGTGAACCGGCGCCTTCTGGAACTGGTCGGTCACCTCTTCCCCTGGGATGAGGAGAAACCTGTCCTCGCCGCCCAAGGCCGCATTCAGGCCGTCGACCGCCGTGAGGTAGTTGTGGTCGCTCAGCACGAGGAAGTGGTACCGGCGCTCGCGGCACCAGCGCACGACATCATCGGGCGTGCTGTCGCCGTCGCTGTTGAGCGTGTGGGTGTGCGTGTTC
>Ga0299915_10003773_pt1 | contig 10949 bp, 8 predicted proteins | sample RVTome_13_FD_200263 | JGI IMG/M metagenome (GOLD analysis project Ga0299915, IMG submission 200263) | Soil microbial communities from uranium-contaminated site in the Upper Colorado River Basin, Wyoming, United States - RVT92D227 (version 2) ... | reverse complement strand
TCAGCAGGGCCAGATCGAGATCAGGAAACACGCTAATGGGGAGCAATACCTTTTAACAAGCTCCAAAGGTCAAATACCTTGTACTGGAGTGGGTGACTACCTTGATCTATTGGGGGGAGTGGGCTATTACCAAAATGGACCAGACATGGGGGTCAGGGTATGCCTTGAGGGGTTTTTACCACAGGCGGATCGGATGGTAGAAGAATTACAGGTGATCAGGACGAAGGTATTTAACGATGAGATCACAAGGCTTCAATCAGGCGAATTGAAACAAGCGCCTCACATCCAGTGGTTTCATGTCGAAAAGCGCTTTTTTCCTATGGGGGTAAAAATGATCGGAGCATTCTGTGATGCAATCAAGGATACGGACCTAATTGATCCCCTGAAATACCTCGCGGGATTTCAGATCATCCCCGATGAAATCCCGGGGTTTGGTGCAATTAAGTTTAATGAGGTGAAGGTTTCCATGAGGGTTTCTGCTTATCTGGAAGGAGAAATCAGGGCAGCCAGAGCAATGGGACTCAATATATTGCTTCCCGAAGCGACGAATAAACTTGGTGGATTTTCTGATGCATGCCACAGCCTAACGGCTGCCACCACGGTGGCCATTGGTAAAGAAGAAAAACTGATCGAGGAAATGGAACAAATTATCGAAAGGAAATCGAATGGCTAAAGGAACAGGTTTTGGAAAAACAATCTTGATAGGGGATCAATTTGTCCTGGAAGAAGTACCGGCGATTGTCTCTGCAGTTCCCTTCGAAACGGTGGCAACAGTGGAAAGGAGAGCTGGTGATGGATGGATCCTGGAAGACAACCGGATCGAGGTTCCAGGGTATAAGGAGAAAAAAAAGGAACAGCAGGTGCGCTCAATTGACAGAATTCTCGAGGTCATGAACATTGACGTTAAAAAGTATCCAATTAAGATTACCTTTGGGGGAACATTATTGGCTGGAAGTGGGGTAGGTGCCAGCGCTGCCAGTTGCGTATCGCTTGCGCGGGCATTAAACGCAGAATTCGATTTAGGATATTCGATTGAAGAGATAAACCGGGTTGCCTGGCAGGGCGAATTCCCTTATCATGGGATTGCAAGTGGAGTTGACAATACCGCCTCGACTTATGGTGGGCTTCTTCTTTTCCAATTATTAAACGGTCAACAACATTTCGAAAAGATCCGAACTCCAAAATCATTTGAAATCGTCTTAGCCAACAGCGGCATCACAGCGAATACGGCACTTTTAGATGAGATTACCGAGCAGCAAAAGAAAGAAGATCCGGAACTTTTTGCATCGCGCCTCAAAGTCATCACAGCCCAAGCCTATGACATGAAAGGGGCACTTGAAGCTAATAATTTGGAAACCGTGGGAAAGATCATGTCGAATAATCACAAAATCCTGACCGATATGCAATTTTCCCACGAAACACTGGACCACCTATGCAGGTTAGCTCTCGAAAAAGGGGCTTGGGGGGCGAAGGTCACTGGAGGAGGCAGGGGAGGCTATATGGTTGCTTTAACCCCAGGGGAAAAACTCCAGGATACGGTCGCCTCGGCTTTCGATAAGGAAGGCTATAAACTTATTCGAGCAGTGATCGGTGGAAGTTGAGTGCATAAGAGTCCACCCTGAAGATACGTGAATAAGAGACAACTTTATGATCCCTTACGAATGGCTAGAACAAGCTAGCAAACGCATCGGTCCATATATCACGGAAACACCATTGACCTACGATGGGCAAAACGATCTGTATCTTAAGTGGGAAAACCATCAAATAACCGGGTCGTTTAAAGTGCGGGGTGCCTTCAATAAAATATATTCCCTCCAGGATTGGGAGCTTGAACGCGGCCTGGTTACCGCATCCGCTGGAAACCATGGGCAGGGTGTTGCTCTGGCTGGCAAGATGCGAGGCGCCTCGGTCAAGATCTTTGCTTCAAATCATGCCACCCCCAATAAAATCCAGGCCATGCGTAAGCTTGGTGCAGAAATCCAACTGGTTCCTGGAGCTTATGGAGAAGCTGAAAGTGCAGGGATTGCTTATTCCGCTGCCACAGGTGCGATCTGGGTTTCGCCCTATAATGATGGAATTGTCATTGCAGGGCAAGGCACCATTGGATTGGAGTCAATAAAAGCAATACCCAACCCATCCGCAGTAAATTGGATTGTGCCGGTTGGAGGTGGTGGGCTGATATCTGGGATTGGAAGTGCATTACAGGAACTCAATCCCCGCCCCCGATTGATCGCAGTTCAGTCTGAAGCTTCCCCCTTCCTGCACGCAATTTATCATCATGGCGCACAGGATGGTGTGATCGAGCTGCCCAGTCTTGCGGATGGGCTAGCAGGCACAGTAGAAGTAGGCTCTGTGACAATTCCGATGGTGATGAATTGTGTGACAGATTTCATCCTCGTAACAGAAGAAGAGATCCGAAAAGCGATTAAATACGCCTGGTTTGCTTACAATGAAAGAATAGAAGGTTCAGCTGCGACTTCGCTAGCAGCAGTATTGTCTGGACGTGTAACCCTCAAACCCGCTCTGGTTGTAATAACCGGTGGTAATATCAATCCCGTGGATCATGACCACATCATTAATGATCCGAATATATAATTCGAACAACCTTTGTATATAAATGGATATAACCCCTGACGAAATAATGGTTGTAAGCATGTCCCACCAAGTGCAGGATGGTGCCTTGCTGGCACAAGGCATCGCCACGCCATTGGTCGCCGCGGCTTACCTGCTGGCTCGCCTGACACATGCCCCAAACGTTTATTTTTCGTCCGCCATTGGTCAAAGTGTATGCCGCCATCCTGCCCCAATGAGTTTGAGTCAAGTCGAACGATTATGGCTAGACCGGTCATTAGTCAATATCGGTTTTGTGAGGGCGGTCTGCGAGGTATTGCCAACCTTTCATCCTTTGGAATTCTTCCGACCAGCTCAGATCGACCCTCATGGAAATATTAATAATATTGCCTTCGGCAAGGACTACCGCCAACCGCGGTTACGATTGCCTGGTACTGGCGGAATCCCAGATGTTACGACATATCTAAATGACATCATGTTATATGTCCCTCGTCATTCCAGGGTCACGTTCGTCCCTCAGCTTGACTTTTGTGCCGGACTCGGGCATAATTCCGCGCGCAAGCACGGAAATGGTCCGCGTTATCTGATCACTAATCTGGGCCAATTTGACTTTATTTCTGGAATAATGAGATTAACCTCATTTCATCCTGGTGTAACCATCGAAAATATTCAAGCTCATACCGGATTCAATCTCGAGATTTCACCAGCGGTAATGGAAACAACTATGCCAACCGATGATGAAATCAATCTTCTTCGCACTGTCATCGATCCGTTGAATATTCGGCAGCTTGAGATGCTCAGCGGTGCTAAACGGCGTGAGCAATTACACAAGATAATTTTTGCTGAAAAACACAATATCTAGCTTAATGGATCACAAAAATTTATTGAACTAAATGAAATCCGCCATACAAAAATTCTTCTTTTGTCTTCAGATCGTTATATTCATCCTCCCAATATCCGTTGGTCAGGCTGCTCCATCTGCTCAAACTGCGGCAAGTGATGAAAGAGCTCAAGCATTATTGGAACAGTTAACCCCAGAGGAACGTGTCGGACAACTCTTTTTGCTCACTTTCTTCGGTCCAGAAGCAGGGGTCGGTTCTGCCACCGGTGCCCAAATCTATGACCTGATTGTCAACTACCACGTCGGTGGGGTGATTTTAAAATCAATCAACGATAACTTCGTTGGCTCCGATCGTACCCTGGCGATTACCCAAAGCCTGACAGGACAGCTGCAACGTAATGAATACACCGCGTCTCAAGAGCCACATACCAATCCTGAAACTCTCGAAACCTTCACCCCTGCGTATATACCCTTATTTATTGGAATATCTCAGGAAGGCGATGGTTATCCTTATGATCAAATCCTGAACGGATTGACCCCTTTACCAAGTGAAATGGCTCTTGGAGCTACGTGGAGTACCGAATTAAGCCGGGAAGTCGGTGGTGTTCTCGGGAGTGAGCTCTCATCATTGGGTTTCAACCTGTTGATGGGACCATCTTTGGATGTGTTGGAAGTCCCTAATTCAGAAAGTGGAGGGGACCTTGGAGTCAGGGCATTTGGAGGTGATCCATTTTGGGTGGGGGCGCTGGGTCAGGCATACATTGCAGGCGTTCATCAAGGAAGCAATGGTAAGATGGTGGTGGCAGCCAAGCACTTTCCTGGATTCGGTGGCTCTGATCGATTGCCAGAAGATGAAGTAGCAACTGTCCGCTCATCCCTGGAACAATTAAAGCAAATTGATCTGGCTCCATTTTTCTCTGTAACTGGTAATGCAACTGACGCTCAATCCGTTACTGATGCGCTACTTGTTTCTCATATTCGGTATCAAGGATTTCAAGGAAATATCCGTGCGACAACCCGACCTGTGAGTTTCGATCCCACGGCTTTCTCTCAATTGATTTCTTTGCCAGCATTTGATTCATGGAGACAAAATGGTGGTGTAATGATCAGTGACAATTTGGGAAGCCGAGCAGTTCGTCGTTTTTATGACCCTAGCGGTCAGACATTCAATGGACCACTCGTAGCTAGAGATGCCTTCCTTGCAGGGAATGATCTGCTTTATTTGGATAATTTTCTCTCCAGTGGGGATCCAGATGTCTATACGACATATGTTCGAACCTTGCTCTTTTTCGCCCAGAAATATCGTGAAGATCCAGCTTTTGCGCAGCGCGTTGACCAATCTGTATTACGCATTCTGTCCCTTAAATATCGAATTTACAACAATACTTTTATAATATCAGCCACGCTGCCAAATGAGGATACTTTGAACTCGATTGGGTTGTCCTCCCGTGTAACTTTCACCATAGCCCAGGAAGCAGCCACACTCATCAGCCCCTCTACTGATGAGCTCAACAACGCGATACCTTCACCACCCTCCCGCGAAGAACGCATCGTATTTATTAGTGATACCAAAGTTTTTCAACAGTGTAGTTCATGCCGGCAGCAAAATACAATCGATGTTGATGCGCTTGAAAATGCTGTAATTCGCCTATACAGTGGAAGCGGTCAAGTCATTCCAAACAATCTTATTTCTTATACCTTTCAAGACCTGTCAGATATGCTCAATGCTGGAACTGGTGTATTACAAATAGAAAATGACATGCGTCAGGCGGAGTGGATTGTATTTGCTCTGGATACCGTATCCACTGATATTCCATATTCTCAGGCATTACTTCAATTACTCGACTTACGACCCGACCTCATTCAAGGAAAGAAATTGATTGTTTTTGCTTTAAGCGAACCCTACTCATTAGATGCAACTGACATATCAAAACTATCAGCCTATTATGCACTCTATAGTCGCTCTAGCTCGTTTATCGAAATTGCTGCCAGAATACTATTCCATGAAATCCAACCATCCGGCCACCTGCCTGTCTCAGTTCCAGGAATCGGATACGAAATTCTTGAGGCAACCTCTCCTGATCCAAACCAGGTCATCCATATCACTTTGGACAATCCCTTCCCTGCCTCAACGGAAACCACACAATCGCCTGGATTAACCCCAACAGCAACACCGCTTCGAATTGGAGACACAATATCAGTTGTGTCAGGCATCATTGTGGATCATAATGGTAACCAGGTACCAGACGGCACAATCGTCCGATTTATGCTTTACTACGATGGCGAGAGTGTCCCAGCACAAATCGTCGAATCTCAAACCTCACAGGGTATCGCTAAAGGCATTTTGAATATTGATCAGTCCGGAGAGATTAACATTCGTGCGGAGAGTGGTCAAGCTGTGTCATCAGATGTGTTGAATATTGAAATCCCCCCTGAATCAATGACATCAACACCATTACCATCTACTCAAGTATCTACTCCCACATATACTCCAACCCTTAATCCAACGAATACAACTACACCAACCCCTACTGCGACTCCCACACCTGTAAATGTACCGACCTTAGGCAATGTGGGTTTCGGGGATTGGTTGGCTGCTCTCATTGTAGTCGCTATGGTGAGTGGGGGTAATTATTGGATCATAAATAACAAACGTGGGTTGCGTTGGGGTGTTAGAGCCGCTTTACTTCCATTAATTGGTGGATTAATTTCTTATACCTTTCTGGCAATTAATATGCCTGGTAGTGAAACTATGATACAAAAATTGGGTATTTGGGGGGTATTGTTAATTTCGATTATTGGAGCTGCGATTGGGGTTTTTGCTGTCCTGATTTGGCAAATGGTGGAGGACAGAAAAATAAAACTCGCTTGAACTTATCGAGCCAGGGTCATAATAAGACTTAAAAATAAAAGTCCCGCCACCACCCAAAGTAAGATTCGTTCATAAGTGGCAGAAAATATCATCCTCAACGATGGGGTTTGTGATTTCCCTACTGGTCGTATGGGTGGAATCCAATTCCCAATCAATGCCTGACGAAATGATTCGATATCCTGGGGGCGCTCATCTGGGTGTAGATTCATCGCCCATAAAATTGCTTTTTCTGTTCGAACACTGACTTCTGGATTGATCTGCCTTGGAGGGACTAAATTTTCAGGATGCAAAAACCGCTCGCGCGCTTCAATCGGCGGTTGGTTGGTTAGTAAATGATATAAAGTGGCTCCAAAAGCATAAATATCACTCCGCCGATCAGTGTGACCAGTATCTCCCCCATATTGCTCCAAAGGCGTATAAAGAGCTGTCCCACGCCCCTGCAGGATGGTGATGGTCATTTCCTCTGAGGCCAGTAGCTTCACCAGACCGAAATCTACCAATTTTATTAATCCACTCGGGGTTACTTTAAGGTTGCTCGGTTTGATATCACGATGCAGAATTGGAGGCGTTTGGTCGTGCAAGTAGGATAGTGCATCTGCTAGTTGGCTTGCCCATGAAAGCACCTCAGTTTCTTGCAAAAATACTCCCTGTTGGCGTGCTTCCATCATTAAGGTCCGCAAATCATTTCCCGGAACATAATCCATAGCCAAATAGTCTCGGGGTCCAATTGAAAAGAAATCAGATACTTTCGGTAGATTGGGGTGATCCAGGCGCGCTAATACCGTCGCTTCACGAAGGAATTGATCACGGGCTTGATTGACAACTTCCAGTGGCAATGTGCGGTCATGTTCGACCTCTTTAACCGCACATTGTCGTCCTTCCAGGCGGAGGTCGTCTGCAAGGTATATACTGCCCATACCCCCGTGACCGATAATCCGGTGTATTTTATAGCGATTCCTCAGGACTTCTCCAGTTTTTAAGGGCGTCGGCATATTCGTTTCGTCCGTTGGCGTTACGGATAATGATATTATACCTTTGGTTTATCGGAGAATGGAGGTTATGATTCCGAGATCATAATTAGAATTCTTAAACGTTATAATAGATGTTATGCTTCCATCCCACTCCTATCTTAATCGCCTTCGGATTCCTTACACCACAGCATCCTTCCCACCATCTACCCCGAAAGGGGCACCAAATGTAGCAGTTGCATTGGGGTTAAAAGAACAACAAACGGTAAAAACGCTTATTTTTAGTACTGATAAACAGGAACAAGTTCTAGTTATGGTTGGAGGAAACAAAAACGTTATCTCTGGTCATCTAAAAAAAGTCGTTGGATCCCGAAATGTTCAGCTTGCCAGCATGGATACTGTATTAAAAACAACGGGCTACCAGATTGGCTCCATACCTCCATTCTCCTGGCAACCCGAGGGTTTTCGCTCGTTTCTGGATTTAGCCTTGACAGATGAAACCATCCTGGCTGTGGGGGCAGGGATCTGGGGTAACGAAATCTTAATCACCCCAGCAGATTTACTAAAAACAAGTTCAGCGATTGTGGTAAACCTAACCAACCGGGAGAGACCAATTTATATATAAAAATTAAAGCTGTGGTATATTTATTAATCTCAAACAAATGGATGAATTCCAGCACTCCAGATAGAGGTTAATGAAGATGGCTCTTGATAGTGAAGAATACCCTTCATTGGTTGCTCAGGCAGGACCTTTAAATGGTCAGCGCTGGATATTGAAAGGCGATATTATCGTGGGACGGGATGATAAATGCCACGTTGTCATCCAAAATCGCCAGGTTTCCCGTTACCATGCGAGGTTTATTAGTCTTCCTCATGCTGTTCAATTGGAAGACCTTGGAAGTAAAAATGGTACACACTTAAACGGGCACGATGTCACAGAACCGATCATCCTCCAGGATGGGGATGTCATTCAAATTGCTTTCGCCCAGCAATTTCTATATTTGAGCTCAGATTCAACCTTACCTTTGGAAATTCATCCTCAGGAAACTAATGGAACCATTCCAATTCCAAGAATGCTCCGCTTAGATAAACGGTCGCGGAGGGTTTGGATTGGTAATGATGAGTTGCTCCCCCCACTATCCGTATCCCAATATCAGCTGCTGGAATTATTATATGAGAATCCGGGGCGTGTAGTTTCTCGTACCGAATTAATCCAAATAGTTTGGGGAAAAGATGATGTGGTTGGTATCTCTGAGCAAGCATTGGATGCCTTGGTTCGACGCTTGCGTGATCGCCTGGCTACGATTAACTCGACACATCAATTCCTGATCACGGTACGTGGTCATGGGTTAAGACTCGATAACCCACCATTTAAATAACAATTAAAAACAAGGTTCAGTTCAATCCGAACTGGATTTTTTATCACTTGAGATTCGCAGACATTGTGGTTCTTAGTGCCGAGCTGAATACTTGATTCAGGCGAGCCTTCAATTCAGCATCATCACCTGATTCTGTCCTGACTAACAGGTTAGATAAAATATCCATAAACTCAGGTGTTATCTCTGCTTTATGCTCTTCCAGGCTTTTGAGCAGTACGGTTTCTGAGTCCGCTACCTCCAATAGCTCTTGTATCAATGCAACCTCAGGTGGAGGAGCACTGGCTTTATCTACAACCTCTTCAATTTGCTTAAGTTTGCTGATTTTTTCTAGATCACCAGCCTTCCGCGCTGCTTCCATTTCTTCATTGAATGCTTGAATAAAGAACTCGTCCACCAAAGATAGGTTTTGGAGCATTGTCTCTTTAATATCTTTGGACTGCATGATTGTGGATAGATTTTTCCTTGTCTGCAACAACTTTTCTTCCATTTGCTTATCAATTGCTTGCGTCATTTCAAGCAATTGATCCCTCAATTTAATCAAGCGTTCTCTTCCATCACCGCGTGCCCGGTCGATCCGATCGCTTAGCATCGTGAAAAACTCGTAATCCATTCCGGGCCTACCCAGGCTCACCATCACACTCAACTGGGTCTCATTGGGAGCCTTAATGACCATCTCCAGCAGTTTTTCACGAGTTAATGACTTACCCGCCGATTGCAATGCCTGAATCGCAGCCTCAACATCTTTTGATTTTTCTTGGATCTGACGACCAAAAGTCGTCTTCGGTAATAATTTCTTTTGCAAGTCCCCCAATTGTTTGGCTGATTCCTGATCACCATTAACTGCAGAAGCTTCAATTAGCCGATTTACCAGGTTATAAAAATCACTATCAATTAATGCATCTTCTTTCACAGCGATTTCATCAATACTCTCATCCGATGCATTCATCAATCTCTGCAATAAATTCAACCTATCCTGCTGTGCCTTGATCATATCTTTCGTAATCCCATCAGCTGCTAGGATGCGTTCAACCATGGTCTGCAGGGTTAACATGGCTTGTGGTTGGAGAAGGTATGCTTTTCTCTTTTCTTGTGGCAAGCTATTTGTGACCCTGGTAATCAATGGACCGATAATACGTTCCTGTTCATTGACCGGCAAACCAAGTTCAGGAGGAAAATAGGTTAGCAACAAGTCCTTATTCGGATCATGATATACCAGCGGGGTTGCGATCATGCCGTTAAAACCGCAATTAGGGCATGATGAAAGATTGAATGATCCTGAGAGGATTTTTTGTTTGACTGTCGGATCCTGACCTGCGTCAAAGAGCTGGTCAATATCTGCCATGATCGGTTGACGGCAGTTTGGGCAATTAATACGCGTTTTTGGCATGAATCTCTCCTAATCGATATGCCCGAAATCACATTCTGGGCAATTTTTCAGTATAAAGTATTAATGATAAATGCTGGTCAACTTCTTGGAAGAGAGAAACAGATCCGAGCTCCATTTCCAGGACGTGGATCCACCCAAATTCGACCACCATGGGCTTCAATGACAGCCCGTGCCAAGTATAAACCCAATCCTGCACCTTTCGTGGTTCGTTTGGCATTGGAGGAACGATAAAAACGATCGAAAATATGGGGGATATCTTCTGGTGCCACTCCTGGACCATCATCACTGACGCAAATAATCACCTGTGTCGGGCGAACCTGCCCGCTTATCCGGATCTCACCACCCTGGGGTGAATATTTTATTCCATTGGAAATGAGGTTTGAGAGTACCTGTTCCAATCGAGTTTCATCTCCCGTAATGATTGGAAAAATTGCTGGGAAATCCACGTTGATCGAATGAATTGAAGTTTGGGTTTTGAATCGCTCGACAATTCTCTCTGCAACCGCATCCAAAGCTACATCGGATGAACTGAGTGAGAGACCACCGGCTTGTAATCGAGAGGCATCAAGTAGATTCTCAATCAATCCTGTCAGCCGATCTGCTTCCTCTTCAATGACTGCCAGACTATCCTTCACGACTTCAAGATCCCAATTTGCGTCCTCACGCCGCAGAGTTCCAACATACCCCTTGATAAGGGCTACTGGTGTCTTCAGCTCATGGCTGATTACGGAAATAAATGTACTTTTAAGCTCCTCAGCTTCACGGAACCTGGTTATATCGCGCACTGTCGCAATGATATTGAGCAGATTACCTTCATGCGATACAAGCGGTGCGTATGTTATACCGACGGGTAACGACACCCCTGAAGCTCTCTGCAAATCACCCTCCACATACAAGGTTGCATTTGGTGTGAGTGGCCATCCGCCTGCTT
>Ga0299915_10003771_pt1 | contig 10955 bp, 5 predicted proteins | sample RVTome_13_FD_200263 | JGI IMG/M metagenome (GOLD analysis project Ga0299915, IMG submission 200263) | Soil microbial communities from uranium-contaminated site in the Upper Colorado River Basin, Wyoming, United States - RVT92D227 (version 2) ... | reverse complement strand
TAGGTCCAGCCATATCTATGTCAACGGAAGGACAATATATAGGTGTTGATATTCATCCCTGGGATAGGAAGACATATGATCTCCCTCCTGGCGATCAAAGAGGAAGATTTTATCTCTTAAACAAAGAGGGGAAAATCCTCTGGGCAAAGAGTCTCGGGAAAAAGCAGACAGGTATTGTTGCAAAAAATGGGTCTACGGTGCTTCTGGTGGTCCCGCGAGACGAGCTGGACATAGAGTTTTTCGTCTATGATATAAACGGCAAGCAAATCGGCCACGGAAGGCAACCCTCCTGCTTAGAGCTTTCAGGGAACGGTGAGTATATCCTGGCCTTTGACATGATGGCGGGGCACGAAGCGGCATTGTATGACAAGACAGGAAAGGTGCGGTGGAGACATGCCTTTAAAAACCCCTGGGGGGGGAGTGCAAAGATAATGGATAGCGGGGATGTGGTGATATTCGATACTGGCGATATTCTTCTGAAGCGGCCAAACGGACAAGTCCTGTGGCATTGGAAAAGCCCTGCCCATACTCTGTTGTTTGACCTCCCTCCCGATGCAACGCCGGAGGAACCGAATATTATGGTTTATGATTTTAATCCCCATGATAGGGCAAAAGATAAGATCGTCCTAATCAATGCCAAGGGGAAGATTGTGTGGGAGACCAAACAGGGAGTTCAAACAGCCTTTTTTAGACATTTTTCCGCCAGCCGAAAGGCAATGCTTGTTGCCGGCCAAGAATGGAGTACCGATGAACAAACGTTATGGATATATGACACAAAAAAGGGGAGACTTATCTTACATCAACCCATTGCGACCCAGGCTAGATTGCACGACATGACGCCGGATGGGAGGCTCTTTTGGGTGCAAGGATATTCTTCAGGAGGAAAAGACCGCCCTGGTTGGTATTTCGATAAGCAGTTGCTTTTGCTAGATGTCGGCAGTTTTCAGACAACACAAATCTCCAGCAATCAATTTGCCCTAAGTCCTGATGGTAGCTATTTAACTATCGGGCAGTGGGAGGGAGTAGTTTCTACCTACGCCATTCGGCAAAAACCATGAAGCTCAAGGTGCTTGTATCTTTTTTGGGGATCGTCTTATGGGCTGGCTCAGCCCTCGCAATCACGTGGCCGGTTGACACGGGGACGTTCCCTAAGGACCTCAATTCTGATTTTGGGCCGCGGGATGTCCCTCCTCCTGCTAGCGCTATGCACGATGGGATAGACCTTCCGGCAAAGGATGGCACTTTTGTTAAGGCAGCGACAGGAGGGAAGGTTTTTTCTTTTGGTGAGAGAACTGGTTATGGTATTAGCGTGGTTATCCAAAGCGGAGATTTGTACTATTTGTATGGGCACTTATATGACCCAAAAGACGAAAATACTCCTGCTGAGTGCAAAAAATTAACGTTTAACAAGAATGACGAAATTAAAGAAGGTCAAAACATAGGCTGTGCTGACCATACAGGTAATGCTCCAAGACCCCACCTCCATCTAACGGTGGCAAAGAACTTGGACATATCGGGGCAAGAAAAGATCAATCCTCTTAAGGAATTTACTTACACCGCCACCCCCCCCACTATCACGAAAGTAGAGGTTAAAGATGGCGAGGGGAAAGCCCTTGCAAAGAATGGGGATAAATATGTCCTGCAGAAGAAGACGCTGTTAAGGATAGAGGCTACGGTTGAGGACACGGAAAAAGACCTCAACGAGGTATCTTTCTCAGCCACCTCAAGCCCTCCTATGAGTTATACATTTACCTATCCTACCAAGGGCTTCAGTGACTATAAGCTGAACAATGGAATCTTAAGCAAACAGGGTCTCCCCATTAAGGTTAAGCCTGGGAATGTAGAGGGGCAGGATAAGAGTACGGATCTCTTTACCTTGGAATGGTCATTGGCAAATGTTGAGGCAAAAGACTTTGGTGTAACGATAGCGGCAAAGGATGTGAAGGACAAGAGCACCCAAGAATCCATTGGGTTTACGTGGTCTGCCGTAGCGAGCATAGGGGATTTTAAGGTTCTGGATGCAGAAGGCAAGCCGATAGAGATAGCAACGAAGAGTCAGCCGACTGTTGAGGTCAAGCTGGTGCCTGAAGGTGGTGTAGGGAGTTTTATCCCACAGCAGCCTGGTTGGTCATCGCGGCTGATGTTTGCGAGTACCCCGCAGGTAATAAATCCCGAAATTACTTATTCAGCGGATGGGAAAGAAGCAAGCTACCGATATACTGCCACGGGCCTTGAGGACGGCATGCACACCGCCACTGTCGAGGTCCTGGATAACGACGGTCAGGCAACTGATTCAAAGCAGAAGCTCTTTATGGTGGACACCACCCCGCCGGTGATTTTGAAGGATAAGCTGGAAGATATAGTGACCAGGACGGGGCTTGTCTTTTTGCCCATGGCGCTATTAGAGCCCGGCACATACTTCTACGCCATCCCATTTAAAGAGGAAGGTTCGGGGGTTGCAAAGATAGAGGTGCTGGAAGCAGGGGGCGTACGGCAGATAGAAGATCAATTCATCCATCGGAGCGGGGCGTCCCCGGATTTCAATCTCGCTGTCAACGAAGAGCCCTTCGGCAGCCGCACGCTCACGGTTCGCATCTATGACCAGGCAGGCAATGTGGGGGAGAAGACCTTCAGCTTTAAATCATCGAAAGCCCTGATCTCCCGAGAGATCGGCAATGACCCCCTTGAGGGTTCAAAAAAGATCAGACAATATTGCTATGCGACTCGCTACGGAGGCACGTACGATCCTGCGCCGAGCTCTTTCTACATCACCAGCGGCAGGGTCGGCGACGGCGGCATCGACATGAACACCCCCTTATATATCAGGACCAATAAGCACACCACGGCCCATTCGGCCTCCTCCTACCTCGCCGTCACCCTCAACGGTGTGGATGGGCAGACCGGTTGGAAGACATGGAAGGTCACCCAGACAAAGCCGGCTTCCGGCTCTAGAGACCCCGGATTTGTGCAGTTAGTGGGACCTCTTTACATAGACTTCACCATTATGGAAAAAGACATGTCCATCATCGGTGTGGAGCCGGGGCCGTCGGTTACGGTGGAATTTGTGCTCGGATTCGAGCTAGCGGCACTGCGTGCCGGTCTTGGATATAACAGTGAGGCGAACGCCCTTGATGCGCGGTGGGAGAATCGCCAGGCGCAAGACCTTGTGTTTGTCTTAAACCTCGACGGCAGCGACGTCCTGCCCACGGAGATCACGGCGGATGCGTTGCGGTATGCGCCCATCGCTGAAGGGAGCCACCAGGCAGTTCTTGCCATCTACGACCGCATCCTCAATGGCTGGGGCAAGCTGGAAAGGGGGTTCAGCGTCAATCTCGGAGAGCCCCGGATCGCGGACTTTGCATATATCACTGAAGATGGTGTCTTCAAGGCCCAGATCACTGACAAGGGTACAACGCTCCGGGACCTGGACCTGGAATTTTATCTCAACGGGGAAAAATCCCTGTTTGAGTTCGACAAGAAAACAGGCACGCTGATTGGCCTTCTCTATGACCCGCCGGAGCAGGGGACAGTCACGGCACAGTTGTTCGTGACGGACAAGGCCGGCAACCGTGTCTCCTCCCTGGCCAAGGCATATTTTTATACACCCTCAGAGGGAACGGCAACCGGCGTATCCGGCTCCATCACCCCGGCGGACGTCAAGATCGGCGAGGCCGTGAAGATTACGGAAGACAACTGCACCACGACCTATCAGCGAAGCGACCAATGTTGGGTGACCGTGACCAAGGAGTGCACCTGGTACAACATGTTCGGCGGGTTCGATCGGCTGGACCCGCCGACAGCGAAGAATCTGCCCAAAACGGAGGGAAATAAGCTCCCGAACATACCGGAGATCACGACTACCACGACAAAACGCGTAGACCTCTGCCCCCCCGTCATCTCCGACCTGCGCTATGATGCGGCGAGCCGCACCGTGCAAGCGAGGATCTCCGACCCCAATACGCCCCTTGCTGTCCTGCGCATCGAGTATGGTGGTTCGGCCATTCTGGGCAACCAGTGGTACGACTTACGGCACCCCCATTTCGACTTTTCGACTGGGACTGGTGAATTCGTGGGCGATCTGCCCGGAGAGGAGACGGAGATCTATGCTATCCGGCTCAGCGTCGATGATCGCCATAATAAGACCTATGGCAATCTGAGCATCCGTGTCCCGCGTAAGCCCCCTGAGGTGAACCTGTATTTTAATGAATTCTCCGGCTCAGCGAATCGGGATTTTTTGAACGCCCTCGGGCTCGAGCACCTCCTGGTGGGGGAGTACTCCGACGCCTCGGGTATCGATGATAGCCGTACGGAGCTGGAAATCGATGGGGTGATCAAGAGGAACTATATCACCTATCCCCTGGGGCAGATTTCAAGGCAACTCATCTATCGGGCCGACCTTGCCGAGGGGAGACATCAGACGCGGCTCAGGGTGGCCGACACCCTGGGTCTGGAGAGCGAGACCTATCTCGTCTTCGACATCGCCTACAAGCCCCATATCCAGCGCTTCACCTATCAGGGCACGGTGAAAGGAGTCCCGGTCTTTGTCGCCTTTATCAAGGATCAGGGATATGACGTGACGTTGCAAGGGATCACTCTGCTTTTGGATGGCAAGGAGATTTCCAGGGATCAGTGCTTTTACAACTCCGAGACGGGCTTTTTCAGCGTTCCTGGTCCGTTGGATATCGCTGCCGGCGCCCATCAGGCAAGGCTCACGGCAATTGACAGCCAGGGCAACAGGGCAGAGGAGATCCTCTCCTTCGGCGGTCCGGTGGCTGAAGAGGTGCTGGCACAGGCAGTCGGCGGCGTGCGCATCACCGGCTACTCAGCATGGGACGTTCAAGGCAACGGCGACGGCAGGATCAACCCGGGTGAGCGGGTGCGGCTCTTTGTCGAGGTCCTCTCTGATTTTGATATCGCCCATGCGCAGGGCCGTCTGCGGACAACCCACCCCTCGATCACGATGGAGCGGGACGAGGCCGAGTATGGGGATATTCCGAAAGGGCAACGGACCGAATCAATAGGGGCATTTGAGCTCGTGATCAAGGACGATTTCTTTAGCAATACAAACAGCCAGCAAGAGGCAGTCGCATGCTACCTTACCTTGACGGATCAAGCAGGCAAGGAGTGGGTGCTCCCCTTCAGAATAACGGTATACCGGACCCCTGAGCTCTTCAGGGAAGCGCAGGGACCGGCTGTAGCAAGTTCCATCTCCCTCGAAATCATCCAACCTCAGAATGGGGTGGAGTATTGGGTTGACCCTCCTGTGACTGTCGAGGGTCGGTTCACCGTGACCGGGAGCACCCTCACATTCATTATGGCCCTTCTCGAAAGTGATCTTTGGTGGATTGACCCCATCTTGATACCCTTGTCTGAAAACCCTGCGGCCGGAACCTTCAGCGGTCCCTTGAGGTCCCTCAGGGGTTATTGGCCAAGGGGAGGCTATACCCTCACGGTCGGGGCGGAGAACAGCGCCGGGGACCGGGCGTTGGAGATTATCCGATTCAGTATAGATAAGGTTGAGTAGGTCGTTTGCTCTACCTCTGGGGGGAAAAGAAAGATTGTGAGGAAGCACGGGAGATCATGCAGTTACTCTCTGTGGGGATAGGGATGAGATGAATAGGTGGTATCTTTCATTTCTGATCTTGGCCTTATTACTTGGCCTTTTTTCATCTCTTGCTTCCGCGCCGGCTTCCTTGGCAGCTGAGGAGCCGTTGGTATTGCACAGGCCCTCCCCTGCTGACTTCGATCCCCAGGCCGGGGAGCAGCTAAGAATCACGTACTATCTCGCCGAGGATGCCAGGACCTTTACCATCCAGGTGAAGAATTTTACCGGCGCCGTGATCCGGCAGGAGGTCGTCTCGGATGTCAAGGCAGGCCCGGGCGCCTGGCAGTGGGATGGGAGGGACGATCGCCGGCAGTTGGTTACAGAAGGCCAGTACCAGATCTTCGTCATCGGCGACTTTAGCGACGACAGGAGGGTGACGGACTTCGTCCTCGTGACGATTGTCGCGAGGGCTGCCAAGGCTCCTGCCCCACCGCCAATGCCCGTGCCGATCAGACCCTTTCGCATCAGCGGTGAGATATCCGGGTATTATCGTAGAAATATTGATGAGCAGGAAGAAACCTATGAGGGTCGTGTCGGGGTGCACGCGGTCTACGACAAAAAGCCCGTTGCCGCCGACGTCAACTTCTACCTCATCCAGCGAGACCGTGAGGAGACCAACTTCGACAACTGCTACGCGAGCTTCACGTATGACCGTAAGGAGCTTACCTTTCTCTCGGTCTTCAGGAAGAGCCTCGGCGCCTTTACCGATCCCTTCCGGCTCTTCGACGATGTCAGGACCGAATATTTTAAATCAGGGGCGCGGCTTGACGTCCATCCGGGCTTCTTAACCGTGACGGGCTTGGGCTTTGCGGCAGAGGGGGATACGTTTTCTGAAGAGAAGGGATATGCCACGAGGGTTACGGTGCCCCTGCCGGGACGGATCACCCTCGGGAGCAGTTTTGTGAGCAGGTATTACAAGACATCGGAGTTTGCGAATGAAGTACGTAATTTGGCCGGGGAAGTGGATGGGGTGGTTGTCCTCGGCAAGGGATTCAGCCTGGCAGCGGAGTACGCGCTGTCCGACGATCAAGAGACCGATGCACACGATATGGCCGGCAGGGTGGAGCTGCGATATGAGCGGCCGCGGCTCAAGGGCATCGTAGGATATCAGGACCTGGGGGAGCATTTCAAGGCAGACCTCGCCTATATGTCCCAACAGGTGACCTCCGACGCCCGGGGAATCGACGGCGTCCTAGACTACTTTCCCGGCAGGGTCTGGTTTATGGAGCGCGCGGGGATCCTGGTGCGTTCCTTTTACTACCAGCGCAAGAGCACCTACGACAACCTTTATGAGGTGGATGCGAACGCGCGCTTCGGCATCGGCCCCAAGGACGATTTCCTGTTGGGGTTTATCGATCATGAGGATGAGGTATCCGACTATACCTCGGCGCGGGCACGGCATCTGCATCGGTTCACTGAGCGCTGGTCCAATGAGGCCAGCTACGCAGTAAATATTTCCGCCGGCAACACCACCCACACGGTGCGGGAGCTAGTCCACTATTCGAGGCCCTTGCGCAGGAATATCACCGGGGGTGTTCAGTGGATCAATGGGCGGGCCGAAGGCCGAGATCCCTCCCGTTGGAATGAGCTGGACCTGCTCATCTATGGAGAGTGGGGAGGGTGGTTCTTTGAGGCCGAAGAGCGGTTTCTCTTCGACGAGAGGATCGGAGCCAATTTCTTTGTCAAGGTCGGCTACCGGATCGAGTTCCTCAAGCGGTATCAGGCCGAGTGCTATGTCGCGTATGGCGACCGGGCGAGCCGGGAGACGTCAAATACCGTCGAGGTCGGCATGGGGGTCTATTTTTGAGATGAAGCGCGTATGGATTGTCTTGGTCCTGCTGGTGTTGGGCTGCACCCCCCTGCGTTCGGAGTTCTACCGGAACCAGGCCGATTTCCTCTATGAGGGGGCAAACAAGGCCTACAGCGCAGGGCGGTACGATGAGGCCCAAAAGGGGTATCACGAGGTGATCGCCCTTGACCCCGCATACTGCGAGGCCTATGTAGGGCTGGGGCATTGCGCCATGCTCCGGGGGAATCAAAAGGAGGCGCTGGCATTCTATGAGCGGGCCATTGCCCTCAACCCGCAACTGCGCCCGAAGCTGCAGGAGCTGATCTTTGCTGCCTCCTTGGGAGAGCAGTCAGCCCCCAAGACATTCGCCGCCCGCCAATTAGAAAAACAGTTTAACCAAGGGAGATACCGGCAGATCATTGCGGAGCAAAAGGGCAAAAAAACTCTTACCGAGGCGGATGCGTTCTGGCTGATCCGTTCCCTGGTAAGGCTGAAGGATTATAAAGGGGCGGCTGCTGTCGCGCGCCGAATCTTTGCCGATCAAGCTGCGCAGGAGCAACTGGTTGAGCGGTTTGGGTACCTGGATAACTTTCTCCACCAGGGTCATGCAGAGGCCCTGGCGGATTTTCAAACACTGGCAGACATGAATCCCGGCTGTCAAGAGTGCCGATACCTCTACGGCATTGTCCTCTTTAATAATTCTTCTCGGTATGAAGAGGTCATCACGATCTTCGAAAAATTACGCGCATCTGGTTTCTCTCCCAAACCGCTCCTCGCGGCCTTGGCCATGGCCTATGAGAAGACTGACATGGTCATCGAGGCCATCGCAGCATATAAACGATTGGGTAATGACCCCTTTGCCTATCAGAGGCTCCAACTACTCTTTGTAAAACTCGGTGATATGGAAGAGGCCCAACGCTACGCCGAATTGGCACGGCAACAATTGGCGAGGTAAGTCTTTGTAAGCGCCCTCCTCCTCTTTTTTCTAAACAACCTATGTTTATTGGGTCTCAAAGGGAGTAAGTTTTGCACCAATGCCCTTGAACACCCGCCACCACTCTTTCGGATGCTGGAGCAGGGCCTTGATGATGAGGCTTGGATAGTCGATGTCTCCGTAGGTTGCCACGATATCCAGAAGGGTCTTGTTGTCCAGCACTTCGAAGATAAAGTTGATCTCGCGATTGTGCAGGCTCTTGAACAGCCGCCGCAAGGCCATGCCCAAAGAAAGCTCACGGTCGAGCTTCGCACGCCATCCCTTTTCGTAGGCCGCCAGGCCATCCCCCTCGCCCGCTGCCAGGGCGTTTTCGGCAGCCACCGCACCTGCTATCTTCGCGCAGCAGATGCCGGTATAGAGCCCGCCGCCCGAGGTAGGCTTGGCCTGGGCAGCGGCGTCGCCCACGACCATCACCTTGCTCACAACGGTCTGCGCCCGGGGGCCGAGAGGGATGAGGCCGGCATTGATCTTGAGCGGCTTGAGTTGCAGCTTTTCCAGGAATCTCTTGAGAAAGTCAGAGGAACCTCTTATCTGGTGGGTGGCGAGACCCACCCGCGCAATCCCCTCTTCCGCCGGCACCACCCAGGCAAAAAAACCAGGGGCCAATTCCTGATCGAAGAAGACCTCGATGAAATCAGGCTCCGCCGGCTCATAGCGCACCATGGCTTGAAGCCCTAAGAGGAGCTCTGCCGGAGAAGGGAGCTTGGCCCACGCCGCCACCCGACTCCGCGGCCCGTCAGCTCCGATGACCACCTTAGCTTCTGCCTGATAGGTCGCGCCGTTGCGTTCGATGGTAACGGACCCGTTGCCAAGGCCGGTAACCCGGCTTTCGGGGACAAATTCCACCCCCGCTGCCTCGGCCATCTCCAAAAGCCTGAGATTAAAGAGGCGCCGATCAATGACCACGGCCCGTGTGTCTGCTGCCTCGATGCGCAGGCAGCGGCTGTTGGGGGCATGGATGATCCCGCCCCTGATCCGACGCAAGACCACGCCCTCGTCGAGACCAGCCTCCTCGAGCAGGCGGGGGCTGACAATGCCGGTGCAGCGATCGGGATAGGTAGGCGTCCCCCCTTTTTCCACCAAGAGCACCCGCGCGCCATGCCTGGCAGCAGACCTGGCTGCCACGGCGCCCACGGGGCCGCCCCCGACCACGATGCAGTCATAACAGCCAAGGGACTTCATACCCTGAATTATAGGACAAATCCTCCCTCGGCGGGAATCATTTTTTGGTCCGATACCAACCTTCCCCTTGCACCCCTGCCATCTCCCTAGCCGACTGGCGCGTGCCTGGAAAATAAATGTCTTTTCCTCTCCCCTCTCCCGCTCAGCTTTGATACGAAATATGGACGGCGGGATGCCGCACAGCGGCAGGGGAGAGGGTAAAGAAAAGAGATTTTCATGTTTCGTGGGTGAAGCTCCCTCAAGGTTGATCTCTGGCCTTTAATTCGCTACACTACCCTTGCAATAAATCATACAGGGGATGACATGAAGATAGCGAGGTTTCTCCATAAAGGGAAAGAGCGATTCGGGATCGTGGAAGGCGACCATATCCAGGCAGCAGAGGGGGAGATGCTCGGGGCATTCCATCGCACCCGTCAGGGTTACCCTCTCGAGGAGATTAAGATCCTGCCTCCGGTTATGCCTTCCAAGATCGTGGCCATCGGGTTGAACTATAAGGACCACGCCGCGGAGGTCAAGTTCGAGCTGCCGGAGGAACCCCTCATCTTTTTAAAGCCGGGCTCTGCCGTCATCGGCCATATGGACCCAATCATCTACCCTGCTATGTCCAAGCGGGTGGATTTCGAGGGGGAGCTAGGAATCGTGATCGGGAAGGAAGCAAGGGGGGTTTCTGAAGATAGGGCTGATGAGTTTATTCTCGGCTACACCTGCTTTAACGACGTGACTGCCAGGGATTTGCAGGGCAAGGATGGACAGTGGACCCGGGCCAAGGGCTTTGATACCTTCGCCCCCCTGGGGCCCTGGATCGAGACGGAGATAGACACCGCCCGCCTCAAACTGGAGACCTTTCTCAACGGCGAGCGCAAGCAATCATCCGACACCTCCCATCTCATCTTCCCACCAAGGCGCCTGGTCAGCTTCATATCCCGGATCATGACCCTCTATCCCGGGGATTGCATTGCCACCGGCACCCCTTCGGGCATCGGGCCCATGAGAGTCGGAGATACGGTGGAGGTCCGCATCGAGGGGATCGGGAGTCTGGTGAATCTTGTCTCACTTAGCCCCTGACTTGTGGAAAAGGGATGGTTCGTGCAGGACATTCCCAGCGACCTTGATGACATGATCAGAGGCTTGCAATAGTACCCAAGCCCCCCGGTCGAATTATTGCCCCCTATTTTCTTCGCTACCGTATAGGAAACCGCTTGACATCCTTGCGTATAGTTTATACTATAAAGTATAAACTAAGGAGGGCAGGATATGAGAGCGACTGCAAAAGATCTTCGTTTTTATTCTAAAGAACTCATAGATACGGTACTCAAGGGGGAAGAAATAACCATTACGTATCGCGGGAAACCTATTGCCAAGTTAGTTCCCTTAGAAAAGACAAA
>Ga0299915_10003770_pt1 | contig 10956 bp, 14 predicted proteins | sample RVTome_13_FD_200263 | JGI IMG/M metagenome (GOLD analysis project Ga0299915, IMG submission 200263) | Soil microbial communities from uranium-contaminated site in the Upper Colorado River Basin, Wyoming, United States - RVT92D227 (version 2) ... | reverse complement strand
CAGATGAGGGTTCACATGAACCACGGTGCTGAAATCAGACAGATGCATCTGCCCCGACTTCTCGTTGCTCTTCGCCAAGGTGTCTGGCATGTGGTGGTCCGTCACAACGGCCTTCGTTCCATCTATCTTTGAAAGAGAGCCACTGCCAAGGTCCACAAACCAGATGAGATCACTGCCGCTAGTCCTCAGGCCGTCGATCGCCTGCGGATCGAGCTTCTTGAAGAACTCGACCTTCGCAACCGCTCCCAGCCGTTCCAGCGACTTGCGCGCTATCGCGGAGGCTGATATGCCATCGGCATCTATGTGAGCGGCCACGGTCACGTCCCTTGCCCCCTTGAGTGCGTCTGCGGCTTGGAGAGCGGAGTACCACAGGCCTGACGGAACGGATGACTTGAAGTCGCCAATCATGGATCGTCACCCCCAGATGCCAAGCGCAGACAATATCAGCAGGGCCGCCACGACAACGCCCACCACCAAGAGCCTCTTCGCAGTGATTGAGATGATGAATATCATCAGGGCGAACACTAGCATCGCAACGATCAAGAGAAGAAGTCCGTCCATCCCAGGACTATAACCAACGCCATACTATTCAAGCTTTTCAGGAAGGGATTGCAGTGTCGAACGTGCGTTTCTTGAGCGCGACATACACAGACGACGCCAGCGATTTGAGATTCCGACAGTCCTCGGCATTGTATTCCTTCAGCAATCCGAGCGCGTTTCCGTTGCCGTTCTTCTCCCACAGCCTCCAGAGGTAGACCGCGTCCTCGCCGGTCATGTACTCGACTCTCCTGTCCCGTTCGATGCCGAGTTCTCGTTCGATCCGTTTCAACCCGCCCGTGTATCCCAGCCTGCGGAGCGGGTATCTCAGGTCCGCATGCGGGACCTTGGGAACGCTTCCGGGATACTGCGATTCGATCATTGGGATGTCGAAGCTCGCGCCATTAAACGTGACAATCATCTTGGCTCTGCCTAGGATGCCTGCCAGGTTCGCCCTTGTGAGATTCTGACCACTTACGAGCGTGTGCATCGCCCTTCCATCATAGATGCCTACAACCGTGATCGGCGACCTTGGGGAAACGCCCGTGGTCTCTATGTCAAGATAGATCGTCGAACCCGAGAAGTCAGAAAGGCATCTCCATTGCTCACGCGATGGTAGCTTCTGGCCGAAGTAGCTCGAGTCTGACTTGTGATATCTCTCTTCGGCGGACTTGAGCTCGCAGTCAAGAAACGATTTCCTCCCCTCAGATATTCCCCCGATCTCGGGCTCCTCCAGGAAGTGACCCCACTCGATGATGCCCTTCGCCCAGAATGATCGTTCTCTCTGCGGACCTATACCTGGAAGGAACACGAAGGAATTCCTCAACATCTAGTTGAGGAGCGTCTGGTGCACTATTTAAAGGAAGGACGAGTCTTCAGAAAGTAGTCGCAAGTATGTTAAGCAGGTCTTCCCTACTCCGACGGTGTGAGCTCCAGAAGATGCAAGGTGTATGACGGAGTCGAGCTCGTGCCCGGCGGGGCTGCGCTGTTGACCAAGGAGAACATACTCGTGGTTGCTGACCTGCATCTGGGTTGCGAGGCAGTTCTCGAAGACGAGGGCATGAGCATTCCGCGCGTCCAGACTGGCAAGATAGAGCAGTATCTCATCGAGATTGTGGACAAGGTTCAGCCGTCCGGTCTAATCGTCGCGGGCGACCTCAAACACAACTTCTCGAGGAACTTGGCGCAGGAGTGGCAGGACGTCGACAGCTTCGTCAGGCTTCTCAGCGGGCGGGTGCATCTCCAGGTTGTTAAGGGAAATCATGACAACTACCTCGGGGCAATACTGTCCAAATACGGGATTCCTCTCGTGAAGGAGATGAGATCATCTGGAGTCCGCATCGTTCACGGTCACTCCGGGACCCTCTCGGACGAATTCACGATAATGGGTCATGTGCACCCCTCCATCCGACTGAGGGACAGCGTCGGAGCCTCCATCAAGGACCGGTGCTTCCTTTACGAATCGGCTCGCCGGATCCTGATTCTGCCAGCACTCAGTCTCGTATCCCCTGGGACTGACGTCATTGGCCAGCGTTGGTCGGACAAGATTTCCCCTCTTCTCGGTGATGCGGGACTCTCCGAGTTCGAGCCAATCGCATTCTCCGGCGACGACCCACTCTGGTTCCCCGCTGTGAGAGAGCTTCGCGGCATGAATCATAGGTGTGCATTGTAATCCAGTTCCCACGAACGATTCAACCGAAGCTCTGCGAAATCATTATCAACCTCCAGGGTTTCTCAGGGCTCAAGGGGGAACAAGGTTTGGCTGATGACAAGAAACTTTCATTGAGTGAAGTGAAGAAGACGATTGCGGCATCGCTCGCAGCAGCCTTCGGCTTCGTTATTGCACTGTTGTGGAACAACGTAGTGACTGGCGGCTTGAAGGTTGCAGGCATAGACCCCGCATTAGATACCTTCGTCCTGGGAGATTGGCTGGTGTACGTGGTCACAGCGATCATACTGACTGTGTTCATGGTCGTCCTGATCATCCTGGTCGGCCGCTGGGGAAGCAAGGGAAGCAAGTAAGGACCGCAATAGACAAACCAACAATCGTCCGCCCGCGCAACCCTGCGTCGGCGGATCCTTTCACTTCTCCTATTCAGAATGAATTGCGATTCCTCCTACAACATGACCCAGAGAACTGCCCTTAGCCGAGTGGAAGGCATGTGGATGCGGTGAACATCCAGAAAAGATTAATGTATCACCAGACTGATGCTATTAGTATCAGGTGCGTTTTGTGGCCAGAGGCATCTATATCAGCGATGCGGACGTGGAGATGTCCAAGGATATCGAGAGCCTCAGGATCGACAGACACCTCGTTTCCGACCTTTCCTCCATGATGCCGGGCAGAAGGCGCAGAATGCTCGACAGGATCGAGGAGTACGGCGCCAAGAACCCGATGGCCATCATCCCTGTCCTCGTGAAGCACTACGACGACGAGGTCCCGAAGGTCAGGAAGCAGGTCAGGAACAGCATCGCCCGCCTAACCCAGTCGGAGATCGGCGAGCTCACGCTCGTCGAGTGCATGTTCAGCAAGAACACCGTCATCGCCAACTCCGCAGCGGCGATACTCGAGGAGCGGGGTTACAACAGCGTCAACTTCCTTTCGTACTACCGCCAGGTGGAGAGCCTGTCCGCCCAGAGCAAGAAGCAGGAGGTCTTCTCCCAGGATGTCGAGGAGCTCGTTGTGGACTCGATTGACACCTTCAAGGAGGGTAGGTTCGACCAGGCCATGACCAACATGATGATGGCTAAGGACCTACTCGAGGATAGGCTCGAATGGCACTCGCACCTCAGAAGCTACATCCAGGATGTCCTTAAGCTCACCCCGACGCTCGGTCGGAGCGGCGTGCAGGTTGATGCAATCCAAGACTCGATCAGGAACGTCGCCACGGCTATGGAATCTAGGGAATACAGTGATGCCAGGTCGCTCCTTGACCTCCGACGGCAGGAGACGCGACTATGGAAGCAGCTTTGGAGTCTCGAGGAATACGTCACAAAGAGGGTCAAGGTGAAGCCTATCAAGGAGCTCCTTGTCCTGAGAGACTCTGACAGCACGCTGCTGGGTTCGTTTGCGAATATGGCCGGTAAGGTCGAGGACATGATTCAGTCAGGGAAGCCCATAGAGGCGCTCCGGACGGTCGAGGAGTTCGTCAGGGACGATGTCTCATCTGACTACCTTGCTAGGGAGGGCAAGCGCCTGGATTCGAAGGACGAGGCTGCCTGGTACACCATGTGGTCAATCGGACTGGGTTTGATCAAGGTGGTCGCGCCGATAGTGCCCAACCTCTCAGAAGAGTTCTACCAGCAATACTTCAGGGACCGTGAGGGTTCTCCTAGCGTTCACACGGTCCCATGGCCGGAACCATTCTCGAAGATGAAGGACCGAGTTGCCATTCAGGGTAAGGTCGAGAAGACCGAGAAGAAGTCCAAACCTTCCCGGAAGTAGCCCGTTCTAGGGAGACCAGAACTTCGACGCGCCCTTCTGCTTGTCCCATCTGATCAGTGTGCGCATGCCCTCGATGCCGACCGCGATGCAGTCGGCCATGCTCTTCTCGGCGTCGATGATCTTCTCGGTCGGATGCCAGGGCACGACGTCGGACACCGCGCATATCGCGCCCGCCCTCAACCCGAAGAGCGAACAGAGCGTGAACATGGTGCCGTTCTCCATCTCGATGTTCTTGACTCCCATCTTCTTGACGTCCGCAAGCCTGTCTATCGCGAAGGAGGGCATGTACCCGGACTGTGACATGGGCGCCAGCTTGCCATCTTTGATGACCTTGTTCTCGCTGTAGAAACCGTCGACCGAGAAGCCGATCCCCACGTCGAACCTGGCCTTTGCCTTCTTCGCCGCGCTCACGAGCGCCAGGACCACTTCGTGGTTCGCCAGTGCAGGATATTCCGGCCAGGCGTAGCTCCTGCTCGTGCCATCCGCCCTGATGGCCCCAGTCGCGATGACGAAATCGCCTTTCTCGAGCCCGTCCGCAATTCCGCCGCTAGTGCCGACCCTAATGAACGTGTCGGCCCCGAGGTTGGCCAGCTCCTCGACGAGTATCGCAGTGGACGGACCTCCTATGCCCGTCGAGGCGACAGTGACAGGCGTACCATCGATTGCGCCGGAATGGATCCAGAACTCTCTCTTCTGAGTGATCTTCCTGGAATCCGATAGCATGGAAGCTATCTTCGGCACCCTCTCTGGCTCACCGCAGAGGAAGACGTATCTCGCGATCTGCCCGTTGTCCAGTTCCGTAATCAGCTGCTTGCTCAAGCCTGAAGACCCCCGAGTGCGAGTGGGAATGTCAGTAACGGATAGATAAGGTCAATGGAGGGATAGGAGCACTATGGACAGCACCATGCCGAAGAAGGTGGACATCAGGACGATGCCCCCCACCTGCGTTATCTTCATCCCACGCATCATGAACACCAGAACGAGGAATGTCGACAGGTTCAGGACCGCGATCGTGGGAATGACCTCGGTCGTGTCGAACTCGAACGGTTTCAGTATCCCGATGAGCCCCAGCGTGAGAAGCATGGTCACTATCCCGGCGCCGATGCCCTCTCCAAGCGCGAGGTCACCGAAACCCCGCTTTGCGGCGTGGTACGAGGCCGCGATGTCCGGCAGGGTCGTCCCTATGGCCACCACGCTCACTCCCATGAGCCAAGGGTCGAGGTCGAAGTCCCCAATCACCTTCAGTATGCCCCTGACGACGAGCTCCGCGCCGATGACCGTCCAAAGGACTCCAAAGAACAGCCACTGGAGCCCCGCTCGGATCTCAATCTTCTTTCCGATCAAGTGCCCCATCAGCTCGAGATGCACCACCGCCTCTTCAAGCTCCTCCTCGAGTTCCTCCGGTGGGGCCTTCTTCTTGATCAGCAGCAGGTTCATAGTGTACGGTACGAAGAGTATCATCAGAGCGACACCCTCGAAGAACGAGATCGCCCCGTCCAGGAGAAGGACTGAGGCGACTATCGTCACTGTCATGAGGAATACGGCGTCTCGCATCACCATCTCGCGCGTGACTCTAAGGGGCACGATGATCGCCGCAAGCCCGATCACGAAAGCGATGGTGACGACATTCGAGGAGAGGCCGTTGCCGAGGGCGATGAGCTCGCCCCCCTCGCCAAGCGCGATCACTGACACCAGTACCTCTGGCATCGCCGCCAGGGTGGAGACGATCAGCATCCCAACGACGAATCTGCTTATCCCGAGGTTTCGCGACGCGGCCACCGCGTTGTCAGTGATGAACTTCGCGCCCTGATTGAGGACGATGAACCCCACGACGACGAGAGGTATCATCAGAATCGAAGTGGCACTGACCATATCCCATCCCTTGCTTGCGCGACAGCATGGAGATGGCGTTTTGCGATATATGGCTTTTCAATGGGAATGTCCGAACACGGGAGCAAACTTGATGTGGCTGCCACAGCTACATGCACACATGAAGGGCTCCTACTGCATCCTGATCTACCTTCCCAGGGATGTTCATGTCAAAGTAGGCGCTCTCGGCAAGATACTGTTCCACAAAGGAGTCTATGCATACGTGGGCTCAGCCCAGGGTGGCCTTGAGGCGCGCATAGGCAGGCATCTGCGTGTTTCGAAGAAGAAGCGATGGCACATCGATCACCTGCTGTCCAAGGCGGAGGTCTTCTCCGTGGTGACCGTTCCCAGCGACGACAAGTCCGTCGAGTGCCAGATCTCCCGTGCACTCCTTTCCTGCGAGGGCGCATCGGCCCCTGTTCCACGCTTCGGCTCATCTGACTGCGGATGTGCGTCCCATCTGATCCACTTCGGCGATGTCGACCCAGAAATGGTGGCAGAGGATGTGGCCCGGCAGGTGACCATGCTGCAGTGCATCTACCCTGAGAAAACTCGGGACTGAAGTCCCGAGTGCCGTCGAAGGGAATAGTGTTTTATCGCTCCATCGCGGATACTGTGCTGAAATGGCGACTACACTGGACCCTATCCTGCTGGCCATCGTCATTGCTGGCCTGGCAATGCTTCTCTTCTATCTCTACGTGGGCTCGATGGCGAAGGTATTCGCGAAGATAGGCTTCACGAAGTCGGAGGTCGGGACCATATTGATGGTGACTCTGATCTTCTCCGGAGTCAACATCCCGTTGTTCCCGTACAACGGCTGGTGGGTGGGGATCAATCTTGGTGGGGCGCTCGTGCCTCTCGTGCTCTGCTACCTGCTCGTAAGATCGCGGAGAGTCTCGCTCGCGGAGGGCATGATTGGTGTCACCATCGTCGCAACGATAACTTATCTTGTCACGAGAGCCGAGGAGGGCGTAGGCATCGTCGCGGACATTCCGATTGCTTTCGCCCCTGCGATCGCCGCTGGATTCTACTCAGTCTCAACCTTCTGGATCGACATCAAGAAGGCGGCTCCGCTCGCCTACTTCTCGGGGATCCTTGGCACGATCATCGGCGCGGACGTGTTTCATCTCAGCGAGATACTGGCCTTCGAGCCTCCTGCAGATGAGTTCGCGATGCTTAGCATCGGCGGGGCCAGCATATTCGACATGGTTTACATAACTGGGATTGTGGCTGTATTTGTGGACATCTTCGTCTTCTGGGTTCTTAGACAGGAGAGGAAGTTCGGGTTCTACGGCGCCATGGCTGAATACCAGAAGGGCGCCGAGGAGTTGCCGTACGCGAAGGAGACGCCCGCTGCCCCGACTCTGAGGCCGGACCGAAAGGGGCGGGTCTGAGTTCACGCGCGCGCCTGTTGTCCGGCACGCCAAACGCGGGCGATGATGATGACTGACGCGAGTGCCAATAGGCTGACGATCATGAGGGCATATGCGGGGTTGTCGAAGGCATCAGCCACTATGCCGCACACATAGACAACGGCCGCGCCGCCTCCCAGCTGGAACCCGAATAGGATTCCGAAAGCCGTCCCCCGTTCGTTCGGGTTCGTGGCCTCGGTCGTGAGCGAAAACAGAGCGGGATAGGTCATAAAGAGGAACGCGCCGTAGACCACGAGGAGCGGGGCCACGACGAAGTATTGATTGAACAGGGCCAGCAGGACGACGACAACGGCGGACGTCATGTAGCCCGCCATGAGCAGAGCGTTCTTACCGAACCGATTGCTCATGACTCCGAAGTAGTACGATGTGATGGTTCCAACTCCGATCCAGAGGGCGAACACGAGGTCGGCGTTTCCCGCGGACCACTCGGACGTCCTTGTCAGGTTGACTGGACCGAAGTAGCTCGTGACCTGGTACAGGGCACCACCGGCGATGATTGGTATGACGAGCGGCCACATCTTCGACAAGGTTCCCCTGGGCGACGGCTCCGAGACATCGCGATGGATCCTGGTCTGTATCTGTTGATCCTTGATCAGCAGCAGTCCAGCCGCGACCGCCGCGAAATTCATGCCCGCCCAGAGGACGCAGGGAGCTTTCCAGCCGAATGCCTCGCCGAGGAACCCCGAGGTCGCGAGCGCCACGATCACGCCGAAGTTGCCGACACCGCTCTGAACCCCTAGAGCCGTCTCCAGGTACTGGCCGGAGTACTCCCTGGTGATCCAGCTTGTGCCAACAGGGTGATAGAATGCCGCCCCGATTCTCATCAGGATTACGACGGTGAAGAGCTCGGGAAACGTGTCGACAAGGAGCAGCAGAATGAAGGAAGCCCCCATCATCACGGCTCCCGCCTCCAACAGATATCTCGAGAAGACTCGGTCGGCGTACCTTCCCACCATATACTGCACGACTACGGTCACGAGCAGACCGAAGCCTAGCAGGCCGACGTCGTAGTAGCTCAGTGCGAGATCGTCCACGAGTATCGGGATCAGCGCCACGAGCGCCATCAGCGTGCCGTCATTGCACGCATGATGGAAACTTATCACCCACAGCAGACGAGGAGGCCGAGTCATACTAAGTCTGGGCGGAGGGAAGGCCTAGGACCCATATCTTGATTTGCGAGGGTATATCAGACGGCCAGGGGATTCGGAGGGCCGTGCAGTCGTTTCCGAGGGGGATGCGCATCTCCACGCTCGAAGAGCGTGAAGACTTCTACCAGTCGGATTTCGATATCCGCTCGCTCGAGGCATGGATAGGGGAACGACGGCCGCACATGAAGTTCGCCTTGATTCCTGGTCGTCACACGGGCATATTCCCAGCGCGCCACCAGAAGGACAGGGACAATGTGATCATCGTAGACACGTGGAAGTCCGCGCGGGATGTCAGGGCCTACGCCATCGAGTATCTGCCAGAAGGCCTCTATTATGACAGGAACAGGTACGAGGACGTCGCGAAGTGCAGGTCCTGTTCTAAGGGACGCGAGTCCTGCCCTGGATGCCATAACTACGCTGGCCAGCAGTTGGCATTCGATCTGGACCCGGAGAACGTCGACTGCCCGTACCATGGACACATCGGGGACAAGATACAGCGCGGAGCCGGCCTTTCCTTCTGCATGTATGAATTCAAGCGAGTGAGGGCTCACGCAATGACGCTTAACACGGAGTTGAGACAATCGTTCGATCAAGTCCAGGTTGTGTATTCGGGACGCGGATTTCATGTGGTCGTGGACGACGAACGCGCATACGCTCTGACGAGAGCTGAGAGGACGAGGATCGCGAAGCGTTTCGGAAAGCGCTATCCGATAGATGAGTGGGTGACTTCAGGGGGATCGCGTCTGATGCGCCTGCCATACTCGCTGAACGGCCTCGTGTCCAGGAAATGCATGATAATTAAAGAGGTAAGAGATTTAGTGAGGTTTGATCCACGGACGTCGAAACTTGTGTTGCCCAGGTTCATCAGGTCAGCGTAGTTTTTCCGCCCTGACTTCCTTTCCGCGGTAGTAACCCTGTTTCTTCGACGCCTTTCCGGCCTTCTTGGATGATTTTTTCTTGGGAGCCATCAAGGTACCCTCCACATGAGAGGATCAGCGCTCGCCGGAGTTACTTCTTCTTCTTGGCCTTCTTTGCCTTCTTCTTGGTCTTCTTCCCGCACTTTCCACAGGACATTTCGTTTTCCTCCTTTGAGTCGTCTTTCAGGGACGGCGCCCTGATATCAGCTTCCGATGCATCTCTTCCCATCCAAGAGCCCGTTTGCTCGTTACTTCTAGCTCCTAAGCAGACGCATCCTCGTTAGTGTTATAGCATTATTCAAATAAGTGTCTTCCTACGTCATTTGCGTTTTGCGGAACCATCAACGATTGGGGAGAACGCGGCCGCAAATGCGCTTCATCGCATCACCATCGTGAGTCCTCTCTGCGAAGGCTTTTTAGATATGCTATCCATATATCGCTCGTCACAGCAGAGGTATTCTCCTTGGCACCAGGCGATGACACTAAGAAGATCAAGATTTGCCTTATCGGCGATGTCGGTGTCGGAAAGACGAGCTTGATTCGGAGATATGTGCTCGACGTTTTCGATGACAAGTACATCGCGACAATCGGAACGAAGGTGACGAAGAGGGAGATCGAGGTCAAGAATCCGCAGACCGGCGCTCCTCTGAAAGTCATTCTTCTTGTCTGGGACATCATGGGCCAGCCGAGCTTCAGGGAGGTACTGAGAGAGGCGTACTTCTACGGAGTTGAAGGCGCCCTGGCGGTATGCGACGTGACTAGCAAGGAGAGCCTCGGCGAGCTCCGCTATTGGATAAAGGCGATGACCGCGACCGCAGGCAAGGTCCCCATCGTCTTCCTGGGGAACAAGTGCGACTTGAGGGACGAGACGCGCGTTCCGTTCCAGGACATCGAGATATTCGCGAAGAAGCACGACGCGCCCGCGATGCTCACATCTGCGAAGACGGGCTACAACGTCGAACAGGCCTTCGCGACGATAGTGGATCTGATGCTCTACCCCAAGTAGTTCCTGGCCCGAAGCGTCAAGGCTGGCATTCTCAGAGGGGGCACAACCCCGCGGGGGCGGAAGATGGACACGGGATTCACATCTACGATGTTTCACAACGGGAAGCTTCACACGCTCAGCTCTGGAAAGAAACTCGCACAGGCATTGGCCGCGTATGACGGCAAGATCGTTGCCGTTGGGACTGACCTAGAGGTGCGCAGACTCGCGCCAAGAGGTTGTAATCGCCTTGATTTGCGCGGGAGAGCGGTGATTCCAGCATTCTGCGATTGCCATACGCATTTCATCCAGATGGGCGTTGACGCCATGCGTGTGGACCTTGCATCCACTGCCTCCATCGATGAGGCGTTGGGCATTCTTCGCAGAGCAGCCGCATCAAAGCCCGATGGTGAGTGGATTATCGGCACTGGATGGAAGGAGAGCAGCTGGGTCAAGGGCCGGTTCCTGACCAGACTAGACCTCGACAGATGCTGCCCAGATCATCCCGTGGTCGCGCATCGGGTCTGCGGGCACATGTCGTCGGTCAACTCGAAGGCCATCGCGTTGCTGGGCATCGACAAAGAGACTCCTGACGTTGAGGTCGACGGAAACGGCAGATTGACGG
>Ga0299915_10003768_pt1 | contig 10959 bp, 10 predicted proteins | sample RVTome_13_FD_200263 | JGI IMG/M metagenome (GOLD analysis project Ga0299915, IMG submission 200263) | Soil microbial communities from uranium-contaminated site in the Upper Colorado River Basin, Wyoming, United States - RVT92D227 (version 2) ... | reverse complement strand
CATCGGCTTCCTCCTTATTCGTTGGCGTAGTTGGCGAAGAAAATTGTCAGGTAGCCCGTGGCCTTGACGCTTTTACCCGCCAAATCCTTGCCGTAGAAATCGACCTTGGCCGTCACCTGCAGGACGTTGGTGCCGTCGCGAAGATTGATCAGGGGCGGTTCCCACTTGGCCACTTCGCGGACGATGATGAAGGCCACTTCGGCGGCGGTCCCCACCCGGATCAAGGACGACATGCTGCCCTCGAAGGAATAGGGCACATCCCGGCCTTCGATATTGTTGCCGTTGGGCTGATTAAAGGTCACCACGTAGCGATTGAGCTGGACGTCGTTGTAAATGGAGCTGGCCGCGCCGGCGTTGGGGTCGAGCAATGTCACCTGGAAGGTGGCCAGGGCTGAGTCGGCGGTGATGGTCTCTGCGCCCGAACTTTGGATCAACACATCAGACTGGAGGTAGTTGACCGTGTCTCCCTCCAGGCTCGTACCCATGAGGTTTTCCACGACCAGTAAGCTGGCCGATTCGGTTTTGTTCTCCAGGGCGTTGCAGGACAGCAGCAGGAAGGCCGCTGCCAGGACGACTGAGGCTCTGAGGATTATGCTTGCGGTTTTCATTGCTGACCGCCTCCTTGCCGGATGATCCGGGGTGTGATGAAAATTAGAAGCTCCCGGTTCTGTCGGTTCCGGGCTCTGGATTTGAAGAGATTCCCCAGGATGGGGATCTTGCTCAGGAGGGGCACTCGCTCCTGAGTCTGGGATTCTTCGGTGCGGTAGATGCCGCCGATGACCGTGGTGCCCCCGTCGGGCACCATGACCGTGGTGGAAGCCTTCTGGGTGGTGAGGGAGGGGATGCCGTTGACCTGGTTGGAAAAGTCGGCGGCGTTGTTCTGGATATCCAGAGTCATGATGATCGTTCCCTCGGCCGTGATCTGGGGCGTGGCCCGCAGCTCCAGGGCGGCGTTGACGAAACGGGTGGTCACCGTGAAGTTGGCCGTGGTCTGGATGGGGATTTGCCGGCCCTGGATGATCTCGGCCTCTTTGTTGTTCTGGGCCGTCACCTTAGGGCAGGAGATAATGCGGCCCTGGCCCTGGGTCTCCATGGCCGATAAGGCGAAGTCCAATCGGAAGGTGTCCAGGACATTGGCCAGCGACAGGCCCAAGGCCGTGGAGAATGCGGGCGCGGGCAGGTTGATGGCGTAGCCGCCCAGCGGGCCGCCCAGGCCCTTGGTCGCAATGCCTTGCGGGATTTGGGCGCCGTCCAGCAGGGCCTTGTTGGGGAATTCAAGCAGAGTCTGGTTCCCGTAAAAGGGGTCCACCTGACCCAGGAAACCCCATTGGAAGCCCAGGTTTCTTACGAAGTTCGAGGTGGCCTCCACGATGCGGGCTTCGATGGACACCTGCGGCGTGGCCGTATCCAGAATGTTGATGAGTTTTTCCAGGAGGATCATGCGGTCCCGGACCTCGGTGATGATCAGAGTGTTCGTCCGCTCATCCAGGTCGATCTTGCCGCGGGTGGACTTTTTGGCCTCCAAGAGCTTCACCGCGTCGGAAGCCCTGGAGTAGGAGAGGGGGAAGGTCTTGGTCACTTGCGGGCCGCTCAGCTCCTGGCTCTCCCTCATTTTTTGCTCATCCTCGCTTTCCCGAGTCAGGGCGGCCATGGGGGCAATGCGGAGGACGTTGCCCTCCAGGACTTTGCCCATCTTGTTCGTGCGGAGGATGGCGTCCAGGATTTGGTCCCAGGGCACATACTCGAAGTTGCAGGTGACCTTGCCCCGGACCTCGGGGTCGAAAATGACGTTCAAGCCGGCAAACTCGCCCAGGTAAAGAATGATGTCCCGCAGATCCTGGTCCTTAACCTTGACGCTCAGGACCTCACCGGCATATTTCGTATCGGCTTGGCTTAGGGTCTTGACGCCGAACTGGCCTTCAATGCCGCCCACGGTCTGGCCGCTCGTTTCCGCGCCGGGTTTTTCCTTGGGCTTCTCCTCCGGCTTCGCCTCGGCCTTGACTTCTTTTTCCTGTTCCGGCTTGGGGGCCGCCGGCTCTTCGGCTTTGGCCGCGGCTGTTTCGGCGGAGGGTTGGGCTGCCACAGCGGCGGTTTCGGAACCGGGCTGGGCTTTGGGGCCCGCCGCGGCTGAGAAGGAAGCGGAATCGCCGAAGAAGGTGATGGTCAGCGATTGGTCTTCGGCTTCCAGTCCGTAGGGTTTCGGCTCGTCCATGTCGAAGACGAGCCGAGTGATGGTGTAGGGATTCTGCATCTGATACTGGCCGACTTTGACTTGGCTGACTCCGGCCGCGCCGACGTTATAGGTCGCCGTGGACCTGTCATACAAGGTGTCGAACAAGTCCACCACCAGACGCAAGGGGTTGCTCATGGCGAAGATATAGGTAGGAACTCGGCCTTGCAGCGTTGCCCGGATTTGAACGCTTCCGTCTTCCCGAGAGACGTTGACCGTCTTCAAGATGGAAGTGACGATGGTCCGGGAAGCCAGTTCCTGCCGGAATTTTTGGTCCAGCACATCCTGGGTCTGGGGGTCCAGGACTTTGTTCAGCTCGAGGATCGTTTGTCCCTCGGCGGCGGTGACGTGGAAGAAGGCCTGCTCCTTCAAGCTCAGATAGAGCCGTAGCGGGCCTTCGCCGTTGGGCACGAACTTGATCTCCTCGAACAAGGGCTCTCCCTCTGTGGAGACGGTCAGGTTCGGCTCAACACGAGCATTATTCAGGTCTAAAACCAAGGTCCGGGGCAAGTCGGCGGCATAGGCCGCTCTGGAGATGGTGAGAGCACCGTCCGACTGAAGAATGACTTTGGGATTAACCGGGCTGGGCTGAACGGTGACCTTTTGTATTTGGACCGGAGCACTTGTGTTCTGGGCATAGCCCGCCAGGAAGAGAAGAAGACAGATCAATGGGACCGCTTGGACCATCCTTTTTCTTTCCATCTTAACGCTCCTCCCGGGAGATTTCCTTGACGACGTCCCTGGGTTTAGGCAGGCGGACGCCTCTGTCCGAAATCTTGCGGAAAATCACGCTCGACTCGGTAATGGATAATACATAGCCGTCGGTGAATTTGTCGCCGGGCTGGATTTTGTGGGGGAATCCCTGCGGCCCGGTGGTGACCAGGGCGTTGAGTTTGCCCTTTTCCTTGACGATGGCGATGAGGAACAGGTCATCGATGGCCAACTGGAGTCCTTGGCCCGAAGAGGGTTTTTCCACGCTTTCGGCCCCACCCATGAGGTCTTTGAACGGATCACGCTTGTTAGCCGAGGTGTAAAGCAAGGGCTGGGACTCCTCGGGCATAAGCTTGGGCCGAGTTTCGCTTTCCTGGCCCTTGGCTTGCTCCTGTCCGAGCAGGGAGGGCAGGCCGACGGCCAGGTACAGGGTCAGGATAGAGGTTGCGATGGCAGGTCTCATCATATGCCCTCCAATTCGCCCTTCTTCTTAGTCGTTTTTGAGGGGGTGGGCTTAGAAGAAGCCTTCTTTTCGGGCACCTTGGCCGGCATGGGGAGATTCTCTTGGAATATATAGGTCTTGGATGTGAAGCTGGCGGAAAGAGTGGCCGCCTCCGTCTGTTTGGATAGGGATTTAAGCGTGAAGCGCTCAATGGTGAACAGGCGGCCGAAGCGGCTCAGCCGGTCAAAGAAAATGCCCAAATTATTGTAATTCCCCGTGATTTCCATGGGGATGGGCCATTCGGAATAAAATTCCTTGGGCGTCTCACCCTTGGGAGTGAATTTGGTGATGTTCAGGCGGCAATTGAAGGCCAACTGTTGAAACTGGCTGAGGATGTCGCTGATCTCCCTTTTGTCGGGGATGATGGTTTGCAGTTCCCTCAGGGTGACCTGCAAGGCCTGGAGCTGCATCTCGATCTTGTCCATCTCCTTTTTTTTAGACCGGAGCTTGGCGACTTCGGCCTGGGCTTCCGTCCGCTTGATCTTGAGCGTATGGAGCTCGGCGGCGCGCGGCCGGTAATAGATAAAGAAGAACAAGCCGGCCAGGACGACGGAGATGGCGATATACATGACCAGGTTTTGCTGTTTCATGTTGTCCTCCGCGAGGCGGGGGCCGGACGTTTCCCCGTACTGGCCGGCGGTGAAGGAGGGGGCGGTCCGGAGCCGTAGGCCGCGGTGAGAATGAACTCCAGGAACTGTTCGTTCCGCTGGGATCTTTGCGTGATCTCGATCAAGTTGACTTGGCCCAGGATATCGCTCTTCTCCAAATTGGCTATGTATTCGGCGATCAGGGTATTGGAGATGGCCCGTCCTTTGATCCTCAGGAGCTGGTTCTCATAGGACACCTCCAGGAGCCAGACCCACTCGGGCAAGCCTTTGCTCATCTCATCCATGACCCGGACGGCGATCTCCCGCTGGGATTTGAGCAGGTTGATGAGGCCGATCTTCTTCTCCACCACGGATTTCTGAAACTCAAGCTGTGCCAGCTTGGTCAGGACATTCATCAGCTTGTGCTTGTCCTCCTCGGCCAGCCGAAGAAGACGCTGCTCGCGGGCCGTGGACTGTTGCAGGGTCAAGGTCACCGCGGCGGCGGCCACTACGGTCAGGAGCACGATCAAAGACGGCATGGAGGATTTGCGGGGAGCCTCCAGCGAGGGTTCCTTGGTGGGCATTTCGGCCAGGCTGGGAAGAGGGACGTCCTTTCTTTCGGGCTTGAAAAGGTTGATGCGTATCATTTCTTTTGATCCATGGTCCGAGTGGCGAGGCCGGTGGCCACGGCGAAGAGAAGGGGAATCTTCTGGTAATAAACCGGGTTCAGCCGGCTCTCGCTGTAATGAATGTGGCGGAAAGGATCGAGGAGTCGCGTCGGGATCTGGAACGTACGCTCGAAAGCTCCGGTCATCCTCTTCAGGCTGGCCAATCCTCCACTGAGCAGGATGACATCGATCCTTTTCTCCCGCTTGTTCTCAGCCGTATAGAAGGACAGGTTTCTCTCGATTTCGGTCAGCATGTCGTTGATGTTCCGGTCCAGGATATCATTGAATTGTTCGAGGTTGATTTGGGCCGAAGAGACGCCCCGCAGGAGTTTTTCCGCTTCCTCGAAATTGAGGTCCATCTCCTTGCTCATGTTTTCGCTGTAAAAGAACCCCCCCAAAGAGATGTCGCGAAACAATTGGGGAACTCCCCTCTCCACCACGACGATGTTGGTCACATGGGCGCCCAGGTTGATGAGGGCCACCGATTTCTCCCGAAACAGCTCGGGATAATTGACCTCAAAGGTATTGATGAGGCCAAAGCCGTCCACCTCAACGGCCACCAGGTTTTTGTGGGCTTGATAGATGACGCTGCTGTAGGCGGTGATTTTCTCTTTTTTCACCGCCACCAGCAGGATATCCAGGTTGGCTTCCGGCGAATCGGGGGAGGGGTTGAGGATGGCGTAATCCACGCTCGTTTCTTCAAAGGGGTAGGGGATATTGTGCTTGGCCTCCCAGAGGATGGATTCCGCCAACTCCTCACTCTTCATCTGGGGCAGGGCTATTTTCTTGATGATGACCGAAGTGCCCGAAAGGGAAATGATAACATTCTTGTTGGCAATCTTGTTGGTCTCAAAGATCCTCTTCAGGGTATCGGTGACGGCCGTGGAATCGATGATCGTCCCTTCGACAATGGCGTCCCGGGGCAGCGTCTCAAAACCAACCCGGATCACTTCATATTGATGGCTGTCGCCTTTCTTCTTGGCTTCAAGCTCGATGACCTTGATGGCATAAGAGCCGATGTCGACCGCCACGATGCTTTTACTTTTACTCACGGCAACATCCTTCTCTCTGGCAACATCCTTCTCTCTTCAGCTTAGGAAAAAGACCCTCTTTCCTGACGATTTTTCTCATCGAGCTTGCGCTCGACAACGGACGGGACAAGGTCCCGGACGCAGCCGCCCAGGCGGTGCACCTCCTTGACCATGTTGGAGCTGAGGAACGTGTAGCGAATACTGGGCATCATGAAGAATGTCTCCAGGTTCGGGTTGAGCTTATGGTTCATGAGGGCCATCTGGAACTCATACTCAAAGTCGGACACGGCCCGCAGACCTCGGATGACGATCCGGGCTTTGTTCTTTTTGGCGAAATCGACCAACAGCCCGTGGAAGGATTGGACCTTTACCTCGGGCTTAGAGGAGAAGATATCCCGGATCATGCTCATGCGTTCCTCAGCGGTGAACAGGCGATCTTTGGACGGATTTTCCAGCACCGCGACCAGCAGACCGTCGAAGATTTTGAGCGCCCGTTCGATGATATCCACATGGCCGTTGGTGATGGGGTCGAAAGAGCCGGGATAAATGGCGATGTTTTTCATGCCAAAAATTGTCCCTCCTCGATTGAGTCGAAAAACCGCTCCCCACTACAGCGCCGGCCATCAGGCCCCCATCCGGCCAGCGGCCCCCCCGTCTTTCGTCCTGCTGCCGACAAGGAAAGCAGGGGGTGCCATAACTCCAGTCTTGAGACATTTTGGTACCGTAACTGGGCTCATTATACAAACCGGTCCCGGCCCGGCAATCACCTAAGGGGATGAATCAAAGGGTGATTTTTCTTTTTTTCACCTCACCCGTAGGGGTGAGAGTCCGGGCGGGCAAAAAGGGGGGGAGGGCCGGGAGTTGATTTCTATTATCTGTTTGATATAAATAGAAATACTGCCATGCCTACCAAGCTCGGCGTCTTTTTGGCCTTCTCAGTCTTCCTGGCTTGTCAGGCCGGCCAGGAGGAGGGCTATTCCCGCCTGCGTCAGGACATGGTGGCCTATCAGTTGGCCGGCCGGGACATTAGCGATAAAAAGGTCCTGGAGGCCATGGGGAAAGTGCCGCGTCACCTTTTTGTCAGCCCGGCGCTTAGGGACCAGGCCTATGAGGATTACCCCCTGCCCATCGGCCAGGGGCAGACCATTTCCCAGCCCTATATCGTGGCCTTCATGACCCAATCCTTGGAGGTGAAGCCGGGCCAGAAAGTGCTGGAAATCGGCACCGGCTCAGGCTACCAGGCCGCGGTGCTGGCCTGCCTGACGGAAAAAGTCTATTCCATCGAGATTCTTTGCAGCCTGGCCGAGCGGGCTAACGCGCTTCTCCGGCAGCTGGGCTATAAAGTCGAAGTCAAATGCGGGGACGGCTATTACGGTTGGCCGGAGGAAGCGCCCTTTCAGGCCATCCTGATCACCAGCGCGGCCGAACGGATCCCCGAACCTCTCCTGAAACAGTTGGCCGAGGGCGGGCGGCTGATCATGCCCCTGGCCGGCCCGTCCCTGGACCAAGTCCTGGTCCTGGTGACCAAAACCCGGGGCCAGGCCACCCTCCGCCAACTCTTGGACGTCCGTTTTGTGCCCATGACCGGGGAGGTGGAAAAAAGGAAGAAAGGAGGCCGGTTGCCTTGAGCAGGCCGGTTGTGCTAACGTTTCCTTAAGGGAAATGATCAGGTTCGGGACTTCGGGCTGGCGAGCGGTGATGGGTAAGGAATTTACAGCCCACAACGTGCGTCTGGTCGTGCAGGCCATTGCCAACTGGCTGAAGCGGACCAACTCCCGGCAACGCACCACCTTGGTGGTCAACTACGACACGCGTTTCTTGTCGGAGAGGTTCGCTTTTGAAGCCAGCAAGGTCTTGGCCCGCAACGGCATTTACGTCTTCTTGGCCGAACGTGATGCCCCCTCCCAAGCCCAGGCCTACCAAATCATCAGACGCCAAGCCCAGGGGGGGATCAATTTCACCGCTTCCTTCAATCCGCCCCAGTACAACGGCCTCAAGTTCAATACGGCCAGCGGCGCGCCGGCCATGCCCCAAGTGACGAATGAGATCGAGGCGGAGATCAAACGGCTGCAGCCGTCTTTTTCCGTCCTGCCCTCTTATCCCCGCCTGGAATATATCGAAAAGGTTGACTTACGGCCCGATTACCTGGCCTTCATCCAGAAGAAGATCGATTTCCCCCTCATCCGGCGCTCGCGGCTCCGCGTGGCGGTGGACCTCCTCTACGGAACAAGCCGTGAGTATCTGGACGAAATCCTGGAGGAAAACCATATTCCTCTGGTGGAAATCCACGGCTACATCGATCCCTATTTTGGAGGGGTCACTCCCTCCTGCGCGGAAGAGAACCTGTCCGATCTCAAACGGCTGGTCCTGGAGCAGAAGTGCAACCTGGGAATCGCCACGGACGCCGACGGAGATCGGTTCGGCATCGTGGATGAAAAAGGCGCCCTGGTCAACCAGAATCTCATCCTGGGCCTGCTCCTGAACTATGTGGTGGGCCACAAAGGCTGGCGGGGCGGAGTGGCCCGCTCGGTGGCCACCACCCACTTGGTGGATCGGATCGCCCGAAAGTACGACCTGCCCTTGTTCAAGACGCCGGTCGGGTTTAAATATCTGGCCGACCTCTTCCTCCGCCGGAAGATCATCTTCGGCGGCGAGGAGAGCGCCTGCTTGGCCATCCGCGATCATCTTCCGGAGAAGGACGGCATCTTTGCCGGCCTTCTGGTGGCGGAAATGCTGGCCGCCACGGGCCGGACGCTCACCCAGCTCAGCGAAGAGCTTTATGGCCAATACGGCTGCCGCGTGGACGGCCAGAAAAGCATCAGCCTGACCCCGGATCGGGAAAGGAGGCTCCGCCGGCTGATAAGAAATCCGCCCCGCAAATTGAACGGCCGGGCGGTGGTCGGAGCGGAAACGCTGGACGGCCTAAAGCTTGACTTCGACGACGATGATTGGCTCCTCCTCCGTTTTTCCGGCACAGAGCCTCTCCTCCGCTGCTATGCCGAGTCCGGGTCGAAGAAAGAAATGAGCCGGCTGATGAAATTCGGCCTGGAGATGCTGTCGTGAGAGACCGCCGGGAAAAGAGGGAAAGCTTTGGCCGTCGGCGGTGGCTGGCCGCCGGCCTGTCTTTGCTGCTGGTCGTTTTCCTCATCAGCACCCTCTTCGGCAAAAAGGGGATCCTGGAGATCCGCCGGGCACGGAAAGGATACCAGTCCCTGCTCCTGGAAAAGCAAAGCCTGGAAGGGCAGAGGATGAAGCTGGAGCGGGAGATCAAGGAGCTGGAAGAGAATCCGCAGGCCGTCGAACAGGAGGCCCGGGAGAAGCTGTGGCTGATGCGGCCTGATGAAATCGTCATCGTCAACCCGAAAAAATAGAACCGGCCTCCGGCCGCCCTCGCCGGCGCCGGACCTTACCCTCCTTCCGGACACAAAGCTTCGATTCCCCAGTTTTGTTCTTTTTAAAGCTTCGGCCGGGTCCGGAAAAACCCACGCTCTGTCGCTGTGGTATGTCCAATTGTTGCTGTCCGAGGTGATCCGGAAAAAAAGCCCGAACGACCTGCGCAACATCCTGGCCATCACCTTCACCCGCAATGCCGCCAGGGAAATGAAATCCAGAATCCTGGCCTGGCTCAAAGACCTTTATTTTGAGGAAAAGGACAAAACGGCGGAGGTCCGAAGCCTCGTTTCCCCCACCAAGGCCGGAACGTTGTCCCAGAAGTCCGCTTGGCTCCTGGATGAGATTCTCAGCCGCTACACTGATTTCCAGGTGGAGACCATCGACAGCTTCATGGCCGCCGTCTTCAAAGCCTCGGCCCTGGACCTGGGAATCCCGCCCCATTTTGAGATCCTCCTCGACAATTCCAAAATGTTGGAGTATGCCTTTTCTCGATACCTGCGCCGGGTGACCCCCCGCTCTTCCGACGGGGAAGCTTTCCTGAAGATCGCCGAGCTAATCTCCGCTTCACAAAAGACGGACGACGCTTTCGCCTGGGACCCCACTTCGCTCGTCCTGGAAAAAATGACGAAGCTCCAGGCCGCCCTCTCCTCCCAGACCAAGGCCCTCGACTTGGCCGACCTGGCGGAGGAGCGCCGCGAGGTCGAAGAACGGATCGGGACCGGCACGGCCGAGGTCGGCCGATTGATCGAAGAGTCCGGGCTGGAACTCAAGGCGCGATCGACGCTGCTTGGCTGCCTGCAATCCGCCGTCCAAAAAGGGAGGTTTGTCGACCTCTTGAACGCCAGTTTCCGGACGATCCCGGTAAAGAAGCCCACCTCCCCCGGACAAACGGCTGCCTATGAACGGGTGGAAGGACAGTGGAGACGGTTGGAGGCCCTAGCCCGGGAGTATCAGGTCATCCACGCCCGCCAATATTTTCGGCCCTACCTGCTGGCCTTCCATTCCTTCGCTGAAACTCTGGAAACAGTCAAGCGCCGTCAGGAGGTTGTGTTCATCGAAGACATTCCCAAACGCTTGTCCTCCTACATCGAGGCGGGGATTGTCCCGGACATTTATTTCCGCCTGGGCGACCGAGTTTTCCACTACCTCATCGATGAATTCCAGGACACCTCTCCAATCCAGTGGGCCAACCTGCGGCCGCTCATCGAGAACTCTCTGGCTCTCAACGGAAGCCTGTTTGTGGTGGGCGACACCAAGCAGGCCATTTATGGCTTTCGAGAGGCTGATTTTCGGATTATGAAGGCGCTGGAAAGCGGTCAAGACGGCTTCCCCTCCGCCCAGGCTTTGGTCAAAGAACTCAAGACCAACTACCGCAGCCTGGAAGAAATCCTGGCCTTTGTCCGGGACCTGTTCATCAAGAAACTCCCCCGGGACGTCACCTATGGGGAAAAAGGGGCCCTGAGCGGGCTGACGGATTTCGATCAAGTGGTCAAGAAGGAGCATGGCGGCCAGGGCTTTGTGACTTTCACCCTGCTGGAAAAGAAAAAACCCGAAGAAGACGCCCCTCCCCCGGACGCCCGGCCGGAAGAGGCCTCCGATGAGGCCCCCGAAAAAGGCGTCATCCAAGAGAGGATCCGGGAGTTGAGACAGAGGGGATACGCCTATTCCGACATCGCTATCCTGACCTACAAAAACGAGTCGGTGGTCAATATCTCTTCCTGGCTCAACGAGGCCGATCCGCCCATCCCCTTCATCCCTTACAGCAGCCTGGACATCCGGACGAGAAAGGTCACTTTGGAGATCGTGGCCCTGCTGAAGTTCCTCGATTCTCCGCCCG
>Ga0299915_10003767_pt1 | contig 10965 bp, 9 predicted proteins | sample RVTome_13_FD_200263 | JGI IMG/M metagenome (GOLD analysis project Ga0299915, IMG submission 200263) | Soil microbial communities from uranium-contaminated site in the Upper Colorado River Basin, Wyoming, United States - RVT92D227 (version 2) ... | reverse complement strand
TCTGAGAAAGACTCAGAACCTTCTTGATTTGGTCCAAGCCTTCCAACACACTTCTTTTCAAAGTCGAAATGTCTATAAGTGCTTTGAAGTTTTTAGAAGGATGCTCAGCGATGCTAACTGTGTTATCTTCATGGGGTTATCCGGGGCGATGATTCCAGGGGGGATGCGTAAGGTGATTCATGACATGGTCGAGATGAATTTGGTCGATGTGATCGTTTCCACCGGCGCCAACATCTTCCATGACCTCTTCGAAAGCTTTGGATATCGACATTATGTAGGATCGGAAGAAGGAGATGATGACGCTCTGCGGAGACACCGCATCGTGCGGGTTTATGATGCCCTTATGGATGATCACGAAATCAATCAGGTGATTCACCTTCTTTCAAAAGTTCCAAAAGAGTTAAAGGAGAAGATCGTTTCTTCAAGACGGTACTTGGAGATTTTGGGAGGCTGCATCGAAGATGAGGGATCGATCCTCAAGACAGCTTCTGAACGCGGGGTTCCCATTTTTGTTCCCGCCTTAAGTGATAGTTCCATTGGCATTGGCCTTACGTTTCTCCATGTTCGAAAGAAGGCATCTGCCGATGGGATCATCATCGATCAGATTCGGGATAGCTATGAGATCGCCCAGTTGAAGCGGATGGCGCCCGTCACTGGAGCGATCTACATTGGAGGGGGGGTCCCAAAGAACTACATTCAACAATTGGGGCCCGTCAGCGAACTTCTGTTCCAAGAAGAGAGCGGACATCGATATGCCTTTCAAATTACCACCGATGATCCCAAATGGGGGGGTCTTTCCGGCTGCACTTTTGAGGAAGCGAAGTCTTGGGGAAAAATTGAGAAGAGGTCAACCTATGCGGCCGTCTACATGGATGCGACGATTGCGCTTCCCCTATTGGTTGGAGCTATCCTTCAGGAAGGAAAGACCTGTCGAGGAAGGAGGAGGCGCCGTTTTTTATGGAAAGGAGACGAGCTGAAATCGATCCAGTTCGTTTGACCGCTTTCATCATATTTCTTCATTAAACCCTCTCTCCTGTTTCTTATCAAGCGATTTAAAACAATTTTCTCTCCAAACCCGCCTGACCTAATGTAACCAGGCATATACTAATCTAAACCCATTTTGTTCTATTCCGATTTTGTAGGGCGTGATCCCCGATCACACCCTGTACCTAATATGTTGCAAGGCACGCCGATCAGATCGGTGCGTTCGGGGAACGCATCCTACATCACCCATAGAACTATTTGTTGCCTTTGTATTGGTGTAAGCAAAGGATGAGAAAAAAGTTGTAAAAAGGGGAGAAAATGGTTATATTATTACGGAAAAGATTAAAGAAAAAGGAGTTTGCCAACGATGAAAGATTCTGACTTCAAAGTTCCAGATCAGAAAGAGCTGGAAAAGGAGCTGAATGAATATTTAGGAAAGAAGTACGGAGATAGAATAAGATTGGTCGTACCCCTGCTTTTCCCCAAAACTCAGACGGAAGAGGTGCCAAAGGAAGAAAAAGAGCTTGGGGAAGGAAAGAAAAAGATTAATTTTGATTTAAAACCCGAGGAGTTAGAAGCCTTCTTAAATGACTATATCATACGACAAGAAGATTCGAAAGAAATCCTGGCGACAAAAATCTGTACCCACTTCAATCGAATCAAGTTCACAGAATTGACAAAAGGCCGAACCCGATACGAGGGAGTAGGCCATATTAAAAATAATATAATGATGATTGGTCCCACTGGAGTGGGAAAGACCTACATGATTAAGTTGATTGCAAAAAAGATTGGGGTTCCCTTTGTGAAAGGAGATGCGACAAAGTTTAGTGAAACCGGCTATGTAGGGGGTGATGTGGAGGATCTCGTTCGAGATCTGGTTTACGAGGCCGATGGAGATATTGAGTTGGCTCAATACGGCATCATCTACGTCGATGAGATCGATAAGATAGCCTCCTCCAACAATATTATCGGTCCGGATGTTTCCAGGACAGGGGTTCAGCGAGCTCTGCTCAAGCCGATGGAAGAGACTGAAGTAGATCTCAAAGTCCCCCATGATCCGATCTCTCAGCTGGAGGCGATCGAGCACTATCGGAAAACAGGGAAGAGGGAGAAGCGAACGATCAACACCAAGCACATCCTCTTTATCATGAGTGGAGCATTCAACGGTCTGGAGGAGATGATCAAGAAACGTTTGAACCGGGAGGGGATCGGTTTTGGGGCTGAGATCCGCTCGAAGGATGAGCGGGCCGAGTATCTAAAACAGGTGAAGGCCGAGGACCTGATGTCTTATGGATTCGAATCGGAGTTCGTCGGTAGGCTTCCGGTGGCCGCTGTTTTTGAAAAATTGGAGATCCATGACCTCTTCTCAATATTAAAAAACCCTAACAATCCCATTACCCTCGGGAAGAAGAAAGATTTTAAATCCTACGACATCGACATTCAGTTTGAAGACGAAGCTCTCTATGAGTTAGCGGTCAAGGCTTACGAAGAGAAAACAGGAGCGAGGGGATTGGTCAGCGCAGTAGAAAAGGTTCTCCTCAAATTTGAGAAGCATCTTCCTTCCACCGATATCCAGAAACTTATTGTCACCCGCGCCGTTGTAGAAAATCCCAATCGGGAGTTGGAACGACTGCTCCAGGATCCCCTGAACCCGGAGATGCTCCAGAGATTTGAAACGCTCCTTTCTCAAGAAAGATTGGCCATGAAGAAGTCCATTCTGGACAGAGAGGCGGAATTTAAGAGACGCTATGGAATGTTTTTTCGAGAAGGCAGGATCAATCTCATCGTCAACCGGATGATCGAGAAGGGGTATGACTTGAACACGGTCTTTGAAGAGGGTGTTGAGATTCAGCGGCTGGTGGAGGATTTTGAGAGGGATTTTCAAAGGAGAAATGGGATTTGCATTCGATTCGATGAGGAGGCCATTGATCGGATAACAGAGATTGCCCTGGAAGAGGACGGGAAGGGATCTGCGATCTGTGCGCGGCTCTCGAAGGATTACGAACATGGATTCCGATTGATCCGCGATAAGATCGGCCAAAAAGAGTTCGTTCTTACAAGAGAGGCAGTCGATGACCCAGAGAGTTATCTGAACAGGGTGATCCGGGAGATCTACAGCGAACAGTCAGATCAAGGAATGAAGGGCCAGAATGATGGCAACCAGAGATTATTATGATATGTTGGGTGTGAGTAAGAATGCCAGGGACGATGAGCTGAAGCGGGCCTATCGAAAGCTGGCGATGAAATATCACCCGGACAAAAATCCAAACAAAAAAGAGGCTGAGGAACGCTTCAAGGAGATCAATGAGGCCTATGCTGTCTTGAGCGATAAGGAGAAGCGGAAGCAGTACGACACCTTTGGCAAAGAGGGATTTCATCAACGATTCACACAAGAGGACATTTTCCGGGGCTTCGATTTGGATGAGATCTTGTCAGGCCTCTTCGGAGGAAGGGGAAGGCGGGAATTCAGATCTGGAGGAAGGAGTGGTTTCGATTTTAGCGACCTCTTCGGAGGACAGACCACTTATCAGGATATGGGACGAATGCCTCAAAAAGGAGAGGATATCGTTTATGAGTTAAGCATTGCCTTGGAGGAAGCAGCCAACGGCAGTGAGAAGAAAATTTCTTATCGGAAGAATGGGAGAATAGAGGAGGTCTCGGTAAAAATTCCACGGGGCATTCCGTCGGGGAAGAAGTTAAGGCTCGCCGGAAAAGGGATGGAAGGGAGAAACAATGGCCCGCCAGGCGATCTGTACTTGCAGATTTCAATTAAAGATCATTCCCTTTTCAGCCGGGAGGGAGACGACCTCATCGTGGAGAAAGAGATTAGTTTCTCAGAGGCTGTGCTAGGGACCCATATCGAAGTTCCTACCCTTGAGGGGATGAAAAAGATGAAGGTTCCCCCTGGGACTCAGTGCCACACAAAGATGCGATTGAAAGGCCTTGGCATTCCCCATTTCCAAGGAGATGGCAAAGGGGACGAATATGTGAAGCTCATAGTAAAAGTCCCCAAAAAAGTGACCGAAAAGGGTAAAGGGTTAATTCAGGAACTTGCCAAAGAAGGCATCTAAGTAAAATTTCATAAATGAAATTTGAACTTTTTGCTTGTAACCTTTAACTCCTCATCTTTGACTCATAACTCCGAACTCTTCTTTTTCTTAAAACCTCGTTGACCCATTCGACTGCGCTTAGTCCCGCTCAGGATCAACCCTGAGCCCTCGGTCTTCAGGCCGGGGAGTGGAAGGGTTGACTTTTCTCAAGTTCTGATAGAAAATGAGAATTAAAAAAAACTAGCACCTCTCAGGGGGGATTCGGGAAAGGTGCTGAATAAATCGTATACTAAAGGATGAAGGGGGAAGCTATGGTCGATAAAGTCTATGAAGAGGTTCCGGTAGAGCAGTTGAGGTGGCGATGTGATCCCAACACCTTGCCCTTTGAGACGACTCAGGCGGTCCAAGCCTGTGAGGAGATTATTGGTCAGGAAAGGGCTCAGGAAGCGATCCGGATAGGATTAGATATTAACAGCGTCGGATACAATATCTTCGTGACAGGCTTAACCGGAACAGGACGTTTCACTACGATCAAGTGTATTTTGGAAGAATTGAATGTGAAAGGGAAGATTCCCAATGACATTTGTTATATCAATAATTTTAAGAATCCGGATATGCCTCATATGCTCAGCTTTCCTGCAGGCCAGGGGAATGCCTTCAAAAAAGAGATGGAGACATTGGTCGAATCTCTAAAAAAGAAGATCCCTTTGCTTTTTGAGAATGAGACTTATCTTAATAAAAAGAAAGAGGTGGTTGAAAAATTTCGGAATAGACAGGCTGAGATGCTTCGGGAGTTTGAAAAGAAGGTGAATAAGGAGGGTTTTGCCCTCGTTCAGATCCAGATGGGACCTTATTCTCGTCCTGGGATCTTGCCTGTCGTTGAAGGCAATCCATTGAACATTGAGCAGCTGGAGACGATGGTGGAGGAAGGTAAGTTCTCCAAAGAGGATCTGGAACGGCTTAAGGAGAAACAGGCTGTGCTGATCGACGAGCTCGAGAATATTTTTAAGGGGATTCGAAAGGCTGAGAAAGAGATCAGAGAGGAGCTTTCGGCTTTGGACCATGAGGTAATCTCACCCGTGGTCATAGACTCGATCTCTGATATCAAAGAGAAGTTTGATGATGAGAAGGTCCATCGCTACCTGGACGAAGTACAAGATGATATTCTAACCAATCCCAGCCGTTTCAGGGAGAAAGAAGAACCCCAAACCTCTCCCATCCCGGGCTTGGTCTTGCCGCAGGCAGTTGATTCATTTTCTGAATACCAGGTCAATGTATTAGTAGACAATTCGGAGGCGAAGGGAGCGCCCATTATTGTAGAGACCACTCCCAACTACCGAAACCTTTTTGGAACCGTCGAACGGGTGGTTGAACGCTCAGGGGTCTGGAAAACCGACTTCACCCATATCAAGGCGGGAACTCTTTTAAGGGCAAATGGAGGGTATTTGATCTTAAATGCCCTGGAGGCCCTCGTGGAGCCAGGGGTTTGGCCTGCCTTGAAACGGACATTGAAGAACCAGGTAATGGAGATGCAGACTTACGATCCTTTCTATTTCTTTGCCACCTCTGCTCTCAAACCGGAACCCATAGGGTGCAGCACGAAAGTCATCATGATCGGGGATTCGTATATTTACCACCTCCTTTACAATTTAGATGATGATTTTAAGAAGATTGTTAAAATCAAAGCAGACTTCGATTCGGTGATGAATAAAGATGATGAAAAGATTCTTCAGTATGCCTCTTTTATTCGAAGGATCTGTGATGAGGATAAGTTGAAACCCTTTGACACGACAGGAATTGCCGCCGTAGTGGAATACGGGGTGAGAATGGCAGGAAGGCAGAAGAAACTTTCAACACGTTTTCACCTGATCGCCGACCTTTTGAGGGAGGCCAACTACTGGGCGGTGAAGGACGGTAGCGAGGTAGTGAGTGAAAAACATATAGAAGAGGCGATTCAGAAGAAGATCCACCGAGTGAACCTGATCGAGGAGAAGATTCAGGAGATGATCGATGAGGGAACCATTCTGATCGACTCTGATGGTGCGGTTGTAGGCCAGGTGAATGGCCTTTCTGTCTACGATTTAGGGGATTATATGTTCGGCAAGCCCTCCCGGATTACGGTCAAGACCTCTATGGGAAAGGCAGGAATTATCAATATCGAAAGAGAGGCGGAGATGAGCGGCCCCACTCATAACAAGGGGGTCTATATCCTCGCCGGATATCTCAGGGGAAAATACGCCCAGGACAAACCTATTACCATGAGTGCAAGCATCTGTTTTGAGCAGTCCTACAGCGGCGTGGATGGAGATAGCGCTTCCTCGACAGAAATTTATGCATTGCTTTCAAGCCTCTCCGGACTTCCCCTCCGGCAGGACATTGCCGTAACGGGTTCGGTTAACCAGAAAGGAGAGATCCAGCCCATTGGCGGTGTCAACCAGAAGATCGAAGGTTTCTTCGATGTCTGCAAGGCCAAAGGATTGACAGGGAAACAGGGGGTGATGATTCCCCATCTCAATGTGGGTGACCTGATGTTGAGGAAAGAAGTGGTCAAGGCCGTGGAAGAGGGAAAATTTCATGTCTATCCTGTCAAGACCATTGATCAAGGGATTGAGATCCTCACCGGCATGGAGGCTGGCGAGAGATTGGAAAATGGAAAATTTAAAGAAGGATCTGTAAATGACCTAGTGGATAATAAGCTTCGAGAGTTGGGGATGAAGATCAAGGAGTTTGAAGGAGGCGGAGAGGAGAGAGCGAAAGAGGAGAAGAAGAAGCGAAAAGGGAAAACCTCTTGTGATGGATAGAATCGTTCTCGATAGAAAAATTGAAATAGGCAAAGAAGTTCTAATTCAAGGGCCTCCTCTAGAGGCCCTTTGTTTTCAGGGCGGTCGTGTGGGTAGCCTGATTACACTGACCGATTCTGAAGGGAATGACTTCAGGGGAAGGGTGATTCGCCTCTCTCAGGAAGAGGCCTCCGTTCTTGTCTTTGACGCCTTTTCATCGACTACGGAATCCTCTGTGGAAATCATTCTTCTGCAAGCTCTTCCCGAGAAGGAACGGATGGAACTGGTCGTTCAGAAGGCAACAGAGTTGGGTGTTTCGGCCATCATTCCTTTTAAGTCTGAGAGGTCAATTTCTCTGGAAGAGAGGGAGGCAAAACAGAAGAAGGCCCATCGCTGGCAAGAGATCGCTGTGAAAGCGGTCCAGCAATCGAGGAGGGCAAAAGTACCACAGGTGGAGCGCTATCGACTGTTTAATGAAGCCTTGGGGATTTGCAAGGAGGATGGTCTGAAGATTTTTCTCTATGAGAAGAGTGGTGAAAGTCTTAAAGAGGTCTTGAAACGATATCAAACTAAAAAGGTCTATGTCATGGTAGGACCAGAAGGAGGATTTACAGAAGAGGAGGTAAGGTTAGCAAAGGACAGGGGATTTATCCCTGTCAAATTGGGACAGAGAATATTGAGGACGGAGACCGCAGCCATCACCCTGGTTGGAATCCTTCAATACGAACTGGGCGATCTGAGTTAATGAGCGATATGATCGAGATGCTGAAAACAGTTCGCATGACATAGCAACAGCTTCTTCATTTCTTGTCATCCCGAACTCGTTTCGGGATCTTGTTTTTAGGTCCGTAGCATCGGCATTGATTGCCGACAAATTTTATCTTCGGACTAATAGTCAGGGAGGTTTCTTACCCTATGGCTAACTCCTTTGAGATTTGTAAACGATAGAATTTAGCCTATCATGTTTTGCTTCTCCAATCTCCGCATTTCGATATAAACCTTTGATATAGAATGTAAATAGCCAAAACCCTAAAGAAATTGCCTTTTCCGAAGCTTTGAAGTATATTGGGTGTACCAGAAGACCCAAAGAATCGGGGAGGAGTTATTCCCTTTTCAACACCCATTTTACTATGAAGCCAAACCGCATTGACAGAACTGACAAATCTGGAAAACCCTTTGAAATAGGGATCAGTTGTACTGAAGATTTTCCATCTCTTCTAGAGATGTATCGGGTCTTCTGTCCGAAACCCGCCTCTCAGGGCCTCCCGCCTGAAGACCCTGAAATCTGTCACGATTGGGTGAAGAAGCTTTTTCAAATAGGTAAGAATCTTCTTGCCTGGAGAGGCGATAGTGTTATCGGCCACGTTGCGCTGATTCCCGATATAAAAGGAAAATCGGGTGAATTTGTGATCTTTGTTGATCAAAACCACAGAAATCTCGGGATCGGCACAGAGCTAACACGGTTCACCCTGGAAAGGTCCATGCAACTCGGTTTCGACTCAGTCTGGCTGACAGTAAACGTAACAAACTTCATAGCTCTTAAGCTCTACAGAAAGCTCGGTTTCGAATATTGTGATATGGATAGCCATGAGAGGGTGATGAGCATCAAAATAAGGTTGACTCAATCTACCGAGTATTAAAGTCCCTTCCTAAGGAAGAAAAGATCAAAAATCCTAAATTTTAGAGGGCATGATTGGAGGGATAGGGTCTAAAACATTTTAAGGGATTTCTCTCAATTTTCTCCTTCTTTAAAAATGACCAACCGATGTCAAGTTGTTTAAGAATCAGCGTCCCTTTCTTTGTTATCTTTTTTCAATTTTATTCTCCATAACGATTTGCATAACCTAAGCGGGTAACTATCGATGCCAAAACTAAACAGCGTTTATTCCGCGTTAGGTTGATGCTGTTGTTAGCCTATTTCATTGGTTCTTTAAATATTTTTTCAAGTCTCGATAATAATTTTCATGAGGACCAATCATAATTAATTCCAAATCTTCTCCAACCATTCGATAAGCAAGAAGATACTCAGCCGTTTTAATTTTGAATTTGTGAATCAATATTTCTCTGAGGTCTCCTTTCTTTTCTTCTCCAATAGACGGATTCTCTGCAATATTCCTTATCTCCTGATCTAATATTTCCTTTTCTCGTATATGCATTCTCTTTATTCTTTTTTCAAAAGACCTTGATTGGTATATTTTCATAAGCCATCATCCAAATTTATATTCGGATTTTTCGCCTTGCTCCAATTCTTCTACACCAATTAAAATTTCTTTAATAAGCAAATAAGTTAAATCTGGATTTTCCTCAGCACATTTCCCCATTCGAGCCCAATGTTCAATTTGACCAGTTAAGGATCTATGGTCTATCCGGCTGATTTTTTTTGCATCATTGACAAGTTTTTCAGATATTCTAACTGCTGTTGCCATATCCTTTACCTCCGTATCTTACAATTGTTATGTTCTGTGTGCATTTTAATTCATTTCATAGCATAATGCAACTTCATTGATATTTCTTTAATTTGTTTAGGGCCAACGGGCGCGAAGCGCCGGCCCATCGTCTATGATCAGCCGTGGCTGTAAGCCATCCGCTGGACTTGTTCAATGTTCCAGGTTCTTTAGCTGCTTGATGCAGTAGGCTGTGCTACCCGGAAAACCTTGACCTCACGATTAATGCGATTTGCTATTCTGGCTTCCGCCATTTCAAGGTCATAACGGGCTTGCATGCTTAGCCAAACGGCTGCACTCGTGCCAAAGTATCGTGCCAATCTCAAGGCGGTGTCTGCTGTAATTGAACGCCGACCGCGTACAATTTGATTAATCCGCAAAGTCGGTACACCGATGTCTTTCGCCACACGATATTGGCTCAAGCCTAGCGGCTTCATAAAATCTTCGAGCAATACTTCACCAGGATGAACAGGGGGTAGCTTTTCCATACTTGACTCCTTACTTGTGATAATCCACAATCTCTACCTCTCTCGCTTTGCCCTTCAACCATTTGAAGCAGACTCGGTATTGGTCGTTGATACGTATGCTGTATTGACCCTCACGGTCTCCATGAAGTGTCTCAAGTCTGTTACCAGGTGGCGCGAACAAATCGCGTAAATCGTCTGCATCGTCTATGTAAACAAGCTTACGTCGAGCCGTGCAGTGGTTTCCACGTCCGTGTGCATGGCAGTGTTATGCCATCCTTACACCTTTCCCACTAGGGCAGATGCTTCTGCACACATTACAGGTGTATAGAGCGTAGCCTTTTGCAGTTGTTAATTGGGACTTCTCTCTGCAGAGTTTCTGCACCACACTTGCTCCGCCCAAGGCTTTCCCAGGGCACTTCTCAACACACAACCTGCAGTCGTCCGAACAGAAAGCATATTGCGCGATTGGATCTCCCTTCAGTGCTGTATCCACGAGTAGTGCACCCAAGGTAATACGGTTGCCATAGATATCATTTGTGAGGAGCATATTCTTTCCAAGAACACCCAGCCCAGCCAAATAACCGGCATGCCGAAGCGATAGTATCCCCTTTCCTTCCTTGGCGTCAGAGTCCCAGTACTCATATGGCTCGCTTGGGATTGGCACTGCAGTGATGCCTGCATCCTGTAGCCTTAGCGCAAGTTCACAAGTAATTCGGAAAACTTCTCGCAGAATAACCTCACAGGCGAAGGTATAGGGAACAGGGCTTCTGGAGGAGAAAACACCTTCCGGGAACCTCTTTGCCAGCACAATAACTGATTTCGTTTCGGAGAAAATGTTTTGCGGTCTGAATCCCTCTGGAGCTTCCTTGAACCGGTCGACTGGAGCGATCCCGCAAAGATCCATGTCCAAAGCTTTAGCTATTTCTTTAAATTGCTCGACTGTCATCGTTTTCATTTGGCTCCTCATCTGGCGTAACCATAAAGCTGAGAGGCGCAGGTTTATCAGCGCCCTACTCCAGTGAATGGTTATGCTCAACTCTTTAGAAAATACTCTACACTAACGTTTCTATAGGATACTTAGAAAGGAATTCTTTTATCAGTGACTCATTTACTTTTGAAATTTTAGCGATGACCGAAGGGTTTGCCATCATCCATCTGCTCTCGCCTTCGGCCAAAAGCTCGTTATCTTTGGAGCGAATAGTTGAACGCAGGACGGTGTCTTTTTCATCTTGAGTTTCTA
>Ga0299915_10003765_pt1 | contig 10968 bp, 12 predicted proteins | sample RVTome_13_FD_200263 | JGI IMG/M metagenome (GOLD analysis project Ga0299915, IMG submission 200263) | Soil microbial communities from uranium-contaminated site in the Upper Colorado River Basin, Wyoming, United States - RVT92D227 (version 2) ... | reverse complement strand
GAGCCCCAACTCATGATGGGATTCATCACCATATTCAAAGAAGTTCTCCACAACCCAAAGCAATCTCCCGACATGAATCTCAATGCCAAGTTCCTCTAGCATCTCCCTCCTTAGTGTGTCTTCGGAGGGTTCCAGCAGTTCGACTCGACCTCCTGGCAGAGACCAGAAGTCATCCTTTTCTCCTCTGTGAAGAAGAACCCGATTGCCACTAAGGGCAACTCCGGCTGCTCGATAATGAAACCTTACTTTCCCTTCGTTAAATGTGATCACTTCCCTTACTTCCTGCGCATAACATTCTGTGCATCGCCATTTCCCTGTCGCTCAGCGTCTCCGGTTCTTGACGAAGCGACTGCCAAGAACCAAACCGTCAGCCATCTACAGGTGCAGCTTTAGGCTTATGGCTACTATCGAAGCTCAGTATTGGACCTTGCCATCGCTCGTTGTCCAAAGCTGTCTCGGTAAACTGGCCATTGGTATATTCATCAATGGCGCGCCGCCAAAATCTCTGGGCACCTACGTTTTCCTTCAAGGGGCTAATCTCCCATTTGCCGGGGAACGCATCGAAAATACGGAGCGCTGCTGTCTTTGCAATACCCTGGCTCCGGTACTTGCTCAATACGAAGAATTCGGCTATGGATTTGGCTTTGCCCCTTTCTTGGAGGTGCGTGTATGAATTTACCAGGACGAACCCCGCGATCTTATCGTCAGCATAGATTAGGAACGGAAACCTTTCGGCCTGACTCCAGTAGGAATCAAGGTATTTGTATTCGAATAGGCCATCCTGGTCGATGTCCCTACCATCGACCTCGCTCAAGTCATACAAGTATAGCTGCATGAGGCGCGCAAGAATAGGTTTCTGTTCGATAGATGCTGGCTTTACTTGCACAATCATTTCGCTCCTTACACCGACAACTGCCGGAGGAAATCCGGGTCAGATTGCCAAATTATACCATTTACCGGCGTAGCTATCAAAAGCTGGCACCTTGCATCGTAGTGAACCTTTGACGTGTATTGACTTCCTTTCGGAAAATGGTAGCATATGCCCAGAAAGGGGGATGTATCGTTATGAATCTATACAGGATTAGCGTGCCCAACGAAATAATCGATTGTATGGAATTGAGCGAGGAGTAGAGAAATGGACTTCAGTTACTCGCCCAAAGAGGAAGCATTTCGACAAGGGGTCAAGGACTGGCTCGAGGAGAATATGAAAGAGCTGCCCGCCTGGTGGTTCGACCGTAGTCTGCTTAGGCCAGATACAGGATCGGAGGAATACCGCCAATTCAGCCTGTGGTGGCACCGCAAGCTATATAACGCCGGCTTCGTAGGCATAGGTTGGCCCAAGGAGTACGGTGGCCGCGGTGCTACCCTTTTAGAGCAGGTGGTCTTCAATGAGGAGATGGCCACACACCGCGTGCCAGGCCCAACTAACGCCCATGGCCTCGGTTGGTGCGGTCCTGCCATCATGGTGCATGGAGCCGAGTGGCAAAAGAAGCGTTTTCTCCCCAAGATACTGAGCGCCGAGGAGATCTGGTGCACTTGCTACTCCGAGCCAGAAGCGGGTTCGGATATGGCTAATGTCCAGACTCGCGCGGTGGAGGACGGCGATGACTTCGTGGTCAACGGGCAGAAGGTCTGGACCAGCGGTGGCCACTACGCCCATTGGGCGGTCATCCTGGTCAGAACAGACCCTGATGCTCCCAAGCATCGAGGACTCAGCTATCTCATCATGGACATGCACTCTCCCGGCATTACCGTGCGCCCCTTGCGGCAGATCACCGGCCATGCCGAGTACAACGAGGTTTTCTTAGATAACGTGCGCATCCCTAAGAACCAGGTGGTGGGACAGATCAATAGGGGCTGGTACATCGCTGCCGGCGCGCTGGAGTTCGAGAGGTCCAACATAGGTGCCTCTGAGCGGGCCTTTAATACCGTCAAGGACATGATTCGCATGGCACAGCAAACGGTGCGTCTGGGCAAGCCCCTCTCTGAGGACCCGCTGATGCGACAGAAGCTGGCCCAGTTATACATCGAGTCCATGATCATGAGATTTAATGGCCTCCGCAATTTGACAAGTCAGCTTAGGGGGGAACGCCCTGGTCCCCAAATGTCTATTGGCAAGCTCTACATGAGCGAGCATGACATGCGTGCCCAACATGTGGCATTGGAGATCCAGGGCCCCTATAGCCAGCTTATGCGAGGCTCGAAATATGCCATTGACGACGGCAGATGGCAGCAGAGCTTCCTCTCAGCACCGGGCATGCTCATTGCGGAAGGCACCTCCGAGATCAACCGCAATGTTATTGCCCAGCGGGTCTTGGGCCTGCCCAGATAATCGGAAGGAGAAGACTGTTATGGATTTCGGCTATAGCGAAGAACAAGTTATGCTGAGGACCTCAGCTAGGGATTTCCTGGAGAAGGAATGCACCAAGGAGGTCGTCAGGAACCTGCTGTACCAGGATGCAAAGGGCTATTCTCCCGAGATGTGGAAGAAGATGGCGGATCTGGGCTGGCTGGGGCTGGTCTTCCCTGAGGAGTACGACGGCATAGGCAGCAGCTTTCTGGATCTATCGGTGCTGGTGGAGGAGATGGGGCGTGCCCTCCTGCCAGGGCCCTTTATGTCGACGGTGGTCTGGTGTGGGCTGCCCATCTTGAACTATGGCACTGAAGAACAGAAGCGGGAGTTCCTGCCTAAGATAGCCAATGGTGATATGATCCTCGCCCTTGCCTTCTATGAGGCTAACGGTGGCATCGAGGCAGGGGATATAGAGGATGTTAAGGCCTCGCCTGCGGGGGATGATTATGTGATCAACGGGAGGAAGCTCTTTGTTCGCGATGCCCATGTAGCCGACTATCTCCTCTGTGTGGCCAGGACCAGAGAGTTGGCCAACAAGGAAGAACGGATCACCCTATTCCTGGTAGACGCCAAGAGCCCGGGCATCACCACCACGGTAGAGGCTACCATGACCGGTGAAAAGCAGTGTGAGGTAGTCTTCAATAATGTGAGGGTACCCAAGAAGAATATCTTAGGGGAGCTGGATAAAGGCTGGCCGATTGTGAAAAAGATCCTACTCTGGGGAACGGCGGCAGAGTGCTGCGCGATGGTGGGTGGTGCTCGATGGGCTTTGGACACATCTGTTGCCTATGCCAAGGAGAGGATCCAGTTTGGGCGCCCCATTGGCAGTTTCCAGGCCATTCAACACTACTGCGCCGGTATGTTGGACGATGTAGAGTATGCCACGTCACTTTGCATGTACACGGCCTGGGCGGTCACGGAAGATGCTCCCGAGGCGCCTCTTGCCGTCTCCATAGCCAAGGCCTGGCTAAGCGATGTCTATCCGCGAACTACGGGCCAGGCTATCCAGATTCACGGTGGCATTGGTATGACTTGGGACCACGACATGCACCTCTATTTCAAGCGGGCCAAGGCCTCGGAGGTTCTCTTCGGAGATGTCGATTATCATCGTGAGATGGTGGCAAATCTGATAGGCATGTAGCTTGTACTGACCTCAGATAGAGAAAGCGGCCTCATGAGGCCGCTTTCTCTATCTAGCACCAGCGGTACTAATCGCCCAAAGCCTCTTCAATATGTCTCAAGGTGGAGACGGTATCCTCCTTGACCACTATTATGGGTATCCCTTTCTCCGTCGCTCTATGCAAAACGATGGGCATGGGGCTTATGTTGCCGGTGAGGATGAGGCACTTAGTAGAGGTCTCCAGCGCCGCCATTTGGATGTCGGGACGGTCGCCGCGGGTTATCACAGCTTTATTAGTCTTACGTCGAAAATAATCGAGTCCAGAATCCACGGAGAGCGCCCCCACCATCAAGTTCTCCACCAACTCCTCTGAGCGCTCAGGACAGTTCAGTATTTCTCCTTCCAGGTGCTTCGCCAGTTCGCCGACGCTGAGGAGGGATCTAGACTGACCTTCAGCAGTAGGACCCATTACCGATATTCTCCCTTTTCAGTGCTATACCTTTATTTTTGGGCTATTATACCACATTGTCTTCTTGCCTGCTACTATTTTTCTCATGAGGACTTAGATTGACAGCGCATACTCCATTTGCTATAAGGGTGATGGCAGAGCTCAAAGTCGGGGGCGTTATATGGAACACGAGGCAGCCTCTAGAATGATAACCGTCGCAGCAGTTAGTATGAATGTAGTTCACGATAAGGAGAAGAATCTGGCCAAGTATCTAGAATACATTGATGAGGCAAAAACAAAAGGCGTTGGCCTCATAGTGTTTCCTGAGCAGTCGTTACAAGGATACCTCTACAGCCTTAACCATAATTTCACTGCCGAGGAGTTAGACTATCACTATCGCAATGCCGAGCCTATTCCGGGAGAGAGCACTAACAAACTCATGGAAAAAGCTAAGGACGAGAACATATACATCGTCTTTGGTTTGACTGAGGAGAGGGCAATGGCATTTTCACCGGTGCTCTTCAATTCGGCGGTAATGGTAGGGCCGGAAGGATTATTGGGGGTTTATCGCAAGATTCACCTTCCTGGCGACGAGAGGCATATCTATCGTCGCGGCGATTCCTGGTCTGTTTTGGAAACGGGGATGGGCCGGGTGGGACTGATGATATGTTGGGATGCTGCCTTCCCGGAATCGGCGAGGGAGCTTACCCTGGGGGGTGCGGACATGTTGGTTCTGCCCACGGCCTGGCCTAAAGACGCCGGCGGGAACTACGAATTGTACAGCCGGGCCAGAGCGGCGGAGAATTATCGCTGGTTTATCGCCGCCGACCAAGTAGGCCGGTGCGATAAAGGGCAAATGGAATACTATGGTCACAGCCGAATCGTTGATCCTCGAGGTAGAATTGTGGTTGATAGTGGAGAGGAGGAGGGCTTAGTCATTGCTGACATCGAGGTAAAAGAGGAGATCAAAAAGTGTCAGAATAGCATATTCTATACGCTGCAGTGGCGTGTTCCCTCCATGTACAGTACGATAGGGGATGAATCCATTTGTTATCCTGAGGCTTCTCAGAAATAGAGACAAGCACTCGTGCCCTCAGTTGTATTTGTTCATGGCTTCTGTTAGCCCCTGGCTCAAGATACACTCAATAGCATCGCTCACCCGAGCGTAGACCTCCTTCATGATGGCCTTCTCGGCAGCGGTGAAGTCGCTCAACACATAGCTCATTACCCTGGGCCTCGCTTGGGAAGGCCTTTCGATTTCCGCAGGCCTGCTGATGCCGACCCGGATGCGAGGGAAATCCTGACCCCCTAGATGCTCGATTATTGATTGCATACCCTTGTGACCGCCTGAGCTGCCCTGTTGGCGGATGCGAATCTTGCCTATGGGCAGGTCTAGATCATCGTGGATGATGATTAGGTCGTTCAAAGCGATGTTGTATCTCTGTACCACCTGCTTGACTGCTTGGCCGCTGAGGTTCATAAACGTTCGGGGCTTGGCGATGATCACCTGAAAGCCGCCCACCTCGCCGAAGCCTATGCGGCACCGTGATTGTTGTTGGGAGAAAGTCAGTTTGTGAACTCGGGCGAAATGATTTAAGCACTGAAAGCCCACGTTATGGCGATTGTCTGCGTAAGCTTGACCTGGATTGCCTAATCCCACGATCAATTTCATGACACCTAAGTAACCTTTAGCCATCCTTCTAGCGGCGGAGACGGGCCGCAATTACACCCAAGACGAAGATTATAGCACCTAATCCAGCGCCGACGACGAAGGTTCTACCCCAAGAGCCAAGGGAGAGCTCCGGTAAAAAGGAAAGCCTTCTCGTCGAGGAGCTAGCCCCTCCAACTGGTGTGGGGGTAGCGGAGGGGGTGAGAGAGATACGAATGACAGTGGGGGTAAGGAACCCCGGTGTGGGAGTAATAGTTGGGGTGGTAGTGACCGTAGGTGTAACTGTGACGGTGGGAGTTATTGTAGTAGTAGGGCTAACCTTACCTGTCGGAGTGGTAGTTGGGGGTGGGGCCGTGCCCACTGTTTCCCGGAATTCGATGCGGAAATAGGTTCTATTATCCACTTTTATGAACGTTGGCTGGCTGACTACATCCACGAGCACGATGCTGTATTCCCCTTCAGTGAGGGTGAATTTGAATAAGCCATTTCCGCGGGTGGCGTCATAGGCCTGCCAGCCATCCGAGGACACCTTGGCTCTAACGCCAGCCAGGGGGGCACCTTGCTTGTCATACACAAAGCCTTCGATATCTCTAGGAAGGGGAAGGGGGTCCTTGGAGATGGTTGTGGTAACATAGGGTATAAATACGGAAGACGTGGGAGTAGGGCTAGCCTCAACAACACGATCGGAGGCCCCCCGGACGGAAGCAATTTCCCCTCGGCCACCAAAAGCCAGGCAAACGAGCCCAGCCAGTAGGAGGGGCAAGTTTGAAACCTGTCCGTACTTAGCAAGCTTTCTAGCCATTGGTATCCCTAAAAATAGCGATGAGAGTGCGTAACATGATCCTTAAATCCAACAAAAGGGTCCAGTTCTCAACATACCAGAGATCGTAGGCGGTTCTTTCTTCGATGCTGACGTTTCCCCTCAAGCCGTTGACCTGGGCCCAGCCGGTAAGCCCAGCCTTCTCACGGTGGCGTTCCAGGTAACGAGGCACCTTTTTGCCGAATTGCTCCACGAAGTAGGGGCGCTCAGGGCGAGGCCCTACTACGCTCATCTCACCTATAAGTACATTGATGAATTGAGGTAGTTCATCCAGTGAAAAGCGCCTGATGAAAGCTCCCAGCCGAGTGGCACGGGGGTCACCCCTAGTTGCCCAGACAGGACCTGTTTCCTCCTCAGCCTCTGGCATCATCGATCTGAACTTGATCATCTGAAAGGGCTTGCTGTCCAAACCCACCCGCTCTTGCACATAGAAGACAGGGCTCTTCGGCGAGCCTAATTTTGTGAGTATGGCGACGAGAAGCATAATAGGCGAGAAGAGTATGAGCATGAAAGTTGCGACTATGACATCCACCGCCCGTTTGATGGCCAGATTCCAACCCCGGAGGCCAGCATCTCTAATACTAACCATAGGCATCCCATTCAAGTCGCCGATAGAGACCTCTGAAGATATGATCTGAAACACGTCGGGAAAGGCTTTTACGTTGACTCGTCCCTTTTCGCAGGCCGCGACAATATCCATCATACGTTGGTGGGGCAGCCCTGGTTCGGCGATGATTACCTCACTGATGGCATCGTGATTGACTAGGGAACCTACGTCATCAATGCCACCCAAGATAGGGACGCCTCGGATTGGGTCCGAAGCTATATTGTAGCCAGAACTGATAAAGCCGACTGCCCGGTAACCCAGAGATGGCGATTGTTGGATCTTTTGAAGGATAGCCTTACCCATTTCCCCTGTGCCTACAATGATCATTCTCGACTCCATTGCACCTCTTCTTAAGAGGATGGCACGGAGCCAATATTGGAGAAGACGGGTCGTCCAAATGAGCAGGATGGCCGATGCCCAGCCGATAGCCATTAAAGCGCGAGAGAAGTCGAAGTCGCGGAAGAAAAAGGCACTGATCGCCCAGGTAAGGACAGTGCCTATGGAGACGGCGGTAAATACCTTTTGAAACTCATCGATGCGGGAGACGCCCCTCTTGAAGCGGTAAGCGCTGCGGAAGGCGAAGACGATGGGAAATAGGAGGCTTTCTAGGATCGCCAGACCTATATAGGCACGCCACGAATGAAAGACCTGAAATGGGACGATGCCGCTCTCGAATCGCAGCCAGTAGGCGACGAAAAGTGACAGATTGGTCATCACTATGTCGATGACCACCATAGTAAAGGTGAGGGCGATGGCTGTCCTGTTTCTCATTTGTGGACTTGTCCTTCTGTCCCTTTAGGGGTATCACCTCGTTCTCCTGCCAGGGCAATATCGGGCTTAAGGACAGCCTCTCGTCTCTGCGTTTGTAGCGGTGCCTGGGGACGCAAGAGATCAGCAACTAGAGCCAAGGCGCCACGCACATAGATGGCGGTTACGATGAGCCAGTTTAGGAGGAAAAAGGTCTTCTTCGCGTAGTGCTTGCGGTAGAAAAGGAGCATGGCGCGGTAGAACTCCAGGGTCGCCTTATAGCGGTGTTGGCGGCGGCTTTCACCCTTGTGGTGGAGGACTCTAACGGCGGGATTGTACATCACCGTCCAGCCCTTCTCCTTGATGCGCAGTGCCCAATCCAGGTCCTCCCCGCCGAAGAAGAAGCCCTCGTCCAGAAGCCCCGCCTGCTTGATAGCTTGCCCCCGCACCAGCATAAAGGCTCCGTTAACAGAATCGACCTCTGTTAGCTCATCAGGGTCAAGGTAGGTCAGGTTATAGCGGGCGAAGCGACGGCTCTTGGGGAAAAGCTTGCTCAGCCCCAACATGCGATAGAGGGAGACCTCGGGAGTGGGAAAGCTGCGGCGGCAGGCCAGATCGAGGCTGCCATCAGCTCGGACCAGCTTGGGGCCAGCCGCTCCCACCTCGGGCCGCGATTCCACGAATTGGGCCATCTCCTTCAAGCCGTTGGGTGGCAGGACGGTGTCCGGATTCAGCAGCAAGACGTAGTCGGGCGGCGTATCCATGTCTTCCCAGCGGCGCAATGCCAGGTTATTTGCATAGGCATAGCCGCTATTTACGGGGCTTTCAATAAGATGAACCTGGGGGAACTCCTCCCTAACCATCACCGCACTATTGTCTGAGGAGTTGTTATCCACGACGCATACCTCCAAGGGAATGCCTTCGCTGGTGTATACCGACTTCAAACATTCCCTGAGCAGATCGCAGACGTTATAGCTTACAATCACAATATATACTCGTGACATCCGAGGAGATTATACCGTAAAGCCTCTCTAGCAGCAACTAATGTTGCGGTGGGGTAAGGGAGATGCTAGAATGGGCTAAATACTCGACCATTAAAAGCGGAGGAAGTGATCTATGTTCTACGACGGTTTTTTCGTGAGCGATGAAGAGATAGCGGAGATCGAGGAGGAGCTGGTCTCTGGCATCGCCGTTTTGACCCCGGCCGAATCCAAGCGCCTCATAGCTAAGGCGGTGGCTGTATTGCCGGAAGTGCGAGCAGCTATGAAGAAGGGGCGGGTTGCTATCGCTGGGGGGACGACGAACGCCTTCGTGGCCGAGGAACTGCTGGGTGTTTCCGTCTCCAAGGTCCACTACACCGCAGGCGTTGTCTCCGGCGGAGAGTTAGGGGTTACGACTAACGAGGGTAGATTGCAGCCCTATATCTTGGTTAATGGCCAGCCCGTGGATATGCGCTACCAGGATATTATCAAGGAGTTCGAGGCGGGGGATGTCTTTATCAAAGGCGCTAATGCCGTTGATGTGCAAGGTAACGCTGGCGTTATCGTGGCGGGGGACAGCGGGGGAACCATTGGCACTGTCTGGCCCACACTGGTAGCCAGGGGGTCGCATCTCATCATACCGGTGGGGTTGGAGAAGCTGGTGCCCTCGGTCATCGAAGCCTCGGAGAGGTGCGGCATAGGGCGCTTCAAGTACGCAACAGGCTATCCCGTGGGCCTGATTCCGGTGGTCAATGGCCAGGTGGTCACGGAGATCCAGGCCCTGGAGATCCTGGCAGGCGTAGTTTCCACTCATGTGGCGTCGGGAGGGGTAGGGGGCTCGGAGGGGGCGGTGGTGCTGGCCATAGAGGGGACGGAGGAAGACGTCGCCCAGGCCTTCGAATTGATTAAGTCCATCAAGGGCGAGCCTGCGCTACCGACGCCCCAGATGGTGAGGCGCTAATCTTGATAGGTTCTTAGTCCACTAAACAAAGCTTTGGTCCCCTACTTATTTCGCCATCTCTTGAGTTGGGGGATGGAGGTTTTTGTTATCTCCCTTGCTTGTGTCTCTGGCATTTTCATCTGGTTTACCATAATGCCAGTGACCATGTCGATCATCTGCTCCATGGTGATGTCGGGCGTGGTGAATCTGCTATTCTGAAAGCAGAACTGGCAACAGTCCTCGTTCTTGCTTCCATCGGCATTGGTGCCGTAATCCTCTGGTTTCTCCATGGGCATACTACAACTTTGGCAGAATGGGCCTTGGGGCGGTCTTGGTTGCATGCGTTTTGCCTCCCTTGTGGTTTTGAGCTTTTGCTGACAGACAGGTTTTAAGAACTATGGACAGCTAAGAAGTACCCACCTTCGGCTGTCGGCTCCTCATCAGCGCAAAGGCCACGCCACCAGCTATGATAATGAAAACTAGAGCTACAAGCCCGCCGATGATAGGCCATTTTATGTACCTGGTGCGTACGGCAAGATGCTGGTCTTTCCCCATGGAAGCGAAATCAAAGTTCCATGTTGCTGAGCCGCCACTAGTACTATCAGCGTTGGTTTCCACAATCGTACCGGGTAGGCTGACTGTCCAAGAGATACTGAACATGGCTTTGAGTGCCTCTTCCATGGCTTTGTCGAGCTGGGGGAACTGTCCCTCGGCATCGGTCTCGGTGCTTGCTGGGCTACCGGGGAGGGTCATCTCGAAGGTGTATTCCTTAAATAGTAGGCGATCGCGGACATCGAAGTTCAGACTTTCCAAGCGGGTCTCTTCAGAAGCTGTCGCCTCATCTGTTCCTAGCGAAAGGCTGGGGATGATGGGGGTTTCGCCCCGCTTGAAGTCCTTTTTGGCAATGAGCGAGGCAGAGTCGCCAGAGCGTTCGATGCTAACGTCCCAACCTTGACTCTTAAGATCTTCAGTGACTTCTGGAGTGCCTAATGAAGAGCCAATCATACCGGTGGCGTCGACTCGGAACTCCTGGACGAGATCGCCAGAAGGTTTGACCGTAGTGTGGAAGTTTACATCAATGGTGCCACACCCCGCTAGTAGAAGTAACAAAAGGACAAATCCAGATACAAGGGCCACCGTCCTGGTTTGTTTCATTCGAATCCTCCTTTATCTAGGCGTTCGTGTAGTTTTTAGGTCCAATTGAGCCGCTCTGAAGGCTCTGCCACTTCGCATTGGCACTCACACAATCACGCCCGAAAACAGTTGAATTATCTTCTCGGGCGT
>Ga0299915_10003762_pt1 | contig 10971 bp, 10 predicted proteins | sample RVTome_13_FD_200263 | JGI IMG/M metagenome (GOLD analysis project Ga0299915, IMG submission 200263) | Soil microbial communities from uranium-contaminated site in the Upper Colorado River Basin, Wyoming, United States - RVT92D227 (version 2) ... | reverse complement strand
CCAGGCGCAGATTGGAGCGAATTAGGTATTGACGTCCCAGTTCACCGTCCAGCGCCTTCATCTCCAGAGCTCGCCGGCTCTTGTCGGACCTGTAGTCGCCACGCGCCAATCGCTCGCGGGATTTCTTGCCCCTGTTCATCCTCTTGACGAGCGCTACTTCCTCCTGAGCTGTCAGGATCGAATGACGGGCGGCCTCTCTGAAATAGAGAGATATGGAGCTCTCCGCATCGATGTCATCCAGGTCCGCGGCCTGCTCTTGCTGGTCATCCCCCTCGTCCTGTTCCTTCCCCAGGATCTCCGATACAGAATCGACCTCCTCATCAACGATGGAGATGCCCTCCTCCTGCAAGAGAGAGTATAGCTCGCTGATCTCATCCACATGGAGCTCGGCCTGAGGGAATTCCTGAAGTATGTCCTCCAGCGTGATGTAGCCTTGCTCCTCGCCCTTGTCCAGCAGTCTCTGTCTCGCAGTGTCTCCTGGGTCTTTGGCCGTGTCTGCCAAGTCTTTGGCGGTGTCTGCTAAGTCTTTCGCAGTGTCCATCAATCCTCTACACCATGCTCGGGGTGCCGTGAGCAAAGAAAATGCCGCCACTCTATAATGGGCGGCACAGGAACTAGCTAAGGGGAACCCAGTCTGGCCAGTATAGCAAAGATACCTCTGTGTGGGTGATATGATGCCCAGGCGCGGTACGGCCGAAACCTATCCTATTATACTACATAACCCGCTCGAAATCAAGCCCCTGGCTTCATAATCTCATCTGCAGTTCAAGAATGAACCGTTTTCAGCTGAAAAGTGGATACCTATGGCGCAATGATGCTGGAAGCCGACATCTCTTCCAGACGTTGAGGGATTCTCGTTGCCCGCGCCCGGCTCAGGATCCACCAGAGACCTCGCTCCCCTTCGGAGCGGTCGACCAAAGCAGAGGCAACAGAAGGGGCGAACACGCACAAGGCTCGCCATGACGATTGGACGCTTTGTAACCCCAATCCCCCAGTGGTATACTGCCGTGACTGGACAGGAGGCTTTCATGAACACTACCACCGCCGTTCTTGTCGCGGAAGCCTTACTCGCCGTCGCCGCCATCCTCGCGATCTATTGGCTCTTCTTCCGGCATCGCCGGGTTGGAGGGGTAGGGGCCGCGGCCCGATCGAGCGGCATCCCCGGACCGGGAGCCACTCTCATCGAGGGAACAGTGGGGCAAGAGGATTGGCCATCCCTGGCCCGCGAAATGGCTGTCGCCTGGCTCGTGGTCACGGAGGCACCTGGCTCCGGGGCGCACCACATGTTGGTCGAGGGCACGAACGTCATCGGCAGGGGGAGCTCTTGTGACATAAGCCTGAGCGATCCAACCGTCTCCCGTCAGCACGCTCGACTAGTGGTCTCCGGAGACCACTTTGTCCTCTATGACCTGCAAAGCACGTCTGGCACCCTTGTGGACGGTGAGGAAGTGGATCAAGCGGCTGGCGCCCAACTGAACAACGGCGCGGTCGTGCGCCTGGGAGCAACGCGCCTTGTGTTCAAGAGGGCTGAGCGTGACGTCGACGTGAGATCGGCCACAGCAGCGGGGAATGAACACTCGTGAGAAAGATCAGGCTGGGCCAAACCGAGCTCATGGTCTCAGCGGTGGGATTCGGAGGTATTCCTATACAGAGACTCTCGCAGCAGGAGGCCATCGGCGTGGTGCGCCACTGCCTGGATCTCGGCATCACTTTCCTGGACACGGCCAACGGCTACACCACTAGCGAGGAACGCATCGGCGAGGCCATCGCTGGCCGAAGAGAGGACCTGGTGCTGGCCACGAAGACCCAGGCCAGGGATGCCCAGGGGGTAACAGAGCACCTTGCTCTCAGCCTGAAGAGGTTGGGAGTGGGGAGCATTGACCTCTACCAGTTCCACTGCGTCAGCACCGACGAGGAGTACGAGCGGGTGGTCGCTCCGGGCGGTCCGCTTGACGTGGTCACAGATGCGCAGCGTGCAGGTAAGGTGGGGCACATCGGACTGACTTCTCACTCCATGGACATAGCCCTCAGAGCGATCAGGTCCAGCCTCTTCCAGACCATCATGTTCCCCTTCAACTTCATAGCCAACGAGGCGGCGCAGGAACTGATCCCCCTGGCTGTGGAGGGGAACGTCGGCTTCATCGCCATGAAACCCCTGGCGGGAGGGGCCCTGGACAACGCGCCCCTGGCCTTCAAGTATCTGCGTCAGTTCCCCGAGATTCTGCCCATTCCAGGCATCGAGCGGCCAGAGGAGATAGACGAGATTCTCGACATCGTGGAGGGGCCGGCGGAAATGACCTCCGAGGACCTGGCGGAGATGGAGCGGATGCGTGTCGAGCTGGGCAATCGCTTCTGTCGCCGGTGCGGCTACTGTCAGCCTTGCCCTGAAGGCGTGTCCATCCAGCTACTGATGATTCTGGACAGCATGATCAAGCGTATGCCGGTCACGGAGGTCTTTCGCGACTTCGCGCAGATAGTGCAGCAGGCCAACGACTGCGTCGAATGCGGGGAATGTGAGGAGAAGTGCCCCTTTGAGCTACCCATCCGGGAGATCATCAAGGAACACGTCGACCTCTTCCATCGGGAAATGGCCAAGGCCGGACTAGACTAGACTGGCCGATCGACCCGAACGATGCCACCCTGTTGCAGATTCTACTACCAGGATAGCCACCGCAGGTCCACCAAGAAGGAATGCCGTCTCATTGAACACACTCCGTCATCGGCGCCCTGGGACGAGAAGCTGTGCAAGTCGTGCCCTGTGCCGAAGATCCTGGAGGACAACCCCTGCGCCAACCTGGCACTGGAGGCCGAGGTCAGGTCGCGGTTTGGCCTCCTGCGGAAGGTCGCCGTGTTTGCTGTCTGCACACCGAAGCACCAAGAGGTCGACGACCCTCACCTTTGCGGACATGGCTGCCACCTCTTCGAATCTCTTCTCTAGAACTGCCCCGCTGGCCAAGACCTTACGCCCGGGGCCACCGAGTATGCGCCGTCTTGGCTCCACGCAGACCACAGAGCAGGGGGGTCCCTGAGTGGCACGATGACCTAACTCTGGCAAGCGGGGCAGAAGTACGTTCCCCTGCCTCCCACCGAAGTCTTCTGGATGGGAGTGCCGCACACAGAGCAAGGCTCTCCCTTTCGGCCCTTCACCCGGAAATGATTCTGGAAGGCCCCCTTGCTACCATCCAGGTGCACGAAGGCCAGCTCGGACGAACCCTCCAGTTCCAGCCCCCGCTCTAGGGTGCGCACCATGTTCGCGTGCAGTGTCCGCACCTCTTCCTTGCTCAGAGTGGACGCGATCCGTGTCGGCAAGATGCGGGCCTCGAAGAGTATTTCGTCGGCGTAGCTATTGCCTATGCCGGCGACGAACCTCTGATCCAGGAGAAACGACTTGATCTTGACCCTCCGCCGGGCAAGCATCTCTCCCAGCGTTGCCGCGGTGAACCCTCCATCCAGGGGATCGATCCCCAGCTTCTTCAGCTCCGGCAGTTCACCTACCCCGGCAGTGGGCACCAGCCGAAGAAACTTCAAGTGCACCTGGCCCACGAGAAGCTGGTCATCAACAAAGCGCAGCACCAGGCGTACATCGCTGGGCTCTCCGTGATACAGGCTGGAAAGCAACAACTGCCCCACCATCATCAGATGGATGATCAGAGAGAACCCATCGTCCAGTTGCAGCACGAGCATCTTGCCATGTCGCTCTACATCGACTATCGTGGCCCCCTCCATGGCAGCCTTCCACTGGGGCACGGGGCAGTCGCCTTCCTTGCCCTCGGGAAAACCGAGCTCCAGCACCCGTTGTCCAACTACGTGTGTTCTCAGCTCGTTCTTGAGAATCTCCAGCTCGGGCAGCTCCGGCATCTACATGCCCCCATCCACACCCTGCTCGACGTCAGGGTGTTGGCCTGGTCTGTTCACCCCACGAGGCAAGCCTTCGCAAAGCTAATAGCTTCTCCCTGTCTCCCACCCTCGCTCGACGGAGAGCTTGCTCCAAGGTAGCTATGGAGTGGTCGTAGTTCGCCCGATCCACCGGATAAGGATGGCCGTCCTTCCCTCCATGAGCGAAGCTGTAGCCCACGGGATCACGGAAGCTGGGCGTTGCTCCATATACCAGTTCGGCGATCAGGCTCAGCGCACGAATGGTCTGAGGGCCGACTCCGGGCATGCCCAGCAGGGCCTCGAAGTGTTGGGGCTGCGCTTCGTAGGTCTTGAGGAAGACGGTGCGAAGCCGGTCCGGGTGCACGTCGTGCAGACGCACCTCGTGATGGGCGGGTAGTTCCAGATGTTGTAGTCTCGTCAGTTCGTTCACCAGCCACTCCGGGCGCTCGCGACTGACCAAGGTGCTGGCCCGCCGGGCCTCTCTGCTCTCCAGAGCCACCATGTTGAGGACGCTGCCCGTCGAGTCGCAGCAGACCGCCGCATGAGGCTCACATATGAAGTCCTCCACGCCCTCACTCAGCCAGTGATACCTTCTCGCGTATCTTGTGGACACATTCATCCCCTGCTGGACTACACACCACTTGCCCTCTCGGTTGAAGACAAAGGTGTGGTGATAGATCTGATACCCATCCTGCAGACCCGCGCTATCTACCTTGGCCGCCATGCGGCTCGCATAGGTCAGCAGCGCCGGTTCAGTGTCCAACGAGGCGCCCACCGCCTCTATCTCCTGAGGCGTGCGCCGGGATGTTGCTCCCTCCCACCTGCGACGAACAGACCCAATTCCTCCTGCCGTTCGCGCAGACCTTCCTTCAGTGCACCGCAGGCGGTGGTGGTCAATCCGCTGGAATGCCAGTCGAAGCCCAAGACGCAGCCGAAGGACTGAAACCAGAAGGGGTCAGACAGACGGCAGAGCATCTCTTCCGTTCCATGCTCCTCGACCACGACGCTCGCTATCTCGCCCGCCAGCCTGGTCATGCGCCCAAACAGCCAACGCGGCGCCCTGCCGTAGTGAAGCGGCAAATTAGCGGTGCCTGTTCTCATCTTCTTGCCGCCCGGGCGGAGACCTCATCCCTTGATTGTAGCCAGCCCTCGATTTCTCTGGCCAGCATCTTCCCGACGCCCCTTATACTCTCCAATCCCTTTCTGCCCTGCTGCTGGTACATGGCGTGCACGTCCGTATCCATCTCGTCTATGGCCCAGGCAGCCTTGCGATAGGCCCACTGGCGATACCCCTCCGCCTCCTCGAGCAAGAGGTCATACGCCCGCAGGAAGAGCATCTCGGCGATACGCTTGTTCCCCGCCAGGGGGTCACCGGCCAGGAGTGGGCGTCTCATGCGGTCGGGAATGCCGGACTCCGCGCAGGCCTCTCGTATGCGACGCAGCAACTGAGGGCCATATCCACCCCGAGGCTCAAAGCCATCGCCGTAGCGTTGGCTGTATAGCGGCGAAACCTGGGGGTAGTGTAACTCGAGAAAGCTGGTGTATCTTTCCCGCTGTGCCCCTTCTTTGAGGGTCAAGCCGCCTCCGAGGACAAACTGCCCGCCCGCGTCCCGTACCCTGGCCACGACCTCCTTGATGTTATGGTCACTGTCGGTGATGCCCGGCAGCAGAGGCATCATCGCCACGCCCGTGGTGAGACCAGCCTCAGCCACCCTCCTCAGAGCTTCCAGGCGGCTCTTGGGTGGCGCCGCTCCGGGCTCGAAACGAGAAGTGATCTGCTCGTCAAAGGTCGTGATGGTGAAGAACACACAAGCCCAGGACTGGCGATCGATTCTCTGATAGAGCTCCAGATCGCGCAGCACGAGGTCTGACTTCGTCAGCACCTCCACGGGGAACCCAAAACGCTCCAGGGCCTCCACCACTTCCCTGGTCAGTAGCCGCGTCTTCTCAATGGGCTGGTAGCTGTCGCAGACCCCGCCCGTAGCCACCACCTTGCGCGTCAGCCTGGGCAATTGCCTTTCCAACACTTCGACCGCGTTTTCCTTGACGAACACCTTGTCCTCGAAGCTTCCCGATAGCCCGTATTGGTTGGCCCGCGCGTCGCAGTAGAGGCATCCGTGAGCGCACCCCCGGTATGGGTTCACCGTATAAGAAGCCCAGAACCAGTCGTCAACGTGGCGGAACTTGTTGATCATGGACCTCGCTGTGTAGGCTTCGTACTGCATCCCCATCTGGTTATGCCCTTCGAGAACGGATGTTCTATTATTCAGCGATCTGCACACTCAAACAAGCTGATGGAGGACAACACTCGCAGAACAAAGGCCCTACAGGAGCGGCGGAGCTCACCTCCCGCCCGGGGAGCTCTATCAGTGTCGGGGAGCCTCTTCGAATAGCTTAGTCAAAGCGCTCAACGTCTCAGCCGGCAGTTCTGAAGGCGCGGAGGCCTTTCTGATGTGACTCCTCAGCCGTCTCAGAGGCAGTACGGGCACGGAGGCTGTTGTCACCTCCAGGTGTGCCTCGGGGTTGAGGAAGACGACCAAACCCTGGATATCAGCGTTCAACTCAGGAGCATGTTCTTCGATGTACTTCCGGAGTCTCTCCACATCCTGGAGCATATCCTTCGTAGGGTTGCCCAGGGGTTCCTCGGTGAAGAACCGCAGTGCCCGGCGCAGGGCTAGGTCTCGCACCCACTTGTCCTTGAAACAGCGGATCCTGCCGTCCAACCCCCTCAGAACCAGAACGAAGACCCCATGAGGAGTGAGCAGGACGTGATCGACGGGCAGCACGTGGTGGTATAGACGGTAGCGGTCGTCGAACTCGCTGAGGGTTTCTGTCAACTTGCGCACGAACTGAGGTTCGCGCGCGGCCTGCCCCTGTCCACGGGTGCCCACGGCCCACATCGCGACGCCGAAGGCGATGAGAACGAAGGTCATCATCCTGTACTCGGTGAAGGACACGATCAGGCCAGCGAAGACCATGACCGATGCAAAAAAGGTCGCCAGCTGTCCTAGTCTGCCTCCTCGCAACACCAGCTCCTCGTTGGTGACTGTTCGCATTTTCTCACCCCTTGCCTATCAGGCGCTGACACAGCTCTATCTTTCCGATGTGGGGGCAGCGTTCCCTAGTAGCGTCCAAAATACCAGCCAATGATCTCTCCGCCCCATACCAGGACCACCAGGCCGGCTGCAGCCAGAAAAACGCCGTATGGAATATAGCTTCGAAGCTCCTTGGTCCTGCTCAGGACCAGAGCCAAAGAGACGAGCCCCCCCAAGGACACGGCGATGACCAGGGTCAGGATGACTTCGGGGAACCCTGTGATCAGACCAACGAAAGCTGCCAGATTGGCGTCTCCCCTGCCCATCGCGGGTCTCTTGAACAGCAGACCGCCAATGAGCACCAGGAGGTAGAAGAAGCAGAAGGCAACGGCGCCGCCGAGCATTGCCCGGCGCAAGCCCAGCCCTGGATAGAAGTTGCTTCCGATGATGGCAAGTGCAATGGCCGGGTAGATGACCACTCGGAGTATGAGCCGATGCTCCAAGTCGATGACGAAGATCAGAAACAGCGCACAAGCGTACAGAGTGACCAACACCAGCTGTACCGAAGGGTCATACCTGAGCCAGAAGAAGGCAAAGGCTAACACGGTCACCGCGTGCAGCACTGGCCTGCGCAGCGGGTAGGGACTCCCACACTGACGACACTCTCCTCCTGACAGCACCAGACCCGATAGTGAGACAACGTCCCGCCAGGTCCCTCGCGCTCCGCAACTACCACAGTAGGGCAGGCTCAGGATCGACCGGCGCAAGGGAAGCTGATCGGCGGCGAGATTCAGGAAGGCTCCAGCAAAGAGGCCCCAGAGCGCATACAGGATAACCACACGATACCCCACGGGTCCAAGCTGGTGCGAATTGTACCATACAGGTTTGACAAGGACAACGCGCGAATGTAAAATGAACAAAACCTGGATGGGCTGCAGGAACGATCCACCCCTGCGCGCCTCTGTTCGCCTTATCGGTGCGTCACAGATGCCTCGCTACGACAGACTGAGTATTCTGGTCAGCCTCATTCTCTTCGGACTCGTCGTCTCGCACATCGTCGAACTCCCAACCAGGACCGTCTCCTTTATCGCCCTGGGGGTGCCCACGACTATCTACCTGTCAGGACGCTGGTTGGTCGGCGCGCTGCTCGTAATCATGGCAGGCGCAGGCGTCGATTCCATTGTGCGGTCCCACCCGCGCCTCCGCGGTGCCGAGAGAGGTTACACTCTGTCCTTCTGGGGGCTACCTTGCACGCTGGTCCTGGTCTCCCTGGTCGTTCTTCCGTTGTCGCCCAACGTCATGCTGTGGCTGGGTGCTCTGGCCTTGACGGGACTCCTTCTGTCGCTGGTAGTCGTGGCTCAGTACCACACCGTTGATGGACAAGGGCGCGGAGTCGCCATCGCACGATGGGGACTAAGCCTGGCGGTGTACGCAGGTGTGTTCGTCTTGTCCGGCCTGACGTACGGAGCGCGCGTCCGCAGCCTTCTGTCCGCGACGGCGATCTCCATCTTCGCTACAACTATGGCCGCGGAACTGCTACGCCCACCCTCCCCTGAGTGGTCCGTGAGGCGCACCTGGCTCTACTCCGCGATGGTTGGTCTCGTCCTGGGAGAAGTGGCCTGGGCTTTGAATCACGTAAGCTTCAGCGCGCTCGCAGGTGGGACCTTCTTGCTCCTGGTCTTCTATATCGTGAGCGCAGTGGCCAAGCAACACCTGAGCGGGCAACTCACCCGCGCGGTGATCGCGGAGTTCATCGTCGTATCCGTCTTGGGCCTGGGACTGCTCTATCTCCTGTAAGTTGGGGGACGCGGTGATAGGAGTAGGTAGCTGAAAGATGGTATGGCTGCGACGTATGGAGGAGGACGCCAGGGAGATAAGCATGCCAGAGGAGTGGGGAGGCGTGATCCCGTCCCAGGTGTTCCTTGATGAGGCACGTCGGATTGTGGAGCAGGGAGAACAGCAGGGGCTTACACTGCGCGTCATGGGGGGAGCCGGCATACGGCTGCGCACTCTCAGGTACGAGGACCTTGGACGGAGGCTTGCCAGGCTCGGCGAAGGAGAGCAGGAGTTCACAGATCTGGATTTTGTGACCTACAAGAAGTACCTCAAGGCCTTGCAGGGCTTCTTCGAGAGCCTGGGTTACAGGAAGAGGAGGGCCACCCTTTCCTCAGCCGCTTCTGAGAGACAGATCTACTTCCACGAACACGGGTGGTTCTTCGTCGATGTGTTCTTCGACAAGCTATTGGTGGCCAATCACCGCCTTGATTTCCGGGGCCGACTGGAGTTGAATCCCCTCACCTTGAGTCCCACCGACCTTCTGCTGGAGAAACTACAGATCGTGGGTTTCAGTGAGAAGGACTTCAAGGATTGTCTGATTCTGCTCTTCGCCCATGAGTTCGCTGAAGAAGATAGAGAGGATACCATCAACAGTGCGTACATAGCGTCCCTGCTTTCCCAGGATTGGGGTTTCTGGTACACTCTGACGACGAACCTCCAGGGAATCAAGGACCTCCTCCCCAGAGCAGATGCTCTGTCGGAGGACGAGGCACGTACGATCGGCGTTAGGATCGATACACTTCTGTCGCGCATCGAAGCAGAGCCCAAGAGCATGGGGTGGAAAGCGCGCTCCAAGGTAGGGCCAAAGAAAAGGTGGTATAGGCCGGTCGAGACCGAAGACACCGTGGGCGACTTCGGAATCTGGCGCATGATGACGGAAGACAGAGAACAATAGGCCTTCGATTCGTTGTGGCAAGGGGTAGGTCCGCAAGGGCCTTGGTCAAGGCGGAGCAGAAGATAGACTCCGCCGCCGACGCTCCGACTCCTGCTGATCCGACAAGGATAGCAGGCTAAGGGCGATCCGTCGGCCTCTGAGAATATGCCCAGCGCGGCTCGTGGCAGCGTTGCCAGTGCTGGCGCGGACAACTCCGAGTCTGTCCATAGCTGGTTTGACTTGCGTGACTAGGCTTCCCTCACCGTAGCCCCGGGCGACCGCACCAACAGTATCGGCTTCGTCGTGCCTCTCAACACCTTGGACGCTACACTACCCAACACCCAGCGGCTGATACCGCCGCGCCCGTGTGTGGACACGCAATCAGGTCAATGTTGTTGACTTCGGCATAGTCGGCGATCTCTGCCGCAACGTCGGAGCCATGTCTGATGGTATGGACGGCTTTGACCCCCTCCTTCAGCAACGCTTGCTCTGCCTCCATGAGGTGGTCCTCAGCCTCCTGCCGCTCCTTGGCCGCTGCCTTGGGTAGAACCCCCGACTCCGGCAGGACTTGCAGCAAGACCACCTCCGAACCAAAAGCAGCCGCCATGGCCTGCACCCGAGGCAGTATCGCTCTGGCCAGGTCGGATCCATCGAGGGGCACGAGTATACGATCGTACATGGGACTACCTCCATTCTGTTGGTCGGGCATGAATTCGCGGGGTTTGGCAATCTGAATCAGGTATGCTATAATGATTTGTACTGTCATTAACCCACCCGGCGCCAGAGGCTGCGTCCAGGCAGGGCAGCCGGGCAACTTTGCTGGAACACGGAAAGGACGGTACTGTTCTTATGGCCAAGACCAAGTTTCTCTTTTCCACCGATTTCCACGGCTCAGAGACGGTCTGGCGAAAGTTCCTCAACTCCGCGAAGTACTTCGATCTTGACGCCTTGGTCATCAGCGGTGACATGACCGGAAAGCTGCTGGTCCCCATCGTCAAGCGGCCTGATGGTAGGTATGACGCCACCTTCTACGGCCAACCCGAGGTGCTGACCGAGGAAGAAGTCCCCGAGTTCGAGAAGAAATGCCGCATGATCTGCTACATCCCCTACCGCACCACCCCTGAAGAAGTGGAGCGGCTCTTCACAGATATGCAATACAAGGAAGACGTCTTCGAGAGGATGGAATGTGAGGTCATCAGGTATTGGCTGACCCTCATCCCGGACCGCGTCCCCCCCACTTGCAAGGTGATCATCAGCCCAGGCAACGATGACAAGTTCTCTATTGATCAAGTCATCAGGGCCGACCCTAATCCTCAGGTACTCTTTGGGGAGGAAGAGGTTGTGCAGCTG
>Ga0299915_10003759_pt1 | contig 10972 bp, 8 predicted proteins | sample RVTome_13_FD_200263 | JGI IMG/M metagenome (GOLD analysis project Ga0299915, IMG submission 200263) | Soil microbial communities from uranium-contaminated site in the Upper Colorado River Basin, Wyoming, United States - RVT92D227 (version 2) ... | reverse complement strand
CATCCCGTGCGGTGGGCAACCTTAAGGACCTGACCCAGTCTGCGGTCGCCGCGGGCAAAGACTCCTTCGAGAAGACTTAGCCGGGAATCGGTCCATTTGAAGCGCAGGCCATGCCTTTCTAAATTTATTCTTAAATATTGTTGCTTTTGATTGATCTCTTCGCTGGTGGATTGGTCCTCCCACTGAAAGGGGGTATGGGCCTTAGGGATGAAAGTAGAGATGCTGACATTGATCTGGCCCGAACCTTTAGAGCGGCGGGCTTCTTTCAGCGCCTTCTGGCAAAGAGAAACGATCCCGCGAAGATCTTCTTCGTTCTCGGTAGGGAGGCCGATCATGAAATAGAGCTTGACTAAGCGCCAGCCGGCTGAAAAAATGGTCCGGATGGTGGAGAGGAGGTCTTCTTCGGTATTGCCCTTGTTGATCACCCGCCGGAGTCGTTCGGTCCCGGCCTCGGGGGCGAGGGTGAAGCCGGTCTTACGCACCTGCTGAATCCGGCGGATAAGCATGGGAGTAAGTGTTTCCACCCGAAGGGAAGGGAGGGAGACCGCTACCCGCTCCTCCAGGTGGCGATCGATGATAGATCCGAGTAAAGATTCAATGCGGGAATAATCTCCCGTACTCAAGGAGAGGAGGGAGACTTCATCATAACCAGTGGCCTTCAGCCCGTCTTGCACTAATTGCAGAATATTTTTTGGCGACCGCTCGCGCAGGGGGCGATAGATCATCCCAGCCTGACAAAACCGGCATCCTCGAGTACAACCCCGGGCGATTTCGATGTTCAATCGGTCGTGGATTACTTCCATAAAGGGCAAAATAGGGCGGGAAGGGAAGCCGCCCCGGTCGAGGTCGGGAAGAACGCGGCGGAGAACAGTCTGGTATCCATTTTTTAAAGGAATCATTTGCCGGACTCTGCCGTCCGGTTCGTATTCCATCTGAAAAAAAGAAGGGATATAGACCCCTTCAAGGCGGGAAAGCCTGGACAGCAGAAGGTCTTTGGGTTCACCCCTTTGCCGGGAAATGATGACTTCCCGGCAAACTTCCAGGACGACTTCCTCTCCATCCCCGAGGACGAAAGCATCAAAAAAATCGGCTAATGGCTCCGGGTTCAAAGCACAGGGGCCGCCCCCGATGACCAGCGGGTCTTTTTCTCCCCGGTCAGCTGACCGGAGGGGAATTCCACAAAGGTCTAAAATGTTCAAGACCCCGGTATAATTGAGCTCATACTGTAAGGAGAAGCCAATTACGTCAAACTCCTTCAAGGAAACGGAGGATTCCAGGGATGTTAAAGGAAGGTTTTTATCCCGGAGAAATTTTTCCATATCGGGCCATGGGGCGAAAACTCGCTCGCAGGCAATTTCCGAGGCCTGGTTTAGAATATGGTACAGGATCTGGAAGCCAAGGTGGGACATGCCGACTTCATAAACATCCGGAAAGGCCAGGGCGAATTTCAAGCGGACCCGGTCCCAATCTTTGACAACGGAATTTATTTCCCCGCCCATGTATCGGGAGGGTTTGGAAACGGAAAGCAAGCAGTCCTTGTTCATGGAAAAATATTAACATTCCCCTTTGGTGGTGGCAAATCATTTGTCTTATGGTAAAATTTTTCACCGCATTGCAAAAAAGGAACACGGGTCCCCTGCCCCGGCAAGAAGGCATCCGGCTCGCCAAAAAAGGCGGTTTTTCCTCTGGGCCCAATGCGGACTTCTGCCGTTTTCAGGTAGGCCATCCCTTTCCCCCCGCGTCTCTTTGCGGAAAGAGAAGAGGATGGTGAAGGGAAGGGTAATCCCGGCCGTTTTTGTCTTCGCCGGACGCCTTCTTGCCGGGGCAACGTCAAAGCAGGTCCGAACCGCCAACTAAATGGGAGAAGATCCATATTTTTTAATGGATCTGCGTTTTTCTGCGAAAATCTTCGTCCCAATTAATTTCGAAAAAGGGAGCAAGGATGCGAAGCAAAGAAGATTTGAAAAATATCCTGAGCCGGATTGATGGGAGGGGTTATAAGGCCTATAAAGACATCGAGGGAGTTTATGACTTTGGCGATTTTTTAGTTTTGCTTGACCATGTTCAGGGCGATCCATTTGCCAGCCCTTCCCGCATTCGCCTCAAAGTCCCACAGGGCAGGGCGAAATTTCCTCCCGATCTTTTCCAGAATAGGGTAAGGGCCAGAGCCTTAAGGGATTTTCTAACCAGAAAATTTGCTGCGGCGATCCAGGCCATTGCCAAGGGGAATCGAGGAATCGGGGGGAGCGGTCGTATAACCATTGACCTTCCCGGCCAGGAAGTGCTCGAACGAACCTCTTGTCTTGTGGATAAAGAAGGGGTGGAAGTGCGCTTCACCCTGGGCCTGCCGGCGGCTGGGCGGATGATTCTGGGAAGGCAGGCGGAAGAAATGTTTTTTGCCGAAATCCCGCGGATCGTGGAAAAGGCTTTATTCTATGAAAAACTTAAGGGCGCAGAAATCAAGGGTCACATCGACGTGCTTGAGGATCAGGAATATATTCGGGAACAGCTCATGGAAAAGAAATGGATCTGTTTCATTGCCAACGGCTCCCTTTTGCCGCGGAGAAGCGGCATTGACGAGCGGCCATTACCGAGGGAGGCAGGCAGCAACCGAGACGTGATTTCGTTCCAGTCTCCTCCGGAACTTGAAGGGGTGGTGAATACAAACCATCGCGGACCCCTTAAGGGGATGGCTATCCCTGAAGGGGTAACCCTGATTGTTGGAGGGGGATTTCATGGGAAATCGACTTTGCTCAACGCCATTGAAAAGGGAGTGTATGCCCATATTCCGGGGGATGGGCGGGAATTCGTAGCGACTGATCCGGCAGCGGTGAAGATCCGGGCTGAAGACGGCAGGGCCGTAGAAAAGGTCGATATCTCTCCTTTTATCAACAATCTTCCCTTCGGAAAAAGCACGTCTCCTTTTTCCACCGAGAACGCCTCCGGGAGCACCTCCCAGGCCGCGAATATCATGGAGGCTCTGGAAGTGGGGGCAAAGGTTTTATTGATCGACGAAGATACCTCGGCCACCAACTTCATGATTCGCGATCAACGCATGCAAACCCTAATTTCCAAAGACCGAGAGCCGATTACTCCTTTTATTGATAAAATCCGGCAGCTCTACGAGGAGGTGGGAGTTTCCACTATTGTAGTCATGGGCGGGTCGGGGGACTATTTCGAAGTGGCTGACAGGGTCGTCATGATGGAAAATTACCTGCCCAGAGACGTAACTTTTCCGGTCAATGAGATCGTCCGGAAATACCCAAGCTCGCGGCAGGCAGAAGGGGGAAATTCATTCGGAAAAATCCCCCAACGCGTTCCTTCGCCGGAAAGTTTTGATCCCCGGAGAGGAAAACGGGAGGTGAAGATTGATGCCAAAGGGCTGAAGACCATCGTCTATGGGCGAACCGCCATCGACCTTTCCTTAGTGGGCCAGGTGGTGGATAAAAGCCAGACCCATGCCATCGGGGATCTGATTCATTATGCGGCCACCCGCTATTTTCAAGGAGACATCTCCCTAAAAGAGGGATTAAAAAAGGCCATGGCCGATGTGGAAGAGAAAGGTTTGGACATCATAGCCCCATTCAAAAGAGGGGATTATGCCAGCCCACGGATTTTCGAGGTGGCCGCGGCGATCAATCGGATGAGGACTTTAAAAATAAACGCCAAATGATCCAAGACATGCCCGTATAGCATTCTGGGCAATTGATAAAACCCTTGCCGAAAGCAAGGGGGCTGTGTTACAAAAGAGAATCATTTTCCAAGTGGCAAGGAGAAGCCAATGAACCTTAAAGCAAAAATCTACGTTGAAAACCAGAAAAAAGACGCCCAGGCCAAATATGCCGCCCGCCTGGCCTTCCTCCGCGGGAAAGGAATAAAACCCGAAGGAATCCAAAAAGATCCAATCCTGCGGAAGATTAAAGCCCTGCTGCGCAAGGCCGATTTCAGGCTGGCCAGTATTGACGCGCAAGAAAAACAAAACCGGGAACGGGCTCAAGCCAAGTTGGATAAATTGGCCGCGGAGAAGGCCGCCCGCGAAAAGCCAGAGGAAAAAGAAACACAAGAGGCTCCTGCGAAAAAGGAAAAGAAAGGAAAAAAAGAAAAACAGGAAAAGCCGGCCAAGGCGGAGCAGAAAAAAGAGAAGAAGGAGAAAAAAGAAGAAAAGGAGGGGAAAAAGGAGGAGGGGAAGGAATAAAAAATAGTTATCCTTCTTGAACCCCTTTCTCACGGTAGCGGCTGAGCAAGAAGAGATTGGCTGCGGCGCAAAGGGCTAAGAACAGCCAGGCATAGCCATAGATTCCGGTTTTATCAACCAAATACCCGAAGAAAGGCGGGCAGAGCAGGCTTCCCAAAAAACCGAAGAAGTAACCTGCTCCTGTGGCCAGTCCGATAGATTCCCTTCCCAGAGCTTCCCCCAGCAAGGTAAGATAGATCGCATTCCAGCCGATCCCGCTGATGCCGAAAGCCAAAACGGCGACCCCGAGGATTGCTGAAAAAGCGGGAAAGAAAGACATGAGGCTTAAAGCGAGAAGGGAGAGGAACAGGATAGAGGCGATGAGCAAAAGAACCCCTTTTCTACGTCCCCCAAGAAGGTAGTCGCTGAAAAGACTCCAGAGCAGGCGGGCAACTCCTCCGAGGAGATAGGCGAGGGCGAAATAATGGCCAGACTGGACAACGGAATAGTTCAGCTCTTTGGTGAGGAAAAGGGTTAAATAACCGGAAAAGCAGAACTGGCTGGCCATAAAAACAAAGCAGATTCCTCCCAATACGAGGATATCCCGATTCTGAATTACACTCCCAATTTTTCCCCAACCAAATGAAGATTCCTGTTTCCCGGATTTAGCCGGAAATTCCTTGGCCAGCTTGTAGACGAGGGCCGCCAAGGCTGTTTCGGCGATGCCGAGCATTAAGAGACTGTGCCTCCAGGAAAAAGACAGCACAAGAACCGGAAGCAGGAGCCCACCGAGGATTCCCCCGAAATTCACCCCGGTTTGCTTGATCCCCATGGCCGTAGCCCGGCCGACCGCAGGGAACCAATCAAGAATGCTCTTACTGGCCGTGGGGGTGATGAATCCGCTGGATAATCCGTAGATAAAAATAATCAGGATCGCGCTGGGGTAGGAAGGGGCGAAAGAAAAAAGGGCCAGAAAAAAACCGATCAGGCCAATTCCGAGAGTCAGAAGGAATCGAACCCCGACAAAATCGGTGATCAAACCTACGGGCATTTGAGTGAGAGCGGCCCCGATGGATAAGGCGGAGATAAAAAAACCGATTTGCAAGGACGACAGACCGAAGTCTTCCTGGATAAAAGGGGCAAGAATACCCAGACTGGAAAAATTCAGAAAGCCGATCGCATGAACCAGCCAAAGGACTCCCACCATAACCCAGCGATAATTGGATGAAGATTTTTCCATAGCCCTTCTTTACGGTTGTTTTACTTAATGTTATACCTATAATCAATCCCCGAGGGAAAGTAAATATTTCGTAACACTTTGGCTCTTTGAAAAGAGGTGGAACCTAAAGGCCGAGTAAATCCATGGCCCGGGGGCCTGGGCGGACCGCTTGGAATCATAAGGCGCTGGTTTCTTCGCAGGTGGGGCGGGGAAGACGCCCCCCGCATCCTTCGGCGGAAACGCGCGGGGTTCTTCGTGGCCAACTGGAAACCCGGCCGATGCTTCTCCGCCTGAGGCGGATTCCGCCCAGACCCCCGGGCCTCAACAAAGGCGGTCAAACCACTTTTTCAATCCACTAAACTGATAAAATATTTCCTTGGGTGAAAAAAGGAACCAAGGAGTAAGCCAAACCTACTTTCAAGGAGGTAGCCATGTCCATTTTAGTAACAGGAGGATCGGGCCTTATCGGATCGACATTGACGAGAATGCTGGCGGAAAAAGGGGAGAAGGTATGGGTGTTTGATAAATGGATCGTCCATCAACGGTTTGCCGGGATTGAAGATCGGGTCCAGACCCTGCAAGGGGACCTGGGCAATTTTTCCAAGGTCCTGGAAGCGGTGCAAGAGAGCGGGGCGAAAGTCATTTATCATTTAGGCGGGATGCTTTCACTGCCTTCCAACGCCGACCCCCAGTCTTCTTTCTCCAGCAATGTCGCCGGGACGTATCATGTTCTGGAGGCTGCCCGCCTTTTTCATGTTCCCAAAGTACTCTTTACCAGCACCATCGCCACTTACGGGCTGGACATTCAAAAACCGGTGATCGATGATTACACTCTGCAACGCCCCATAACCATGTACGGTTCGACCAAAGTTTTTGCCGAACTTCTGGGAAGGTTTTACCGGACCAAGTACGGGATTGACTTCCGGGCAGTGCGGTTTCCCTCGGTAGTCGGCCCGGGGGCCAAAACGGCGCACATATCCATCTACAACGCCTGGGCCGTGGAAAAGGCGTTCTACGGAGAACCCTATGATGTCTTCGTTGCACCCGACGTCCGGTGTCCGGTGCTCTATTTCAAAGATGCGGCTCGAGTCCTGCTTCTACTGGAAACAGCCCCTGCCGAAGCCATCCAGGCAATCTGTTATCTTATTGCCGGGGTTAAGCCAATGACCTCAGCGGGTGAGCTGGTAGCGGCAATAAAAAAGCAAATTCCCCAGGCCGTTTTAAACTTTAAACCGGATCCTCTGGCCATGGAATTCCACAGCAAAACAAAAGGAGTCATCTATGATGACACCAGGGCGGAGAAAGAGTGGGGCTGGAAGCCGGAGTATTCTTTAGACAGGATGATCGCTGATTTTTACGCTGAACTCAGGGCAAACCCCGAACGGTACCGGTAAAACAGGGCCACCCAGAAGGGAATAACTCCCCATCCCCCCTATAAAAGGGGGGCGGGGAAACCTTAGGCGTTGTTTTTCGCTTTTATTTTTTCTTGGGGGCGAGGATTGCTTTTAAGGCCGCAGCCGGCACTGCCTTGACGACTCTCTTAGCGGGGATCTTGATGGGTTCCCCGGTCTGGGGATTGCGGCCAACCCTGGCCTTCCGGTTTTGGACCTTCACCGTGACGAATCCGGGAAGGGCCAGTTTATCACCTTTCTTGATGATTTTGGCTGCCAAACCGGCAAGTTCGTCGAGGGCAGCGGCCGCCTGTTTTTTTGTGAGGCCGACCTGCTCCGCCAGATAGGTAACAACTTGGGCCTTGGTCATGGGCATGGAACTTTCCTCCTTTCCGTTTTAATAAATTGCACCTTCTTGATTCAAAGGCGAATGCGTTACCCGTAAAATTAATTTCCTGCGGAGGAAAAATGTCCCCCGGTCTTCCTCGCTAAAAGCTCCGGATTCCAAAAATCAAGAGCGATAAATCTTTTCCCCGCTGGCAACTCTTAGCCTAATTATCGGACGGGCACGAAATCCACCCTCCGGTTTTTAGCCCAGGCGGCTTCATTATGTCCCGGGTCGAGAGGCCGCTCCAAACCGTAGCTGATGGTCTGTATTCGGTTTCCCGAGATTCCCATCCCCTCTAAAAAAACTTTAGCGGCATCCGCTCTTTTCTGCCCGAGGGCCAGATTGTATTCCGCGGTCCCCCTCTCGTCGCAATTGCCCTCGATCCGGACTTTAAAATTAAGGTTGGCCTTTAGCCATCCGGCATTTTTATCCATGGTCTCTTTTTGATCCTCGCGGATGAGCCACTGGTCATAATTAAAGTAGATTGACTCCAGCGCCAGTTTCTTTTGGGCCTCATCCCGCGCCAGGGCTTCTTTTCTGGCTGCTTCCTCCCGGAGGGCCTTTTCCCTGAGTTCATTTTCCCTCAAACCTTCTTCCCGAAGAGACTCTTCCTTAATCTTTTTCTGCCGGTCCAGTTCAGCTGTTTTGTCCGGGGGGGCGGCTTCGGATTTTATCTCAGCCTTATCTTCTGCCTTTGGTGCAGGGGCCTTGGCTTCTTCTTTAAAGGGTGTATAGGGGATTACTTCCGTGCGGGCGAATTTTTTGGCGCAGCTTAGACAAAGCCCCATAACCAGAATGAGGAGAGAGAGACAAACATATTTTATAATATTCACTTAGTTTCCTTTTCTCGAGCGTATTTAATTGAGAGATTATATTCTGTTTAGGAAACTGTCAAGGGTAAAATCAAAAAAATCTATCGGATGGCAATATTTAAAGGTACTCTTACGAGGTTGCGGGGACTACCCGATTTATCCGCCAAAGGGGGAAAAGGTAACCCTTATATCACGGGTGGATTCCCAAGCCGGAGGAGAAAAGGTGCGGCAGGGTTATGGAAAAAGGCGTTTTCCCCTTGGCAGGGGCGCTCGAGTTTGCTATGGTGTTGGGAAAAGCCGGGGGGGGTTGAATGAAAATATTAGGAATCTATGGGAGTCCCAGAAGGGAGGGAAATACGGAGCTCCTCCTCCGCGAACTTTTAAGAGGCTGTCGCGAGGCCGGGGGGGAGGTAGAAGAAATTTTTCTCCGCGATCTGAAAATTACGCCGTGTCTGGAGATTTACGCCTGCCGGGAGGAGGGGAAATGCCCGATCCGCGATGATATGCAGGATCTTTACCCCAAGCTGGTTGAGGCGGATGTCTTGGTCCTGGCTTCACCGGTTTTTTTCTATGCCGTCAGCGCTCACGCCAAAGCGATGATCGACCGGTGCCAGGCAATGTGGGCAAAGAAATACCTGTTGCATCAACCCATTGCGCCGGGTAAACCGCAGAGGAAGGGGGTGTTATTATCCGTAGGAGGCTCCAGGGGGAGCAAGGTCTTTGACGGCCTTCTTCTGACGATGAAATATTTTTTCGATGCCCTGGATATGACTTTTTACCGATCCCTTCTCTTCCAGGAGATCGACGCCAAGGGGGATATCCTCCGCCATCCGACGGCAATGGCCTCGGCTTACTCCCTGGGCAAGGAGCTATCCTCCCCAGAAGGACCAAATAACCTCCAATGAACGAAATTCGAGACTACAAACAAAGAGGTTGACGAAATTTATGTCTCCGGAGGGGGAATGCATAACCGAATGCTTATGGCCTTTCTCCAGCAACTTTTTTCTCCTCTTCATCTTCAGTCCTTGAAGCAACTGGGTATGGATGGCGATGCCAAAGAGGCCTTGGCCTTCGCCCTGCTCGCCGACACAACCATTCGGGGATCGGCGGGAAACGTTCCAGGCGCCACCGGGGCCAAGAGGCCGGTTGTGTTGGGAAAGATCATCTTGTCGAATGCGGATTGCGGATTGAATAATTACTCCCTGATTTGCCGGGTTGGAGGAAAAATAAATGAACGAAACTTTGATGCAGGAAAAATTCTTACCTATCCAGAAAGGCAAATCCTTAGGGGAGTATCGCGGGAAGAAAGGAAATATTCTGGTCGTCGCTCCCCATCCGGATGATGACGTCCTGGGTGCAGGGGGAACGATGGCGGCTTGCGCTGAAAGGGGAGGGGGGGTTTTTACGGTTTATATCACGGACGGTCGTGGTAGCCCCAGAAAGGACAAGTCCATTGCCGATGATGAGATGGCCGCCCTGAGACAGAAGGAAGCCTTGGCGGCATTGCGGGCCGTTGGGGCAGCGGGCGGTTTTTTCCTGAGTCGGAGGAGCGAAGAACTGGAAGGCGAGGAGGGGGAGAAGGTCACGCGGGAGCTTGCCGATATTCTCTCCTGGTTCCACCCCGATGAATTTTTTATTCCAGCCCCTTATGAACGGCACCTGACGCATCAACGCTGCACCCGTTTGAGCATTGATGCCCTGCGAATGGCCGCGGGCCAAAAACCAACCGTTCTCGGGTATAGCCTCTGGGGGTCTTTCTGGGGAGGAAAAAAGAGGGTCACCCGGGACATCAGTCCCTTTATCAAAAAAAAGGTAGAAGCGGTCATCGCCCACGACAGCCAGATCTCCTATAAAAGTTATCACCAGGGTATTCTCGGGAAAAATAACTATGAGGCCGTATTCTGGGAAACCCATGAAATCCAAAAAAGTTCCTTTACCGAGATCTTTTTGGACATGACCGAACTTCTGGAGAATCCCGAGTTGACTCTGGAAACCTTCATCCGCCAGGATTTTGAGGGTTTCATCAAGGACTTTATAAAGAATTAAACCCGCAAAGCGAAAGGGGATTTGTTAGGCAGATCTTTTTTGAGGGCAAAAAACGATATCCTGTTGACAAAGATTTTCAAAATGGCTATAGAACATTGGTCCTCTCGTAAGGTTTGATTTACAAAAAATATTTTGGCCCCATTTGATCTGCGCGCTGGCCTGCACCCCAAAATTAATTTTTGCCGAGGAGGAAACCATGAGAAAGAGAAGGTTCGGGATTCGTTTAGGAATCATCTTGCTGATCGCCCTATTGGGGATCATCCCGGTTTGGGCTGCGGATGAAATCAAGGTTGGCTATACCGGCCCATTGAGCGGAGGGGCGGCGAAGTACGGCAGGAATATCCTGGAAGGGATTGAGATGGCCGTGGGCGAATTGAATGAGGCCGGCGGGATTACGATCGCGGGAAAGAAATATACCTTTAAGATCATCTCGCTCGACGATCGGTATAAACCCGCGGATACAGTGACCAACGCCCGGAGGCTCATTGAACTGCATAAACCCCCGTTTATCTTCTGCCCCCACAGCGGCGGCATATTAGGGTTGCTCAGGTTCAATGAGCAGGAGGGCTTTATCCTCCATGGTTATACCGACAACCCGGCTGTCCTACAGCAGGGGAACAAATTGCTGGTGAAAGCGCCGATGTCAATGGGTTTTTACAACGCTGGGGTTATCGACCTGGGCTGGAAAAAAGGCTGGAGGAAGGGAGCCCTTCTCTGTGGGAACCATGAGGCAGGCAAAATGGCGGAGAAGACGTTTGAAATATTGTGGAAGGACAAAGGAGGAGAAATCGTTGCCAACGCCCCGGCTGATTACGGTAAGGTAACTGATTTCTATCCCTACCTTACCAAAATTTTGGCAGCCAAACCAGACTGTATCTTCCTTTACGGTCCTTCTGAGCCTTCGGCCATGATTATCTCGACTGCCCGAGAGCTTGGTTTCAA
>Ga0299915_10003758_pt1 | contig 10973 bp, 12 predicted proteins | sample RVTome_13_FD_200263 | JGI IMG/M metagenome (GOLD analysis project Ga0299915, IMG submission 200263) | Soil microbial communities from uranium-contaminated site in the Upper Colorado River Basin, Wyoming, United States - RVT92D227 (version 2) ... | reverse complement strand
GTCTCCACCTTCCAAGATAAACCCCTCGGCGAATCAATATGCAGCCAGTGCGCTGAGTGCGTTAAGGTCTGCCCCGTCGGGGCCTTAACATTTAAAATAGGGACACATACCATCTCAATCTTTCAATAAGCCTTAAATCTCTTGGCAATTTATTTTCCCTTTTGCTTTAATAAGCATTTTGCGATATCTTTATAATATAATCCTTTAAATTGGCAAAGGGGATGAGGTTATGCCCTGTCGAATACTTATTTCTTCCTTATGGGTTGCCTTTCTCTCTATATTTCTCATTTTGCCGTCAGCCTCTGGAGAGACAAAACCAGTCGGTTTTGCCATCCCTTTTCCAGATCTAACCTTTACTCAAGCGCTATCAAAGGAAGAACAGGTCTATCTTGGCATATACGGGAAGAAGAGCTTCTCCATCAGAGATATCCGTGGGAATTTAATCCTCATCGAATTCATCAGTGTCTATTGTGTAAGTTGTCAGAGGCAGGCTCCGATCTTCAATGAATTGTATTCATCCATTGAAAAGGATCCAAGATTGAAAGGAAATGTGAAAATGATCGGGGTCGCTGCTGGTAATAGCCTGCATGAGGTGGAGATTTATAAGAAACAATATAATGTCCCCTACCCTATCCTCAGTGATTCCAAATTCGATGTACATGCCGCAGTGGGAAGCCCGCGAACGCCTTTCACGATTTGGATCAGGAAGGATGCTCAGAGAAGAGGCATCGTGGTGAGCACCCATCTGGGCATGATGGATTTAAGGAGCGCCGCGGAGGAAACGAAAGCAGTTCTTCAGTACAACCTCGCCCTTTTAAAACCAAAGAAAGGAACCGTCTATGAAGGCGATGCCCTGATGCCGCCTCTTACCGAAGAAGAATTGATGGCAAAGGCAAAGGAAGGGATGGAATCCACTGGCGGAAAAGTCCTTAAGATCGAAAAGATATCCTTAAAGGATGGGGATTGGATTTATTGGGGAAGAGTTGATTTCGGAACCCGGCAAGAGAATCTCTTCTCGAAACTGGCAAGCCGCCGAGCTGTCTGTGATATCTGCCATGATACATTCTTTATCTATACCTTTAATCGTGAAGGAAAGGTGATCGATATTGTCCCCATCCAGCTCACGAAAATTGGAAACTTAAACTGGACAGAAGAGGACATAAAAAAATTGAAAGTGCGAACCATAGGAAGATCCATCCTCAGTCCATTCACTTTTGATTCAGGTGTGGACTCTGTCTCCGGAGCGACCATCACCGCCCTCCTAATCTTTGACAGTCTGGATAAGGCTAAAGGAATCTTCGAAAAACTGAAGAAGGAAGGATATGTTAAATAATCCCCCTCAATCCCCCGAAGCTGTGAAAAAACCAAGACTCAAAGCCAGGACGGGGGGATATCGGAAAAAATGTAGAGCGGCTACCTTTTCCAGCTTTATCCACAAAGATGCAAAGACTATGTAAAATAGATAACTTAGAAGCGTTCATGACCATTAAATTAAATGACCGCATTCTACATTTTTGGAGATATTCCCCCGTCTGGGCTATCGTCTCCCAATTTTTTTCCACCTTCCCCTTCAGGAAGGGGGGAAATGTTTACCTTCCCCTTTTCTTCTCTTTCATCCTCATTCTCTCTCCATCTTCTTCACAGCCATCCAATCTCTTTAAATACCATCAAGTCGCTATGGGGACAGTAATTGAAATCACCCTCATTAGCGATGATGAAGAAGCAGCGAATAAGGCAGCCCTTCGAGCTTTTCAGGAGATTAAAAGGATCGAAACTCTAATGAGCCCCTGGATTGACTCAAGTGATGTTACTCGAATCAACCGGTTTGCCGGGAAAGAAAGGGTAAAGGTTTCCACAGAAACCATGGAGGTGATCAAAAAGGCACAAGAAATATCCGAACTTTCTGAGGGTGGACTCGATATTACCATTGGTCCTCTCACTGAGCTTTGGAGGATGGCCAGAGAGAAAAAGATTCCTCCTTCCATAGATGAGGTTAAAGGAAAATTGGATCTGGTAAATTTCAAAAATATAGGGATCGATCCAGAAGGGAACATTTTCTTGCAAAAGACAGGGATGGCCATTGATTTGGGAGGAATTGCCAAAGGCTATGCCGTGGACAGAGCTTTTGAGTTCCTAAGGTCTCTTGGTTATCAGAATTTGATCGTCAATGCGGGTGGAGATTTGAGAGTTGGAGGTTCCAAAAAGAATCAACCTTGGTCAATTGGTATTCAGAATCCCAGAGAATCGGGAAAGATCCTCGCAAGAATTTCTGTTTTCGATGCCGCTGTTGCCACTTCAGGAGATTATGAAAAATTCTTCATCTATCAGGGCAAACGATATCATCATATCTTTAACCCTAAAAATGGTTTTCCTGTTGAGGGCTGTCAAAGCGCCACAATACTCTGTAAAAAAGGGATGATCGCCGATGCCTTAGCAACAGCCGTGTTTGTTCTGGGCCGTGAAAAAGGATATTCCCTTTGCCAGAAACTGGAAGGGGTGGATTGCCTGATCGTGGATCAAGGGGGAAACATCATCACCTCACCCGGTTTGAAAGAAAGAACCTCCTTTGGTCCTTAACTAACATAGGGGTATGGGGTCAAACCTTTGTTCTTGATAATGGACAAAGTTCCTCAAGGGAAAGAAAGTCTTTGTGTAAGGAGAGGCAATCAACCGAAAGCCAATGATAAAGATTTAACCCCAGAAGCGCAAGAGAACTCTTTCCCAGACAGAGGAACGAGGGGGAAACGAGTTCAACCACGGAGAGTTAAATGGAAGAAAATACGGAACGTTGTCTAAAGTGTGGGAAACAAGAAGGGTTACAAGGTGTTGCTGTAACTATTGGAAGGAAAACATTTCATCTCTTTTATCTTTGTGCTACATGTGGAGATGTCAATCTTGAAGAATTACTAATGATTATTAGATCGTACAAAGAAAAGAAAACGACCCCCTAACTAGCAGGTACGGGGTCAAGAGATGTCAAAATATTTATTCTTGATAATGGACAAAGTTCCTCAAGGAAAAGAAAGTCTTTGTGTAAGGAAAGGCAATCAACCGAAAGTCAAAGATAAAGACTTGCCTCCAGAAGCCCCAAAAAGGCTTATTCCTTTAGAAAACATAGCAGCAACATAAAAAATAATGTTGTAAGTAAGAATGAATAAAATAACCTATATTGTATTATTGATCCTAATCCCTCTTTGTGCTTTTAGTGCAAGCAACCAGTCTTCATTTGAAATATATTTGGTGAAAAATGATAACGCCGATTTGCAACAAGTAGAAATATACAGCAAGCCAATACTTACTGCTGCTGACATAATGAAATATGACTGGAACAAACACGAAATTGTTTTAACAAATAAAGGCTTAAGGAAACTGCCAAAGGAGAATGATACGACAGTACTCGGAAAATCCTTCGTCGTTATTGCAAATGGCATAAGATGTTATAAGGGTGCGTTTTGGACAAGCATTTGGTCTGTTAGTCATCCGAATCCCATTATTAACATCGGCCCACGTCTTGAAGGTCGGTCCAAGAATATCATAAGCATTGAACGAGCTTATCCATCTGAAAACTTCGCTATCGGTCCAGATCCCAGGAATAATAATTTAATTTATAAAGCCCTGTTCGAGCTGAATAAAATACACGAGTAGAAATGAACTTATAACATTTCAATCAAGGCGACGGGGAATAAGCCTACGCGGTTTTTTGCAAGGGTTGGTTGCCCCCGCGCCTTATTTCTGTCGTTTGGCGCCCGTAAGTAAATGGCGTGTAGTCTTCAAAGAAAGGAGAAGAGATATGAAGATGTTGAAAATGACGTACATGTTAGGCATGTTTGTGGTCCTTTTCCTTTGCCTTCTCGCCAAGGCAGGGGCCCAAGAGGCGAGTGGATACACAGTGCTCTCCGCAGTGGAGCTCAAGAAAATGCAAGATAGCGGGAAGGAGATGTTAATCATTGATACGTTGCCCTATTCGGTATACAAGGAAGGGCATATTCCTGGTGCAAAGAACTTCGAATTTCCTAACGACAATATGGATTCGTGGGTTAAATCTAAGACAGCAGGCAAAAGCAGAGACGATTTTGTTGCTTTTCTGGGCAAGGATAAGGATAAACCCCTCGTCTTCTATTGCTTCGATGAAAGGTGAGTGCGCAGCCACTCGGGGGCCAGTTGGGCTCTCAAATTGGGATACAAAAAAGTCTACCGTTGTGTCGAAGGTAGTGCTGGCTGGGAGAAAGCCGGATATCCACTACAAAAGTGAAAGAGGTTCGAAACGACTACTGGGTAACTCAGAGATTCGTCACAGCCCCTAACAAAGTATCCAGCGGATGCGCTACGCGTCCCGTTGATTTTCTGCGTTGCTTAGAACCTCAAAGTCATCAGGAGACAAGGCAATGGAAGAGATTAACTACCATGTTTTGAAAGATGAGGCTATTCAATTTTTGGGAGCACAGAAATTTCTTGTTTTGGCCACATCATCAAATAATAGAGTTACAGCCCGAACAATGGGGTACGTCAATAAAGGGTTAACCATCTATTTTCAAACGGATAGAAATTTTCTAAAGGTCAAACAAATCGTGCGAAATCCAAATGTTGCCCTATGCGGTGCAAATGTTCAAATTGAAGGTGTAGCAAAAATCAGAAATCATCCATTTGATACATTAAATGGAGAGTTTATCGATTTGTTTAAGAAAAAACATCCCCTTGCATTTAATACATATTCTCATTTGAAAAATGAAATTGTAATTGAAGTGGAACCAACGCTTATAACATTTTGGAAATACATTGATGACAAACCGCTTAGAGAATTCCTATATATTAAGGAAACCAAAGCACAACGAGAATATTATGACACAAGTCAGCAGAAATAGGTTGAAAGGCCATATCGTGAAATATTAAAATAAGGTAGGATAAAGAGAATGAGTGTTTTCCCAAAATCAATCTCAGAAAAAGGAGGGGCATCCTATGAAGAAAGAACCAATGGACATGACAAAACGAGTTTTCAAGATTTGGGCTTTTGCTACCAGTCTGGCGCTCATCATAGGAATGATCTCTGTCACCACTTCCTCTGCCAAAACGGCACAGGAGATTAATTCGGAGGTCAATGCGGCTCTGGAGCTTTTTCTCCAACAGGTAAAAGGTGGAAAGGAGTTCCTCAATACCGCCAAGGGTGTCCTCATCATCCCCAACATTGTAAAGGTAGGGGTGGGTGTAGGAGGCGAGTATGGAGAGGGAGCCCTGAGGATTGGAGGAAAGACGGTCGATTATTATAGCATCGCAGCCGGCTCGGTGGGACTTCAGATCGGGGCCCAGAAGAAAAATCTGATCCTTGTATTTAAGCAAGACGATGCACTTAATAGTTTCCGGAAGAGTTCCGGTTGGAAGGCGGGGGTGGACGGGTCAGCGGCCTTTACCGATGTCGGGACAGGAGCATCGATCGATACCGTAAATATCAAGGACCCCATTGTCGCGTTCATGTTCGGTCAGAGGGGTTTGATGGCAAACGCAACCATTGAAGGTGCGAAGTTTACCAAATTGGTAAGGTAGGATATTGGAAAAAAGCCCAGGATGGCCTGGGCTTTTTTTATGGAGCCAAAGAGTTAAACCACCAGTTGCCTAAAAACATTTCAGAAAGCTGTTGGGCGTGCTGGAAAAGCTTTACAGCGGAACCTTTTAGCGTTTTGCTATTGCGTTTCCAAGCACACTACAAAAATCGCCTTAGGCGTTATCGTGGGATACCCATCAACATATTAAAGAACCGCTTGGTAAAGGTTTGAAAGCACACCCAACTGCTTTTCCAATGCAATATCTGGGTGAATAACCTCCACACTTTATTCTTCAAGGAGTTCTTTCAGGATATCTTTTGACTTCTTTTTCTTTGAGGGTTTGTCGGACTCCTTTTGCTTTGGCTCGAAGAGTCGCCTCTCAATCTCTCTGGTCAAACCACGGCCTAATTGCTTCTTTAAGGCCTCCTCATCCAGATTGACGCTGGGCTTCTCCGTCGTGCCCTTAATCCTGAGAGGGATAACTTTCCACCCTTGCTCATCATCGAGGAATTTTAATGCAGCGAGCCTTCCTTTTAGGCTTCCTGTAAGACTTGGCGAAAGCTTGAGCTCTGTCGGTATATCCAGCCTCTTCTCAAAGTCAACCACGCCCTTCGGACTGACCTTGAAAAGAGGAGAACGGATCCAGCCATCGAGGAATACCCTTCCATCCTTCACGTCAAAACTGAATAGGCCTTCGTCAAAGCCAGGATTCTTCAAAGAGGGAATGCCGGTGAGGAACGCAATCGCATCAAAAATCTGAGATTGTTTAATGGCCCCCTTGCCAAGTTTAGCCGCCGCCGTCCCTCTCAAAGTCTTTTGAATTGCAGATGCGTCCTCCGTGGCACACTGAAGGTTTCCATTGAGAGACCCCTCGGCCGTGAAGGACCCTTCCCCGGAGAATTGCAGCCCAAGGGGATCTATCCTCATCTCACCTTTTGCGTACTTATATTGCATGCGAAGATCTTTGACCGTGTAATCCTGGTAGGTTGCCTTATCCACCGTGATCTGTCCTGAAGCCTTAAGCTTTTGCGTCATGCCCCCTTCGGAGGGCTTCGCTTTCTTCTCCTTCTGCTGAGGGCGATCTTCTTGTCCCTTCTTTTCACCGCTCAAGCCCATCAGACGTTGAAGGTCAAGCGTTTTGGCATGGAGATTGGCGACGATATCGGGCGCTGAACGATAATCTTTGGCTGTTGCCGAGAGTTCAATGGTATCCTTTCCGATCATCGTTTGGAGATTGGTTCGGATAGTCTTCGCATCCATCTCAATCTTACCTGACATCTTAACCTCCATATCTTTCAGTTTCGCTTTGATCTCCTTAAAGGAGACGAGTCCGAAATCCATACGAGGCGTGCCATCCTTTTCCAAAGCTCCCCTAAACTCTGCATCCAAAGCAATGGAGGTATCGGGTAATTCTTTCCCTTCGTCGACAAACGTCAAACTCGCATTTCGAATATAAAACCGATCTGCAACGATAGAGACGGGAAGCCCTTGCTGTTCAGGACCGGATGGCTTCTTGGGTTCCTGGGGTCCCTTGGAGCGATTTTCTGTAATATCGCTGAAGTTATACCTCCCTCCCCTCTCCTTCTTGATAGAGATGGAGGGAGAACCGATTTCGATCTTACTGATGACGAGTTGCTTTTTCAGAAGGGGTAAAAGGCGGTAGGAAAGGACAAACCTCCCCACCTTCAGAAAATCTCTCTGTCCGTCCTTCTCCTTGACACTCAACCCTTTTGCCACAATTCCTTTAAAGAGAGAAACGCTGATCTCATCTAAAAAGACCTTTCTCCCGGTCATGGCTTCAGCCTTTGGGAGAATCATCGGTTTGAGCCGATCGCTGGAGAGATAACTCTTGACAAAAATACTGAGCCCAATGATCAAAACAATCAAGACTCCCACCACGATCCCCGCTACCTTTAAAAGCTTTTTCATGATCTATCCCTCCCTTAGCGACAGATTCATCTGCGTCCTCTTTCAATGCAGATGGAGTTAACGTTTATCTGACAAAATTCTATCAAGTCCCCTAACCATTTGCAAGCCATTCCTAACTCCCTGTAACCTCACCCTCCCCTCTCCCCCTGGGGGAAAGGGGAAGATGTTGCGTTGCAAGAGGGAATTGTGGTATAGAGTCACTAATTTCTATTGGCTCCCTCATCCCGCCATTGACGGGCATTCCATTTGGAGCTGATTGAGCATACCAAAGGAGGTTTGGCATGGCCGAACAAGATCTGCTTTATCGTCGGGAGGATAGCATGGGGATTGTCACCCTCAACCGCCCGGAAAAATTGAACGCCATCACCCATCCTATGCTTCAACGACTACACTCGATCATTGAAGAGATTCGCAGAGATGACAATGTCAGGGTGGTAATTTTGACAGGGACTGGGCGAGTCTTCTGTGCGGGCACGGATATAACAGGAGAGGTGCCTATTTCAGCCGAAGTCGAAATTCTCAGCATGAAAGAAAGAAGCTCAACAGAATACCGGTATTCCCAGTGGTATTTCAACAGCCTCCCAAAGCCGGTCATCTGTGCGATCAATGGTGCAACCGTAGGCATCGGGGCGGAATTTTCGCTCCATTGCGATATTCGTATTGCGGCGGAAAGTGCGCGCTGGGGTCAGGTGTTCGTCCTGAGAGGCATGGTTCCCGATACAGGGGCAGGAACTTACCTTCTCCCGCGGATTGTGGGGCTGTCCAAGGCTTGTGAACTCGTCTTTTCGGGAGAGATCATTAACGCCCAAGAAATGTTACGAATTGGCTTGGTGAGCAGTGTTGTACCGGACGACCGACTGATGATGGCGGCTAAGGAGATGGCTAAAAAGCTGATGAGAGGAGCTCCTTTGGCGGTGCAAATGTCAAAGCAACTCATGTACCTGGGTCTGGAGCGATCCATTGAGGCTCACCAGGAGGCTGCACGCTACTGTTTTCGATTGAGTACGCAAACAGAGGATTTTCGAGAAGGGATAAAATCATTCTTTGAAAAGCGAGAGCCTCGCTGGGTGGGAAAGTAATCTATTAAGAATTCCTATGGGGATTGAGGTGCGGAGTTTTTAATTTGCCTTATGGCTCAAAGGAGGGAAAATGGCGTTTAAGGAGATTCTTTACAACATCGAAGGTCCGGTGGCGATCATCACGCTGAATCGGCCTGAAAGGATGAATGCCCTGACGATGGTTACCCATCAAGAGTTAGAACAGGCCATCACCGATGCCGACCAGGATGACAAAGTAAGGGTGATTGTCATCACAGGGGCCGGAAAAGGATTTTGTTCCGGGGACGATGTGCAGAATATATTTTTGGACCCCGAAGATAACCTCAGGAGAGAAAAGCAAGCCCGGCTTCAAATCCTGCAAAGGAAGAGGCATTCGATGGGCGGAGCGCACCGCCTGGTGGAAATCAACAAACCTTCCATAGCAGCGGTCAACGGCGCAGCCGTTGGTTACGGGTGCGATATGAGCCTCATGTGTCATTTGCGGATCGCCTCGGAAAAGGCTCGTTTCGGGGAGGTGTTTCTCCGAGTGGGCTTGATTCCAGACGCCGCCATGATTCTTCTTCCCCGGTTGGTGGGAACCGCGAAGGCGTATGAGATGATCCTGACAACGGATATCATCGACGCGAAAGAGGCGGAGCGAATCGGTTTGGTCAACAAAGTGGTGCCGCATGAGCAGTTAATGGACGCAACGATGGAATTGGCCAATAAAATAGCCGCGAAACCGCCCATCTCCGTCCGGTTGGCGATCGAGGGGGTTCGAAGAGGGGTGAATTTGCCTTTGCCTGAATATATGGAGTGGCATGCCCAGGCGTTCATGGTTTGTGCGGAAACAGAAGATCATATTGAAGGTTCCAAAGCCTTCATTGAGAAGCGGCAGCCTGTATTCAAAGGAAAGTGAAAATTGATCAGAAAATAGGAATTCGTCGTTACGGCAAAGGTAACGATGCCCGTATCGTCATTCGGTTGCGTTGTTCGTCTTTGAAATCTCTTGACCGTAACCCTTTGACGATATACGAAACGGGCTTCGTAACCCTAACCTGTGAATTTGGAGGATTTTCATCGCTTAAGGATAAAGAAGCTGTCACAAAAGATTGCAAAAACCATTAGGATCAACCAAAGGAGGACCCTATGATCAAAACGAGATTTACGGAGATGCTGGGAATAAAACACCCGATTATGCTGGCAGGAATGAACTGGATCACAACCCCCAAACTGGTAGCGGCTGTCTGTAACGCAGGAGGATTAGGTATTTTTGCCACCGCTGCCTGCACCCCCGAAGAAACTCGAATGAATATCCAGGAGATTCGAGAACTCACCGATAAACCCTTCGGAATTAACCAGATCCTGATCGGCCCTGGAGCCAAAGAAAATATCGCCATCGCCATCGAGGAAAAAGTCCCCATCATCAATTATTCCTTGGGAAAACCCTGGTTCGTTGATCAGGTTCATGCCTACGGAGGGAAGGTCATGGGGACCATCGCGATCGCCAGGCATGCGGCCCGAGCCGCGCAGTTGGGTTGCGATATGCTTGTGGTCACCGGCCACGAAGCCGCCGCCCATGGAGACGTGGCCACTTCGATGGTCTTGATTCCCTTGGTGGCCAGCCAGGTAAAGATTCCTCTGATTGCCGCCGGGGGCTTTTATGATGGAAGGGGGCTGGCCGCCGCATTGGTACTGGGAGCGGACGCCATTTCTATGGGGACTCGGTTTATCGTAACCCAGGAGAGTAATGTCCACGACCATTTCAAGAAACTGGTCACCGAAGCCACGGAGCAGGACACCCTGTACAGTGATGTCTTCGACGGATTGCCTGGGAGAGTGTTAAAAAGCCCTGGAGCGGAAGCCATGATGAAGGGAGGTTTCCCGCTCTTTCAATCGGTAAGGAGTGCCTTGGAGGTCAAGCGGATTCTGAACCTTTCCCTCTCGAAATTCATCGGCCTCAGCTGGAGCATGATGAAATCCGCAGAAGGAAAGAACCTTTTGATCCAGGCTCGCTCGGCCAACGGGGCGATCCATCATCTGAAAGCGATCAATGAGGGTGATCAAAAGGAAGGGTTTTTGTTTGCCGGACAGTCTGTCGGCGGCATTCAGGATACTCCCACGTGCAAAGAACTCATTGAGCGGATCGTTGTGGAGGCCGAGAAGAAATTGGAGGCAGTGGGAATCAATATTTATGCCTGAACCGATGGTGGTTCGCGCCTACCCATGAAAGGGTGTAGGCACAAGGGGAGGAGTATAAACCATTAGATTTTCGTCCATGCATCAATACGTCGGTCTGTTCAGCGAATCCTCCCGATCTTAATCCATGCGGAACGTGTTTGTCCGTTCGATGCCTCACCCCTTTTGTCTTTTCTTACCGCAGGAGGATTCTTTCAAACCTTCATACCCGGTAGGTTCAGGGAGGCCGTGTTGCCGCCGTCAACAGGAAGAGCCTGGCCCGTTATATAGC
>Ga0299915_10003755_pt1 | contig 10979 bp, 6 predicted proteins | sample RVTome_13_FD_200263 | JGI IMG/M metagenome (GOLD analysis project Ga0299915, IMG submission 200263) | Soil microbial communities from uranium-contaminated site in the Upper Colorado River Basin, Wyoming, United States - RVT92D227 (version 2) ... | reverse complement strand
CGCCGAGCTCCGCCAGGCGTGCGGCATTTCTCGAGGCGGCGCGGACGCGCTCGCCCTGGTCCGCGCCGCGCGCCGCTACGGGCTCGAAGCCGACGGCGTCAAGCTCGACATGGAACAGCTGCCGCAGATGCCCCTGCCCGCCGTTCTGCACTGGGACTTCGAGCACTTCCTCGTCCTCGAGCGGCTCACGCGCAAGGGAGCCATCCTCGTCGACCCGGCCATCGGGCGCCGCTTCATGACGCTCGAGGAGCTGGGCCGGCACTTCACCGGCGTGGCGCTCATGCTGAAGCCCTCGCCCTCCCTCGAGCGCCGCAAGCGCGTCCGGCCGAGCCTCTCCAAGTACAAGGAGATCTTCCGGGCCTCGATCCCGAGCCTCGGCCAGGTCCTCCTGGCCTCGATCGGCCTCCAGGTGGTGGGGCTCATCTTCCCGGTCGCGACGCAGATCCTCCTCGACTCCATCATCGTACCGCAGCAGCGCGCCTGGCTGTACGGCCTGTGCGCCGCGCTCGCGGCTGCCGTCCTGACGAAGGCGCTCCTCACGCTCGTGCGGAGCTTCGTCGTGCAGGGGCTCCGCAACCTGCTCGACGCGACGCTCATGACCCGGTTCCTCTCCCACCTCTTGCACCTCCCCCTCGGGTTCTTCCTGCAGCGCGAGGCGGGCGACCTCGTGCAGCGCGTCCACAGCAACACGACCGTCCAGAACGTCCTCAGCAGCCAGTCCATCTCGGCGCTGCTCGACGGGTTCCTGCTCCTCGGCTACGCGGCGCTCATGCTCGCGTTCGACCTCAAGCTCGGCCTCGTGATCATCGCCTTCGGCCTGGTGCGGGTGGCGTTGCTCGTCGCGGTCCGGGGCCGCAGCAAGCTCGCCATGGCCGCCGAGCTCACGGCGAGCGGGCGCGAGTTCGGCGCGCTCCTGGAGGCGCTCTCCGGCCTCGAGACCACGAAGGCGAGCGGGGCCGAGAACCGCATGGTCCAGCGCTGGGCGCACCGGATGACCGCGAAGGTGAACAGCTCGCTCGAGCGCCGCAAGCTCGGGATGGTCGCGAGCCAGAGCACCGTCTTGCTGCAAGGGCTCGGGACGGCGCTGGTGTTCCTCGTGGGCGGCGAGCAGGTCATCGCGCAGAAGATGACCATCGGCACGTTCGCCTCGTTCCTGGCCCTCCAGGGCTTGTTCCTGGCGCCGCTCGAGTCCCTGCTTCAGACGGTGAGCCAGCTGCAATACCTCGGGAACCACCTCGAGCGTCTCGACGACGTGCTCATGACGGCCCCCGAGCCCTCGGGCAGCGCCGATCCCGGCCGGCTGCGCGGCGCCATCGAGCTCAAGGACGTCGACTTCAGCTACTCGCCCACCGAGCCCCCCGCGCTGCAGGAGATCTCCGTGCGCATCCACGCCGGCGAGAAGGTCGCGATCGTCGGGCCATCCGGTGCCGGCAAGTCCACGCTCGCCCGGCTGCTGCTCGGGATGCACCTGCCTTCGAGCGGTACCATCGCCTTCGACGGCCGGGACCTGAGCAAGCTCGAGCTGCAGAAGGTGAGAAGGCAGATGGGCGTCGTGCTGCAGGACACCTTCCTCTTCGACGACACCGTCCGCGCCAATCTCAGCCTCAAGGACGAGGAGACCCCGCTCGAGCGACTGCGCGTGGCCGCGAAGCTGGCCTGCGTGGACGACGTCATCGCCGCCTTGCCGGAGGGCTTCGCCACCCGCCTGGGGGACAACGGCAACATCCTTTCCGGCGGGCAACGCCAGCGCGTCAACCTGGCGCGCGCCCTGGCCCAGGATCCCGCCGTCCTCCTGCTCGATGAGGCCACCAGCTCGCTGGATCTCGAGACGGAGCGCCGGGTCCACGAAAACCTGGCGAGCCTCGGCTGTACCCGGATTCTCATTGCTCACCGGCTCGCCACGGTGCAGGACGCCGACCGGATTCTCGTCCTCCACGAGGGGCGAATCGTCCAGGAGGGTACCTATGGCGAGCTGGCCGCACGAGAGGGCCTCTTCCGGTCGCTCGTCCACGCCAGGGAGTTCGCTCATGGGTGAGCCAGCCCGGGCCCCCGATCGGTCTCGGGGTTCCGTCCCGGAGAAGGTTCCCGCGCCGGCCCGCACCGAGGACCCGCCCGTACACGGGTTCGAGGCGGTGGAAGCCGTGTGGCGGCTCCTGCGGCTGCACGGGCACGAGGGCGGGCTCCAGTCGTTTCGCGAGGCCCACGACCTGCGCGGCTCCGCCGAGTCCCTCACCGACCCGCTCGAGCGCGCAGGGATCCAGGCTCGGCCGGCGCTGATCGAGGCGGAGGAGCTCGCCTACCTCGATGTGCCCACGCTCCTGCAGCTCCGAGACGGGTCCTGGGTCGTCCTCGAGGCCCGCAACAGGCAATCGGTCCAGATCTCGGGTGACGGGGAGTCCCGTTCGCTGCGCATCGAGGAGCTGGCTCCGTTCCTGTCGGGTTACGTACTCGACCTCTCCCCGTCCCTGCCCGCTGGCAAGGGCCTCTGGGATCGCCTGATCAAGCTGGTGCTCCACCACCGGCGGACGCTGCTGATGGTCGCGCTGGCAAGCGCCCTCATGCAGCTCCTCGGGCTCGTGGTCCCCGAGGTGACGGGGGCCGTCATGGACCGCGCGCTCCCCGATCGCGCGCGATCGACCCTGCACCTGATCGCGATGGGTGTGGTCCTCGTGGCCGCGTTCCAGGCCTGCATCGGGTGGGTTCGGGCGAAGCTTCTCCTCTTCCTGGTCACGCGCGTCGACGTCTCCGCCGAGGGCGGGTTGCTCCAGCACATCCTCAGGCTGCCGTTCGCCTATCTTGACAAGCTGACGCTCGGCGAGCGGCTCCAGGCATTCACCGGAATAGCGGGTGCCCGCGAGGTCGTGGCCGAGCGGACGCTGGCGGCGGTGCTCGACGGGTTCATGGCCATCGCCTACGTTTTCTCCATGGTAGTCAAGTTGCCGGCGGCGACCGCGCTCGTGGCGGTGGTCGCGATGCTGATGGCCGGACTCGCCATCCTCGTCGGCGCCTACCAGGCGCGCCAGCAGACGAAGGAGATCGCGGCCCAGGCGCGGGAGCGCGGCTACCTCTCCGAGCTCATCTCGGGAATCGGTACCGTGAAGGCGGCCGGGGCGGAGGAGCAGGGGCTCCAGCGGTGGTCGCAGCGCTTCAAGGCCGAGCTCTCGCACGCGCTACGCCGGCAACGCCTGGGCCTCTGGAGCGACGTCGGGCTGGATACGCTTCGCCAGGGGCTCTACGCCGCGCTCTTGATCTGGGGAGGGAGTCTCATCCTGGACGGCAAGCTGCAGATCGGGACGCTCATGGCCTTCGTCCAGCTGAGCAGCGGGTTCATGGGCGCAGTGTTCGGTCTCGCGGGCGCCTACCTTGCCCTCGTCGTGCTGAGGCCACAGCTCGCCAGGACGAAGGAAGCGCTCGAGAAGGCGCCCGTGGAGAGGGCCGCGCGCCGATCCGCATCCTCCGAACGTTCCGTGCCGGTCATCATCGAGAGCGTGTGGTTCCGTTACAGTCCGGACTCTCCGTGGATCGCGAAGGGGTACAGCAAGCGCTTCGAGGCGGGCGCGAAGGACGTCATCCACGGTCCGTCCGGGTTCGGGAAGAGCACGATCCTGCGGCTCCTGGCGGGGCTCTACGTCCCGGAGGAGGGTTCCATCAGCATCGGCGGGATGAGCCCCCAGGCTGCGGCCGGCGACATCCTGTACTTGCCGCAGTTCGTGAACCTCTTCAGCGGGTCCGTCCTCGAGAACCTTCGCTTGCTGGGCGGCGGCGCGTCGGTGGCGCGCCTCTTCGAGGCCGCCCAGATCACGGGGCTGTCCGCGCTCGTCGCGACCCTGCCGATGCAGTACCACACGGTCCTCTCGCCGGGCGGGAAGAGCATCTCGGGCGGCCAGCGCCAGCTCATCGCCCTGACGGCGGCCATCGCCTCCGAGCGCAAGCTGCTCCTCCTGGACGAGGCGATGTCGAACCTCGACCCCATCCGCGCCGCCGGGCTGCGCAAGCTCCTCGAGGCCCTTCCCGCGACGATCATCGAGGCGCGGCACATCGGATGAACGCTGGGGTCACAAGCTCCCGCCCACCGCCCGGTTGAGGTCGGCGCGGGCCACGACGAGGTCCGCCACGGTGTTGAACGCCGTGAGCTTGGCCTGCGACAGCTTGAGCGTGGCGTCCCGCACCTCGAGCTGGTTGCCGACACCGGCGTCGAGCCGCTCCCTCGAGAACCGGAGCCCCTTCTCGGCGGCCTCCAGGTTCTCCTGAGCCGTCGGGACGGACTCGGAGAGCGCCTCGGTCTGCGCGCGGGCAGAGGTCACCTCGGAGGCGACCGTCTCCTCGCCCTGTTCCAGCAGGGTCTGGGCCCGCTGGGCCAGGACCTGCGCGCGCTCCACGCCCGCGCGCGTCTCGCCGCCGGCGAAGATGTTGAACGCGAGCGTGCCCTGTATCGTAGCGATGTACTGCTCCGAAGGATTGCTGAAGAGCCCGTTCGATCCGGTGAGATCGGGCCCTCCCTTCTGGTAGGTCGCCTGCAGGCCGATGACGGGCCAGTACCTGCCCCGGGCCTGGGAGATGTCCCGATCGGCCGCTTCACTCGACAGCCTGCGCGCCGACAGGAGTGGCCGGCCCTTCCGCGCGGACACCAGGAGCGCGGGCAGCGGGGGCAGGTCCTGGGCTGGCGGTCTCCCGGGGGTCGCCACGGGAGCTGGGGGCGCGACCTCCAGCCCCGCGTCGGAGGTGAGCCCGAGCACGAAGGCCAGATCGGCCCTGGCGCGGGCAAGGATGGCGGTCTGGGAGCGCACGGCGATGACGTCGCTGCCGTGGTTGACCCTCGCGCTGTAGGTGTCGGCCTTGGTCCCTCGCCCGGCGGCGAAGAGAGCGTCGGCACGCTTGACCAGCTCCGCGGAGAGCGCCGCCGTCTCGCGCAGGACTTCCAGCGCGCGCTGCTGCTTCACCACCTCGTAGAAGCGTCGCGTCACCTCGAAGGCCACCGCGAGGGTCGACTCGTCGAGCTGCCGGCTGGCCGCCGCTGCCCGGCTGCGCGAGGACGCGATGAAGTCCCAGCTGGATAGCCCGTCGAAGAGCGTCCAGTTGAGGAAGAGGCCGAGCTGGTACACGCCGTTGTTGTTGGCGGGGATGGTCACGGGGATCCGCACGAAGTCGGGCGGGGGTGAGGGATTGTTGACCACCTGCACCAGCTGCTGGGCCCCCTGGAACTCACGGCCGAAGGTGCCGTTCAGATCGAGGCGGGGCAGCACGCCCTTGTAGCTCTCGCGCGCGTCCACGGCGGCCGCGTCCTGGTCGGTGCGCGCGACCTGGAGATCCGCGTTTCGTTTGGCCGCCAGTGCGAGCGCGTCGTCGAGCGTGAGAGGACCCGCCATGGTGGCGAGGCGCAGGAGGGCGAGTACGGCGAGGGTTTGCATGGGTTCTCCGGGGTTCGATTGCCTTCATCTGGGGCGTTCGCAGGGCAGCGCGCGCGGGTGCGCCCATTGAGGTTCAGCACGTCAGCTCCGGGGAGGCGCGCTTTCCCATTCGGCAGGGACACGAAGTGCTTGGAAGGAGGCCACGATGTACGCCGCTCATCTGCCGGAAGCCTGCGAGATCGAGGAAGTGGAGAGGATGCGGCGCATCCGCCAGTCCGAAGTGGGTGAGCGCGCGACGATTCCACTCGTCCCTATGGCCGACCCGACCCGGGGTGAACGCGAGCCCGGCGTCGAGAGGCGCGTCGTCGTGATCGATCTCTGGTGAAGCCCGCTGTCATTCGGACGGATTCCGTGAAACGGAGAGACCCCGTGGCGCACGTGACCATGCAGGCTGTGATCGAGGACGAGCCCTGGCGGCGCGAGATTCCCCGGGAGCGGTCGGGGTGGCGTCGAATCCTCGCCGTCCCGCTGCTGCTCCTCCCCTGCGCGGCGCTCGCCGGCGACGTCTATTACCCGGAGTACAGGCGCGACCCGGTCCCGCCCGTCGCCGTCGTCGAGGAGCTGGCGATCGAGGACGACGGAGTGGATCCCGCGTGCAACCCCGCGAACGACGACTGCGACGACCCATACCCGGAGTCGCATCCTCCCGCGGCGGTGGCCATCGCGGAGTGATCAGGATGGCGGTGCCCGCTGCGTCGGTCCGCACGTATCGGCGCATGCGGGGGGGCCATACTCCTCGGCCGGGTCCATCCACGGCTCGCCGCCATGACGGCGCCGGGCGGGGCCCTTGATCCGCGGGAACAGGGCGCCGCGATATCGCTTCGACCTCCTTCACTCTTTTTCACGAGCGTCGCGCGGAGGGGAGCAGTAATTTTTCCCCTTGTCCGCCGCGGTCCTGAGATAACCAGGGCCGCGGTGCTGATCGGGGGCTCACCCGGACAATCGACCTCACGTCCCCTCGGGCGCACTCGTCCATGAAGACCAAGACCAAGATATGGGTCGTCGCGATCCTCGGTTTGCTGCTCGCGGTCGGCCTCCTCGTCGGAATCAAGGCTGGGCAGATCGGCGCCATGATCAGCGCTGGAAAGTCGTTCACGCCCCCACCCGAGACCGTCACCTCGGCCCGGGTCGAGGCGGAGGACTGGCAAGGAGCGAAGGCCGCGATCGGGACGCTGGTGGCGGTCCGGGGCGTGGCCCTCGCCGCCGAGCTGGCCGGGATCGTGCGGGAGATCGGCTTCGAGTCCGGGACCTCGGTGAAGCGGGGCGCCGTGCTCGTCAAGCTCGACACCACGACCGAGGAGGCCCAGCTCGCCGCGGCCGTCGCTGACGCGTCGCTCGCGAGGATCAACCTGGAGCGGGCGCAGGCGCTGCGGAGGGGCGGAGCGAACACCCAGGCCGATCTCGACGCCGCCGAGGCGCGGGCCAAGCAGACGGAGGCGACCGTGGCGGGCCTCCGCACCACCATCGCGAAGAAGACGATCCGGGCGCCCTTCGACGGCCGGATCTCGATACGGCAGGTCGAGCTCGGCCAGTACCTCTCGCCCGGATCCTCCATCGCCTCGCTCCAGTCGGTCAGCCCGATCTTCGTGGACTTCTGGCTGCCGCAGCAGGCGATCGCGGACCTCGCGCGCGGCCAGCGCGTCCGCGTCCACACCGACACCTTCATCAACGCCCACTGGGACGGCGAGATCTCCACCGTCAACCCCGAGGTCGACGTCACGACGCGCAACGTGCGCGTCCGGGCCACGCTCCCCAACCCCGACGGGCGCCTGCGCCCCGGGATGTTCGCCAACGTGGAGGTCCTCTCGGCGCAGAAGCACCCGGTGCTCACCATCCCCGCGACGGCCGTCATCTTCGCGCCGTACGGTGACACGGTGTTCGTGCTCGACGAGAAGAAGGACCCGCAGGGCAAGACGTCCACCGTCGCGCGCCAGGCGTTCGTGCGCCTGGGCGAGCGCAAGGGCGACTACGTGGCGGTCGACTCCGGGCTGAATGCGGGACAGATGGTGGTGAGCACGGGCGCGTTCAAGCTGCGCAACGGGATGGCGGTGAACGTGAACAACGCGCTCGCTCCCGAGGCCGGGCTCGCGCCCAGGCCGGCCCAAGAGTAATCGCACGGGAGCGTGCACATGAAGTTCACCGACCTGTTCATCCGGCGCCCCGTCATCGCCATCGTCGTCAACCTCGTCATCGTGATCGCGGGGGTGCAGGCGATCCGGACCTTGAACGTCCGGCAGTACCCCCGCAGCGAGAACGCGGCCATCACCGTCACCACCACCTACGTCGGGGCGAACGCGGCGCTGGTGCGCGGCTTCATCACCACCCCGCTCGAGCGCGTGATCGCCTCGGCGGACGGCATCGACTACATCGAGTCGGAGAGCAAGCAGAACCTCTCCACCATCCGCGCGCGCCTGCGGCTCAACTACGACGCGACCAAGGCGCTCGCCGAGATCGGCTCCAAGGTCGACCAGGTGCGCAAGGACCTGCCGCCCGAGGCGGAGATCCCGATCCTCAACATCGAGTCGGCCGACAGCCAGTTCGCCTCGGCCTACCTGAGCTTCTCGTCCGATGCCCTGAAGCAGAACGAGATCACCGACTACCTCGTCCGCATCATCCAGCCGCGGCTGTCCGCGATCGAGGGCGTGCAGCGCGCCGACATCCTGGGCGCCCGGACGTTCGCGATGCGGATCTGGCTCAAGCCGGACCGGATGGCCTCCCTGAACGTGAGCCCGGTGCAGGTTCGGCAGGCCCTCGCCGCGAACAACTACCTCTCGGCGGTGGGCCAGACCAAGGGATCGCTGGTCCAGGTCAACCTCACGGCCAACACCGACCTGCGCTCCGTCCGCGAGTTCCAGCAGCTCGTCATCCGGGAGCAGGCGGGCGCGGTGGTGCGCCTCTCCGACGTCGCCGACGTCGTGCTCGGCGCCGAGGACTACGACGCCGCGGTCAACTTCAGCGGCCAGACGGCGGTGTTCATCGGGGTCTGGGCCCTGCCAAACGCGAACTCGCTCGACGTCATCAAGCGCGTCCGCGTCGAGATGGCCTCGTTGCAGAAGGAGATCCCGCAGCAGATCCGCGCCGTCATCGCCTACGACGCGACGGCCTACATCCAGAGCGCGATCCGCGACGTCGAGAGCACCCTGCGGGACACGCTGCTCATCGTGGTGGTGGTCATCTTCCTCTTCCTCGGGTCGTTCCGCACGGTGCTCGTGCCGGTGGTGGCCATCCCGGTGTCGCTCATCGGAGGCGTGTTCCTGATGCAGGCGTTCGGGTTCACGCTGAACCTCCTCACCCTGCTCGCCATCGTGCTGTCGGTCGGCCTGGTGGTGGACGACGCGATCGTGGTCGTGGAGAACGTGGAGCGTCACCTGCGCGAGGGCCTGAGCCCGGTGGACGCCGCCATGAAGGGGGCGCGCGAGCTGGTCGGGCCCATCATCGCCATGACCATCACGCTGGCGGCGGTGTACACGCCCATCGCCTTCCAGGGCGGCCTCACCGGCTCGCTCTTCCGCGAGTTCGCGCTCACGCTGGCAGGCGCCGTCACCATCTCGGGCGTGGTGGCGCTGACGCTGTCGCCGGTGATGTCGGCCTACCTCCTCAAGGCCGGCCACGAGGAGCGGGGCCTCTCCGGAGTGATCAACCGCGGGTTCGACCGGATCCGGGCGACCTACGCGCGCCACCTCGAGTCGTCCTTCCGGGCGCGCGGCGCGATCTACCTGGCGTGGGGCGTGGTGAGCGTCCTCGCGGTGCTCATGTACTCGCAGTCAGCCAAGGAGCTCGCCCCGACGGAGGATCAGGGGGTCATCTTCGGGATCCTCAACACGCCTTCGAACTCGACCCTCGACCAGCTCACTCTCTCGACGCGCGCGGTGAACAAGGACGCGATGTCCTTCCCCGAGTCCCAGTTCACCTTCCAGATCACCTTCCCGAACGGCGGCTTCTGGGGCGTGGGCCTCAAGCCCTGGGACGAGCGAAAGCGCTCGGCGTTCGAGGTCCTGCCGGAGGTGCAGGCGAAGGTCTCGGCCATCCCCGGCATCCAGAGCTTCGCGGTGCTCCCCCCTGCGCTCCCGGGCGGTGGCCAGTTCCCGGTCGAGTTCGTGCTCGCCTCCACCGCCGAGACCTCCGAGATCCTGGGGTTCGCTCAGCAGCTCCAGGCGAAGGCGGCCCAGAGCGGCCTCTTCGCCTTCCCGCCGCTGATCGACGTGAAGGTCGACCAGCCCGAGTCGGAGATCGAGATCGACCGCGAGAAGGTGGCGCAGCTGGGCATGAATCTACAGACGGTCGGGCAGGACCTCGGGGCCGCCGTCGGCGGCAACTTCGTGAACCGCTTCAGCGTGGCCGGCCGCAGCTACAAGGTGATCCCGCAGCTCTCGCGCAGCGAGCGCCTCACGCCCGACCAGCTGAAGGACATCTACGTCACGGGCCCCGGCGGTCAGCTCATCGCGCTCTCCGCCATCGCGGGGATCCGCGACAGCGTCGCCCCCCGCGCGCTCATGCGCTTCCAGCAGCTCAACTCGGTGAAGATCAGCGGCGTGGCCGTGCGCCCGCTCGACGAGGCGCTCACCTACCTCGAGGGAGAGGCGGCCAAGATCCTCCCGGCAGGCTACAAGATCGACTACACGGGCGAGTCTCGCCAGCTGCGCGCCGAGGGGAACAAGTTCCTGCCGGCCTTCCTGCTGGCGGTCGTGCTCATCTTCCTGGTCCTGGCCGCGCAGTTCAACAGCTTCCGCGACCCCTTCGTGATCCTCGCCGGCTCGGTTCCGCTCGGCATGTTCGGCGCGCTGGTGATGACGTTCCTCAAGATGCCGGACCCGAACCTCCCCTTCTTCACCAACGGCTGGACCACGACGATGAACGTCTACTCGCAGGTGGGGCTCGTGACGCTCGTGGGCCTCGTCTCGAAGAACGGCATCCTCATCGTCGAGTTCGCGAACAAGCTGCAGGAGGCCGGGCAGAGCAAGATGGAGGCGGTGCGAAACGCCGCGACCACGCGCCTCCGGCCGGTCCTCATGACGAGCTTCGCGACCGTCTGCGGCCACTTCCCGCTCACGCTCGTGTCGGGACCCGGGGCCGCGGCCCGCAACAGCATCGGCCTCGTGCTCGTCGCCGGGATGGCCATCGGCACCGCCTTCACGCTCTTCTTCGTCCCCGCCATCTACCTGCTCATCGCCCGCGACCGGCACGCGGAGCGGCAGGTCGAGCGAGAGCCCGGCACCCGGCAGGCGGTGGCCGCGCTCGACGTCGAGCGTGCCCCCTGAGTCAGCCATGGAGCTCAAGATCGGACCGGATGAGCTGTCTCGCGCGCTCGCCGCGAGGGCTCCGCTCTCATCCGAGGACGTGTTCGGGGCCGAGGCGTTGACCCCACCCGATCCGGGGCCGGCGCCTGGATCGGCTCCATCCTGTCACCCCAAGGTGAGCGCGGAGGCGCTGGACCTCCTGCGGGCCGCTTACGGTCGGCTCCTCGGCGAGGGTGACTTCTCGCAGGTGCTCGACCTCCTGGGCGGGTCCGACCGGTTCGTCCCCCAGCATGTCCTCGAGAGCCTCACGGCCCCGGCACCCTCGGCTCGCCGC